>Ga0207991_1000333_pt1 | contig 32200 bp, 28 predicted proteins | sample ETN07SmetaG_FD_185786 | JGI IMG/M metagenome (GOLD analysis project Ga0207991, IMG submission 185786) | Marine microbial and viral communities from oxygen minimum zone, Eastern Pacific Ocean - ETNP2014F14-07SV275 (SPAdes) (version 2) | ecosystem: Environmental > Aquatic > Marine > Oceanic ...
CCTTGGTCGTAGATCGAATTGGCGCGGTGGAAAAGGGATGGATTGGACTGTGGGTTGGTCACAACTCGGATGGTATGTTTGCAAATTTAAAGGTAAGTCCGAAATAGCAGCTAAGGATCAAGCCCCGCCCATCAGCGTGGTTTTTTGATTATAGACATTTAGGACTTGTGAGGTGTAATATTACTCTGCTTAAATATTCCTTATAGTATAAATAGTATCAGTTGTACCCGCGAATTGTTAATAAAGTTTTAGGAGAATAACATGAATATAATAATCATCATTGTTGGCTTAATTTCTATACTTGGGGCAGATTTTGGACCAAATATAAATGTTTCTGAAGGGTTGGGAACATTAAATAAGAGGCCGGACATTGCCGTTGATATCAATAATATAATTCATGTTGTATGGATCAATGCAGATAACAACGCAAATGTATATTATGCACGGTCCGAAGACCATGGTAATACGTTTTCTGCCCCTGTCCAGGTCAATTCAGTTGACGGATATGCCATTGAGATAACGTATAGTGGTCCCAAGATCGAATCTGTAGGCAACACAATCCATATTATTTGGGCAGACGAGCGAAATGGATACGATGAAACAAACATTTATTATTCTCGTTCCTTAGATGGAGGCGATACTTGGACGGTAGAAATTCCCATAGGGGACAATTTAAAATTTAATCTTTATCCAGAAATTTCTACCAGTGACAATGGTAATATTCATGTGATTTATTATTCCTATGGACGGCGGTTTTTAGACTTTCAAAACATCTTTCATCTTTCTTCAGCAGATACAGGCCAATCTTTTAATGACGATGAAATTGTGAATAATTATTCGGGTGCCATTCCCTGTGAGTGCTGTCCAGCTGATATTCTGGTACTCAATGATGGGCGAAAAATGGTTGGCTTTCGTGATGATTATGAAAATATAAGAGATACTTATGCAATGTTTTCAGATCCGGATACGACAGTATGGGAAAACCTGACCCGCATATCATTTGATGAATTTGAAATTGATTATTGTCCCAGTTCTGGCCCTGGTATGTCCAGGCTTGGCGATAAGGTGGGTATTGCCTACATGGCAGCAGTAAATAATTACCCAAAAGTCTTTTTAAAAATATCTCAGGATGATGGATCATCATTTAGTGATAGCATTATTGTTGATCCCAGTGCTGCTTCTGACGTTCGCCAGGACCATCCACAAACTGCCATTACAGCGGGAAATTGGTTGCATGTTGTATGGGAAGACCAACGGGGTGGATATGATATTTATTACGGCGGGATGAATACAGGCAGTAATGAACTCACGAATATCCAGGTCTTGAATGATGATGGTGGCGATGCGAATCAAAAACAACCGCGTATAGTTGATGATGGTGATTTTGTATATGTTATCTGGGCAGACTATCGCTCAGACGGACATATCTATTTTACCACTAATTATGATCCCACATCCGGTTTGGACTATGATTTACTTCCTTCAAATTTTATTGTTAAGGGAATGTATCCAAACCCATTTAACAGCAATCTAGCAATTGAGTTTTCATTGCAGCAGGAAAGCACAATTAAATTAACGGCTTTGGATATCCTTGGCAGAGTAGTGGATTTACGTGAATTGGGCATGTACTCGCCTGGAACACACCAAATCAGTTGGAATGGAAAAGATCATGTTGCCGGTGTGTATTTCATGCAGGTAACGGCTGGTCATAAAACACATGTTCAAAAAGTATTGTATTTGAAATGAGCAATTTTTTTTCGATTGTACTGCTGTCTACTATTTTAGCTTTACTGACTGTCTCTTGTAATGATAATGTGATAGAAAAAGAGGAAGAAAATTATCCGCTAGTTGCTGGCGATACAGCCGCAATCATTTTCAATAATGATACATTATGGGTTCCACCCCGGGCATACTGTTATAATGATACAGGATCCTGGAGTTTAGTAGATCTCAATGGCGCAGCCAACGGCGGGGATTATCATGTTATACTGCTTACCTGGTTTGCTGGTTGGTGAACTACCTGCCAGGCGGAGGCTCCGTTGATCGAATCAATATACAATGAATATTACGCAGCGGGGTTGCGTGTAGTTTCACTAGGAACAGAATGGGGCCCATATAATTGTACCGCCTGGGGCGAGTCATTTAGCCTTACCTACCCAATACTTGATGACACCGATAATTTACTCTACAACAAACTTACATATAATTATGTCCCGCATAATTTGATAATAGATCATAATATGAATGTAGTATACTCTACAACTGGGTTTAACGAATCATCGATACGGAATATTATTGTAGCTGGATTAGAGTCTTTGCCTGATTGAAACATTAAACCCTGTCCAACAACAGGGTTTTTTGTTTCTAGACATTTAAGATTGGCGGGGTGTAATATAGACTAATTATTATCGGTGAAATAATGAGAGTAATTAACATCTTATTATTTATTATTGTTTTTTCCACTATTGTTTTAGCCCAACCCAGTTTCCCTGACACTCCCACCCAGACACCCATTGGCGGTCTGGGCTTTTAGCCGCAGCCGGTGGTGCCATGGCGATAAAGAAGTTATTGGACAGGAAGAAATAGCTCTTGAATCCTTGCATTTTTATAAAAATAAATCTTTTCTTATAGTTCTCAATACCATGTTGCTGAAATAGGGATCAGTCTAGGTCTCTTCCCAGGCTGGACACAGAAATTCTCGATAGTCGCAGTTTCGACAGCTAAAATCACCAGGTTTTGTAGGAAATTCGTAGCTGCGTATTCCAGCGGCTACTACGGCGACCTTTTCCATTTGTTTGTTCAGATCTTCTGTTTCAAATACATGACTTTCCAGGGGATCATCCGGATGACGCAGGAAATGGAAGATCGTGCTGCCCGGTTTGCCAATGACGCCTTCAACCGCATCCCGCTTTAAGGCTTCGGCGTATAAAGCCAGTTGCAGACTACCTTTGGCTTTTTCCTTATTCTTGCTGGTCTTGTAATCCACCACGGCCAGGCGATTGCCTTCCTGATCAATACGGTCGATCTTCCCGGATATCATGACCTGCAGTTCATCAATGGTAAAACTGAATTTTCGCTCCCGGGCCACTACTTGCGGGGGGTGATGTTGAATATACTGGTGGTAAGCGGTGAGCAGTTCCCGGGCCTGGATCTTGAATTCTTCTTCTCGTAGCAGGTATTCGAAGGCATCGGTGCGCCAGTGTTTTTCCTGCAATTGCAAGAGGTATTCCAGGCTCTGGTCTTCGGCACCGTGGAATTCATCCAGCACATTGTGGATGGTAATACCGAATTCCATGGTGACGCGGGTTTTACGTTCCGGTACCTTGTCAATATGTTTGAGACGATATTTGTAGGGGCAGGTCTCGTAATCGCTAATACTGCTGGCGGAAAGTTTTAATAAATTTATCGATACAGGATGGCTAGACGCTGTTTCGGGTGAATTTTCTTCTTCCAGGTGTTGCATCTCAACCAGGATCTGGGTGGCATTATCGTACTGATGGGCAGCGATCTCGCGGCTTAGATCCACCAAAAGACGCTGTTTCTGTTCGGTTAATTTTGGTTGTTGCAATGCTTCTTCAGTGATGGTCATAGCACGAATCTCCATAGTTTCTGGGTGATCAAGTTCTAATTCTTTGGTAAAGATTGACTGGTATTTGGCCGGACCGTATAGATACAGCTCATCCTCGGCCCTTGTACAGGCCACATGAAACACCCGCCGCTCTTCTTGCAAATGGACTTCATCTGCAGCGGCTGTATTTGCCGCGGACCATTTTTTCCAGGTTTCCGGGATACGATCCAATACTTTGGGACGCCGCAGCCGCATGGGGAAGCTTCCGGCCCTGAGGAAGGGCACGATCACAATAGGAAATTCCAGGCCCTTGGCCTGGTGTACTGTCAACACCTGTACGGCTGCCTGCTGGTCATACTCCAGCGGCTGAGCCGCATCTAGGGTCAGGTTCATCTGCAGTATATTCATGTAATGGAGCCAGCTGCTCAGGGAAGGTTCCGTTTCAATGGTGGTAAACCGTTCTGCCAGTGACATGATCCGCGCCATATTGGCCAGATTCAAGCGTTCCCGATAGCGGTAATTGCTCCGCAATTGCTGCAGCCGCGGTGTTTGCTTCAGGATCGAAAGGATGGTCCAAACCATCTCATCCGGTCCGGGTTTTTGTCTGAGCGCGTCCAGCAGCTTTTCCCGCGCGGACAATATCCATGAAACGGTCGTATTATCTTTAGCATGTACGGCTAAGGCAGTCATCCGTTCCATAATTGAGGCCCGCTGACACTCGTTATAAAATTTGGAGGTCCAGTCATGCCCAAGATGGGTTTTGAGTATCCGAAATAATCCAGCTTCAGCCTGTTCATCTTCAACAATAAGATGGCCCCAGGCCAGCACATCCTTGACAATGGGTACGTTAAAAAATTTCTCCACGTGAATATCTACTGGTATTGCCGCCTGCTGCAGCGCATCAGCCATACTTTTTACGTGGCCCCAGGAACGGCAGATGATGGCCACATCACCAAATAGGCGATTTTGGTTTTCCACCAGGTCACGAACCAATAAAGGCACCCCCCTGATCGTATCTTTTGATTCTGTAACGAACCAGATCGGTTTCGGTCCGTTTTTGGGCAATTCCTGCGGACGAGAGAGGATTTTTTTCTGTCGATCGGTATTGCGGATTATGGAAGCGTTAGACAGTTCAAGGATCTCGCTTGATGAACGATAATTTTCCACCAGTTTTACCGCTGCGTAGTTGGAGTAAGACCGGTAGCGGTCCTCAAAATCCTTGATGTTGTAATAATTGGCGCCGCGAAAACTGTAAATGCACTGGTCTTCATCGCCAACAACCGTTATGCTGGGGGTGTTCCCGGCAATGAGATTAATGATCTTATTCAGAGCATAATTGTTATCCTGATACTCATCGATAAAGATATGCTGGTATTTATCCCGTACTATATTCAGGATATGAGGGTGCGTATTGAGCATGGACCAGCAGTCCAAGATCATATCTCCGTAGTCCACTACACCCAGTTCGTTCTTTTTATCCTGGAAAAAATCAAATAGTTGTACCAGGTCAGCAAGCTGCAGCAGTACATCTTCCTGGTCTGCATCGGCATGTAAGTTGGGGAAAATATCCTTGATCACAGCTGTGGATAGCACAGCTGGATTGTATAGTTTCCTGATATCTGCAGGGGCTAGTAATTCGTCCCTAATGCGGTCAATAAAGGGGATGAATGACCCGGTTATGGCACCATACGGATTGGCTCGAAAAATACGGGACTGGATAAATATTAGCTGGTCAAAATGATTGATAAAGAAATAGGTAATATCCTCTTCTTGCCAGAGCAGTTTTTCCGCATTGGCGTCTATAGCATGTTCGCGTACCAATGCATTACAAAAACCGTGGAATGTACTGATTGTTATATCATCTGCCGATGGTCCGATCAAATTACGGATCTTTTGCCTGATCTCCGACGTTGCTTTCTCTGTGAAAGTTAGCAGTAGCATATGCACCGGAAGGGCTTGTTTATTTTGGATCAGGTGGTTTACCCGATGCAGTAATGTGGTCGTCTTTCCCGTGCCGGCTCCGGCGAGGATCATTAGAGGTCCGGGCGGGTTGTGAATGGCTGTTTTCTGGGCAGTATTTGGTTTAAATGAAACGGGGACCGATTTCATAAACAAAATTAGACAGGAATCCCCGTAATGTCAGGGCGCAAGTTTGGTATTTTACTATTAATTGTTTTCTATTTAACCTTTCCACGACCCATGGGTCTAATCTGGTAATAATGGATGAAAACAGACCGAGAACTTATTGAGGAATTTCAAAGGGGCAGCGATGCAGCATTTAATGAACTCGTGCGTAAATATCTGGATTTGGTTTACCACTTTTTTCAAAAGATTACCCCTGATAAGATGGAGGCCGAAGACCTGGCTCAGACAGTTTTCATTAAACTATTTAAGGCCCTTAAAAAGTTTCGATTTGAATCCGAGTTTAATACCTACCTGTACCGTGTTAACATCAATACAGCCAACACCTACTTCAAAAGGAATAAATGGCGCAATATGCTCCATTTGGACCAGGTGCCGGACCCCGGTTATGTGGATACTTCACAGGATAGACAGTGGCGAAAAGAGGAAGTATGGGCGGCAGTGGGTCAGTTGCCGAAAAAACAACGTCTTGTGGTCATGATGCGTATATCTCAGGCATTACCGTTCAAGGACATTGGTAATATTCTTGATATGACCGAAGGTTCAGCAAAAGTAAATTATCACCACGGTATTAAGCGGGTAAAATCGCTTTTAGGAAACAACAAATGAATTTTGAATCAAAACTGCGAAAAACATTTTCCAGCACTAGCGAGATGCTTGATCCAGAGCAGTTTATCAATAAATTAACCACAGCCAGATACGCGCAGGCCCTAAAGCGCAGTCAGGCGATTTCTGGGTATTTAGCGATGGTAGTGGTATTAGTCGTGGGGATCCTCGGCTATAATGAATTAGATCAGGGTGCCATTTTGATGGAGGGCACTTATTATTACAGCACAAACATTATTTCTGATCAGGATGAGGACAGTGAATATTTTGATGATCTGGCCCTCTATATCATAGAACAGGAAGAGGATATTTGGATGGCTTTTTCCTTTCTTGACGAAATAGAATATGATAAAATTGTTAACCTCATGGAGAATGAATCATGAAGATAAGCAACATTGCATTAATTGGTATATTATTAAGTATTTCTTTATTCGCTCAGCGTGACCGCAGAATGGAAGATCGCGATGGCGACGACCGTGGTCGTATGCAAATGTATGCCATTTGGAAACTTACAGAAAATCTTGACTTGGATGAGAAGCAGGCCGAGGTATTTTTTCCAAAACTTAACTCTCACAAAGCTGAAATGGAGGAAATGGGAAAAGAGAGAAGAAATATTTGGGCAGATGTGGTTGTAAAGGCCAGAAAGGGAGAAAAGGTTACCGATAAGGAACTAGAAATAGCTAGGAATAAATCCAAAGCTTTGGAAAAGAAGATAAATGCCGAAAAAGAGAAATTTGCGAATGGACTTTCAGATGTCTTAACTAATGAACAACAGGTATTGTTTCATATTTTTGGGCACGAAATGGTAAGTGATGCGAAAGAGCGCATGCGGGACCATCGTAAACGGGGCAAAGATATGGGTGGATATAAGAAAAAGCGTAAAAGATGGTAAATCATTAGGAATATGTGAATCTGTAGATATGCCCGGTGAAAATCGGGCATTTTTGTTTATGGTGATTGGTGTGTCCAATTCTTTGGAGATAACTTCAGCCCGCATTATTTACTGATAAAGATGAATAAGATATACAATTTTAGTGCTGGGCCAGCCGTATTGCCGGGCGGAGCGCTCCAGGATACTGCTGCTGCGGTGGTGAATTACAAGAATAGCGGCATAAGCCTGCTGGAGATGAGTCACCGCTCCCAGCCTGTAGTTAATCTGATGGTGGAGACCAACAGTCTAGCAAGACGTTTACTAGCGATACCGGATAACTATCATATTATTTGGTTGCAGGGTGGTGCGTCGACCCAGTTTTCCATGATACCCATGAATCTACTTCCAAAAAACGAGACCGCTGATTATACCGATACAGGTTCCTGGGCGGCAAAGGCCCAAAAGGAAGCGCAGGCATATGGTTCAGTTCATGTAGCTTGTTCAACAAAAAATAGTATATATGATCATATAGATAAGGATTTACAGCAATCATATAAAGCAATATATTTACACATTACCAGTAATAATACAATCTATGGCACCCAATGGAAAACTTTCCCTGAAACATTAAATCCTGAAGGATATCTTGTCGCCGATATGTCTTCGGATATTTTCAGCCGTCCCGTGGATTTCAATTCATTTGGCCTGATTTACGCCAGTGCCCAGAAGAATATGGGGCCTGCAGGTGTTACGATGGTCATTATCAGGAATGATATCCTGGGGAAAGTAGATCGACACATCCCCACGATGCTGGATTACAATACCCATATTGATAAAGGATCGGCCTTCAACACACCTCCTGTTTCGGCGATTTTTGTCGTTAACAGGACACTGCACTGGCTGGATGATCTTGGCGGTATCCGGGTCATTGAACAGAGAAACAAGGTGAAAGCGGATAAACTTTACGCTGAAATTGAACGAAATTTACTTTTTAAGAGCCCCATAGCCGAAGAGGATCGATCGCTAATGAATGTTCCCTTTGTTTTCGCAGAAGATGGGGATGAAAAAGAATTCCTTGATTTCTGTACTAAGCATGGTCTTATGACTTTAAAAGGGCACAGGTCTGTTGGTGGATTCCGGGCTTCGATCTATAATGCCATGCCCGAAGCGGGTGTGGATGCGCTGGTTGCCGCCATGCGGGAATATGAATCCCAGCACAGCTGAATCATTTATCCATAAATAATTTATCCAGCTTTGGTTTGATTACGATCCTGCAGTAGGGTTGGTTCGGGTTATTATCGTAGTAATTATTATGGTAATCTTCGGCTGGCCAGAATTGATCCAGGGTAGTAATTTCCGTCACAATGGGATTTGAGTATGCTCCCGAATTGTCAAATTTTTCCATGGATCTTTCCGCTGCGGACCGTTGCTCCTCATTATGGTAGAATATAGCCGATCGATATTGCGTGCCGATATCATTGCCCTGACGGTTGCGGGTTGTGGGATCGTGTGACTGCCAAAACATGGTGAGGAGTTCATCAAAGGAAATGGTTGCGGGATCAAACGTTATTTGAGCCACTTCGACATGTCCGGTCATGCCCGTGCAAACCTCTTTATAGGTGGGATTATCTTTGTCACCGCCGCAATAACCAGGCACAACGTCTTTCACGCCTTCCAAACGCTGAAACACTGCTTCTACGCACCAAAAACAACCGGCACCAAAGGTAGCTTTTTCTGATTCTTTCATTGTTTCTTCTCCATGGACTATTGATAGCAATAATACAAAACAGAGTGATAATTTAATGGTCTTCACATCTAGTAATTTAAACTTTATAATTAGTCATCACAAAACAGCAATTATGCTCAATCAATTGATAGTTGTTTACCAAAATTGTATTGTAATTTTGCGCCCTGATATTTATCAATAAGGGCAATAATGCTAACCATTAGTGTACTCAAAGAAACTGTAGCAGACGAAAAAAGGGTAGCCTTGGTACCAGAAAGCGTTAAACGTCTCGCCAAGCAAGGAATTACAATTCTCATCCAAGAAGGTACAGGTATTGAAGCTGGTTTCAGGCCAAAGGACTACGAAGCTGCGGGCGCAGCCATTGTTGCAGATTATGATGAATTATTGAAAGAAGGGCATATTTTCCTCAAAGTACAGGTTGTTTGCTTGCAGGATGGTATGCTTGAACTTGTGGATCCATTGGCTAAAGGTTCCGTGATTATTGGCTTTATGAGTCCCTTTAAATACATTCATAATATTCAATCGTTGGCTGAGCGAGAGCTGACTACATTTTCCATGGAACTTGTGCCACGTATTTCCCGGGCCCAACGAATGGATGCGCTTAGCGCCATGAATTCGGCAGCAGGGTATAAGGCAGTATTATTAGCTGCTAGCAGATTGAATAAGTTTTTTCCCTTAATGATGACTGCTGCAGGTACCATCTTACCGGCCAAAGTACTTGTCATCGGTGCTGGTGTGGCTGGATTACAGGCCATTGCTACTGCAAAGCGTCTGGGCGCGCGGGTAAAAGCGTTTGACACGCGACCAATCGTTAAAGAGCAGGTAGAGAGTCTGGGGGCTGAATTTGTTTCTCTGGAAACAAGCCAAGATGCGGAAACGGCCGGTGGTTACGCGGAAGAAATGACGGAAGATTTCTACCGGTATGAACATGCTATAATTGGCGAACACCTACCTGATACGGATGCGGTCATAACCACAGCACAAATATTTGGGAAAAGAGCCCCTCTGCTCATTACAGAAGAAATGTTACAGTCTATGCGCCATGGATCTGTGATTGTTGACCTTGCTGCTGAGCAAGGTGGTAATTGTGAGCTTACAGTGCCGGGTAAGAATGTTGAACGCCATGGTGTGAAAATACTTGCTCCGCTTGATCTGCCATCGAGTTTATCCTACCACACCAGTGAAATGTTCAGTCGCAATGTTGCTGCTCTATTAGGTGAAATGCTGAATGAAGGGGAACTGAATATCGATCCAAATGATGAAGTGATTGCCGGCACAATGCTGACCCACGAAGGGAAGATAATGAACCAGCATGTGATTGACCTTTTGGATCGTGAAGAGGAGGAAAAATCATGAATGCGCAATTATTAGTTGAAATTTATGTGTTTGTTCTAGCTGTATTTGTGGGATTTGAAGTTATCTCTAAAATTCCCCCAACACTCCATACGCCCCTCATGTCCGGCTCAAATGCGATATCCGGGATCACGATTGTAGGAGCCTTGCTGGCTGCAGGGTCATTGCCGGGGACATTAAGCGGCACTCTTGGTCTGATCGCAATTATACTGGCCATGATCAATGTGGTCGGCGGCTTTATGGTTACGGGCCGTATGCTAAAAATGTTCAAAAAATAAGATAATCGTGCAGGATATTTTTATACCCATTATTTATCTGTTCTCAGCCGTTCTTTTCATCCTGGGCCTGCGACAACTTTCGCATCCGCGAACAGCTCCGAAAGGAAACACTACGGCTGCTATTGGAATGCTATTAGCTGTTACCGCTACATTATTAAACAACCAGATCCTCGACTTTCAAACAATCTTTATTGGTATAGTGATTGGCAGTGCTATTGGTGCAGTATTGGCCAAGAGGGTGGAAATGACATCCATGCCGCAGCTGGTTGCGCTTTTTAATGGGTTTGGCGGTAGTGCCTCATTGCTGGTCGCTGCTGCGGAATTCTATAAGGGTGAACCATTGCTGGTTTTTACTCTAGCAACAATCATACTCAGTGTGCTGATCGGTGCCATAACATTTTCTGGTAGTTTAGTGGCCTTTTCGAAACTCCAGGGCATTATGCGTGGTGCACCAATAAAATTCAGTGGCCAACATAGTTTTAATGGCCTATTAACTGGAGTTGTTGTCTTATTGGCCGTTTATGCTGTTTTGGATCCTGCGCAGGCAAGTAATGCTGTATTGGCCATAATAGTCATAGCGCTATTACTTGGGATTTTATTCGTAATTCCAATCGGCGGTGCCGACATGCCCGTCGTGATCTCAATGCTGAATTCTTTTTCTGGACTTGCAGCATGTTCCACTGGTTTTGTGATTCAAAATGATGCCCTTATAATCAGTGGATCTCTTGTCGGTGCCAGTGGTATCATTTTGACCGATATCATGTGCAAAGGAATGAACCGTACGATCTGGAATGTACTTTTTGCCGGCGTTGGCTATGATGCTGAGGCGAGTCCCTTAGAAGTAGATCCGATGAAAACAGTAAAATCGTATGAACCAGGGGACACGGTAGTAATTTTTGAAAATGCCAAGCAGATTATAATTGTGCCTGGTTACGGTCTGGCTGTAGCTCAAGCACAATACATGGTTCATGAACTGCAGGAATTACTGGAAGGGAAGGGTGTTATAGTAAAATACGCAATTCATCCTGTTGCTGGTCGGATGCCGGGCCATATGAATGTTTTACTTGCGGAAGCAAATGTACCCTATGATAGTCTGTATGACCTGGATCAAATTAACCCTGAATTCGAGGAAACGGATGTAACCTTGGTGATTGGAGCAAATGATGTGGTTAATCCCGCTGCCCGGCATGACACTAATAGTCCTATTTTTGGTATGCCTATTCTCGACGTAGATAAGAGTCAGACCGTATTCGTGCTAAAACGCAGTATGAATCCTGGGTTTGCCGGCATCGAGAATGAATTATTTTATAATGATAACACCATTATGATTTTTGGTGATGCCAAGGATACTGTATCAAAACTGGTATCCGAACTGAAATAATTCAAGTAGTAATTTTATCATAAGGACCTAAAATTTAAAATCATAATCAAAATCCACGCCCATAACTGATGACGCAACCATCCAGAAGTAAGATAATGGAACTGGAGGTGATGGTTGCTGATGTCATCCAAGAGGCACATGATACAACGACGCTGGTCTTGTTTACAGGAAATGATCATATGGATTACCTCTCTGGTCATTTTTTGACGATTGATCCCCATCAATTCGAAGCACTGAGACGCTGGATTGCTTTTCTAGAGGACGTAAAAGGTAAGAAAGAACTACCGCGGGCCTATTCCATGGCGAGCGCTCCTGATGAACATTATTTAGCCATAACAGTTAAGGAAGAACGCTATGTGCCGGGCTACACAAAATATCCACCTCTGCTATCACCAATATTGGCCCAGCGTACAGCTACAGGACGAAAAATGCTAGTTACCGGCTTTACGGGACCGTATACGCTGCCCAAGGAAGGTAAAACCCCAAGTTCTATTCTTCATATTGCCGCAGGAAGCGGTATCGTACCTAATTGGAGCATTTTGAAATTTGGTTTGCGTAATCATCCGGAAATGATACAAACACTTTTGTACAGTAATAAAACATGGTTAGATACAATTTATGGTGAAGAACTGATCAAACTACAGAAAGAGTTTCCTGACCAATTAGATATTAAGTTTTTTATAACTCGGGAAAACCCGGCATTATCAACTAATGCTGCAGTAGTGGGAGGCCGTATTGATAAGCTGACCATTGAAAAAGCCATCGAACAGCTTGATGATCCACTGGTTTATGTCTGTGGGCCTGCTAATACGGTCCATGATAAAAAGCTCGCCAAAGAGAGCAATGAATCCCTAAATCCGCGATTTATGGAATCAACATTGGGTTATTTATCAGAAATTGGCATAGACAAATCCCGTATAAAGCGTGAAAGCTACGGTTAAGCACGTAAATTGCTGTAAAACAGTACCCATTTTCCTGTAAGTAACTATCTTCCATAAACCGTTTAATGTGCAAAGGGTAGTCATGATCCTAATTTATTGTACAATTAAAAGGCCAGATTTTCTTGGTGAAAATTGTTGATTTACCAAAGAAGGTTTGGCAGTAAAAATTAATTTCACTGAATAACAGTATGGAGATATTATTCATGAAACAGACTAGCGAAAAAAGACAATCGGGCTTCACCATGATCGAAATTATGGTTGTGGTGGTCATCGTGGCTATTCTGGCAGCTATTGCTGTTCCGACATATTTACGATATGTGGAAAGCGCAAGGGCTACAGAAGCAAAAAGTGTAATTGGAAACATTGATAATGCTGCGAAGATGTATTACCAGACCTATGGTGAATGGCCAACAGATGTTGAGGAATTGGAAAATTCTGGACAACTTGAAGTAGATCGATCCACCAAACGCAAGTGGGTGTTTGAACTGCAGCTATCGGACCAGGGAGGTAGAATTATAGCTACCAGCACTGGCGATATGGATGGTGGCGAAGGTCGTGTTGTAGAATTTGACCGAGAATCTGGTGATTACAGAGGATATGGTACAACCGAAAGAGAAAGTTAATGGAAATAAATAAGCTACTTACTTATGCCCTTGAATCAGGGGCTTCTGATCTGCATTTGAGTTCGGGTTCTATTCCCATGGTACGGATTAATGGCATTATGAAACCATTAAATATGTCGTCAACAACAGATGAGGATATGGATTCCATTTTACCGCAAGTGATGAGTGATGATCAGATAGCGAAATTCCAGGATCGGAAGGAGATCGATTTCAGTGCCCGTTTAGATGGAAAAGGAAGATTCCGGGTGAATTTTTTTCAACAAATACGCGGTCTCGCTGCCGTATTTCGCGCAATTCCTGAAATCCCAAAAGGATTTGAAGAATTGGCACTCCCACCTATTCTGGAAAGCATGTCCATGCTTGATAGAGGACTGATTCTGTTAACAGGGCCGACCGGGTCCGGTAAAAGTACAACACTCGCTGCCATGGTGGACTACATGAACCAGAATCGTGAATGTCATATCATCACAATTGAAGATCCAGTAGAGTATTTTCACCATTCAAATCAATGCCTGATTAACCAGCGTGAGTTGGGCGCATCGACCCATAGTTTTGCTAATGCACTTCGATCAGCGTTGCGGGAAGACCCTGACGTCATCCTGGTGGGTGAAATGCGTGACTTGGAAACTATTTCACTGGCGCTTACTGCTGCAGAAACGGGTCACCTGGTGCTGTCAACACTGCACACAGCCAGCGCGGTAAAGGCCGTTGACCGTATCATCGATATATTTCCTGCTAGTCAAAAAGGCCAAATCCGTTCCATGATGTCTGAAAGTCTAGAGGCAGTAATTGCACAAAAGTTATTGCAGACTAAGGATAAAAAAGGTCGTATCCCCGCTCTGGAAATCATGATTGCAACTACGGCAATTCGAAACCTCATTCGCGAAGACCGCATTTACCAAATTCCTTCTGTGATGCAGGCTGGAGGTGTGGAAGGAATGCAGACCCTGGACCAAGATTTACAAAGGCTGGTATCCCAAGGAAAGATCCGGCGTGCAGCGGCGGCTCAGATTGCCGAGAATCCAAGATTATTCGGTAGTAATGTATTATAGAACATTACAACATCGATTTCAGCAGGGGTTCTCCTTCATTGAAGTTATGATTGGCGTGCTTATCGTAAGTATTGCTGCCTATGGTATGGTAGTGGGAGCCACCCATGCCCGTGGTGAATTGCGGGCCATTGCCGTGAAAGAGAGAGCTACAGAAGAATTACTGAGTTTTGTGGAAACGATGAAGGGTCGTATCGCTGACGGAAAATTGTCAATTATTGAGCGGTCGGGAGATCTGCAGGGAGAAACAGTTTATTTATTTGGCAATAAACATAGTCAAACAAAACTCGCAGCGAAGATTTATTATGAGCCTATAACAATATTATACACCGATTCTACCAGCAATGTTGATCGTTTCGTGCTCAAATCCTGGATTGAGTGGGAAGATTTTTCGACACCGGCAAATAAGGTGGTAAAACGGGAAGAGATTGAAATGGTAATGATGGAGTTTCCTTTGTGAATAAAACAAAATCCATGCGCTGGGCATCGGGATTAACACTAGTTGAGTTAGTGACCACAATTGTGATACTAGGGATAATCATGACCGGTTTAGGGCTAAGCCTTCGTACGGTAACATATCATTACCAGGATGATAGCGTATTATTGGATGTTCACAATTATGGTAATGTAGTTATGCGCGAGATAATGAAAGAAATAAGCTTGGCCCGGATTATCAATAAGGAACAGGTTGATGGATATTCACGAATATCACTCAAGAAATATGATGTTTGGGGTAATGAGACATCTACGACTATTACTGCCAATGCGTCGGAAGGAATTTTATTTAATTATCAGGATCCTTTGAACGGCAAGCTGCATTTTCCTACTAAAGGGCGTTTCCGGGGGAATAATCAGCGTACCATAACCTTAAAAGATTTCTATGCCGAAGAGGTTGATTTCATTCGGCCAAACTTGGCGAGATACGCTAATTCGACCTGGAATATTAATATGGATATTGAAGTTGAATCTTCCGTCGCTCCGGGGGGCACGGTGAAGGAGTTAGTACAGTTTCAACGGACAGCATTTATGCCCAATCGATATATTAGCCCAAGATCTCTTGTAAGTGGACCGGAAGGAAGCTGATGCGAAACTATTGTAAAGGTATGGCTACACCTACTGCTGTCATATTCACAATGGTCAGTATGTTAATTACTGCTGGTTATCTGAAATATGCCATGTCTGCATCTGTATCCCAAAAATATCGATTTGAAGAAGCCAAAGCACTGCTTATGGCTGAAACAGGGATCAATACCGAAGCATTGCCTGTTTTACCAAAATTAGTGGATCAATCTGTAGTGTTAGCTGCGGACGGTGTTTTTTTGGAAGGAATGGGTTTTTACCGCAATGTGGTTTGTTCCACATATGTAAGCCTGGAAGATGGTCGTACTATTTTTCATGCTCGTGGATCTGGTATCAGCGAATTCAGAAACACCTTAGGCAAACCAGTAAGGATTGAGCGCATGGCAGAAATGAATCTGGTTGCTGAAGATTTTTCAAAGTTTATGTATTTCACGAACTCGGAAGAGCCTGGCGGAGGTCCACAGCTCGGTAGCTACGTGTCATTTGGTGGAAGTGACGTTTTAGAAGGCGTAGTTCATACCAATGGCCAAATGACCATGAGCCAATTTGGGTGCCCGGATTTCACCCAGGCGGTTGTTTCCGCAGCCAATGGGATAAACTTAAATAATTGTAATGACCAGAATTGGGGCTCTGTGGACGATTCAGCTGAAGTGCGTGTGTATCCACCTTATGATGCTACTGAACGTGCTAAAGAGAACGCGAATTATGTATTTACCGCTGATGATATGCTCTGGCGCAGTACGGGTAAGGATACGTTGATCATGACCGAAATTGAGTTTGTGAGTGGTGGATTCACTGTATCGCAATGGACTTATCTAATGCCTCCCGTTGGTGAATCAGGCCCTCCACCAACAAACTTTAACTGGGACGTTGATACAGAGATCGAACAGTTGGGGAATGAAAGTATCGCTTTTGATGGACCTTATGATTCCACACTGCAGGTATACTTTATGGACACGCTCTTCATTGATACTGAGGACATTGAAGGTAATGATGCTAGCAATACGTTGGAAATGTATGAAATTGGGGATACTGTGCTAGTACGTTCAGCTGATCCTGATTCAAATAAGGGCTGGATTGGTGTGCTCAATTCAACAGATCAAGTAAGCGGCATATTTGTTTTTGGTGTGCAGAGCTTGAGTCAATTTTTTGAAAATGGATTTTCTCCCGGGGAAGAAGTGACATTAGCATTCCAGGGTGGCTTGGATGACTCTGTACCATTTAACAATTTTGCCAACTATCACAACCACCCCAACGATGGTTCCAGTGTATGTCAATCCAGTGGTTTTCATCATTTCGACTTCGAACCATCCAATAACGTACCGGATATTCTTCCATCGACAACATTTTTTACAGATTTTGCCGTTATTTATGTAAAAGGTGGGCAAGTAAGGGTTCGAGGTACAGTTGATGGAAAATTCAGTATTGTAACAGATACATTTACAGAATATAGACGCCACGATGACATTTCCGTAGTTGACCGGGTGTGGGGCAACATTTGGCTGATGAATGATATCCTTTACGAAGATTCCAATCCAATTACAGGAGAAATTGTATACGGCACAAAAAATAGATTAGGTCTTATATCCGGGGCGAATATCATTATCGCCAATACCATGGAAAATGGGGGCAAAAACCAAGCCAATGGTTCTGATATTATAATCAATGGGGCCCTTCTGGCGATGAATGATTCCTTTGTGGCTCACTATTGGCAAAATTCTATAAGTAACAATTCACTTAATGGTCCCGAATTTTCAAGCCCTTTAAACTCGAAAGGTGATGGACGGGGGCCGTTTCGTAATCCCGCCTCTGCATTTCCACAAGTGACAGGCAATAGTGATATCAGAGGTCAAATGATACTCTGGGGATCCGTCTCCCAGGATAAACGCGGTTATATGAAGAGGAATGCGCCAGGGCCATATCCAGTCTCTCCCGGAATTGGTTACGATAAAGATTATCATTACGATTACAATTTCAGCGATTTTGGCCCTCCACCAATGTATCCTACCAGCAGCAGTTTAGCTGGTGGAGCAATTTTGATCATAAAGTCTTATGGTGAAGTTGATCCACTAACATTAAAGGAATTTTCTGAATGATTCTTGGTCTAGACATTGGTAGACAGTTTGTAAAAGCCGTGCTGTTGGAGAAAACAAGAGGTGGTACCAAGGTGCTCAACACCGGTATTCGTCTTGTCCCAGAACAACACAAAGCTTATGATCCGGAATTGATTGGTAAACCGCTGTGGGTTATGGCGGTAAGGGAATTAATGCGAGAAATGAAAATTAATCCCAAACGTGTTAGGAATTTGGTCACTGGTCTAAATGGTACAAATGTAAGTGTAAAGCAAATCACGACCATTGATATGCCGGAGGACGAATTATTCTCATCTATGACCTTTGAGGCCCGCAAGCACATACCTATGGATGGATCGGATGCAGTCATTGATTTCCAGGTTTTTGGACCGAACCCAAAGGAAGTGGATAAAATTGACGTGGGACTGGTTGCTTGCACAAAAAAAGTGTCTAATGCTCATATGGATTTGCTTAAGGAAGTTGGCTTCAAGCCCGGCATAGTTGACGCCGACTCCATTGCCATTACGAATGCTTTTGGTAATGGCAATGAGTTTCCAGAAGAAGGTGCGATTGTTTTACTCGATATTGGATCCGTTTCTTCTTCGCTGGTAGTGTGGGGTAGAAAAGACCAATTCTTTACAAGAGATATTCCTACCGGCGGGTATCATTTTATTACGGACTTATCAGAGAAACGTGATATCGATTATATCACTGCCGAGGACGAAATAATGAGAAATGGTATCAGCAGCTTTCAAAATGGTGCGAGAAATGATCTTAGCGATATCGCAGTTGCTGAAAGGAATGTTTTTGATAACCTGATCGAGGATTTGCGAAGATCACTACGGTATTATGCCAAAACCACCAATCAGAGTTTTTTCACTAAAATAATGTTGAGTGGTGGTGGATCTTCCACCCAAGGTCTTCAGGAAATGATTGAGAATAAGCTTAGCTTGAACACAGTTCTATTTGATCCGTTCCAAACACTTGCCGGTTATGAAAAACTTGAAGTATCCAATCCTAATCAATATGCTGTCGCCACTGGTTTAGCGATACGAGGAGGCTTGGGTAAATGAAGAAATTCATCATAATAAATCTTAACCAGATAGATAGTAAAGAAGCCAAAACAGCACGCTGGAAAGAACGTGGCCGCTGGACGGTATTTACTGTAATTTTGTTAAGCCTGATTTTCGCCAATACAAGCCTCTTTTTAATTGGATCTGGTTACAGTCGGCTTATTGCCCAAAAGGAAAATGAAATTGCTGATGTAAAGCAGCGGATACGTGATCTGCAGGCCCAGGGGAAGAATTTATCCAAACAGGATATCCTTTCATTTGCCGAGCTAGAGGGCAATCGCACTTTATGGGCAAGGAATTTTGAATTACTCGGCAAGATGACACCAGATGACATGGCATTAACGGGCCTCAAATTTAATAAGCGAAATAAAAAACTTTATATTGAGGGTATTTCAGTGGTCTACAAGGATGAAGAAGAATATGCGATAGTCTACGATTACATCAACCTTATGAAACGTAACCGCGAATTCTCCAAAAAATTCCCCAAAGTGAAGTTTCGTCAGGGATCACTAAAGAAAATCCGCGGACAGAATATCGTACATTTTGAGATAGAAGCTGCTTTGAAAACCACAGCTAAGAAAAGGAAGAAAAAGTCATGATGGCCAAGCGTAATGGTGTATTCGCTTTACTGGTAACTTTTTTAACTGCTGGATTTTGGGCAAATCAAACCTGGGTGATTGCTGATAAACCTGAGGGTTTGCTTGACCTAGAAGACGAATTAGTGGAATTGAATGAGCAACTTATTAGTGCCCAAATACTGGCTAGTAGGGTTGGACAGGTATATACATTATTTGAACGGAATCTTGCCCTATCTAAACAGGATTCATTGGCGGATGATGCTAGTTTACCTTTCTTGAAAAGTTTAATGGAAATGATGAATGGGCATGGAATTACCTTGCTAAATATTAAGCCAAAACCAAGGATTGAGAAGACAAATTACATTGCAGCGCCTTACGAGGTGATTATGAAATGCAGCTATGATGAATTGGGGAAATTCATGGCTGAACTGGAAAGATCACCACGGTTGGTTACAATTGATGAATTTCATGTTAAAAACGGTATCGAACGTATTAAGAGTAATGCCAGTGAAATGGATCTTCGTGAACAGATTATTGAAATACATTTATCAACGTTGACGATGGTGAAATCAAAAACAAAGGTGTCCACATGAATACTCGCCACAGAACTATCTGGGTTTTATTGATCATTTTTGCTCTTGTTTCAATAATTGCCGCAGGTATAAAACTGGTCCCTGCCAATAAAAAATGGCAAAGGGCCAAGGATCGCGCCGCGAACGTACAGTTTGGAACGGACAAGGAATTAGAGAGAGTCATTGAATATCTTGAGATACGTATCAAAGATCGTGATAATTATAAATTTATTCTGGAAGAAGAACCAATGCGCCTGACCAATGTATTATACCTCACGGATGCTCGGGGTCGTTCATTACGTTACCGTAACCGGGGTAAACTGCGTGTTACTCATATTATTGATGGTATACAGCAATATGCTGGTATAAGCTATAAGGATAAAAATTTTACAGTAGTTGTTGGGGATTCAATCGCCGGTGGTGAGGTGATTTGGATTGATCCAACAGAAGTAGTTATTTCCAAAGGAGATAAAGAATTTCATTACCCAGTCGCTGGTCTAACTGTTGAGAAAGATATGACGACCACAGCCCGGGAAAAAAGGAGAATGTATTGAAATGAAGTACGTTAGAGATTTAATTTTATGCGGATTTGTTTTCAGCCTCATTCTAATGGCCCAGGAGACAAAGAATATTGGTACCAGGAAACCAGATGCTGAAAAGCTTGTCACCATACATGCTGAGGATGGTTATTTACCTAGTATCTTATCTATATTGGCGAAAGAAAGCGGGTATAACATTGTCACAGATCCAAACGTGAATCGTCAGGAACAATTGACCATTCATTTGGATGACGTCCCCATTCAACAAGCAATAAACCTGGTCGTACGCGCGGTAGGGTTGAGTTATGAGATTGTTGGCAATTCCTTCTTGATTGCTGAACCAAAGAAACTCGCAAAAGAAGTCGGTATTACGTCACATGTGATCGCATTAAAATACGCTGATGCAATGGAATTGAAGGTCCTTCTGCAGGATCTAACTGATAAAATCCAGGTTGATGTTTCTGGGAATAAACTATTAATCAACGCTTCTCCAAAAAAAATCGCTGAGATCGAAAAAGCGATTCAGGAAATCGATGTACCCGCATTACAAATCCTTCTGGAAGTACGGCTGATTGAAGTGGCTGTTGATGCGGAAGAGAAACTGGGGATTGATTGGTCAAAATTGGCTCACTATACTAATATATTTGCTGAAAATGGAATTGAACCATCAGGTTTGATAGGAGCTGGCAGTGCTGTACCGGGCCTTACCCAAAATGCCAATGAAACAGGTGATGGCATTGTCGAAACATATGCCGGATTACCGTTTGAGGAAAAACCATCTGAAATGGTATTTAATCGCTTGAGCGGGAGCAATATTGTACCGAATAAATTCAGTCGCCAAATGACTGCTTTTGACTTTACGCTGGATCTTCTTTTGAAGGATAACCAAGCCGAGATTCTGGCAGATTCTAAGCTGGTTACGCTTAATGGTCGTGAGGCCTACATTGAGATGGTTGACGTTGTCCCTTATATTTTGAGTTCGGGTGGTGTTGGCGGTCAGGTGCAGGTGCAGAAGGAAGAGGTCGGTATAAAGATGCGTGTACTGCCTTCTGTGAATATGGATGGTGATATTACGGTGAAAGTAGAACCGGAAGTATCATCAATTTTTGAGTTCATCGGTCCCGATAAGAATATTCCTCGCGTGAAACGGCGCTCATCTTCTACCGTAATCCGAGTAAAGGACGGTGAAACTATTATTATCGGTGGTTTAATTAGCCGTGACCGTAAAAACACGGTATATAAATTTCCGCTTTTACATAAAATTCCTGTTATTGGAGAAAAGTTATTTACCAGTAAAGATGTACTGGAAAAGAAAATGAATTTAATCATTCAGATCACACCCTCAGTGGTTAGGGATGAAGTCGCAGGTATAACAAAGACAAAAGCAATGTTTGAATTGGAAAGATCCATTGTTGTTCCTGCTGAAGAAATTGATGATGAATCTGATGAGGAAGGAGAAAACGATGATGAATAGTCGTATTTTTAAAAGCAATGGAATATTTACGGTTACATTGCTCGCAATCCTACTTTTCAGTTGTGATGATCGTAATCCAACAAAATCAGATAGTAGCTCTACTTCAAGTGAAAACTACAATCTAGAAATAGCCGCTCAGCCCTATGCAACGGATGCGGGAGGGAATGCTGTGGTCGTTGGTGAAGATATTGTAGGTTCATTTGTGAAGACCAGAATTGATGTTGTTCTGAAAGATTCCACTGGTAAAGTATTACCGAATAAATTAATCGAATTCTCAGCTAAAGCAGCAGGGGTAAGTTTTGGTGAATTTAATATTAATTCTACTTACACCAATGCCGATGGACTGGCCAGTGTGAATTTTTCAGACAAGGACCAAGCTGCCTATGATAATGCCACAACACCACTTTACGAGGGTGTCACTGTAGAGGCCAAGCATGTTGTAGATAAACAGGAATTTCCCATAACTATCCGCTTTAATGTTTTTGATACTGCAGCTGTTCAACTTTGGCCTTATCAGTTTAACCTTAATTCAAATACGAGTTCTATAAAAGTTGATGATGGGTTGACCAGTGCTGAATTATCAGCAAAGATTACCTCAAGACAATATGGGCAAGCGCTCAAAGATCTTGAAGTGTATTTCGAGAGCACGAATGGCCGATTAAGCGAACTTAGTAAGTTTACGGATACATTAGGAATTGCTCTCGTTGATTTTTCAGATACTGGCGATCCCGAAGAGGCAGGTGTATCTACAATAGTTGCGCGTTATCAGCACCCTGTGTTTGGCACACTTATAGATTCGGTACAAATTACAATTCTGGACACGACCTATTCAGGCACGCCAGCGTATGTGGAGATACCATCTTCATATCCAGGAGAAATTATGGTGGTTGGCGGTGGAGGTTTGGAATCTACACAGATCTGTGCGCGGGTATTTGATGAAAATGGGGTTCTTGTGAATGAGCCGGTAAATGTTACTTTTACACTTGGACCAAACATACCAGAAGGTACAAACATTAACAATGCCGGTATCAGTGATTCTACTTATACAGCTGATGGAGAAGCCTGTGTTTCCATTAATAGCGGTACCGTCCCTGGTCCTGTACGGGTTACCGCGACAGTACTTACTGATTCTGGGGAAGTTATCAGTGCTACGGCAACACCTGTAATCATTGCCACTGGGCCTCCTTACTATATCGAGCCTGATTATAATCCCCAGGAAAGTGAACCTATAGGTGGCGGGTTTTACCAAACGGAAGCAGCTGCCATTGTTTATGATCGTTGGTATAATCCGGTGGCAGATAGTACGTATGTGTACTGGTCGATGGAACCACAAGCACCTGATACACTGATTGATGCTTTTGTGCAAGGAGTCAGTTTTACCAGTAATGAGAACTTGAACGGAGATAATTTCCCCGGAGTGGCATATACCACAATTATCTATTCTACGGATGCCATTGGTGATTTAGGACAAGTAACCGCCCTGACCTTTGGAACTAATGGGGATACTATTATGGCCCGGATCAACGAAGATGAAGGGGAAGCAATTATGTTTTTTGTCCCCGGGCAGTTGACCCTGGGAACACCAACCCAATACTGGGACTTTTCAACTATGGGTTCGACAGCACAAATAGAGGTAACTGCGACATTAATTGATTATTACGGAAACGCAGTTTCTGATGCCGACCTAATGATAACTGCTACTGGAGCAGCGGCAATCTACTGGCCTGTTGCGCCAATCGCAGCCAACCAGGGCGTTACAAATGATGATGGTCAAATCACTTTTCTTGTCGTATATGATCAGGGTATTTGCGCTCCAATACCCAACTCAGACCCGCTTCTTTATGAAGATTTCACATCAACTATTGTTGCGTATTTGCTTATACCGCAGCAAATAACTAGCGATCCGCTGGAAATTCTTTTTGTAAGGACTTACCAGGGGCCATAATCCATGGAACAGGAATTCAATCCGCAATTTCAAAAGATCGGTGACATACTGGTCCATGAAGGCAAGATAAGTGATAGCCAGCTTAATTCTGCATTAGTTGAACAGAAGGTCAGGAAGGAAAAATTAGGGACTGTATTGCTTGACCAGGGCCTAATCACTGAAGACGACCTCGTAAAAGTATATTCTATGCAGTTGGGTTATGAGCTAGCCAGCGATGAAGCTTTGTTTTCTGCAGATCCCGAAGTTGTGCAAACAATTCCAGAGGATTTTGCAAGACAGAATATGGTTTTAGCCTTGCATAAGTCTGATTCAAAGATAGTTATTGCAATGGAAGATCCTGAGGATTTGGTAGCTATAGATTCGCTAAAACGGCTTACAAGTCTAAATCCTGAGGTGCTTGTTGCGGGTCCATCGGGACTTAACCGTGCTCTGGATCAAATATATGGCAAGATTCGGCAAGCAGGGGAAGTAGAAGAAGCAGTAGAAAGTATCAAAGTTATTTCTGGTGATGAAGAAGACCGGGAAGAAGTCGATCTTTCTCCGGATAAGGTATCAACAGAAGATGCCCCAATTGTTAAGCTGGTGAATCTGATCTTGCAGGAAGCGATCAAGGAACGGGCCACTGATATTCATCTTGAGCCGCAGCAGAATGTTGTTATCGTCCGCATTAGAATTGACGGCGTACTCCAGACCATCATGACACCGCCATTATCATCCTTAAGCGGGTTAGTAACAAGAATAAAGATACTCTCCAATCTTAATATAGCGGAACGGAGGTTGCCGCAGGATGGGCGGTTTACAATAAAGGCATCAAAAAGAGAGATTGATGTACGTGTTGCTGTTCTCCCAACTGTATATGGAGAAAAAATTGTCCTACGATTGCTCGATAAGTCTGGATTCGGATTCAATCTTAAAGGATTGGGATTCGAAGACAAAATGTATCCTATTTTTCGCCGTGTCATTGCTCAGCCCTATGGCATGGTAGTTGTGTCTGGTCCGACTGGTTCCGGTAAGTCCACTTCGCTTTATGCATCCATAAAAGAAATAAAGAATGAGGCCACGAATATTACCACAGTTGAAGACCCCGTGGAATACCAGATGGATGGTATAAATCAAGTTCAAGTCCATGAAAGCATTGGCCTCACTTTTGCTTCTTCATTACGTTCCATATTAAGGCAGGATCCAGACATATTACTGATCGGTGAAATCAGGGACGAAGAAACTGCAGATATTGCTGTAAAATTTTCGCTAACTGGTCACCTTGTTTTCTCTACTGTTCATGCTAATGATGCTGCCTCAACAATAACAAGGTTATTAGATATAGGTGTCAAACCATTTCTTGTGGGTTCTTGTTTGAATCTGGTAATGGCTCAGCGGCTGATAAGGACTATTTGTGATAATTGCAAAGAAAAGTATAGTCCTACCAATGAAGAATTAGATCGCATAAATCTTGAAAAGTCCAGATTGAATGGTAAAAGTCTTTTCTATGGTAAAGGCTGTAGTCATTGTCGGAATACAGGGTATCATGGCCGAACTGGTATTTTTGAACTAATACCAATGTCCAGGGCTATCAGGGGTTTGGTTTTTGATAATACTAATGAAGATGTGATCCGGCAGAAAGCATTGGAAGAAGGTATGATCAATCTAAGAGAAAGTGGTATAGAGAAAGTGCTGAATGGAGTAACAACAATATCTGAAGTGCTTCGTTCAACCGTTGAGGATATTTAATGCCTGCCTATACTTATTTGATCAAAGATGAGGCCGGTGGTCGTAGTGAAGGGGAAATAAAAGCAGAGAGTCTGGATCTGGCCATGAAAAAACTGTCAGCTGATAACCAGGTTATTGTAAAGCTGGAAGAAGTAGACACAAGTTGGGATTTTATTGGTCCATTTATTGATGAAATAAATTTATCAATTGAACGTTTTAAAAATAGAATTCCATTAAGTAATTTGGTGTTTTTTACTCGCCAGTTGGCGACTATGTATTCTGCAGGACTGACATTGGAACGGGCCATTCGGGGGCTCGCCAGTGAAGAGCGACATCCAAAGATGAAGAAGGTATTGAAAAATGTCGGTGAAAATATCCGCAAAGGCCTGTCCTTGTCCGAAGCTTTACAAAGACATCCTGGTGTTTTTTCAACCTTATTTGTTTCATTGACCAAAGCTGGAGAAGTGAGTGGTAATCTAGATGAAATACTTGATGAATTAGCAACGTACCTAGAAAACCTCGATGATGTTAGACGAAAAGTTCGTTCCGCCATGACTTACCCTATATTTATGGTCGTTTTTCTTTTTGCAATGATGAGTGCCATGTTCATGTGGATTATCCCCATGTTTTCAGATGTATACGTTCAGTTAGGCGCCAATCTGCCTGCTGCCACACGCAAACTGGTTTCCTTAAGTGAGTGGATAAGCATCAATTTCAGTACTGTCGTTCTGTCATTATTCGGTGTAGCAGTTGGACTCTGGTTGGTGTCGAAGACACGTCGTGGGGGGTATATCATTGATTCAATAAAACTGAGAACTCCCATATTTGGATCATTACTGAATCAATCAATACTAAATAAATTTTCAAAAACACTAGGAATATTACTTAACGCTGGTGTGCCGGTTATTGAATCCATGAACTTGATTGCGAAAATAGTAAGTAATCGTGTCTATGAGGTCGCCATTGGTGATGCGACGGAATACATTCGTGATGGATTTAATATAACCTCAGCATTACGCCGCACAGAAGTATTCCCGCCGATATTATTACAGTTATCCGCTACAGGAGAAGAAACTGGTGAGTTGGACACGCTGCTGGACAAGGCAGCAGACTATTACTACAAGCAAGTAAATGCCTTAGTAGAACGGATGACAACTTTAATTGAGCCCATATTGATACTTATGGTTGGAATCATTATTGGTGTCATGGTGGTTATTACTTATTTACCTGTCTTTTATCTGGGTGCTGCTTTGCAATCGGGGTTGTAATGGATCTCTTGATTTTTTTTACATTCGGTACTTTTGTGGGCAGTTTTTTCAATGTGGTTATCTATCGTATGCCACGTAATGAGTCCATAATTAAACCCAGATCACATTGTCCAACCTGCAAGACATCCATTCCTTTTTACCGGAATATTCCCCTGGTATCTTTTATCCTGCAGGTAGGAAAGTGCGCAAATTGCCAAGGTGCAATATCATTCCAATATCCAGCTGTGGAATTAATAAATGGACTTATTTGGGGGTGGGCATTTTATACGTTGCCATTTCCAGAAGCGGTTATTGCATCGTTTCTCAGTTCCATACTTATTGCGATAGCGTGGATAGATGCAAGAATATATATGGTTCCCTTGGATCTTATTATTGCTGGTGTTGTTGTTTTGTTGTTTGCAGTTATTTTTGGTATCTTATCATACAGTCAGGTATTATGGGGTATTGCCGCAGGCGTATTATTACCCGGGTTCATGATGGGCTTAACCTGGCTTGTAACCAGGCGTCAGGGCATGGGTTTTGGTGATTTACAGTTAGGGTTGATCCTGGGAGCCTGGGTAGGACCGATCGCAATGATACTGACATTGTTTTTTGCGTCATTTTTAGGGCTTGTGGCATGGATAGTAATTTCCATGGTAAAAGGTTTGGATAGGGACAGACCATTACCTTTTGCGCCTTACCTTGTGTTTAGTGCAATTAGTATTTTTATTGTTAGTGAATATTCCACTACATTAATAGATCAATTGATAATGTTGTAATGGTATTACAAGGACTCAAATGAGATACGAATTCAAAATTGTTGTTTTATTGACCAGCTTGTTGGTAGTGTGTTTTGCCGAGGATGAATTGAAGCGACTCAACAGTGGGTTTGCAGCTCAAGTCAACAATGAGAAAATAACCTATGTTCTAACGGACTACGAACTTCAGGATATCACAATAAATGGTCAAACCTTCAAGAAACCAATAATACCTTTTGGAGGCTTAAATGCTGAAGAAGGTGATCCTGTGTTGCCTACGGTTACAACATTTTATCAGGTCGCACCTAATAAATCATATAGTGTTGAGATCAACATTCAATCTTCGGAATTTGTTGAAAATATTGATATTGCACCACACCAGACATGGGATCCGGTGACTGATGAAATCACTTTACCATTCAAGCGCAATATAGACTTATATACTTCTGATGAACCATACCCACAAAAGCAAGCCAGTATTTCACAAACGATTGTTTTCAGGGATTTACCAGTTGTAAAGGTTGCTTTTACGCCTTTTAGGTACCATCCATTATCTCGCCAACTCGAAATTATTACTTCAGCAGATATAGATTTAGTTGAAACTGGTGATATAGAGCCCCTCCAAACCCCAAGTAGAAGATCAAGAGTGTTTGAACCATTATATGAATCAATTGTTGTCAACTACAGTCGATCTACTAGTGATGAAGATTATCAAACACCATCAATACTTTATATACTGCCCAGTAATTCATCCAATCTCATGGCCAACCTGGACATTCTTTTTGAGTGGCGCCATAAATCCGGGTATGTTGTGAATTATGCTTCAACCAGTACCACTGGTAGTTCAGCCAGTTCTATAAAAAACTATATTAGTAATGCCTATAGCAGTTGGACTGATCCACCAGAATATGTTGCCTTGGTTGGCGATGCCAGCGGTAGTTACTCAATTCCTACATATTTTGAAAATTATAGTTCTTATAATGGGGAAGGAGATCATCCTTATTCACAATTGGTTGGGGGTGATATTTTACCCGAAGTAATTCTTGGCAGATTATCGTTTAGTTCAACTACAGAACTGGCAACCATAATCAACAAAACTGTACAATATGAAACGAACCCCTATGTTAGCCAGAATTGGTTTCATAGCGCTTCCATGGTTGGGGACCCCTCTTCATCGGGTATTTCTACTATTATTACCTGCGAGAATATTAAAGAGATGATGGAATTTCATGGCTATGATGATGTTCGTACGATTTACAACTCGCCATTTCCCTCCCAGATGGTTTCTGATTTGAACGCTGGCTTAACTTTCTTTAATTATCGTGGCTACTGGGGGGTAAGTGGTTTTGGAAATGGTAATATAAATAGCCTCTCCAATGGCTTCAAGTTAACAGTCGCAACTGTCATTACCTGTGGAACAGGTTCTTTTGCTTCAGGTACCTGTTTATCCGAAGCATTCCTAAGAGCAGGTACGCCAACCCAGCCTAAAGGTGCGGTTGCTTCTGTAGGTACAGCCACTCTTGGTACGCATACTATGTTTAATAATGTTGTAGATATGGGGTTTTATTATGGCATATTTTCAGATGGATTGGAAACTGCAGGAGCTGCATTGGTCCGCGGCAAGCTTAACCTATATCTTAGCTACCCGGACAATCCTAACAATTATGTAAATATTTTCACTCACTGGAATAATTTGATGGGTGATCCCGCATTAAGAATGTGGACCGATATACCGAAAACTTTTACTGTAAGCCACGAAAATGGAGTAGCTGCTGGTACAAATTTTATTGATGTGACGGTAATGGACTATTTCAGTATGCCGGTAAAAGAAGCATATGTCACCATTCTAAAAGGTGATGATGTAATTTTTGAATCTGCGTTCACAGATGCGAATGGCCATGTCTCATTGCCCATTAGCACGACTTCAACTGGTGATGTGGATATCACAGTCGTCAAAAGAAATTATATCCCCTACCAGGGACAATTTCAAATTATTGATCAAGCCGTAAATGTTAATGCTATAGAGGGCGGATATACGATTGATGATGATAGTGAAGGAAGTTCAATTGGTAATGCGAATGGAATAGTAAATGGTGGTGAAACTATTGAATTGACTATACCGGTGTATAATTATGGGACAGATGATGCGCAGGGAGTATACTGTAAATTAACAAGCGATGGTGATTTGGTGACCTTTATTATAGACAGCTTATACATTGGATCATTAACGAGCGGAATGACAGCAAATGTCGATCAGCCATTTGTATTTGAAGTACAAGCTAGTGCTATGGAAAATTATAACTTGGATCTGCGCTTATTTGTTGAAGATATAAATGGAACTTCCTGGTGGAGCGAAATCGAAGTGTTCAGCGCGGGTAGTCTCTTGGAAGCCATTGCAGTTATTGTTAGGGATGACCCGGTTTATGGTGATGATATTCTTGACCCCGGTGAAACGGCTGAATTAGAAATTGAATTGCTTAATAATGGGTCTGTAATAGCTACTAGTGTGGTCGGAAGGCTGTATTCAAATTTTTCTGGGATAGAAATGTTAGATGAGCAAGGTTATTGGCCAGTGATATTAGCGGATGGTATGTCTACCAATAATACGGATCGTTTTGAAGTTTCAGCAGCTGAAGATGTCATTCCCGGGACAAGGGTGGATCTATTAATTGATCTGGAATCAACCACTGGATTGTCAACCAGTTTAAGTATTCCTTTTCAAATCGGTATTAAGGATGTGAATGATCCCCTGGGACCCGACGCGTATGGGTACTACGCTTATGATAGCGGCGATATCCTGTACTCAAATGCACCATATTTTAATTGGATTGAGATTGATCCTCTTTATAACGGTCCAGGTACACAACTTCCACTAAGCGATTATGGAGATAATCAGGATGATGTTACCACGGTCAGCCTGCCCTTCACATTCAAGTTTTATGGAATTGATTATGATCAAATTAGCGTATCCAGTAACGGTTGGGTTTCAATGGGCAGTACATCTATGCAGTCGTTCAGAAATTATCACTTACCAGGACCAGGTGGTCCTTCACCAATGATAGCTGTATTTTGGGATGACCTTATGACTACTTCTAGTGGAGGGCGCGTTTATAAATGGTATGATGAAGAAAACAATCAATTCATAATTGAATGGTCTCGTTTAAGAACGTTTGATAATAATAGCCTAGAAACTTTTCAGGTAATTCTGTACGATGCACAGCATTATTTTACGCCTACAGGCGATGGTGAAATCTTAATCCAATTTGCGGATTTCAATAATACATCAACTGGTAATTTTGGCTGGGGACAGGTCCATGGGAATTATTGTTCTGTAGGATTGGAAGACCATACGGAAACTGTAGGTCTTGAATATACTTTCAATAATGATTATCCCGTGGCTGCTATGCCACTTCAAGATTCAACCGCTATACTCTTTACAACGCGTGGTTCCAATATTCTCCAACGTGGTGATATAAATCAGGATGGATTTTTAAATATCATTGATGTACTGACCCTTGTTGATTTCGTTCAGGCGGGTAATACGGGAAGTTTAAACCCGTACCTTGCTGATGTGAATGCGGATGAAATCATCAATTTTCTGGACATGATCAGTATTGTCCGGGAAATAATGGGATTTTAACTTCCCATGATCATATCGCCCCTTGTCCTACTTGGAACGGTAGTTCTGATCCTACTGATTGTTGGCTATGTTGAGGCATCTAACCATAGACGTATAATTGGTGCAATTCCATTGCGGATCCATGTGAATGGTACGCGTGGAAAATCCAGTGTTACGCGGCTCATTGCTGCTGGTTTGAGGGCTGGTGGCTTACGGACCTTTGCCAAAACGACGGGTACAGCACCGCGGATTATAGATGCGGAAGGTAAAGACAGGATCATCCATAGACTGCGTTCAGCTTCAATAGGAGAACAGATCAGGTTGATGCGTTTTTTTGCCAAGGAAAAACCGGATGCTGTCGTGATGGAATGCATGGCGGTACAGCCTGAATATCAATGGATTTCAGAACAGCAAATGATAAAATCCCACATTGGCGTTATTACAAACGCTCGACCTGATCATTTGGAAGAAATGGGGCCAACACTTGATGATGTAAGAAAATCATTGGGCAATTCTGTACCCTATAATGGAAAAGTGGTTTTGGGAGAAAATGCCATGGTAAATACTATTGCGCCTGTTGCTGAATACCGCAAATCCGAGTTACGTATTGCTGATGAACAGAGAATTAGTGAAGAAGATTTGGCTGATTTTTTCTATCTGGAACATCCCCAAAATGTGGCCGTGGCTCTAGACGTTTGCAATGCAGTAGGCGTAAAGACAGAAATTGCACTTGCCGGCATGAAAAAGGTTAAGCCGGATCTTGGTGCTCTGGTAGTGAATAAACTCGATTTTGGTAATGGTCCGATTTTGTTTGTCAATTCCATGGCAGCCAATGATCCAGTCTCTACATTACAGATCTGGAATTTCGTGGAGCGCCGCTATCCTTTGGAAGGATATACCTGCATTTATCTTAATTGTCGTGAGGATCGGCGTAGCCGAACACGGCAATTGCTGCAATTAATCTATGAAGATATCAA
>Ga0207991_1000335_pt1 | contig 32136 bp, 24 predicted proteins | sample ETN07SmetaG_FD_185786 | JGI IMG/M metagenome (GOLD analysis project Ga0207991, IMG submission 185786) | Marine microbial and viral communities from oxygen minimum zone, Eastern Pacific Ocean - ETNP2014F14-07SV275 (SPAdes) (version 2) | ecosystem: Environmental > Aquatic > Marine > Oceanic ...
CTGCTGAAATAGTTGCGGCCCAGGGCGACCACCTGGCCGACCTGTATGAGCAGGCCGTCCAATCGATCGTATTTATACGTGCCAGCACGTCGCAGGCCGAGGGCTCTGGATCGGGCTTTGTGTGGGATATCGACGGACATGTAGTCACGAATTACCATGTTGTGCAGGGTGCATCTTCTCTGACCGCCAAGTTCTTCAACGGTCGTGAATATACGGCCAGCATCGTGGCATTCGACCTCGATGCCGACCTGGCTGTCATCAAGCTTGAAAACGTCGAGCACGAACTCGTTCCGATCGCCATTGGCAACTCGTCCGATCTTCGGCCCGGCGAGATGGCCATTGCACTTGGCAACCCTTTCGGTGAGGAATTCACGATGACCACAGGCATCGTAAGTGCGGTCAGTCGGACTCTCAGGAGCGGCTTCTCGCTCTACAGCATTCCTGCAGTTGTGCAGACCGACGCTGCAATCAACCCGGGGAACTCCGGTGGTCCGTTGCTCGACATGAACGGAGCCGTGATCGGTGTGAACACGCAGATCAGGAGCGACTCTCGCCAGAATTCCGGTGTTGGGTTCGCAGTTCCTGTTGATCTTGTGAAGCGCGTGGTCCCTTCGTTGATCGAAAACGGTCGTCACGAGTACTCGCTGATGGGGATCAGTGGCGACGAAGTGAACATTGGGATTCGCAGCGATGCCAGACTTCCCGGTGACGTAACGGGTGCGTATGTGATCAGGGTTACGCCGGGCGGGCCTGCCGATCAGGCCGGGATCCGGGAAGACTCGGGTTCTGCAGGCATTGAAAACTGGGACGGTGACGTAATCGTTTCGATCGATTCCATCAGGATGTCGTCGATGGACGACCTGATTGCTTACCTGGCCCTGAACACGGCTCCAGACGACGAAATAGTTGTTGGGATATTCCGGGACGGTGTCGAGATCGCAATCCCGATGACGCTCGGGGCCAGGCCCGCGACGTCCTGATCATCCAATAAACGCGTACCTGTACGTGAGAAGCCCCGGTCGTCACTACCGGGGCTTCGCTGGTCTCAGTGCGGATTGAGGATGGATTGGAAGCCGGGATGAAATATATGAGCAGTTTAGTCAGTTTCTCCCTAACGGCAATCAATCACGAAACCGTCGTTACTAATTGTTTCAAGGACTTTACTGAATCCTCACCTACGGGGGCTGTTCACAGACATTAATATGAGTAAGTTGAATATGGCGATTGTGATGTCGTATGCATCGCATATCGTGTAACAAATGCCAACCTAAGAATCACTATCGCAGGTGGGGAAAAATGAATATCGCGGAGCTTGAGGCCCTGAAAGCGGTGGCCGAAACTGGAAGTTTCACACGTGCGGCAAACCACCTCGGGATGAGCCAACCTGGACTGAGCCGGCAGATCCAACGACTCGAACGAGAATTGGGAACTCGATTACTTGAGAGGCGCGGTACCGGTGCGATACTGACCGATGCCGGGCGCGAATCCATGAATTTCGCGATCCGCACGATATCTGACTTCGACGCACTCGTGTCTCGGTTCGGACCCGATCCGTCAGCGCTCACCGGGGTCATCAGGATTGTTGCGAGCACCACTCCAGCCGAGTATTTAATTCCAAGTCTGGTGGCAGAGTTTACTGGTGATCGCACTGGTATATCTGTGGAAGTATTGGTTACCGACTCAGCACAGGTTGCGCGGATGCTTGGCGATCGTCAGGCCGATCTTGGACTTTCGGACATGCCGTCAACGTCTGTCGGGTTCTCGGCGATTTCGGTTGGTAGGGACGAGTTAGTTCTTGCGGTATCGAATGAACATCGGTTTGCAGATCAACGTTCAATTACGATCGACCAACTGCGAGGCGAGAACATCATCGAGCGTGAGGGTGGTTCAGGAACCTGGCAGACAGTAGTCCAGGCCCTTTCTTCGACAGGAGTGGAACTACCTGAGCATAAAGTGTCGATGACCCTTGGAAGCACGCAGGCCGTGATCGCTGCGGTCGCGCAGAACCTGGGCATAGGGTTCGTTACCGTGCAGGCGGCAAACAGTCGGCCCGACGAAGTAACCGCGGTGCGAATCGACGGTCTCTCGCTCGAACGGGACCTAAACCTTGTATTCGAAACAGACCGGGTGCGTGCTCGTCACACACAGGCCTTCATCGACTTTGTACAGAACAGGTCCGAGTCCTAGTTTCTTTTCCTGCCGCGACAGTACCTCTGGGAGTACGATATTGTTGTGCCAGAGGGCTGTTGCAGTTTTAGAACGCTTGTGCTAATCTGCGCCTCTATGCAGGTTGCTCGGGCCTGCAAGTCCGACCGATAACTAGCGTATAAGGAAGAGCGACGTTGGCTGTTAAGAAAGCACAGGCAAAGGCCTCCGTTAACGGGACCGTTAGCGATCGAGATAAGACCCTTGAGCTGGCGCTCGCACAGATCGAGAAGGCATTCGGGCGCGGTGCCGTGATGCGGCTCGGGGAGTCGGGGGCACTTAGCAAGATCAAATCGATTCCGACCGGTTCGCTTGCCCTGGATTTGGCGCTCGGGGTCGGTGGCCTTCCACGGGGTCGTATAATCGAGATTTTCGGTGCTGAATCTGCTGGTAAATCGACGCTGGCAATGTCGGTTATCGCCGAGGCCCAGGCTGCCGGTGGTCAGGCTGCGTTCATCGATGTTGAGCACGCCATGGATCCGACTTACGCCCGTGTGCTGGGTGTCGATATCGATAAGCTCCTTATTTCACAGCCCGATTCGGCAGAGCAGGCTCTTGAAATCACTGAGTACCTCATCCGCAGCGGTGCGCTTGACATCATCGTTTTGGACAGCGTTGCCGCACTTGTTCCACTTGCGGAGCTGGAAGGTGACATGGGCGATATGCAGATCGGTCTGCAGGCGCGGATCATGTCGAAGGCATTGCGCAAGCTCACCGCGATAATTCACAAGACTGACACGGTCTGCATTTTCATCAACCAGCTCCGTGAAAAAGTTGGAGTGGTTTTTGGTAGTCCCGAGGTCACGCCAGGCGGGCGGGCGCTGAAGTTCTACAGCTCGGTCCGCATCGATCTCAGGAGGGTCGAAGCGATCAAGCTTGGACAGGAGATTATCGGCAACCGCGTGCGAGCGAGGGTAGTAAAGAACAAGGTTGCGCCCCCGTTCCGGAAGGCTGAAATAGAGATCCTCTTCGACTCCGGCATTAGCAAGGAAGGCAGCCTGATCGACCTCGGTACCGAGAATGGCACCATCAAGAAGAGCGGGTCATTCTATTCGTATGGTGACGTCCGGCTCGGCCAGGGCCGTGAAGCGACACGTCAGTTCCTGAAGGCAAATACTGACATTCGGGATCAAATCGAGGCCCGAATTCGCAGCGGCGAAGAAGAAACGGCGGATCCCCTCGGTGCCGCTCCGGATGGCGGAACCGCTGAGGCATCTACGCCGAGTTGACCTCGATCGATCAGGTGGGCCGACTGGCGCTCCCTGTCATAGCAATATCTTCAGCCTCCGGCGGAGTACGCGCTTGCGCCCGGGCGTTTCGATTACGCCCCGTGACTAACGCCTTCCCGGCGACAGGCGATAAGTCAGATAAACTTGATGCCAGGAATAGCCCGTTGTTTTTTCCCTGTTGATTATCTGAGGGCCGGGTTGTTCCGACCGGAATCAAGTGACTGCTTCAATTGCGATTATTGTCATCGGGCTACTGGGAAGCGCGTTTATCAGCGCTACCGAGGCGGCTGTACTGGGCGCGAGCCGCTATAGGATTGAATACCGCGGTGAAGAGGGCGACAAGCGGGCCCGACTCGTAATCCGAATATTCGATGATTACGAGAGGTTTTTCGGAACGATCCTTCTCCTGGGCAACCTGTTCAACATCACAGTAGCCTCGGTTGGGACAACCCTGGCCATCTCTACCATTGGTGGCGGGGAACCTACCGCCCTCTCAGCCGTCGTCGCCACAGCAATAGCGACCATAGCTATCGTTATTGTCGGTGAGTTGACCCCGAAAACGTTGGCTGTAATGGCAGCCGAACGCTGGGCTCTCGCGACGGCTCGGGTTGTGCTGATGATGATGACAGTTGCGTGGCCGGTGGTCTTCGCATTCACCCTGGTCCCTCGAGCGATCTTGCGGTTGTTCGGTGGGAAGGAGGCGTTGTCGAGTCCGATTGTCACGCCGGGCGAACTTCGTACGCTGATTGATCTTGGCGAGGCCGAGGGTACGGTGGAAGAATCCACCGGTGAAATGCTTGAGAATATTTTCAGATTCGGGGAAATGGAAGTTCGCGACGTGGTGACCCCGCGCCCCGATATCGTCTGGGTCCAAGCCGAGGCCACTTTCAGGGAATTTATGAATTCGTATCGGGTTTCCCCGCACACACGGTTCCCGGTTTTCGATACCGACCACGATGACGTGGTGGGAATCCTCTCGGTAAAAGACGTTCTGGCGATGATGTCCGAATCGAATCTCGACTTCGACCAACCCGTCATCAACCTCATGCGCCAGACTTACTTCGTTCCGGAAACCAAACGCCTGGACGATCTTTTCGAGGAGATGCAGGAGTCAGGTCATAAGATGGCGCTTATCGTCGATGAGTTTGGCGGTATCGCCGGGCTGATTACACTTACGCGTCTCGTCGAACAGATCGTGGGCCGAACCGGCGAAGAGGGGTTAAAACCTGAGCGCCGCTTCGTCACGGTCAATGAAAACACGTTCGTTTTGGATGGCGGTCTTGAGATCGGTGAAGCCAATGATGAACTGGGTCTGGATATCCCTGAAGGCGATTATGAGACCATCGCCGGATTTTTCCTTGAGCAAGCGCAACAACGGCCGGATATTGGGTCACGGGTGCGATTCGGCAACCTGAGAATGCAGATCGCCGAAGTGGATGGAACCAAGATCACCAGCATTCGCGTACGGCGGGTAACTGAGGTCTCGGAAGTCACAAGGTAGTCGACACCCGATGTCTAACGGCGCCACATTCCTCGATCAACTGGAAGCAGGCCTCCAACGTGCATTGGTACCACGCGGGGCGGTCCTTGTAGTAGCTTTCTCAGGCGGACCCGATTCTTCAGCGCTTCTTCGGGCTCTATCGGAACTTCGCGATCAATGGAATTTCAACCTGAGGGCGGTACACGTCAACCACAATATTCGGTCTGGCGAATCAGAGCGTGATGAACGCATCGCACAACGAATAGCCGAACTGTGCGTTGTTGAATTCAAAGCGGTCAGCGTTGATGTTCCGGGGCTCGCGAAAAAGAAAAACGTTTCGATCGAATCTGCCGCCCGGCAGTTACGCTACGAGGCGCTGTCGCAGAGCGTCGAAATGTATTCGGCTCACGGGGTTGTCACGGGTCATACGCTCGATGATCAGGCCGAGACTGTGTTGCTGCACGCCGGTCGGGGTTCCGGGCTCAAAGGGATCGCCAGTATCAGACCGCGTTCGACTCTAAAAATTCCGGATTCAGAAATTGAAGTCACCGCGTTCCGGCCGATGCTTGGAATTTTGAGGGAAGAATGCGCAGAGTACAGCGATCAGATCGGTGTCCGGCCCGTCGTCGACGAGTCAAATTTCCGCCGGGATTACACCCGGAACCGAATCAGGCTGGACGTGCTGCCAGAGCTAAACAAGGCGATCCCGGGCTCGTCGGAAGCGCTGGCACGACTTGCGGAAAACGCGGCTGACGACCTGTCGATCGTGAATTGGGCAGTCGAACGCTCACTCAAGCAGGCCGGGGGTGGACCCGCGCTGGGCCGATACTCACGGGCCAGCGTCTTGAGCCTTCCGGCAACTCTTACCGCCAGGGTGTTGATGCGAACCTACGACGACCATGTCGGCCACTCCAATAACCTCGAGCGATCGCATGTTGAGAGCATGGTCCAACACCTCGCCGGTCGCAGTGGAACCTCAATCGATCTGCCCAACGGGGTTACTTTTATCGTTGATCAGGACTCTTTCGGCTTCCGCTCCCGGACTGTCCCCGACAACGACTGTCCCTATCCAGACCCGCTTGATCTCACCGAATTATCGATTCCTGGTATCACCGGGCTTGGCGGTGGCTTCAAAATGATTGCGGCGATTGTCGACAGGCCGATCAATCTCGATCCCGAAAACTCGTGGGTGACATTCGCATCGCCGACCATTGCACAGCTCTCGCCAAGACTGCGGAACCGCAAAAACGGAGATCGGTTTCAGCCTCTGGGGATGGATCCGCAGGTAAAACTCCAGGATTTTTTTGTGGGTGCTGGGGTGCCTGAACGCTGGCGTGACCGGGTGCCGATTGTCGAATCGGACAAAGGCATCGTATGGGTCGCTGGGTCACGCTTGGCTGAATGGGCGAAAGTTCAATCTGCCCATAAACAAGTGGCCCGACTGGAACTTACGGGGCCTGATTAGAGTACCCGGGTCAACCTGAGATTCACTGCAAGCCCTGGTATACGGCCCCGTTTCGCCACGTTCCGGCCATCGATTTCCTTGATATCCGCAGTGAACGAAATCGGGCTTGCTGAGGCTATGTAGTAGCCAACTGCAAAGACATTGACCGGCGCATCGGCCTCGACGAAGCCCCGAATACGATCGGGCGTAATTCCACCACTTACGAATATCTCTACGTGGTTGTAACCACCCTGGTCCAATCGTGCGCGTATCTCGCGGACCAGGTCGGGCGTCACCCCGCCCCGCTCTTTAGGCGTATCTAGCCGGATCCCGCGAAGCCGCTCACGCAACGCCTTTGCAACGTCCATAGCTTCTTCAGTCTCGTCTTTGAATGTATCCACAAGGGCAACCCTGGGGACCTCGGGCGGCATGTGCTTGTCGAACGCCATCATGGAGCGAACGGTATCGCCCATCAGGAGCACCAGCGAGTGTGGCATGGTTCCCGAGGGTATCAGCCCATGGAGTTGCTGACCGACCACTGAAGAGCTTGATGCGCATCCTCCTATTACCGCTGCGTAGTCCATGACCCCAACCACTTCCGGGTGGACATGGCGGGCACCGTAACCGATTATCGGGACGCCGCCGCCGGCATCTACACATTCGCCAGCCGCGGTTGCCCAGCCGGTGCACGACGCCAAGGTTCCGAGGATCGCGGTCTCGAACAGACCGAAGGAGGCGTACGGAGCACGAATGCGGAGCGCCACCTCGCCACCGGCCACCCCAACGCCTTCGTCCAGAGCCCACACCTCGCGGCCGGTTTCTGGCAGCACCTTCTTAAGCAGGGCTTTTACTTCGTTGATACCACAGAAAATGCCGTCGCGTTCGGCCGCGAACTCAACGACCACTTCAGGATTGATGCCTTCGTTCCGAAGGATGGTCAAAGCCCTGTGCAGTTCGTTATCAGCTGTGTACCCGGTGAGGACCGAGCGTGCGATCTTAAAATCGCCTGGTGTAGCCATGTTTTAATGCGGTTGGGGGTGGGCAGATCTACTTTGCGGCTGCGCGGGTAATCAACTCTAGCTACCGTCCGAAATAGCGGTCAAGCCGTCGATGTCGGAGTTGGGCGCCCTTTAAACCTGAGTCTGAGCAAGCCTTTCACATCTTCCCAGGCCGTGGAAGCAATCTTCACACGGGTGTCCGGGTCGTCCTCCCAGTGAACAGGTATTTCCTTAATGCCGTAACCGGATTTACCGGCGATCAACAGTAGTTCCGTATCGAAAAACCATGCGTTGTCACGAATTAGCGGGATCAGGTTATCAGCGGTTTTTCTTGAAACCGCCTTGAAACCGCACTGCGCGTCCTTGAATCCGGGAAATGGAAAGAAGATGTGTATGAGCATGTTGTACCCGCGGGAAGTGATCTCCCGCTTGAGGGTCCGATCGACAACTTCCGAGCCTTTGATAAGCCGCGAGCCGATCGCAACTTCGTACCCGTCATCGGCGACAGCCGCTATCAGAAGCGGCAACGACATCAGATCGGTCGACAGATCAACGTCCATGTACACCCGCACATCTGCGTCGCTCTCGGTCCAGGCCTTTTTCAGAGCCCGGCCACGGCCGCGCTGATCGAGCGTCGAGACCGATAACTTCGGGTACACGGCCGCCAGTTCCGTAGCTATCTCAGTCGTTCTGTCGCTCGAACCGTTGTCGGCGACGACCACACGCCAGTCGCGTTCGGGGTGCTGGTCGATAAACGCGTACAGCTTTTCGATACAGACAGGGATAGCCACTTCCTCGTTGAGGACCGGTATGACGATATCGACAGTTGCAGCCATATGAGGAATTTGGTGAGATCGGGCTGAGATCAGTTTTAGTTTTTGACGGGTTTGTGCGACGGAGGCACGAGATCAGTGAAAAAAGTGTCGTGTGCCGGTGAAGAGCATTACGAGGCCGAGGCGGTCGGCAGCTTCGATAACTTCCCCGTCTTTCACCGATCCGCCGGGCTGAACAACCGCTACGGCACCTGCTTTCGCAGCGTTCTCTATGCCATCAGGGAACGGGAAGTAGGCATCGCTGGCCATCACGCAACCGGAGGCGTCGTCGCCCGCCGCCCGACCCGCGAGGTAAACGCTGATAGCCCGGTTTGGTTGACCGGCACCCATTCCCTTGAGCATCGAATCCTTAGCAAACACGATCGCATTCGAGTGAACCAGCTGGCACGCCTTCCACGCGAAGGCCATGTCGGCCAGCTGCTGTTCGGTTGGCGACTTCTTCGTAACGACCTTCCAGTCGGCCGCTACTTCAGCGATATCGTCGGGCTGCTGAACGAGTGCGCCGCCTGTCACGTTGCGGACATTGAGAAGCGGGGTGTCTGAGAGTGCAACTTCCAGCACCCGGGTACGCCGGCGCTTCTGGAGTATTTCGAGGGCTTCCGGTTCATAGCCAAGGGCAACGATCACGTCGTACAGAACGCCCTTCATTGCGATGGCAGTTTCTGCTGTGACGATGTTGTTGAAGCCGACGATTCCGCCGAACGCTGACATCGTATCGCCCGCGTAGGCCTTGCGGTACGCCTCGGCCTGATCGGTATCGATGGCGAGGCCACAGGGATTGGCGTGCTTGACCACCGCTACACAGTGCTTATCGGCGACTCCGAACGAGTTGACGGCGACCCAAGCGGCGTCGGCGTCGAAGTAGTTGAGATACGACATGTCGATGCCGTGCAGTTGCCGGGCGTTTACGATTCCGCCAGTTTCGCCGGGTGTTGCGTAGATGCCTCCGGCCTGGTGCGGGTTCTCTCCGTAGCGCGGAACTGCAACCCGCCTCCACCCGAAGGTGATCTCTTCGGGGAAAAGGGCTGTCTTGTCTTCACTCGTTGCTTCTGACTCTCGCAGGTAAGCGGATATCAGGGTGTCGTACGCGGCGACGTGCTGAAATGCCTTCGCGGCGAGACCCCGGCGCTCATCCTGTGAGACTCCTGCGTCCGACACGATCATTTCGCCAATGCGCTCGTAGTCGGACGGGTCGACGATGATGACGACATCGGGGAAGTTCTTTGCGGCAGCACGGGTCATGGCCGGACCGCCGATATCGATGTTTTCTAGCGCGTCATCGAGCGTAGCATTGGGGTTTGCGATGGTCTGCTGGAACGGATAGAGGTTGTTCACGACTACGTCGATGCCCTCGATCCCCTGTTGCTTCATCTCTTCGATGTGCGCCGGGTTGCTGCGCTTTCCGAGCAGTCCACCGTGAATTCTGGGGTGCAACGTCTTCACCCGACCATCAAGGATTTCGGGTGCGCCTGTCACATCCGCGACTTCTGTAATTTCCAGCCCGGCGGATTTGAGTTCGTTCGCCGTACCGCCGGTGCTGATCAGCTCAAACCCGGCGCTCGCCAGTTCCTTCGCGAATTCAACCAGTCCGGTCCTGTCGTATGCGGATAGAAGCGCCCTCAAAATTGGTCTCGTTCCCTTTTCGCTGTTGTTTCTAATCTGATTCTTGTGAATTACAGAAAGTTCGGCTAAAGCCCGATCAGCTTTGTCCGCTCTTCGACCGGTGCCCGCTCGACGACTTCACCAATTCGGAACGCCCCCGGTATGCTGTTAATCACATCGTCGGCAAGGCCCGGCTCGACGATGATCGTCATCCCGACGCCCATGTTGAACACGCTGAACATCTCGCGGTCTTCGACGTGCCCGACCTCCTTGATGAAATCGAACAGCGGTGGGACTGACCACGTCGAAATGTCGATGTCAGCACCGAGGCCGTCGGCGAGCGCGCGCGGAATGTTCTTGTAGAAACTGCCGCCGGTAATGTGGCCGAGCCCGCGAATTTTTCCGAGGACCGGGCCGATTACATCAAGGTAGCTGAGGTGGGGGCGCAGCAGCAGTTCGCCCAGGGTGTGTGATGTTTCTGGAACGTTGGTAGCGAGTACAGACGGGTTTTCGTCGGTATCGAACACCGATCTGACCAGTGAATATCCGTTCGTGTGGAGTCCGTCTGAAGCCAGACCCAAAATCACATCGCCGGCCCGCGTATTTTCAGGCTTCAAGAGTGCGTCTTTACGGACCGTACCGACGATGAACCCGGCAAGGTCGTAATCGTTGCCGTGATAGATGTCGGGCATTGTGGCAGTCTCGCCGCCGAGTAGCGCACAGCCCGCATCGGCACACGCCCTCGCAAGGCCGGAGACGATCTCTGCGATCTTGTCGGGATCGAAGCGGCTCAGACCGATGTAGTCGAGAAAGAACAGCGGCCGCGCGCCGGCGGGGAGAATGTCGTTGATGCAGTGATTTACGATACTTGCCCCGACCGTGTCGTGCCTGCCAAGCGCATCGGCGATACGGAGTTTTGTGCCCACGCCGTCGGTACTGGCGACAAGGAGCGTATCGCCCGAGGGGTCGGGGTCGATAACCCCGCCAAAGCCACCGGGGCCAGCTATGACGGCGCTGCCGAGCGTGGCGGCTGCGATTGCCTTGATCCTGTCCTTGACGGCTGCTGCTGCTGCCAGGTCCACGCCTGCATCAGCGTAGGTCTTGGCTGCCGGACGGTTGGTCATGCGTGAGGGTCCCCGTTGACTTTTTCAGGTAAGACACGCTGCGATAATTCGGGACAGGTGCGTAAAATCAGGCGATAAGTATACGTTTGGAAGGGCCGATTCGGAGGACTCTTGATACTTGAAAAACGGGTGACTGAAGTCGTCGCTGCGATACTAGATACCCTGCGTAATTCCGAGTTCCAGTTTGTTCATCTCAAGTTGTACGGGAATCGGATACTTACCGGTTAGACAGCCGTTGCAGTAGGTCTTATCCGGTGCGCGCACGGCCTGGTGCAGCCCTTCTACTGAGAGATAGGCGAGCGAGTCGGCACCGATATAGTCGCGTATCTCGTCAACTGTCTTGTTGTAAGCAATCAGTTCGCCGAGTGTGGCCATATCGACGCCAAAGTGGCAGGTCGACTTGATCGGCGGTGAGGCGACGCGCATGTGGATCTCTTTGGCCCCGGCTTTTCGCAACATCTTGACGATGCGGGTGACGGTTGTGCTTCGAACGATCGAGTCGTCCACCACCAGTAACCTCTTGCCTTCGACTACCCCGCGCATGGCGTTAAACTTGGTCTTCACTCCCTGGGAACGAGAATGCTGATCGGGCTGTATAAACGTTCGTCCCACATAGCGATTGCGGATTATCGCTTCTACGTACGGGATTTTCGCCGCAGCCGCCAGTCCGACGGCATGTGGGGTTGAGGAATCTGGGATACCGACGACGATATCGGCATCGACCGGGTGCTCCCTGTAGACTGCCGCTCCCAGTCGCCGCCGGGTTTCGTATGCCAGCTCACCGTTCAATATGCTGTCGGGGCGGGCAAAGTAAATCTGCTCGAAAATGCACATCGCGTGGTTGGGACGGGCGCCCGACCAGATCTTTGACTTGACGCCGTCTTTATCGATGACGAGAGTTTCACCCTGTTCGAGCTCTCTTACGAATTCTGCGCCAAGGTTGTCAAGTGCCGCGGTTTCGGAAGCGACCACCCAGCCGCCGTTGAGCGTTCCCAGGCACAGCGGGCGTATGCCTATCGGATCGCGTACGGCGATTAACTGGTCTTTCGTCATTATCACGAGTGAGTACGCACCCTTGAGGCGGCGCATGGCGTAGGCCGAAACCTCGAACCAGTTGGCACCGGGTGCCTTGGCGAACAACTCTGCAATAACTTCCGTATCGGACGTTTTGTTGAAAGTTGCCCCGAACTCCTCGGCCATCTCGATGCGGAGATCGGCTGCGTTTATGACGTTGCCGTTGTGGCCTACTGCGATTTGGCCGCGCTGACCATTGGCAAGCAGCGGCTGGGCGTTGTATTCCTTGCTTCCGCCCATCGTCGAGTAGCGGGTATGGCCAATGCCGAGGTGACCCGGCAGACCGCTAAGCGTTTCTTCGCGAAAGACCTGTGAAACAAGCCCCATCGTGGCCTTGATGCCAATTCGCTCGCCCTTTGATGTCGCAATGCCCGCACTTTCCTGACCGCGGTGTTGCAGGGCAAAAAGACCGAAGAATAAGGTCTGAGCTACGTTTTCTTCTGGGATATAAGCCCCGACTATCCCGCACTCTTCATGCGGTTTATCGTCTGAAAACATGTTGATCGGGCCCTGGGTTTCTGGCACAGGCGAAGTGATTTTCAGCTCGGACTATTCAGCTCAACACGGCGCCCGATGCGCCGGCAGGTTCAGCGTTGTCGAGCAGCTCCAGATTTGGACGACAACGACCTGCATAATTTTAACCCTCGTTAACCTGCGGGTCAACGCAAACTCGGTGCGCCGATTCGCTCTTTTACTCGTGATCTGTCTGACTAGGAGCCCAGGGTTCAAGAAGAAGAAGGAACTCTCGATTTCCTTTTTCGCCGAGTATCCCCGAACTGACGAGGCCCCGAACGCGTATTTTTGAATCGCCCGCCCACTTTACAAACCGACCTATTACGGCTGCGTGGACGATTGATTCCGTAATCACTCCACCTCGGGGGAGTTCCGATATTTTTGCTTCATATTGCGGTTTTAGAAGTACGACGGCTCGGCATCTTCGGCCGGGCCGGGGTGTGACGAAATGTTCGAACGCAGGTGGTAATACTTTTATGAGCGACGTGGACGAAACATCGGCAACGACGATATCGACCTGTTCGGGTAGCTCGATCCCGTTTGCAATATTGGTTCGCTCCATGCTGATCACACGTTCGTCGTCCATCAATTTCCGGTGCAATTGCCCTCGACCGGAATCGACCGCGTAGACGCGAATGGCACCGTTTTGCAGTAGACAATCTGTGAATCCGCCTGTCGATGCACCTATATCGAGGCAGACCGCGCCTTCGACGTCAACATCGAACAGTTCCAGCGCCCCTGCGAGCTTTTCGCCGCCCCGCGAAACGAACCGTATCTTCGGAGCGAGGGTAATCTCCACGCCCGGCCTCACCTGCATGCCCGGCGTAGGCGACCTGCGCTCCCCGGCCAGCGACACTTTTCCGGCCATGACGAGTGCGGCGGCCTCCTTGATATCTGGAGCAAGGTTCATATCGACAAGGAGTCGGTCGAGTCTGATTTTAGAATTTTCGGCCATTGTTTCCAAAAATTAACAGGAATTCTTGTCGGGTGCCTAAATTGACCCCGGTTTCCGAATACACCTATCATCGCTGATATGTCGGCAGAACAGGAAGCAACTATTCAGACGTCCCGGATCCCGAGCATCGGTGCCATCGTGAAAGAGGCGCGCCCGCGGCAGATGGTAAAGAACGGTCTCGTGCTCGTTCCGCTGTTTTTCACTGTAAACATCTGGTACAGCGGCGACGATATCGCAGGAATGGCCGCAATTGTGGGTCGGGCATTTGCTGCACTCGGTATTTTCGTGCTGTTGTCGGCCGCTGTCTATTTTATTAACGACTCAATCGATATCGATCAGGACCGCGCACACCCCCGAAAGCGGCACCGCCCTATCGCGGCGGGTCGGATATCAGTTGGCTGGGCTATCGGGTTGGCAGTCGTGTTTATCGTTGGCGCGTTCGCTGCGTCGCTTGCGATTTCGGCAATAATGCTGATCACTGCCGCCGCCTACCTGGCAAGTAATGTCGTCTACAGCTGGTGGATTAAAAACGTTATTTTACTTGATGTTATGGCCGTGGCTTCGGGGTTTGTTTTACGTGCCGTGGCGGGGTCCGTCGCGATCGACCACGCGGTTATCGAGCGGTCGGGGGCAGCGGTCGAGCTGAATCTGACGATTTCGCCGTGGTTGTACGTGGTCACAGCACTGGGAGCGCTTTTCCTGGCCCTGGCAAAGCGCCGTGGAGAACTTTTCAGCGCGGGCGACAACTCGCAAGCGCATCGGTCGATCCTCAGCGAATACTCGCTTCCCCTCCTCGACAACCTGATTAATGTGGTTGCGACCGCGACTCTGATCGCGTACACGCTCTACACGTTCAGCACCGGAGTGGCAGAAGCCAATGTGCCGACCAATAACTCGATGATGCTCACGATACCGTTTGTCGCTTACGGCATCATGCGTTACCTGTATCTGATCCATGTACGGGGAGACGGCAAGGCACCCGAAGAAATTCTGATTCGCGACTGGCCACTTCGGATCAACATCTTCCTGTGGTTGATCACCGGCTCGTCGGTGCTGATATGGGACCGCTTAGGTTCATGGGGTCTCATCTGGGATCGGTTCTTTAATTGATCGCGACCCCTCTGTCTTGGATTATCTGGAAAGGACACGGCGGCTGGTGAATCGTAAACTTCTAGGATTCGGCCCTACGCCATTACAGCACCTGAAGACGAACCCGGCCCATGCCTGAATTCCCCGGTCGCGCAGATTTCTGGAACATTGGATACCCGTACGCTGGAGCGCTGGTGTACCTGGTCGCTCCCATCGCATTGGCTTCGATTGCCTACGCAATCAGGCGCAGGTGGCGGGTGTGGCACACTGCCGTGGGCGAAGTTGAGCTCGGTCCAACTGCGGAGCGATGGAAGGCCTTTTTGGCCCTCGTGGCAACTGGCCTTGTTGCCCATCGTCAGTTCGTGAGAAGGCGCGATCTCTATCCCGGAATTATGCATTTCGCGATTTTCTGGGGCTTCAGCGTCCTGCTTCTCGCCACAACCGTCGCGGCCCTGGAATTCAACGCTGAAAAATACCTGAACTGGGTCTGGCCGACGGCACACGTCCGCGTTCCACTCGGGTTCGCCTGGGACATCCTCGGGGGCGGGCTTGCAGCAGTCGGGCTTTCGATGGCCCTTTGGCGACGCTACGTAATGCGGCCGGGACGCCTTGACACCGCGCTCGACGATGGGTTTGTGATGACTTTTCTGTTTGGGCTGCTAATCACTGGGTTCCTGATCGAAGGGCTTCGCATTGGCGCGACTGAACTGAACCCTGCATCGATCTACTACCACCCGTCGGTGGCAGGCTGGTCGCCAATCGGTTGGGTCGTGGCAAAGAGCCTGCTCGGGATCGGATTCTCGGTGGGTTTCCTTGAAACTGCTCACGCAGCGACATGGTGGTTGCATGCCGGGATTTTCGCCGGCGCATTCGTTTACGCGGCCCTCCGCTTCAGCCGCCTTACCCACATGATTGTCAGCCCGATGAACTGGTACTACCGGAGCCTGCAGCCGCGTGGTGGATTGAAGTCGATGGGTGACTTCGAGACACTCGAGACGTTCGGGGCGAAAGACCTGCCCGACCTTACATGGACCCAGCTAATGAGCTTCGACGCCTGCACCAACTGTGGTCGTTGCCAGGACGTGTGCCCCGCTTATTTATCGGGCAAACCACTTTCTCCACGAAAGCTGATCCAGGACATGCGCGGCTACATGGAGGAGCGGTCTCCGGTTTTGCTAGGCACGCCGGCAGGCGAAGCCCCGCCCGCCCCTGCCACGTCGATGGTCCACGATGCTGTGGGTGACGATGTTTTGTGGAGTTGCCTGACATGCGCGGCGTGCCTCGATGCGTGTCCCGTCGAGATCAACCACATCGAAACAATTGTCGATATGCGCCGATTCCTCACACTTGAAGAGGCCAGCACCCCCGACACCGCCCAATCGGCACTGCAATCGATCGAGCAGCGGGGTCATCCGTGGCGCGGGACGACGCTCACCCGTACTTCGTGGATGGACGGTCTCGATATTCCGACACTTGCCGAAAAGCCGGAATCGGAAGTACTGTTCTGGGTCGGATGCTCGGGGGCGCTGGTTCAGCGGGGCGTCGATACGACGCGGTCGATGGCGTCGGTGCTGCGCAAGGCGGGCGTCGACTTTGCGGTGCTGGGCGAGGAGGAGACCTGTACGGGCGATCCGGCCCGCAGGCTTGGCAACGAATACCTGTTCCAGATGCAGGCCGAGACGAACATCGGGACTTTCAAGCAATACGACGTGAAGAAGATCATCACGACCTGCCCGCACTGTTTCAACACGATGAAGAACGAGTACCCTCAGCTGGGCGGCAATTACGATGTAATTCACTATACGGCGTTTGTTGGCGAACTGCTCAAGCAGGGCAAACTGAGGCCGAACGAGGCGGGTATTGGCAGCATCGGGACGGTTACCTACCACGACTCGTGTTATCTGGGTCGTCACAACGGCGAGTTCGAGGCTCCGAGGGAAATTATCAGTTCGATACCGGGACTGGACTTCGTCGAGATGGACCAGAACCAGGAGCGGGCGTTCTGCTGCGGTGCAGGAGGGGGTCGGATGTGGATGGAGGAGGAGGGCGAGCGGGTGAACCATATGCGCACCGATCAGTTCCTTGAGACCGGTGCCGAGACGGTTGCCGTTTCCTGTCCGTTCTGCATCCAGATGTTCGACGAGGGCATTTCGTCAAAGGGACAGGAAGATACGAAGCGTGCGGTCGACCTGATCACGATCCTGGATCAGGCGACGGAGTGACGTTGCCCGGGGATGCGATGAAACATCCCTATCCGAATCGTCACCTGAAACCCATGTTGTGATCCTGCACTTGATTCAGGATCTGCACCGTTCCTGCAGAGGCCACAGAATCACAGGAGTTGTTCCTGCGGCCTGCACTTTCACCCGCCCGAATCGGATCTTGCAGCGAGTTCAGGATGACAATGTCCGGTCGGTTGCGAATTCCTGCAGTCGCACGGTTTCCTCAACACCGGTCAATTTCGATTCGCGCTATTGCGCGGCAACTGCTAGCATCCGTGTACAGAAGATGCCACGTCGATCAAAAGCCACACCGAAGCAGCGCCCTACCAGTACTTCGTCATTCGGGACGAATGGAAGATTCAGCCACGATTCTTCCGGGTACTACGCGCGTGCGCTGCAGCCCGGGGATCGGGAAAATCTCGACAAGAAGCCTGAATCTGAACAGGCGGTACCAGCCGACATTCTCGACAGATTTTTCGCCCACTCAAGCGAGAGCATGGGCGAGCTTCCCGACCGCTCGATTCACCTCATGGTCACGTCACCCCCATATAACGTTGGCAAGGATTATGACGACGACCTGACGCACGACCAGTTCATGACGCTGATCGGCAACGTGATGCGCGAAACCTACCGGGTCCTTGTCGATGGGGGTCGCGCTCTTGTCAACGTCGCAAATCTGGGTCGCAAGCCGTACATTCCGCTGCACGCATACGTGATCGAGCAGGCGGCGCTGGTAGGGTTCCACATGCGGGGCGAGATCATCTGGAACAAGTCGGCTGGCGCCGGGGTATCGACCGCCTGGGGCAGCTGGATGTCGCCGTCGAACCCGACTCTCCGCGACACCCATGAGTACATCCTCGTCTTCCAGAAAGTGCCTTTTGGCCGGAAACCGCTCGAAGGGCGAGAGTCGACCATCAAGAAGGACGAATTCTTAGAATTTACCAAGAGCGTGTGGTCGTTCGCTCCCCAGTCGGCCAAGCAGGCCGGGCACCCTGCTCCGTTCCCGGAAGAACTTCCCCGGCGGGCGATTGAGCTTTATACATTCTCGGGCGAGGTGGTGCTCGACCCGTTCATGGGTACCGGTTCGACTGCACTGGCAGCCGCGAAGAACGGTCGTCATTTTGTTGGATACGACGTATCTTCAGAGTACGTGGAACTGGCACGACAACGACTTGATGCCCATGCCGCAGGCAAGAAATTCAAACCTCCGAAGATGACGACCAGGAAATCATGACTCGTACCCTTGCCGAACTGCTCGAAGAGGAGCGAGACAGGATTATCTCGGTGGTTCATCGGGAGGCTGAGGCATCTGGATGGTCGCAGCTGAGCAACTCGAGAAAGTCGGCCCTCTATCAGGCGTGGGAGTCGCAGTACGACCTTTCGCACGCCACGCTCAAAGACGGCATTATGAAGGGCTTCGATGCCGCCCAGGGGATTCCGAAAAAAGCCGAGGCTGAAATCCAGGAAGAGGTGGTGCGAATAATCGGTCTGGCAGGGATCAATGTGATCGAACAGGCGCAGATGTGGACCGGCAAGGAGCGGGCCGACCTGCTGATCGGCTTCAGTACTAAGTTCCCGACTCATGTAATCGAGGTCGAGCGCGCCGATTCGTGGTCGGAGGGTCTCAGGCAGGCGTTGTGGTACCAGGCAGCGATCTTCAAGGCCGAGCGACGACACGTATTGCCGCTGCTGCTGCTGTTTGGAAACACGACTGCCGAGCGCTTCGAACAGGTGCTAGCGACCTGCGACCACAACCATGTAACGCTCTGTACGCATCGGTTGGAGCTCGATGGCCGGCCCGAGGTTGAACATTCACTTGGCGCGCTGCTGAACGGGCCGCTACAGGGATAATTTTTTCTGGCGAACCGCGCTTCGGCGCCGCAACTGAAACATGAGCCGCGGCGTATTCGCATCTGACGAATCTAACCCGGCGTACCAGTAACTGAACTCCTAATCGGAAACGGTAATACAGGAAATCACATTGTTCGAAACTATCAACCAGTATTCTGCAGTCATCGCCATCCCGGGATTCCTGGTGGCAATGTTCGCATTGCTGCCCGTCAGAAGCTGGCGCAGGCGCATCCCGCTCTATTCCGGGGTCGCGATCGCCGGGGTAGTAGCAATGCTCGTTCTGCAGCCCGGCGACAGCACGGTAGCGAGCGATGCCGAGGCCCGGGACATCATCGTTTACGGGCAGCCTGTTTTCGTGGAGTTTTTCTCAAATACCTGAAGCGTTTGCCTGGCATCAGAACCGATCATTCGTTCACTCGAGGGCGAAGTCGGCGACGAGGTTCAGTTTCTCAAGCTGAACGTACAGGATGCCATTGTGAACCAGTTGGTTCGCGACTACCGGGCCTACATAACGCCCACGTTCCTGGTTATTGGCCGTGACGGCAAGGTAATTTGGCGCCAGGGGGGCGGTTTACTGAAAAAAGGGGATGCGCTCGCAGCCCTGAACTCACAGTAGACGGGAATTCGCCAGAGGATCCTCACCCCTGATATTTACCGAAATGACGGGGCACATCCACAGAGATTCCTCCGCAAGAGACGGGAAACCGGGTAATAGAAGTTAATTCCGATCAAGACGCGCAGTGATTTCTTCGCGTGACGGGCAACCTGTCATGCCCTCGGACTCTATTGCGACTGCTGCCGCCCCTGCCGCGTAGCGGGCTGCGTCTTCAAGGTGATTACGCTCGTTGAGGGCAATCACAAACGCGGTTGCCCAGATATCACCGGCCCCTGTGACGTCAACGGGAGAGGCGGAAATCGCTGGCGCTTCGAGCCATGTTCCGGATTGCCAGATTCTTGCCCCCAGCGCCCCGCGGGTAATACAAATGATCTCGCCTAGATCGAACAACTGCCGCTCGGGCAGGTCTTGGACTTCGGATTCCGATGTGACGACCACATTCCATTTTCGACCACCCGCCAGCGATGACGGCAGGCTGTTGCCGTGGGTTATCACACCGTCGGGTCCCCATCTGCGCAGCCAACCGGAAGGGATGAGGCATGACAGTCCGGAATTAAACCAGTTCACGCAGTCGGTTGGCAGTTCGTGGAGCAGCGGTCCGGCAAATAGAATGTCTGGCTGTGTCCAACTTTCCGGCAAGGATACCTGCGGTATTTTGTTGCCTGATGCGAGCAGCACCTGCGATCGTTCACCAGAATCGTAGTAGTTGGCGAATGTAGATGTGTGTTCACTCTCTGTGACACGGACATCGATACCGGCGAGGACTTCCCGCACCGGGTAGTCCTGATCGACAGCCGTGAGGATTCCGGTGCTGAAGCCGTGCTTCCTGGCGGTGAGGGCGGCGTAGGCGGCTGCTCCGCCAGGCGTGTGGTGACTCGGCGGACCGTTATCGACGATATTTACATCGAACGAAAGGTGACCGATCGCTACGAAGCTGGGTGATGGGGAGTTGTTAGTCACCTGCCTGTGGCACCTAATCCAGTGGGAAGATTACTACCCTGCGCTGGTTTCCTTCGCCTTCCGATTCGGTACGTACTTCGGGGTGGTCGGCCAGCGACATGTGGACGATGCGTCGTTCGGCCGGCGACATCGGCTCAAGGCTGTCTTCCCGTCCGCTCGATGCCACCCGTCCCGCGGTGCGGTGGGCGAGCCTGCGTAACATTTGATAGCGGCGTTCCCGGTAGTCTTCAATATCTATCGCTACGTACGCTTTGCGGCCCAGCTGGCGGCTGGTAATCATGCGAATGAGGAACTGGAGCGCCTGAAGTGTTTCACCGCGCCTGCCGATCAGCAATCCTGCGTCCTGGCCTTCGATTTCGAAAACAAGTGATCCCTCTTCATCGTCATCACGGACATAAGTATCGGCAATAACGCCCATTGCACCCAGGAAGTAGTCGAGGAGTTCTGACACAAGTTGTTCAGCTTCCTCGTCTTTTTCCCGCGGGACCGGCGGTGAGGAATCCCTGGGCGCAGTTGATCGAAAGGACCCACGCTCATCACGTCGCTCTTTAGATTCGGTCTCTTCGCCAGCACGTGATTGTTGCTCGCTCTCGGTGCGGGGAGACTCATCGCCCCGGCCCTGGTCATTTCGGTTGCGTCCGCGGCCGCGGCCACGACCCCGGCCCCTGCCGCGGCTCCTGCCCCCGGGTCCACGGGCACTGCGCCCTTCCTCCTCGGGCTCACTGGAGGTTTCGCTCCGATCCCCATCGTTTTCCGAACGATCATCAGTCGGTTCGTACGACGCCTTTGCAGCGACCGCAGGCTCATCGACGTCTTCGAGCTCGTCGATAGCAAAGGCCGGGTCGTTCTCGTCGAGTGGAGAGATCTCGATTTCAGCGGTCTCGCCACCGAAACCGAGGATCCCCGAACGACCGGGCCTAATTACCCTAATGTCTACGTCTTCGAGTTCTACGCCCAGTTCGGCGAGAGCGGTTTCGGTTGCTTCGTCGACCGTCTTTCCTGAGAACTTCCGTGCTCTTGTCATCGTCATCTGACTCCTTCGGACTGGACGTTTGTCCCTTTGGTGCATTGGCTTCGGCCGCGACCTGCGCCGCCCGTTCAGCCCTGCTCGTTTCCGTACCCAGGAACGATCGCCCGAACAGTTCGATTGGTTGCTTGCCGCCGACGTAGTACTGAATTACCACGCCGACAATGTTTGAGAACAGGATGTAGACGGCCAGACCAGCCGGGAACTGCCAGGTGAACGCGCCGAACATGATCGGCATCATCCACAGCATCATCTGGTTGGTCTGACGTTGCCGCGGGTCCGACGTCGGGTTCGTGGTCATCTTCTGCTGCAGGAACATCGATGCGCCCACCAGGAGCGGCAGGGCGTAGTTCCACGGCACCGCCGCGGCAGAAACAAGGTCCACGAGCGATATGCCGAGGAACTGGCTATCGAACGGGACCGATGAAATAGCAGGGTTCCAGCCGTAGAACAGGCCTGAAAGGTTCGCCAGACCCTCTGGCGTCGATGGCATGGTGCGGAGAATCGCGCGGTAGAACCCGATCCAGATCGGCATCTGGACAATCATGGGGCCGAGACAGCCGATCGGGCTTACGCCGGCGGTCTTATAAAGCGCCATGGTTTCGGTCGACATGGCGCGCCGTGCATCGCCTTTTTCACCCTTGTATTTTTCCTGAATCGCTTTCAGCTTCGGCTGGATGCCCTGCATCTTCTTCATCTGGCGGGTCTGACGTACAGTCAGGGGGATCATCGCAAGGCGAATGAGAATAGTGAAGACGATGATGCTGAGTCCGAAATTGTTGAAAAGCAGCTTATACAGTAGCGCGAGGCTGTTAATCATCGGGCGCATGATCACTTCGAGCCAGAGGATGCCAAATATCTCCATTTAGTTGGCCTCCCTTCGGACTGGCTTACGGATTGATGACGGCATGGTGATCAGTCGCATAGACCGCCGTCTTTCAGATCGACGCAGCCGCGTTGGTTCGTATCGTCAACGGTGAACCACTTGAGGTCGCCGTTCAGTGCGTGGGCGTAGAGCTTGTCGCCGTAAATCAACGGGGTTGATTTGACCGGTTCGTCGGTGAGAAAAACGCCAAGGGGCTGCCCGTCGATGACTGAAACCACCCAGACGTTCTTTTCACTTGATGGGACTGCAAGTGCCCGTTCGCGCGTGTCACCGCGTTTGCGGTCGAACAGGGTTGGAGCGGAGACGATCTGGCCTTCGATTGAGGTCGACCATCGTTCGGACCCGGTGATTTCATCAAGCGCGTGGATTGAACCGTCCAACCCTGAAACGAAAACCACGCCGTTCTCGATCAACGGCTTCGCCCACACCCAGGTGCCAACATCAGTCTTCCACTCACCGTTGCCGGTATTTACATCGGAGTCACTCGAGGACGCCGAGCGGGATGTCGTGTTCAACTTGTAGACGTTGCTGCCCAGATCGCCAAAGAATATGTTGCCACTCTCAACCTGGATCGGACCGGCGACCGCGCTATCTGCTGCGAATGTCCACTGGATACGGGAAGACGGGTCGGAATCGAACCGCTCGTCGTCGGCTGCGTTTATTGCGTAGACCGTACCCGCCAGGGTGGCAACGTATGCGGTCGATCCTTCGACGGCAACACCGCTCCAGGCATTTCCGTCGAGAGCGATACGCCATTTAACCCGGGGTGACCCCGGCGCAGTATATAAGGCATAGAGATAACCGTCGGCCCCATCATTTTCTTCACCGAGGGCACTGGTCCCGACAAGTAACGTGGTTCCGATCACCGCGATCTGCCCGACGAGCTTGGTATTTAGTTCCAGGCCCGTTGGACCCCAGATCGAAAAGCCGTCGGCCAGGCTCACGGCGAAGATTTCACCGTCGCAATTGTCGCCCCGGCATGTGTAGCCGGCATCGTAAACATTGTCGCCGACTATCACCGGGCTACCGTATATTGCACCCAGCCCGTCCTCACGCGGGTAGCGCCAGTCGAGGTCGAGGTTTCCAGTTGACGGATCGAACCTGACCAGATTTCCGTCGCGGTTCCCGACGAGCAGCATCTCGTCTTGCACGACTGGTGCCGACCAACCGCCCTGCGGCGTCAGGTCGTTCATACACGCAGCGCTCGCGAATATCACAAAGATGATCGCGAATAGAACTGGCAACCGTTTCCTGTTGCTTCGAATGTGTCTCTCGGGCTTCAACCCGCCAGTGCTACTGCGAATCATGCCTACTGATGACGATGGCGTCATGTGCCTCCAGGCTTTTCTGGACTGATCGTGGGCTAACGGTGAAATAAACCACCAGGCCGCGATCAAAATGGATTATTTAGAAGAACTTTCAGGTTTTTTTCCGGGGGCAGGGACAGGGTCGAATCCCCGCGCCCGACCGGGATGACACCGGCTAATACGGTGTATTGCAAGCCACGAACCGGCAAGCGCTCTATGAGTCTGGATCGCCTCTGCTGCAAATTCCGAGCATGTCGGGTCGTACCGACACTGGCCTGGCCAGTAGGGTGATATCGCCAGTTTGTAGACCCGGATGAGCATCAGGAATATTTTGGACATCACCTGTCCTCTCTCGCGCTACCCGTGGCTGACGCACTGAACTGAATCCTCAGGCGGCCCATCGACTGGCGCATCGTTTCATCGAGTATCGAATACGAAACGTTAGATGCCTCGGGTTTCGCGGTGATGATTACGTCCCAGCCGTCGGCAATATTCATATCGGAGAAGGCCTGGCATAATCGTCGTTTGATCAGGTTTCGGCTGACGGCGTTACCGACTCGTTTGCTTACAGAGAGTCCGATTCTCGAAAAGGGGAGGTCGTTACGCAGTACGGCCACGTTCACATAATCGCCAGATTTCCGCTTGCCGCGCGTAAATACTCGGCGGAACTCCGCCGGGCGTCGAATTCGCTGCTTGGTGGGGATGGCCAATTGATACGACTTACTAAACGGTTAGCCGTACTCTGCCCTTGCCGCGACGACGTGCCAGAACGGCACGACCGCCTTTGGTGCTCATCCGTGAACGAAAACCGTGCACGCGGGCACGGTGTCGTGTTTTTGGTTGGTAGGTGCGCTTTGGCATATTTGGTGGTGGGAAGCCCTGGGGCGATTCGGTTGATCGGACGGCTCAACCGGGTGCGTGGGTCGGTGGAATCCGGGAGAACGGTAGGCGTCAATTTTAAGTTCGAGAGACTCAAGGTGTCAAACGATTTTGAACTGTTTATTTGACGGTCTCAAAAAAAGCTAACTATCATTAGAGCATTGTCCTCCTGAATTTTATTGGTGGGAAACAGGTCATACCGAATCCCACGGAGTAAGGCACAACATGGCAACTACGTCTGAAGCACCCGACCAAATTCAGGAAGAACAGGAAGCACTTTCGCTCAACATAGCGTTTCAGACATACGTAAGACAGTTGCCACAGGATGTGAAGAGGGCCGCGCAGCCTGAAATCGCCAAGTTCGTCAGGTGGATAGGCGGCGAGCGGACCATCAACACTCTGATCCCATCAGAGATTGGCGAATACAACGAGGTGTTTGGTGCCCGCACTGCCACACGAGATGCCACCGAGCGACTTAGCGCGGTAAAACTTTTTCTGGCCTTCTTGAAGAAGAAGGGTCATATCGAAATTAATCTGGCCCAGCATCTGCGACTCCGAAAGTCACGGACCGCGGCATCAAGGGCGATCACGTTAGCTGACCCGACTCGCAGCGTTCGCCTTACCCAGAGCGGTTATAACGAAATGACGAAGCAGCTTTCTCAGTTGCAAGACGAGCGCATAAAGATCGTCGTAGATATCCAGAAGGCCGCTGCCGATGGCGACGTCCGAGAAAATGCCCCCCTCGAGGCCGCCCGCGAAGCCCATGGAATGACGAACGGCAAAATCCGAGAGATCGAAGCAACGCTTAAGGTCGCGGTCATAATCGATGCCACAGAGCAGGACAGCGAACGAGTCCACATTGGTTCCATGGTCGAGATCACCGAGACTGAATCAGAAAAGGTATTGAAGTATCAGGTGGTCGAACCCAACGAGGCAAACCCGCTCACCGGGAAGATTTCAATCGTATCCCCGGTCGGTTCGGCAATTCTGGGCCATAAGCTTGGCGATGAGGTCAACGTAACAACCCCGAGGGGTCAACAGGTATACAAGATCGTAAAGACCTCCTAGCGGGAAACCCGCCCCGTGCGATAGCCTTTCTCCGGCTCGATTGTTTTTGCTGGCGAAGGTGTCCGGGGTTTCAGTAATGGACCGAATTCCGGCTACTCGCGCCATGAAAATCTTCGAAATAACGCCGGGCTACGGGCCAGGGTTGCGGGCCGGTCAACGGGTCAAGTCGTTTAGATAGAAAGGTAATCTCTCGTTGCTCGAAACTTTCAACCACTGGTTGATTTTTAATGCCGTCCTCGTAGCCCTGCTGATATTCGACCTGCTGATTCTGACGCGCAAAAGTCGCGTTGTCGGAATGAAAGAAGCAGCGTGGCTCACCGCATTCTGGACTCTTGTGGCCGGCGCAGTGGGTGTGTGGATTTTCGTTGCAGGCAGCGAACAGCAGGGTGGTGAATACTTTGCTGGCTACGTGGCCGAACGCGCGCTCAGCATCGACAACCTGTTTGTTTTTATCGTCATCTTTGGATACTTCTCGCTGCCAAAATCGTACGAGGCCCGCGGGCTTTTGTTTGGCATCGTAGGGGCATTGCTGGCACGGGCGGTTTTCATCGCAGCCGGAGTGGCCGTCATATCGGCCTTTGCGTGGTTCTTGTACGTCCTCGGCGCGTTCCTGATCTACACGGCATACAAGCTGGCCTTTGTGGGCGACCATGAAGTCAATCCCGGTAAAAACATTGCGGTGAGGCTATTCCGTAAGTTGATGCCCGTAAGCGATGAGTTTGACGGGACGAAATTCTTCACCCGCATGAACGGTGTTCGGGCTGCCACCCCGTTCCTGCTCGTGATAATTGTGCTGGCAACCACGGACGTGGTGTTCGCCATCGATTCGATACCGACTGTATTCGGTATCACGGACGACCCGTTCATTGTGTGGTCGTCGAACGCGATGGCGGTTCTGGGAATGCGACCCCTGTTTTTCCTGCTCGTCGGGATGGTCAAGCTATTCCGTTATTTGCAGTTCGGGCTGGCCGCGATTCTTGGCTTCGTCGGCCTGAAGATGATCGTCGAGACGGCGTTTGAAGACTTTCACGTGATCGGCAAACTCGAAGATATCTATCTTTCTCTCGTCATAATTCTCGGTATCCTCATCGGTAGCGTACTTTTGTCGATAATCCTGCCCGACGATGACGACGATATTGATGAAAACTCCCTTCACATCGTGGGAAGTACGGAAACGGATAACTAATGGTGGTTTCTACATCAAAACTGGCGATTGATTCCGCCACCGGAGATCTCGAGGCCGACCTGCGCGCCGCAGTTGGCGGCGAGGTACGTTTCGACACAATATCCCGGAACATGTACTCGACCGACGCTTCTATCTACCAGATGGAACCGGTTGGAGTTGTGATCCCACGCGACGCAGCTGATGTGCAGGCAGCAATCGAAATAGCGGGCAAGAATGGCGTCGCGGTGTTACCGAGAGGTGGCGGGACTGGTCTTTCGGGCCAGACCGTGAACCACGCGGTCGTAATTGACTTTTCAAAATATATGTATGACGTCCTCGAGATCAACCGCGAAGAGCATTGGGTGCGGACTCAGCCTGGAGTCACGATCGATGAGTTGAACCGACAATTGAAGTCTTACGGGATGTTTTTTACACCCGACCCCAGTACCTCGAGCCGCGCGAATATCGGCGGCGCAATGGGCAACAACTCATGCGGTACCCATTCGATAATCTACGGCAAGACTGTCGACCACGTGCTTGAGATGGACGTGACATTGTCGGACGGATCGCAGACGGTTTTCGGTCTGCGCGACGCAGCGTCCTTGGAATCTCGGTTGGCCTTGAGTGGGCTGGAAGGCGATATTTATCGCGGCGTCCGGGAAATTTCGGCGCGGGCTGCGGAAGCGGCCGCGGCAAATTTTCCTAAAATTCTCAGGCGTGTAGGCGGCTACAACATCGACCGTACACAGGACCCTAATTCGCTGAACCTGACCCAGATGATGGTCGGGTCGGAAGGCACGCTTGCGGCCGTGACAGCTGCGAAGTTGAACCTTGTTCCCATTCCCGGGCACAAGGTGCTCGGAGTGGTCCATTTCAACAGCCTGAACGAGGCGATGGAGGCAACGGTAGCCATTCTTGAGGAGTCGCCATCGGCCATCGAGCACATTGGTTCGATGATCCTCGAGCAGGCACGCCTTTCGCTGGGTTTTTCACGGTCGCTGGGGTTTTTAGAGGGCGAGCCAAGCGACATCCTGGTTGTGGAGTTCAGTGGCGACCACCCTGAAGAGGTAAAGTCTCGGCTCGACCAGATGGTGAGGAACCTGGACCGCAAGAATCTCGGTTTCGCCACGACAAAGCTTTACACGACTGCCCAGCAGGACGAGGTTACGGAGTTCCGGCGCGCCAATCTCGGACTTCTTATGAACATCGAGGGTGATGCAAAGCCCTTGCCTTTCGTTGAAGACACGGCGGTATCTCCCGAAAAACTCCCTGAATACGTAAAGCGGTTCGACGAGATCGTAAAGAGCCACGGGACAGTGGCCGGGTTCTACGGCCATGCAAGCGTTGGCTGTATGCACATCCGCCCGGTAATCAATGCCAAGACGCGCGATGGCATCGAAAAAATGGAGGCGATTGCGAGAGATATCTCCGACCTCGTCCTTGAGTTTGAAGGCGCGTATTCCGGCGAACACGGCGATGGTATCGTGCGCGGATTTTTCACCGAAAAGATGTTCGGCCCAGAGCTGACCCAGGCATTCAGGGACGTGAAGGCGGTTTTTGATCCCGGCGGCATCATGAATCCGGGCAAGATCTTTGACACTCCAGACATCAAGGACAACCTGAGGTTTGGCGGGTCGTACAGGGCACATCCGCTGAAGACGCGGCTGGATTTCAGCGCGGAAAACGGATTCGCGGGGGCCGTTGAGATGTGCAACGGTCTGGGCGCATGCCGAAAGTTGCACGCTGGAGCGATGTGCCCTTCATATATGGCGACTCGCGAGGAAGAACATTCGACCCGTGGAAGGGCTAACGCGCTGCGGTTCGCGCTTTCGGGAAAATTTCCGCTTGAGGCCCTCGAATCGAAAAGAATGATGCAGGTCCTCGATCTGTGTCTCGGGTGCAAATCATGCAAGTCGGAGTGCCCTTCCGAAGTCGACATGGCCAAGATCAAGTACGAGCACCTTTACCAGTACTACAAGAACCGGCGCGTACCGCTTGGCTCGCGCCTGGTCTCCAACATCCACCGCATGAACGCGCTGGCGGCACCTGTGGCACCGATCGCGAATGCCACGAACCGCTCGTACCCGGTGCGGTTCGTGCTCGAGAAGATCGCGGGGTTCGACAGGTCCCGGCCGATGCCTAAGGTAGTTCGCCAGACTTTCCAGAAGTGGTTCGACAAAAGGAAATCAACGGACCGGCTGTCGAGCACGCGAGGAAAAATCGTGTTGTTCCACGACACGTTCATGAATTTCAACCACCCGAGCATCGGCATCTCGGCCACTCGCCTGCTGGAAGCGCTCGGCTTCGAAGTAGTGGTGCTCAACAACCGTAAGTGCTGCGGAAGGCCGATGATCTCGAAGGGCCTGCTGGACGAGGCTGGACAAAACGCCCGTCACAACGTCGACCTGCTGCACCCTTATGTTCATAACGGGACGAAAATAGTTGGTTGTGAGGCGAGTTGTGTCTCAGCGATGACCGACGACTGGCCCGACCTCCTGGGGGGCGATGAACGGGCCAGGGAAGTGGCTGCGGCGGTTGTCACGATCGAGCAACTTCTTGTGAGAACCCGGGGCGATGACGGTCAGCAGATCGAGTGGTCGGATCTCGAAAAACAGGTTAAATTCTTCGGCCACTGCCATCAGCGAGCGCTCGAGGGCACTACTGACTCGGTAGCGGCCCTCAACATTCCGCCAGGCTACACGGCGTCTGAAATTTCGGCCGGCTGCTGCGGTATGGCAGGATCGTTCGGCTACGAGAAAAAGCACCTTGCTGTGGCGACCGCTGCTGGCGAGGACAGGTTGTTTCCGGCGGTGCGAGATGCCTCGCCGGGCGAAGAGATAGCGACCTCGGGGGTCTCGTGCCGCGAACAGATTGGCTTCAACACGGAGCGCGAGTCACGGCACGTAGTCGAGGTACTCGCTGACGCCCTTCTGCATTGATTTCAACACAGGCCTACGAGCGGCTTAACCAGCACCCCGGCGCGCGGTCACAATCAAGATTGACCGGTTAGTCGGCTGCCTGCTGTCCTGCGCCTTCCAATTTTGGAAACGGCACCGTGTATGCAGCGGACGGCATCAGGTAGATCGTGGGATCCGTACGCCCGGCGGCAGCAAGGTCGGCGAGTGCTCTGCTAACGGAGGCGGCGAGCGAGTCGACCCGGGTTGCGCCGAGCATTGCCACTTCTTCTTCGTCCATCTGGGTCACGATGTACGTAATCGGCGCTTTCTGAATGGTTGAGAGCGCGGTCTGGCCGTTGATCTCGCTCTCTTTGCGCAACCCGGCGATGATGGCTTCCCGACTGCCGAGCCGGAGCCACTTTGTGAACTGATCGCCGCCCAGGCCTTCCGGACAGGGCGCAAGCAGGATGATTCGACCATCGGGCTTTACTGCCTGATACGAGTTGAACAGTGCCTTGTGGGTCTGAACGAAGTTCTGGGTCGACGGCGAAGCAGCGATAACGAGATCGGCCTGTTGATCGATGCGGACAGCGAACAGGTCATGCGCGAATTTCGTGGCGGCCATGTGAGCGGCTTCCAGTTCTCCGGCATAGACAGCCGCTATTTCACTGTCCCGGTTGAGAACGGTGTTGACGATGTAGTCCACGTGAGTCAGTTGCGTGGCTTCCAGCATGTCTTCAGCTACCGGGTTTCCATCGAGGCCACCGATGCGCACCGCGGGATCGATCGCATCCTCGGTAGGGTGCAGGTTCATCGAGTGATTGCTGGCTATCGTCGCTATCGAAGCGACGCCGGGGACAATCGATTTTCGTCCACCTCCGTAACCACCGAAATAGTGAAGCACTACCGCGCCCGTTGCGATTATACGGTCGGCTTCGTGAACGAGCCGGTTGATGTGGACCCGGGTGCCCCGGCTCGTGGTCCCCACATACGCCAGGTTGGCTTCATCACGGGGGTCGTGGGTAAACGCCTGGTCTTTGAAACGCTCGTAAATACCATCCCCGAGAATGCGTCGGCCTTCTTCGGCTGTCGGTCCGCGGTGAGTACCGGTGGCATACACAAAGGTGATGTCCTCTTCGGCTATTCCAGCGGCGATGAGGCCGTCAACGAGTATCGGCAGTACCTGCTCGATGCGGGTGGTCCTGAACGAGTCAGGAACTACGATGGCCACGGTCTCGCCGGGTTTGACTATCTGGAAAATGCTTTGATCGAGCCCGATGGGGTTTTCGATTGCTTCCCGAATCGCATGGTCACGGTTTTCCAGAGCCTGAGCCTCGCCGACCTGCAGGGTGTCCAGTAGCCTGCCAGTAGGCAGGGTGGCCTGGATCATGTCGCCGCCGTAGGGCATTTCGATCACTGTTGAGTTCATGTGCGAGGAAATTCCTGAATTCTTCTTCTTGCGGCCAGGGGTGGGGGACGACCGGTCGAAAATAGTGTCTCACGACCCGGTAGCCTGCTCAACCGAATTATCTGGCTCCGGAAGTACGAAGCACACCTGCCGCAGAACCGGGCGAACTCCATCGCGCACATCGGTGCCCTTGACGCCGCTAAAGCTCATATGTTCGCATCTAGCACGGGCACACCCGGCATGAAACGCAGTACACTACCGCTGTCGCCGGGATTAGATTATGGCAATAAATTTTTAGTCCGTTCGGCTTAATATCGGGTGTCGAAAGCAGGTCCTTCTGATGACGGTCTGGAAGAGAAAACCCGAACGAACACGGGGAGTGCTAACACCGCCAGAACGTACACGGAGTAAAACTGTGGCTACAAAGAACGGAATTTCGCCGAGTGTGACGCAGCCGCTATTCGGGACCGCCGAGAACGCACGAGTAAACGGCAGGGGTCCGGCTATCTGGCTGGCTGGCGATCCCGAGGACCTGCCCGAATGGTTGGATCGCGGGGCCGCGGGAATCGTGACCAATACAGTCGTGCTGAACGACATGGTCAAGAAGTACGGCCAGTTGACCGGGGTTATCCAGCGGTACCTCGATATAACCGACAAACCCCTGGTCGTAGAGATCGATGGCCACTCGACCGAGGAGTTGCTTGATGTCGGTGAGGTCTTCACGAAGATGTCGGATCAAATCATTTTGAAGATCCCGGCGTCGACGGATGCACTCGGCGCCTTTGCCGCGCTTAAGTCAGCCGGTGTGCCGACGTTCTGTACCACGGTGTTCACGTTGCCGCAGGCGGCGGCGGTCGCGCAGGCGGGGGTCACTCACGTACTGCCTTTCTGCGAACCTTTCAACGACGTTGGTGGCGACCCGACAAAACTGATACGCGATTGCCGCGAAATGTTCGATGGCTGGGTAGAGAGACCGTTTATCACCGCGGCACTTGTCAGGTCGGTCGACACTGCAGATGCCGCGCTCAGAGACGGGGCGGACGGGATCATCGTGTTCTGGCCGGTGTTCCGAGACATGATGCAGAGCCACCTGACTGACGAGTGGAACAAGACCTTTCTTGGCGAGTGGAACTCGATGCACGAGGCGGGTCTGCTTGATGGTGTGCCGGTGCGTTAGCGGGCGTTATGCTCCAGGCGGGGCGTTATGCTCCCGGCGTCCCGATCGAATCCGGACTTGGTCGCGCGTCGCAATCTACCCTCCTCTAGCCCTTCCCGAAGGAGGGGGGACAGCGCAGGGTGTTGGC
>Ga0207991_1000341_pt1 | contig 31878 bp, 31 predicted proteins | sample ETN07SmetaG_FD_185786 | JGI IMG/M metagenome (GOLD analysis project Ga0207991, IMG submission 185786) | Marine microbial and viral communities from oxygen minimum zone, Eastern Pacific Ocean - ETNP2014F14-07SV275 (SPAdes) (version 2) | ecosystem: Environmental > Aquatic > Marine > Oceanic ...
CGGCCGTCGGGGCGTCGGTGTGGGCGTCTGGGAGCCAGCTGTGCACCGGCCAGAGCGGCAGCTTGATCGCAAAGGCCACAAAGAAGAAGCCGAATATCAGTGCCGCAGGAATTACTAGGTCGGCCGCGGCGATAAGTTCCGGGATCCCCGTAATCCCTAGTTCCGGAATCGTAACCATCGCGAGTGTGTTCACACCGGGTGTCACGTAAAGGGCAAGGATGCCTACCAGCATTAGCGCACCGCCAGCCAGGGTGAACAGCACAAACTTCATTGCCGAGTATCGAGGCCGACCGCTGCCCCAGATCGCAATCAGCATGTACATCGGGATCAACTCAAACTCGAAGAAAATGAAGAACAGGAGCAGGTCGAGCGACAAGAACACCCCGAGTACCGCAGTTTCCAGCAGCAAAAGCCACAAAAAATACTCGCGGACCCGGGTCTTGATTCGCCACGATGCGAACGACGCCGCCATGCCGAGTATCCCGGTCAGCAACACCAGCGGGGCGCTGAGGCCATCGACACCCATGATGTAGGACGACCTGAGGGCGTCGACCGGTATCCAGCGCTCGAAGTAGTCGACCATCTGCACGCCGCCTGCGGCGCGGTCGTAACCGACGAATATCAGCACTGTCAGCACAAACGTGACCACGGTCGCGCCGATCGCGATCCAGCGGATCTGCTGATCGGCCTTTTCGCCGCGCGCAAACAGCGCGACCAGTACCGCTACCGCGGCAGGCATGAACACCGTTATCGATAGCAACCCGTCAAACATGGGTTACCGGCGCTTCACGCCGTGTTTCGTATTCAGTTGTTGTTCTTGAGCTAATTTTCACGTGCTTTTTCAGCCCCAGAGCAGGAATCCTGCGACGATCACGATCACACCGATCACCATGCCAACGGCATATGTCTGCGTCTGGCCGTTCTGGACCAGTGCGCCGCTTTTGCCAATTCGGCTAACCCAGGTGTAAAGGTGGACATTGGCGTTGTCGATCCAGTGCTCGTCGAACCAGCGCACTCCATCTGCGAGATACCTGTAGAAACCCCTGCGTACCAACTGGTCTTCGTACAGTTCATCAACGTAGTACTTGCGGAAAATCAGCCTGTAGATCGGCTGCAACCTCGCGCCCACGGACGCCGGAGAAATCGATCCCCTGAGGTACATCAGGTAGGCCAGTCCAACACCGGCCAGCGCGAGTACCGTCGATGCGCCGGCGATCACGAAATTGAACTCGGGTTCAGAGCCAGCCTCGACCGCGGCATGCTCGGTCGGGAATACGGCCTCGTTTTCAACTGTCACGAAATGTGCGAACGAATGTTTATCGATCGGGCCGACGTCTACGGTCGGGTTCGAGAAGAAGCCGATAACTATTGCCAGCGCAGCAAGCAGTGCGACCGGTCCGATCATCAGCCAGGGCGACTCGGCGAGATGGGAGTGGGTGTTGCCGACCGGCGCGGGCTCGCCTGCCGCTTTCGCTTCCTCCTCTTCCCTCTCTCCCCCGCCGCGCCACTCGCCGTGGAACGTGAGGAATATCGCCCGGAACATGTAGAACGCGGTCATCAGCGCAGCAATCAGCCCCAGTGCGAGTACGATTGTGGCAGTGGTGGTGCCCACTTCGGCAGCGTGCCCGAGGATTTCGTCTTTCGACCAGAACCCCGAGAACGGGAACAGCCCGGCAAGGCTCACGCTGGCAATGATCATGCTCCAGTAGGTCCAGGGCATGTGCCGTCTCAGGCCACCCATGTATTTCATGTTGAAAGTGCCGGCTGCGTGATGGACCGAGCCTGCGCCAAGAAAAAGTGCCGCCTTGAAGAAGGCGTGGGTGAACAGGTGAAATATCGCCGGGGCGTAGGCGCCGATCCCGAGTGCCAGCATCATGTAGCCCAGCTGGCTGATAGTCGAATAGGCCAGCACCCGCTTGATGTCGTTGGCAACAAGGCCCATCGTCGCCGCGAAGACGGCAGTAAAACCGCCGACGAGGGCGACCAGCGTCATCACATCGGAGTATTCGAAGAGCGGGAAGAAACGTGCGACCAGGAAGACGCCGGCCGTGACCATCGTCGCCGAGTGGATCAGCGCCGATACGGAAGTCGGACCCTCCATGGCATCGGGGAGCCACGAATGCAGCGGGAACTGCGCCGACTTGCCCACGGCACCGGCGAACAGGCCCAGCGCCACCCACGTCGCGACCGTCACCGCGATCTCTTCGGCCTCGATCGCGCCGTAAAGTGTCTCGATGTCCATGTAAGCCGGGTTGATCGAGTAGAGATACAGGATTCCGAGCAGGAACCCGAAATCCCCGAACCGGGTCATCAAAAACGCCTTTTTGGCCGCCGCCGCTGCCGACGGTCGGTCCATCCAGAAGCCGATCAACAGGTACGACGAAATACCGACCAACTCCCAGAAGACAAACATCTGGACCATGTTTCGCGATAACACCAAGCCGAGCATCGACGCGGTAAACAGCGACATGTATGCGAAGTAGCGGGTGTAGCTCTTATCGCCGTGCATGTAGGCCTGTCCGTAGATCTGGACAAGCAGGCTCACCCCGCTGACGACGACAAGCATGATTACCGTGAGCTGGTCGAGGATCAGGCCGAATGTCAGGTTCAGGCCGCCAATCGCAATCCAGTCGCGCTTGTCGAACAACACTGGGCCGTCGGACATCACCGTCAGGAGAGCCCAGATCGACAGCACAAACGAACCACCGATTGCGGCCACGGTGATGTAACCGGCGTACTTCGATTCGGAGCCAACGAAGGCACGAACGAACACACCGTTCACCAACAGGCTGATGACGGGCAGCGCGATTATGAGCCAGGCCAGGCCTTCGGTAATCACAGTGTCCCTGCTAAAGCTTTCTCAAAATTTCGTCGGCAACGTGTTCCCGACCCTTCGGCACCATCACCCGGAAGGCGGCGTCCTCCGCCCAATCGAGGATGTCGCCCTCGGGGAGGATCATCGTCGGCAGCCCTTCTCCCTCGAGGAGGTCCTTCCACATCTGTGCGGAGATCAGGTTCGGTGTTTTCTTGTAGTCGATCCACATGGTTATCTAAATTCGAATTCCAGTTTTCTGATTCATATTCATGAAAACCACGATCAATTTTTCATCACAGACGCATCGGTAATTTCTATCGATTCACGTGCCCTGAACATGGCAAAAACAAGCGCGAATGCCAGCGCGGCTTCACCGGCGGCGACCGCGATAACGAAAATTGCAAACGCATGTCCGGTGAGCGCTGAACGAATGGCCTCGGCAGTGACGGGATCACCGCTGAGCAAGGCGGCCGAAGGGGTGAAGCGGCTGAACGCGACTGCGGCAAGGACAACTGCGTTAAACATCAGTTCGAGCGACATGATTACCGTAATCAGGCTGCTCCGCGATACGGCACCGTAGGCACCGAGTGCAAATAGCGCGGCTGAGACGAGTAGGACGTTTTCGATAGTCATACCGATGCCTCCGATCCCACTGTCTCGGCGTCCGCGTCTTCCTTTGCCTCTGCCGCGGCCTCTGAGCCGGGCCCGGGGTTGCGCATCAACAGCAACCCGCCGATCAGCGCGGCCACCAGCAGCAAACCGATGATCTCGAAGGCGAGCACGTATTCGCGAACGAGCAGAACGCCCACGGCACCCGTGCTGTCGACCAGCACCCCGCCGTTTTCAATCACCAGTTCGGTCGTTTCCGCCGGTGCGGTGATAGCGACCGTCGTATCGTCACCGGTGCCGATCTCGACATATCCCTCGGTGAGCGCGGCAACGGCGATAGGGTCGGTAATGTCGTCCATTGTCGACCATTCGGTGTTCACTGCCGTAAACGCCACCGCGGCGAGAATGAGCGCCCCCATGGTTGCGCCGACCAGCCGACCCTGCACCGGTCGACTGCCCGCGGTAACGTCCTGGATGAACATCACAGCAAACGCCATCAATACCGAAATTGCGCCGACGTAGACGAGGATCTGAACGACCCCGACGAACTCCGCGCTGAGCACGAAATACAGGATTCCAACGCCCAGAAACGAACCCGCGAGCGCAATCGCCGCCCTGAAAACGTCGCGCTGAGTGACAACGATCAGGGCGAACCCCAGCGTCATCGCTGAAGCGCCCCAGAATGCGACATTAGTCAGTGTCGAAACTTCCATCATCGTTCGTCGACCCATTTCTTCTTCAGGTCTTCGTCCGATGGGCGCTCGTGACGGCCCGCGTCGTAGTGGTCGTCGACCGTTTCGGTATAGGGGTCGAACGCGTTTTCCTCAAATTGTGGGCGGTAGAACGAACTTGGCTTTTTCTCGGCCGCGTTCAGCTCATCCAGGGTCACAATCAGCTCGTCCCGAACATAGGTCGATCGCTCGAACTTCGTGCCCATGTGGAGGGCGTCGTACGGGCATGCCTCGACGCAGAGGCCGCAGAACATGCACCGCCCGATATCGATGTCAAAAACCTCTAGCTTGTAGCTCTCGCCTTCTTGCGCGTCGATCTTTCCCGGGACACTTACTATCTCGATAATCCCGAGCGGGCAGTACTTGGCACAGCTGGCACAGGCCGTACAGCGGTCTTCATAGAACGTGAATTCGTTCCCCCGGAACCGGGGCGATTGCTCGAGTGCCACCGGCACGGTCGCAAGGCCCGCGATCGCCTTGATCGAGTCGACCGGCCTTTTGACCACGAACCTGAACGGGTTCATCCCCGCCTCTTTGGCCGCGCCGAACAGGCCGACGTGACGGTCGGGGTACTGCACGGTTACAGGTGCCCTGACGAAATTTTTCAGCGTAACCAGGAACCCGCGAGGCAGACCAAGTCCGATCATCAGTTGCCCCCCTGTTCAATATGCGAGTTCGCAGGACTGCTCATACGAGCTTGCGTATCGGGGCCAGTAACGCCTGAAATGTGAACCGCCGAACCCGGTATCTGCTCGGTCGCAACCGGATACACCGGCGCGTCCGAATCGGGCTCTGTGTCGTCGTAGCCCGATGTCCCGAGCAACTTGCTCACGGCCCAGATCGAGATTATTGCGACCGGCCAGTTCACGGCCGCCATGATCCACAGACGCGTTGTCGTCGGCTCCGGCCATATAGCTATCAACACCGCAGTAACGATGATGTTGATCAATGTGAGTTCAAACAGGCCCTTCCAGGCGAGTTTCAGCACCTGGTCGATACGCAGCCGTGGCAGCGTCATGCGGAACCAGATGATTACGAACAGGACCAGTATCAACTTCGCACCGAACCACAGGTGCGATGGAACGGGCTCCCAGCCCCTCCAACCACTCAGGAACAGCACTGTGATAATCGCCGATGTGCTGATCTCGGCCATGAACTCGGCAAGAAAGAAAATTCCGAACTTCATGCTCGCATAGTCGTTCAAATACCCGGCCGCCAGTTCCGATTCGGCTTCGGTCAGGTCGAACGGCGCCCTCGCCATTTCCGCCATCGCGGCGATAAAGAAGACGAACACCGCGAGCGGCTGCACCAGGATGAACGGGATTGACTGAGCTCCGATGATCTGCCCGAGCGACATCGAGCCGGCCAGCATGATGACGCCGACCAGTGCGAGCGCCATCGGTATTTCATAGCTGATGAGCAGGGCCACCGAACGGAACGCCGAGAGAATCGCAATGCGGTTCCCCGACGACCATGCGGCCGTTAGCACTGCCAGTGTGGTGAGCGACGTGACGGCCATGATGAACAACACACCAACATTCAGATCGGCGACGTAGGTCCCGACGCCGAACGGAATCACCGAAAAAACCAGCAGCGCCGGGGCGGCAATCATGACCGGCGCGAGGTTGAAAAGAATTCTGTCGGCATCTTTCGGGACAACATCTTCTTTGAACATCGTCTTGATCGCGTCGGCGACCGGAGTGAGCAACCCGAACGGACCCCACCGGTTCGGGCCGGTACGAGTCTGGAACCGGCCGAACAGCCGACGCTCGCCCCATATCAGCACTATCACCCCGCCGAGGACACCGTTTACAAAAAGACCGATAATCGCGGCAGCGGCCAGCGCAAACGCCAGCCATTCCATTCCAGTCGGCAACATGCCGGCCGAATACTCACGCGCCGCGCAACCGGCACTGTCGCCAGCAAGGTTGCAGTAGATGTTGCGCCAGAGCGAATTGTCGAGGAAGGCCGGGTCCACTAGCGGTCAACCTCCCCCATATTCAAATCGACGCTGCCGAAGCTGACGAAAAGGTCGCCGAACAGGCCGCCGATCAGCATGTCGCGCAGCAGCGTGAGGTTAATGAGCGAGGGCGCACGCACATGCATTCGGTATGGAGCAATACCGCCATCGCTCACGAGGTAGAAGCCGAGTTCGCCCTTGGAGCCTTCTATCGCGACGTAAGCATCACCTTTTGGGGGCCGGATCAGGCGTGGCACGTCATCGAACGAGGGCCGGACCGGCCCCGGCTCGATCTGAGCGACGCACTGCCGAATAATATTCACGCTCTCGCGGGCTTCCTGCACCCTCACCCAGTACCGTGCATAGTTGTCCGACGCGGTGTGCAAAATCCGCTTGAACTCGATCCTGTCGTAGTAGTCGTACGGGTTGCGGTGCCGCAGGTCCCAGTCGACCCCGCTCGCACGCAGCATCGGACCGGTTATCGATGCGTTGATCAACAGTTCGGGTGCGAGGACAGCAGTCCCCTTGGTTCGGGAGAATACGATCTCGTTCCCGCTCAAATACTCCTCGAGCTCGTCCAGCGTGTTCACGATATCGACGAGTTCACGATCGAGAGCCAGCCAGAATCCGGTAGGGGCGTCCATGAAGACGCCGCCCGGCCTCAGGTACGAGTTCGTGATCCGCGCGCCGCAGAGCATCTCGAACAGGTCGAGAATGTTCTCGCGCTCGCGCATTGCATAAATAAGGGGGGTGCCGAGTGCACCGAGGTCCTGCAATAGGAACCCGGTGGCAACGAGGTGGCTGGCAATCCGCTGCAACTCTGCCGCGATCATCCGTAGCCAGACCCCGCGCTGCGTCGGCTCTATTCCAGCCAGTTTTTCGACCGCCAGCATGTAGGCCTGGTTGTTAAGCATGGGCGATACATAGTCCATGCGGTCGGTCAGCGTGACGATCTGGGTGTACGTGCGCTCTTCGGCGAGCTTTTCCGACCCGCGGTGCAGGTATCCAAACACCGGCTCAACATCGACGATCTCTTCGCCGTCGAACATCACCCGTAATCGAAACACGCCGTGTGTCGACGGGTGCTGCGGCCCGAGGTTGACCGTGACCGGCTGTGTTTTGATCGCCACTAGGCTTCGGCTCCGGCTCCGGGGGCCGGCTGAGACCCGGCAGTTCCAGGTTCAACGGCGGTTTCAGATCCTGCCGCATACGCACCGTCATCGGGAGCCAGCGACGCGACGATCGACTGGTCGTAAGTAACGTAGTCCTTGCGCAGGGGATGTCCAGGAAAACCTTCCCACAACATGATCCGCTTGTGGTTCGGGTGACCCTTAAAGCGAACGCCCATCAGGTCCCAAACTTCACGCTCCTGGTAATCGGCACCCCGCCATATGGGCACCACACTCGGGACAACTGCATCGGTCCTGCCCAGTCCAACGCGAATTTTCAACACTGCCGAAGCGTTTTTCGGTAGCGATGTGAGGTGATATACGACCTCAAAATGATCGATGTAGTCGACCGCGGTGACGCTGCTCAGGAGATCGAACTTGAACTCGGGGCGACTCTTGAGACCTTCGCAAACCGTGAACGCCGCCTCCGGCTTCAACCAGACATCGCCGCCGTGGCTCTTCTCGGTCGAGCCTGGTGCAAATGCCTCAATGGCCTCGGCGAGAGCGGCCCCGCTCCACGGCGTGGTCATGCTTGCCCCGCCACCTGCCCTTTAAGGCTGTATCGGCGAATCTTGTCGTGGAGCTGCATTATTCCGTACAGCAGGGCGTCAGGTCGTGGCGGACACCCCGGCACATACACATCGACCGGCATGATGTGGTTCACACCGGGAACTACCGAGTAACTCTGGTAGTACGGGCCGCCTGAGGTGGCGCACACGCCCATCGAAATGACCCACCGGGGCTCGGCCATCTGGTCGTATAACCGACGCAGCGGAACCGCCATTTTCCACGTGACCGTACCGGCAACGATCAGGAGGTCGGCCTGCCGGGGCGAGGCACGGAACGCCTCCATGCCGAAACGGGCGAGGTCGAACCTGGCCATGGCGGAACTGATCATCTCGAACGAACAGCAGGCAAGGCCAGATTGCAACGGGAACACAGAAGATTTACGTGCCCAGTTCAACAGGTAATCGATAGAGCTGACGATCACGCTTCGCTGCAGCTCATCGGGGACTTCAAGTACGGGATCGGGGAACGGCTCGAGGTGAGTCGCTTTCATCCGGTTGACCGCGTCCCCCTCAGTTCGGTCCAGATCGAGCGTAATCGACTGGAGCGCGCCCCTAGGGTCGGCACCGGGAGGAGCGCCGTACGGATCAACTAATCTTGGCAATATTGGACCGGTCATTCGTTGTAAACCCAATCCAGTGCATGTTTTCGCCATGCGTAGGCGTACGCGATGGTCACAACTACCAGGAACACCAGCACCGCGCCGAGTGCGGCGAACCCGAACTGGCGAGACAGCACACCGTATTTGACGGCCCACGGAAACAGGAAAATGGTTTCGACGTCGAAAATCACGAACAGCAGGGCGTAGTAGTAGTAGCGGAAGTTAAATCGCGCCGGCCGCCCACCGAACGGGGGCATTCCCCCTTCGTATGCACTCTCTTTGACCGCGGAAGGTCGGGACGGCCTGACCCCGATGGACTGGGCCATGAAACTCATCATCATCATCCCAACGGGAACAGATACCGCAGCGGCGGCGAAAATGATGAGCAGCGCGTACTGCCTGAAATAATCCTCGAACATCAACTGCCAGACACTGAATTAGAGTACGAAAAAAGACCGATTTGGAGGATAGCAGTCACCCGATTTACCAGCAAGTGAAAAAATGAACAAATGGCGTTAGTCGCCCGGCGTCGGAAGCCGACTTAGGCGACAAGGCACGAGCTCCGCGGGGCACACCAGAGCCTCTACACTTCGCAACTACCCGTGCATTTGATTGTCTCGCAACCCCGATCAGGTCTCCTCTACCACACACCTTGCGCGCGCTGTCCACCTCCTTACGGGAGGCGGGTGCCCTCTGGGCGTGCTGGGGTAGAATGCGGCGCTCGACTTGCTCACGCCAGTCATCTGGCAAGTGCGCCTCGCACGGCCGGCGCTAACGCCCATGCCCGGAGCACTTTGCGCAGTCCCCCTCCTTAGTGAGGGGTTAGGGGAGGGTAGATTGCGATTCGCGACCAAGTCGTCCGACGACGCCCGGAGCATAACGCCATGCCCGAAGCCCTAACCTTGCCAAGCCTTAAAAAATAATCACTCCCCTGCCGTCTTCGCCCTTCGCCAGCAGTTCGTATGCCTCGTTAATGTCCTCAAGCTTGTGGCGGCGGGTCACCATCCCGTCAACTTCAATCCGGCCCTGCAGGTAGAAGTCGAGCAACTTGCCGAACGTCTCGTGCGGACTGGCCGAGCCGTAATAGCTGCCGACAAGGGTTTTCTGGTTGCGGACCAGATCGATCATCGGGATTTCGGCAGTCATGCCGTCGGGAGCAAGACCCACCACGACAGTCGTGCCGCCCTTGCGGGTGGCACCCCACGCCTGCTCGGTCGTGATCTTGTGACCGAATGTGTCGAATGCAAAATCAACGCCGCCGTCGGTCATCTCCTGGATCGCCGCAACCGGATCCTGCTCCTTTGAATTAATAACATCGGTCGCCCCGAACTTGTAGGCAAATTCAAGCTTGTGATCGAAGATATCGACTGCAATCACCTTCGACGCGTTCATCAGCCTTGCACCCTGAAGAGCGTTCAGCCCCACGCCTCCGGCGCCTATTACAGCAACGGTCATTCCGGCACGCATGCCCGGCTGGTTGATCACCCCGCCAATGCCGGTTGTGACCGAGCAGCCGATGAGAGCTGCAACCTCCATCGGTACGTCGTCGGGAATCGGGTAACAGGCCTGGTGGGGAACGATTATCGATTCGGCGAACACTCCCAGTTTGGCGAACTGGTGAACCTCAGTTCCATCGTCGGTGTGAAGGCGAAAAGTGCCGTCATACTGGCGGGTTCCAGTTTCACGGTTGGTGTCACAGAGGTTTGAAAGTCCCGTTCGGCACGACCTGCAGTGGCCGCAGTTCGCAACGAACGACAATACACAGCGATCGCCTATTTTCACGCTCGTCACGTCCGGCCCTACAGCCTCGACAACGCCTGCACCCTCATGGCCCAGGACTATTGGCATCGGGGTCGGGTTGTGCCCTGTCATTACGTGATAGTCCGAGGCGCATACACCCGCGGCCGACATTCTGACCCGCACTTCGCCGGACTTTGGCTCCGACTGGTCGAGCTCCACGATCGGCATGGGCTTGTTCGATTCGAAAAGGACGGCTGCTTTCAAGCTGGTGCTCCCGGTGATTTCAGGCGGATAAATGTCGAACTTTCACACATATTCTGAACCGAAACAAACGGCTCCGTAAAGCCGCTAGCGTGATTAGTAAAAAACAAAAAGACACCCGGACTGTAGAAGTCCGGGTGTCTTATCAACTATCACACTGACGGGCCAATCGGCGGTCTTAAACAGCCGCCGTCGCTGCCTCGACCATGTTGGCGACCTTCGCTTTCAGTTCCTTGGAATCGGGAAGAGACGGGTACCGACCCAGCACATCCCTGTCCCACACAACTTCGCCGTTCAGGGTGACTCTAAACACCCCGCCCGTGCCGGGTGTCAACGTCACCGCCACCTGCGATCCGCCGGCCACATAAAGTTCGCTTCCCATCCAGAAAGCCACAGAGTGGTAGCCTCACGGCACGCAGTATTCGATCTCCGCATGTACTTTCGCGGGCACATCAGCCATAGCAACCTCCATATTTAAACTGAACGCCCTGCCCACCTGACACCAACCGGGCCAGGCTTGCCGTGGCCGGCCGTTCAAAGCGAACCGTTTAGCTGGTCTGGATTACAGCGCCAGACTCGACCATGTTGGCAACCGTTGCCTTCATCGCTTTGATTTCCATAATGTGAGGGGATCGACCTTCGGCCTTCTTGTCCCACAGCACACGACCATCGACGGTTACCTTAAATGCTCCGCTGTGGCCGGGCTTCAACGAAATCGCCAGGGCCGGACCAGCTGCCTGAAAAAGCTCGCTTACCATGCTCGCGGCAAGGTTCGCGTAGCCACAGGGGACGCAGTACTCGATCTCAGCTTCCATCTTCCAGTGATCGGACATCTATCTACCTCAAATCTGCTTGCTATGCCGGGCGGCGGGGCGAGTTGCCTGTGTTACGGCGGCGGCTCCCACCCAGGAGGCCAAATCGTATCATGCGATGCAAATCATGCCGCAAAACTGGCATGTGTCAGCCATTTGTCATGCGCTGCCCGAATTCCCGTAACCGCCGTCCGGTATACTCCGGCACCCGGCCCTGGTCGTTTTGCCGATGCATGACTTGCGCTAGCGCCTGAACCGGTGAGTGAGCAGTGACCATCACGTGGCCCCCTAAACCGTAAATATCGGCGTTCAAGTCGATATTGAGGAGGACAAGAAATACCCTCATTAGTTGAGTTACGCCCGGTTAACCGTGATGACGTAAAACGCCTTGCCGACTGGCTGGACGACCCCGAAGTCGCTGATGCATGGTTCGGGCGGTATACCTATGGCGACGCCGCACACCTCGGCTACGAACCCAGGGAAATGATCGACGCCGACCAGGAAGCCTGGGACGAGGTTTTCCACGACCCTCACCACGAACCCCACCGCGACATCTTCTCTATATACACGCTCTCGGGAGAGCATATCGGTGAGGGTCAACTCTCGATCGACGAAGCCCTCGGCGATGCCCAGATATCAGTGCTGATCGGCCAGACATCGCTGTGGCACCACGGGTACGGCACTTCGTCGGTTATCGCTATGATCGAACACATTTTTGAACACCTGGGGCTGCACCGTGCATGGGTCGACGTACCGGAATACAACACGGCCGCACGCGCAATGTTCGAACACATCGGGTTCCAGCATGAAGGTACGTTGCGACAGAGCCGACCGCACGACGGTGCGCGTCACAACTCGGTGATCCTGGGCATGCTCGCTGACGAGTACACTGCGGCCTTCCCCGACGGCACCCTCAGCCACGTCACCACCTGGGACTCGCCAAAGGTTTAGACCGGCAGCCCCGCCCCGGCTACAAACCCAGCGCCGGACCCAGCACATCAAGGTACTTCAGGGCCGATCCGGTGTTCAACAGCACAACACGGTCGTCGGGGTTTACTTCGCCCGAATCGAGCAGTTTTTCCAGCGCGGCCAGGGTCGCGCCGCCCTCCGGAGCGGGGAAGATGCCCTCAAATCTTGCCATGTCCCGGACCGACTCGACCATTTGGTCGTCGGTCACCGTCAGTGCAGTCCCACCGCTTTCTCGCACCGCACGGACAACCAGGAAGTCGCCCACCGCGGCCGGAACCCGCATTCCTGCTGCCAGCGTGGTGGGGTTGGCGACCGGCTCGGCAAACTCCTCGCCGTTTTTATAGGCGTTAACCAGTGGCGCACAGCCTTCTGCCTGGACGCAGATCATCCGCGGGCGTTCCGGCCCGATCCAGTCGAGTTGTTGCATCTCGGCGAGCGCCTTCCATATTCCGATTATTCCCGTCCCGCCGCCCGTCGGGTAGATCACGACATCCGGGACCTCGAAGCCCAGCTGCTCCACGATCTCGTAACCCATCGTCTTCTTGCCTTCGACCCGATAAGGCTCCTTGAGTGTCGATACATCGAACAGGCCGTGTTTCTCGGCTGCTTCGGCTGAAATGCGACCGGCGTCGGTGATAAATCCATCGACAAGGTTGAGTTCAGCGCCATAGGCGACACACTCGATCTGGTTCGCCTGCGGTGCATCACGCGGCATGAAAACATGCGCTTCCATCCCGGCCACCGCGGCGTAGGCCGACATCGCGCCCGCAGCATTGCCGGCAGAAGGCATCGTCAGCTTCATCTTACCGAGTTCCAGGGCCTTCGAGACCGCGGCCGATAGCCCACGGGCCTTGAATGAACCGGTAGGGTTCACCCCCTCGTCCTTGATCAGCAGAGAACCCATGCCCAGGTGCTTGCCAAGTCGCACGGCGGGCAGCAGCGGCGTGAAGCCCTCCCCCAGCGTCACAATATTCGCCGGGTCGATCACCGGCATAACCTCGCGGTAGCGCCACATGCTCGGCTCACGGCCCGACATGGCCGATTTCGTGAGCGTTTCCGCCGCTTTCGCAAGATCGTAGCGGGCCAGCAACGGTTTGCCGTTTGCCGGGTTCAGCCGGTGCGGATGATCGTGTTCAAACCGTTCTCCGGTCAATGCACACTCAAGGTGCGACAACCGGCTGCGAAACTGCGTTCGTTCTGGCAAGCAAAACTCCGTGCGCAAGTTACTAATGGTCGTACATCGATAGCGGGATCAGCCGGGTCGTAGAAACCGGTCGCGGCCTAACGCTCTACGATCGCTATAGACAGTATCACCAGGCCCGGAGTCGTCGCGGTCGCCGGATCCCGCTCGGCCATCCCCGTGACAATCTCCAACCCATCCGAAACAACCCCGAAAATCGTATGGCAGGACACCGCCTCGTCGGCACAGTTTTTCTTGACGCCGTCGGCATACGCATCGAGCTCCATCGCCGCATCGTGGGTTATGAAGAACTGGCTGCCGTTTGTGTTCGCACCTGCGTTCGCCATCGATACCACCCCGGCTGCTCCGTGCGACAACTCCCGACTGAATTCGTCGTTAAACACATATCCGGATCCATCGGTGCCGTCGCCGGGCTTCCCGGCCTGGGAAATGAAACCGGGGGCCACACGGTGGAACTCCAAACCGTCGTAGAAACCGGTCCGCGCCAGGTTTATGAAGTTTTCCACTGCAAGTGGCGCCAGGTCATCGAACAGTTCGATGCTGATATCGCCCTCTCCGGTTGAAATCACCGCCGAATAGCTCGACTCCGTATCCAGGGCACCAACCGGCGCCGCGGGCTTGTCTCCCGGCTGGAGCATCGCCAACGGGCCCTCAGAACCAGTATCTTCCGCCAAAGCCACCGGTTCTCCGTACGCCTGTGGACGCCATGCCATGCGGGTCGGAACCTGCTCGGAATCGACGGCACGGCGCAACCCCGAATTGTCCGAATCCAAGAACCAGGCTGCGCCAATAAGCGAATCGATCGCCATCAGTTCGGAATCGTCGGGTGCCCACGTCGCCACCAGGAAATCGAGTGTGGAATGGATAAAACTCGGCACGCCGGTTGCAAGGTCGAGAGTCCCAAGTTCCAGAGCGCCGGTCGGCGTCGATACGCCAAAGTGAACACCGCTGCCATCGGCCGTCCAGCCAAATCCGACGGTGCCGAACAGGTCGATCGTCACCGGAACAATGGCCGTTTCACCGCCCAGTACCGGTTCGAACAGCGCCATCTGCACGCGATCGTCCGGAGTGTTTATCGAGACAAGTAATTGCGAACCGTCGGGCGACCAGTAAGGGAGAATGTGCTGCGATAAATCGTCCACGCTGACACGGGTCGCGTCGACCAGCGTAATCGGATTTGTCGCCACGTCCTCGGGAATCGGTGCAACATACAGTTGCCAGGCATCGCTTCCCAGGTGCACGAACGTGATCGATTTGCCGTCAGGCGATATCTCCGCCATCGACACACCGCTCTCGACATCCGTTAGCTGGACGATCTCCCGGGTCGCAATGTCCAGGGTGTACACCTGTAGAAAGCCGGAAATGCTGGATACATAAACAAGGCGAGACCCATCAGGCCACCACGACGGCGACAACTCAACCGCCCCGTTGCCGGCGAAATCAATATCGGCAGGCCTGAACTGCGCGATCTCCAGGTCGATCAGCATGATGATGCCACCGTCCTGGTCGACGATCTCGATCGCGACCATGTTCGACGAGCGCTGCCTGACGGTGATGTCTGAGCTGGCGACCAACTCCTCCGGGTTCCCAGCAACACCGGCCGGTAGCCTGACGGTGATCGCATTCTCAAAATCGCCCAGCTCGTAGCCCGCGATAAACACCGCGATTTCGGTCCCACGCCCTGCATTCGAGTATTCGTATTCGAATTCTGACTGGGCGACGTCGAGGTCGTTGCCGTGCTCGTCATATGCCACGACATCGAAAGGCGACCCTGCCCCGATTGGGACGGAATCGCCATCCGGGACAATCCTGATCGAAGCGGCCGACCCGGCGTTAATCGTTACCGGCGCCGTCGTTACGGCCTCGATCTGGCCAAGCACTCCCCGAACGGTCAGCCCTTCTTCTTCATAAGTTCCGGCCACCGGGCCCGCAGTGAACATTCCGGAATCGGTTACCGACCCGATATCAGGACTGGTCACCGACCAGCGAAACTCGTCCACTTCGAGTTCATTTCCGAACCGGTCTGTTGCGAAAGCCACCACCTGTACCGACTCGCCAACATCCATGCTCGTTGGCAACGAAAACACGTGCACCTGGTCGAGTATTCCGGGACGCACGACTCCGGTGATCGTCGCTTCGATTATCTGATCGTCCAGTTCCACCTCGACTGTGACCAGCTCCGAACCCTCGTCCGAAACCACGTTGCCAGCAGTAAAAACACCCGATGAATCTACCGAATCGACCACACGCAATGCGGTGAACAAAACGAGAGCTGAATCCAGTTCGTGTCCCGCCTCGTCCACTGCCTGTACCGTGATCGGCTGGACCCGGCCCACATCGACCTCCAGTTCACTCGGCTCGATCGTGATTGCGTGCATCGGGCCTTCGACGACAGTGATTCCAACCTTCTGGCTGACCGTAGTGCCGAGCCGCTCAAATTCAACTGTTACAGCAGCGTCGAAAATCCCTAGTTCGACGCCTGCAGTGAACAGACCTTCAGCGTCGATGTCGCCAGCGCTAAGATCTGTTTGCCAGTTCAAATCCGGATTTTCGATGGGATTCCCGAGCGCGTCGAATGCGCTCGCCGTGAACTGCGTCGTGTCGAGCGAGGATAGCGACTCTGTGCCTCCGGCAATCACAACCCATCCCGCCTCGCCCGGTTCGACAAAAATGGACGTCTCGGCGGTAGCGGAAAGTTCGCCTTTGATTACCGTCAATCGGACGATAAATGTTCCCGCATCCTGAAAAATGTGCTTCGGTTCGGCTTCGCTACTGCCACTCCCGTCGCCAAAATCCCAGCTAAACCTCTCGCCGTCGGCCGTCTCCCCGAGAACGAATGAAACGTCGAGCGGCGCATTGCCAGAATCGTTCGTTGTGCTGAATTCGGCTACCGGTGGCGGTGGAGCCGCGCAACCGGCCAGCGCCAGTAGGGCGATTCCGATTAAAACGACTGCCCGGTGCCTGTGCCAGCGATGTGGCCGGTTCTCGATTGGAATACCGGTGGGGGACGCGGGAATTATTGCTTGTACGGTGCCGTTCAGGAGGATCTCCGGTTAATTTTTAGTTTGTTATGCAAGCAGCAGGTTCAGGTGCGGGTCGGGGTGGAATTGTATTGGGCTGCGGTGGGTCCCGAGTTGTTACAGATATCGAAATACGATACGACATGACTTCGAATCGGGTTTGCCCATATTTATTTCCCAGCCGCCCCGGCAGTGTTGTTCGACGAACGCCGGGTCATATGCAACCACTCACACAAACGTAGGGTTCACACGAACGATCAAAACCCTACTCAAAACTAATCTGATCTCAAACGGGGGTTTCACGCAGCCTCGGAATACCGTGCTACAAGCGAGGTTGAATCTACTTTTTATGTCACCTACGATTCTTGTCGCGGACGACGAACCAGATATCCTCGAACTTGCCCAGACCCGCCTCGAGATGGCCGGGTACGAAACACTGACCGCCGAGAGTGGCGAGGTAGCGTTGAAATGCTTTTTCACGGAGCGGTCAGATAGCGTTGGGGGGCGACACCCAGCCGTAGTGTGGATTGGCTCTGAAATTGCCGGTTTAATATGGCACTGTTTTGAGTTCAGGTCGTACTGCGGATCGGGAGTTCGACCCGATCGGTCCACATGAGCGCCCGATCCATGTTCACAGCAAGTCGGTCAGCGACAACACGGGCGCAATCGACGACGGAAGTCGACTGACCTGTCTCCACTGCCACGGTAGAAATCTCCAGGTCGGGCATTCCGCACGGAATGATGTGGCGAAAGTAACTCGTGTCGGTCGATACGTTCAGGGCGAAGCCGTGCATCGACACACCACCGGTGATCCGCACTCCTATCGCCGCTATCTTCTTTCCAGCTGGGTTCACTCCGGGCCGCCGCTTCTCGTTCGGTATTCCACCGACCCAAACACCGGTCTCGCCATCGACCAGGTGTGCCGGGACGCCAATTTCGGCCAGCGCTTCGATAATCGACCGCTCCAGCATGCGCACGTATGTGACGGGGCCCAGTCCAACTGCCCTCAAATCAACGATCGGGTAGCCAACCAGCTGTCCCGGACCGTGATAGGTCGCTTCACCGCCGCGGTCGGTCTCGTGGACCTCGACGCCGCTGGCTCTCAGTGCATCGAACGCACTCAGGACGTGACACTCGCCGATCCGCCGGCCCAGCGTGATTACATGTGGGTGCTCAAGAAACAGGAGGGTATCGGGGATTGAGTTCGCCTCGCGCGCTTCGTGTACCGAACGCTGCAGATCGAAAGCCGTGCCATAGTCGACAGAACCGAGCCATGTCGCCCGCATCCCGGCCTGCGGCGCGCCGAGGTCCTCAGTGACCCGGTCACTCGGGGCCATCTCGTCGGGGCGCACGCTGGGCGAGTCCATCATCAGAATTCCGTATCTACATCGATTGCTTCAAGCCCGGTCCTGACCGCCTGCAGGAAAATCGAAGCCTCTGCACCATCGATAATCCGGTGATCGAACGACAGGCAGATGTTCATCATCGAACGCACTACCACGGAATCAGAGTCATTTTCAGTAATCACAACGGGGCGCTTCACGATTGCCTCGGTAGTCAGGATGGCAGCCTGCGGATGATTGATAATCGCCCCACCCCACACCGAGCCCAGCGCACCTGTGTTGTTGAGCGTAAATGTCCCGCCCTGCACATCGTTGAGCGTCATCGTGCCGCTGCGAGCACGCTTCACGACGCCATCAAGTTGTTGCGCCAGTTCGAGGAGCGTTGAACCGGCCGCACTCTGCACAACGGGAACCACGAGACCCTCCGGCGCGGCGACCGCGACACCGACATTTATCGCCCCTTTGAGAACGACGTTGCCATCAAGCCAGCTCGAGTTAATTCTCGGGCTTACCTTCAATGCAGCGGCAACGCACAGGAGAGTGAATGGCAAATAGGTCAGCCGTACGTCATGGGTTTGCTGGAAACGCTGTCGGTTCGCGGCCCGCCAGGCGACCATCCCGGTCACATCGACTTCAACAGCCGACCAGGCATGTGGAATCTCGCTGGTAGACCTGACCATGTGGGCGGCGATCATCCGTCGGATCGGTGTTGGTTCGATCACCTGGCCCTCAGCCGAAATAGAATCCGCTAATGCCGTCGAAGGCGGTGCACTTGCGGCGGCAGCCAGAACGTCCTTTTTCGTAACCCGCCCACCAAGCCCCGTTCCCACGAGAGTGCCCAGATCGACACCGTGCTGGGCGGCCAACCTTGTAACAACGGGTGAGAAGTGCTGCTTCCCGTTGTCTGGTCCCGATGAGGCCGCGGTCGCTGGCCGGGTGCCGGGTTCGGGCGAGGACAGGCTGGTATCGAGGAATTCGCCACCGGTTGGACCCACATTTGCGCCCTGGACCAACGTCCCGATGCGGCCAGCTAACGGAGAGCCTGGCGATTTGGCCCCAGCGGGCGTTGGGGACGATTCGGAATCGCCCCGGACATTCGCCTCGTCGGTCTCCATCTCTGCGATGACCGACCCCATAGGCACCGTGTCGCCCTCGGCCGCAAGCAGTTTCGTGAGCGTCCCGGACGCAGGTGCCGGTACGTCCATATTCACCTTGTCGGTTATTACCTCGACGAGCGGATCGTATTTTTCGATGTGCTCACCGGGTGATTTCAGCCACTTGCCGATAATCGCCTCGGTTACCGATTCGCCGACGTGTGGAAGTTCTATCTTGAAGGCCACCATTACAACTCCGCCAGCTTCGCAATCGCCGCAACTATCTTCTCGGGCGATGGCATGAACGCGGCCTCCTGAAGTGGTGAAAACGGCATCGGCGGCAGTTCGGGTGCGGTAAGACGGGTGATTGGGCCGTCAAGGTCGAAGAAGCAGCGTTCACCGACGATTGCCGCGACCTCGGACGAAATGCTCACTGCCGGGGTGTCTTCCTGGACGATCAGCACCTTCCCGGTGCGTGACACCGACTCTGCGATCGCATCGGCGTCCAGGGGACGCAACGTACGCAGGTCGAGCACCTCAACGTCCAATCCCTGCTCTGAAACCGTCTCCGCCGCCTGCAGCGCGTAGTGCAGCATCAGGCCGTAAGTAACGATAGTCATCTCGCTTCCCGGTCGCTTGATCTCGGCCCTGCCGATCGGAATTGTGTAGTCCTCGATGGGCACTTCGCCCTTTACGAGGCGGTAGGTCCGCTTGTGCTCGAGGACGATAACCGGGTCGTCCGAGCGGATTGCGGAGGCGAGCAGGCCCTTCGCGTCGTAGGGGGTGGCAGGGGCGACGACGGTAAGGCCGGGCGTGTGTGCAAACAGCACCTCGATGCTCTGGGAGTGATACAGCCCCCCCCTCACGCCGCCGCCGTAGGGCACACGAATGGTCATCGGTGCCGTCTTCACGCCGTTGGTGCCGTAGCGGACCCGCGCCGCCTCGCCGACGAGCTGGTTTATTGCCGGCCAAACGAAATCGGCAAACTGGATTTCAGCAAGCGGCCGCATGCCGTTCACGGCGGCTCCCAGCGCAAGTCCACATATGAGCGATTCGGCCAGCGGTGTGTCGATCACACGATCCTCGCCGAACTCCTCTATAAAGCCGTCGGTCGCAAGGAAAACCCCGCCCCTAAGCCCGACATCTTCACCGAGCAGGATCACGCTTTCATCGCGGCGCATCTCGGCCCGCATGGTGTCCCTGACCGCCTCGATAACCGTCTGTTCGGGCATCAGGAACCGCCCTCGTCGCGGTTGCTCGTCACATGATCGAACATCGTCTCGGTATCCGGGTACGGCTCGGCATCGACGGTATCGGTGGCAACATTCACGCGACGCTTCGCTTCGGCATGGATCGCCTCGTCTTCCGCTTCGGTCAGAAGGTCCCTGCGCCGCAGCGTTTCAGAAGTGATTTTGACGGGATCTTTATTGGCCATCTGTGCGATGTCCTCGGGCGAGCGGTACCGGGTGTGATCGTCGTCCGTCGTGTGCGGCAGCAGCCGTTCGACCGACACCTCGATCAGGGTCGGGCCGTCCCCTGCCCTTGCCCTGTTCACCGCGGCCTGCGTGGCCTCGTATACGGCAACAACATCTGTACCGTCGACCTGCACGCCCGGAAACCCGTATCCCGCGGCACGGCTCGCAACGGTGTCGACTGCCATCTGCTTGTTGAGCGGAACGGAAATTGCGTAGCGGTTGTTTTCGCAGAAAAACACGATTGGAAGCTTGCGGATGCCGGCAAAGTTCATCGCCTCATGGGTATCACCCTGCGAGGCCGCGCCATCGCCGAAAAAGACGATTGTGACCGCGTCGTCACCGCGTAATTTGTCGGCCAGCGCCACGCCCGCGGCCTGCGGCAATTGCGTGGCTATAACGTTAGAGAAATTAAACAGGTCGACCCGCGGGTGCGCCCCGTGAAGCGGGAACTGGCGGGCCGCACTCATCGGGTCGCCGTCTTTTGCCAAAAATCCGCGGAGCATCTCTTCGGGTTTCGTGCCGAGCGCCATCATCGCGGTGAACTGCCGGTAGTAGGTCAGGTAGTGGTCTTTCGACGGGTCGGTCGCTTCGATACAGGCTACCTGGGCGGCTTCGTGCCCCTGCGCCGATGCTGCGATCGCAGCTTTTCCCTGTCGGTTCAACAGCCACACACGCTCGTCGAGATAACGGCTGAGGACCATGGTGCGGTACAGCTCGACCAGGCGTTCACCTGATAGTGGCGGCGAGGTCGTCCCGAGTTTGCTCGATTTATTCGCGGTGGCAGACATGGTCGGTCATTATAGTTGCGCCAATCGTCGATTGAAGCCAAAAAAAACCGGTTGAACGGGGTTGTTGGATATACTTTTCGGTCGGTGAATACCCTCTCGAAATTAAAAGAGGCCACATCGCTAATTTTTGTGACTTTCTGGCGCGTCTGCCTGCGTAGGAAAACAGTGGAGATAAAAATGAAACGGCTGTTTGCCCTGTTTGTGCTGCTCTCTATCACATCGCTCGTATTCCCCGCATGCGCCGAGGACGACCCGGAACCTGCCCCCGTTCCCACCGCAACCCCGGCATCAGCGGCCAGCGGCGGCTCGCAGGCCGACACCCAGGCCGGAGCCAGTATGCTCTCGCCCGGCGACGACCCCGCCGCGCCAGTGGGCGCGCTGGATACGTCAAAGACGTATACGGCCACGTTCAAGACCGATGCGGGCGACTTTGAAGTGCTGTTGTTTGACGACGAGGCCCCGCTAACGGTCGAAAACTTCATCAACCTCGCCACAATCGGGTTTTACGACGGCCTGATGTTCCACCGTGTCATCCCCGAATTCATGGCCCAGGGAGGCGACCCCGACGGCACGGGTGGCGGCGGACCGGGATACCGGTTCATCGACGAGTTCGACGCCACGCGCAGGCACGATAAGCCTGGGGTGCTTTCAATGGCAAACTCCGGCACCAATACCAACGGGAGCCAGTTTTTCATCACGTTTATACCGACTCCGCACCTCGACGATAAGCACAGCGTGTTCGGCGAAGTGGTCAGCGGACTGGACAACGCGCTGAGTATCAGCGTCCGCGATCCCGGCACTGCTCAGACGCCGGGCGACAAAATCGAAACAATCATCATCACTGAAAGCTAATCAGCGCACATCCCACTCAAGCGAGATGACCTGCGCAGGAGAACCCATGCCTGAAAATCAACCGACGCCACCTTCCGGCGACCTCGACACTTCGAAGTCATACACCGCAACCTTCAAGATTGAACGCGGCGAATTCGAGATCATGCTTTTCGCCAATGATGCCCCACTAACGGTTGAAAACTTCGTCAACCTCGCACGGGCCGAGTTCTACGACGCCACTACGTTCCACCGGGTAATCCCCGGATTCATGGTGCAAGGTGGCGACCCCGAGGGTACCGGTACCGGCGGGCCGGGTTATCGCTTCGGCGACGAGTTCAATCCGAACCTGCGCCACGATTCCGAAGGAGTTCTGTCGATGGCGAACTCCGGACTGGGCACGAACGGCAGCCAGTTCTTTATTACGCTCGCACCGACTCCCCACCTTGATGGCATGCACACGGTTTTCGGCAAGGTCACCAGGGGGATGGACGTGGTAAAGGCGATTCGTGAACGTGACCCGGGGAGCGACCCGAACCCCGGCGATCTGATCGAGACGATAGTGATTAACGAGAAGTAAAGCGTCATGGGCCGGGCGTGAGGGGCTGACTTGGGCCCGCGTCGCAATCTTTATTCGGGCCGGGCGTCGTCGGACGACTTGGTTGCGCATGTCTGCAACGCGGCCCCTAACCCCTCCCCAAGGAGGGGGACCGAGCGCAGGGTACTGGCGCGGGTGCAAAGGCGCGGGTAAACGAGAACGAAAAACGGGCCGTTCTTCGTGAACGGCCCGTTTTGCAATTACCTGTGGAAGAAACCGGTCAGTCGCCGGCCGATGCCGGAGCTGCATCCGAAATTCCAGGTTCTTTGTCCGAGTCGGTTTCATCTGCCACCTCAGGCGATTCATCGACCGCGCTGTGGTGCTCACGCTGGAAGTTGAGGAGACGGCCGCCGACACCCAGCCAAACATCTTCGGCAAGTTCGGTTTCAGGACCGGCCGGACGGCTGTTAACGCGCATGGATGGATCGCCTACAGCGCGTTTATGGACCAGCTTCACCCGGCTGCCGCTGAACTTGAATATCCCTCCGGCAAACGGTAGATCGGTCAGCTCGGAAGCCTCGACAGCGTTCCGTGAGAACAGCTGACGAGTAAAAGTCCGCTGCAATTTTGCAAAATCGACCACCACATCATCCTGATCGTCGAGAATGTAGCCGAATGGGGAAGTCTTGCGCAGACTCCAGATTGCGAATCCGGCAAGAAGAAGCAGCAACCCACCAATGGAGGGGACAACCCATACGGGCAGTCCCAACAGCTCCAGGGGTTTTTCGATGATTACTGCGTGAGTCGTCACGATCGGAGCGATTCGGGTATATGCCCGGCCCTCGAACACACTGTCCAGTACTACTTCGACTTCGTAATCTCCCGATTCAGGAATAATCGCCGAGATGTCGAACTCCCACGCCTTACCGGGCTCCGGTTCGTCCACCGCTACCACAACGGCCGGGAACTGACCGGCAACACCGATCAGGACCGCATTGATATCTGTTGCGCTCGTCAGGAACGGGAAGTCACCGGCCCGCACCTGCACCCGCGCAACCGTTGCGTATTTGCCAACTGTGGTGTCCACATCGGTGACCTCTACCAGGCTCAGCGTCGGGAACGATTCACTGCGGAAAGCTGTGCTGCTCCTCTTCACCGCGGCATAGTCGGTCCATGAGAGCTCCAGTGAAACGCTGTTAATTCCCTGGGATTTCGGAGCCCTCAACCTTACCGAGTAGATCCCGTCATTCGCAGAACGGTCGCCGTCCTCGCCCCGGTCGTTCAGCGCCACGACCTCGGTAGTACCACTCGCCTTTGCGATCGTCGCTTCGATCACTGCACCCGAGAGTAGCTGTGGGGATTCGCCGATGAATGCAGCGGCCTCGATGATTGCGGGTTCGCCCACTGGCAGCGGCGGCTGTTCAATCATTTTGAGCGTTAGCGGATTGTCGACATCAACACTGGCAACCAGCTTCGATGCCGGACCGACGCCCTGCAGCGACCAGTTGCCCGGCACCGGTGAGTAGATCTTGATAATCACCGCGGACGGCATCTCCCGGATTTCGACGTTCTCCATTTCGCGGGTGGCGCGGGTGCCGTTGGGAGAAAACACGGCAACATCTACGGCAACGTGCTGCCTGATAAACACCGTCGAGAAGACCGTGGTGTGGGGCGCTATGTCGAGCGTGACGACGGTTGCCGAGTTGTCGTGCATCTCGACGTCCATTGCGCCCGAGAGAGTCAAGTTTGCATATTCTTCGAAAACCGTGGTGAGGCCGGCAGCAGTGCCGGTGTCGTAAAACTTTCCGTCTGAACCGGTCGCCAGCCCCATCATCAGGTCGCGCAGTACTGGCTGGGTCGAAGGCAGGGTCACTACGTCAATCACCCAGCCTTCAGCAGCAAAGAGATTGGCAACACTGCGGAGGCGCTCCCGCGTATTTTCCGATTCGCCCAGTATTCGCCCGGACGTAATGAACGCAACCCTGGAACCCGAAGCCGCGTCGACCCGCGAGAGAAAAGCAAATGAATTGGTAAGCGCTGCGAATTGATCGGACCGCGCCGGACCGATATCGAGCGACCGAACGCCGGTGATCACGTCATCGACCAGCCTCGTGCCCTCAGTCCCCGAATTTGCGGACACTATCTCGTTGGTCTCGACACCATATGCGGCGGCGGCGATCGTGCCTGCCGTGGTTCCCCTTGCCATCGATAGCGCCACGGTTTCGGCCGCATCGAGATCACGCTGGACCGGCGACGCCCCCGAGTCGACGAGCACGACCAGCACCCCGTTTTCGCCAACCGGGTCGGCTGCCCGCGCTGGCAGTGCTGCTCCCGCAAATAAGACAGCGACGGCGATGAGGGCTACCAGAGACGGGCGGCGCATTTCGAACTCCGAAATAGAGATTGCGATGACGGTAAGTGGCGATGACGGCGATAAACCGGCATCGATCAGACATTCAACGATACGTGCGTGCGACGATTACGCGCAGATTGGCATCGGTACGTATTCCGGGTGTTTATTGCAACAGCCCTGTTTCAATCGAGGACGCGGTGACCGTGCGGGTGTTGACCGCAGATTGCGTTGTGCCTAGACTCGGGCACTCGCCGTGCCACTATCACGACAGCCTCAAAATCGGACTACGAAACTGCCGTCGCGACGAGTTGAAGCAGACTACAGGAATATGCTGCCCGCCGGCCAGATCGACAATGAAATGAAATTGCAATGAAAATCACCGGATACTCGACAACCCTTTACGAATTCCCACTGAACCGGCGCATGGGCGATGCGAATTCGCCGTCGGGTCGGATCAGGGGTAGTTCGAGCCTTCTTCAATTGTTCACCGACGAGGGGCTGACGGGAATTGCGTTTGGAGCCGGCGGGGCCGGACCGCAGGTGAAATCGATGGTCGAGGGCATTCTCGCGGGCGAAGACCCCCGCAGGGTCACCGGACTGTGGAAGCGGATGGTCGACCGTGTGTTCAAGGGCGGCCACGCGGGACTTGTCAACGATGCGATCGCCGTGCTCGATGTTGCCCTGTGGGACCTCAAGGCCAAGGCCAACGGCGAGCCCCTGTGGAAGACCCTCGGTGGCTCGAATCCGAAGGTTCACGCCTACGCATCGGGCCTCGACGCGCCGCTGTCCGACGACGAGATCGAGGACTGGTACGGCACGATGGCCGGAGATCACGGTTTTACGGGCGGGAAGCTGAAGGTCGGTCTCGACCAGGACGCCGACCTGCGCCGGATTGGGCGCATGAAGAAGGGGCTAGAACGGGCCACCGACAAGCCGTATCTCTATGTCGACGCCAACGAAATGTGGTCGCCGAAGCAGGCGATTCGCAAGGTTCGCGAAATGGAAGAACAGTTCGACATCGCATGGGTGGAAGAACCAGCGCGCCGGTGGGACTTCCTCGGGCTGCGCCGAATTTCCGATTCGATCAAGGCCCCGGTCTGCGCCGGTGAAAACCTCGATACTCTGGGCGATTTCCTCCCCTACTTCCACAACCGCGCCGCCGATGTGGTGCAGGTGAGCTGGGGCATGACGGGAATCACCTGCGCAATGCAACTGGCCGATGCCGCCTATGGCTTCGAGTTGCCGATAACGCTCGGTGGTTCCCCGGGGAATCTGAACGCACAGCTGGCACCCTGCATGCCCAACTTCCTCACTCTCGAGGTCCAGAACCCCGGCCCCGACGACGGAGTGATGACATCGGATATCAAGATCGTCGATGGCTGGGCGACGTGCGGCGACCAGCCCGGCACCGGGGTTTCCTTCGACCCGGAAGCCCTCGCACGCCAGAAAGTCGAAACCGTAACCGCGTCGGCCGGGCCTTCTCCGTTCGGGCGTCGTCCCGGCGCTGGCCTGTGGGACAACCCACCAACCGCCGAGGAAGCTGCTGCGGCAGCCACCGGAGTCAACGGCGAACACTACGTGCCTGCCCACGGTTCACAAAATCAGTAATCGACCCCCTTTCTCTCACCCCGATAAAAAAAGACAAGAAAATGAAAATCACCGGATATCGACTAGAAAAATTCGTCCAGCAGCTCGATCGGGCCATTGGCGATTCGAACTATCCCGCGGGCGACGACCTGATGGGCATGGCCATCCTGTGGATCCAGACCGACGAGGGCGTCTCGGGCATGGCACCGGCGGGCAACGACGCGGTGGCCAGTCTGTTCCACGTCATCGAAGGCAAAGACCCGCGTGGGGTAGTCGGGCTCTGGAAAGACATGGTCGACTGGGTCCACAAGGGCAACAACGAAGGCGCGGTAAACGGGGCGATCGCCGCAATCGACGTGGCGTTGTGGGACCTCAAGGCAAAGCTGAACGATGAGCCACTGTGGCAAACGCTCGGTGCACGCGAAGGTCGCGCCAAGGCGTACGCCTCGGATATCGGCTACAACCTTTCCGACGATGAACTCCACGCCTTTTATTCGAGAATGGCAGACGTTGGGGTAGAGGGCGGCAAGATCAAGATCGGCCTCAACATGAAGGACGACCTGCGCCGGATCGGGATCATGAACGATGCCTTCCGCAAAGCTAAAGACCGTCCGTACCTGATGATCGACACCAACGAATACTGGTCGCCCAAGCAGGCGATCCGGTACATCAACGAGATCGAAAAGCATTTCGATTTATTCTGGGCCGAAGAACCGGCCCGACGCTGGGACTTCGACGGCCTCAGACAGGTGTCGCGGGGTATTACGGCCGCGGTCGCATCAGGCGAAAACCTGAACGATGTCGGGCAGATGTACCCGCTGATTTCGCAGCAGGCAATCGATATAGCAAACGTCGGCGTCGGCCACTCCGGCATCACAGGGGCCAGGCAGGTTGCCAACATGTGCTACGCCTACGAGATTCCCGTGACCATGATGAACTGCTCGGCCAACTACATGGCACACCTGGCCGCCGCCCTGCCAAACCACAACATGATGGAAGTCGTAGACCCGGGTCGAGAGGGTGCGTACGAGAGCTTTGACAATCACATCGAAGACGGCTGGATCACCCTCGGCAACAAACCCGGACTGGGTATCGAGGTGAGCGAGAAGAAACTCAAGGCCATGCAGGAAGTCGACTTCGGGCGCGAACCCGGATTCCCGTTCCCACGCCGCGAGGGTGCGGCCCTGTGGATCAAGGACATCGAACCCGGCGAGGTCAGTTGGAAGTAGTTTTTGATTTTATCGTTTTCGGTGGCGGCAAATGCAAATGCTCAAAGAAGGAATTAATGACAGATCGACTTAAAGGCAAGGTGTGCCTGATTACCGGCGGTGGCCGCGGCCTCGGCAAAGCGATGGCACTCGCATTCGCCGCGGAGGGCCCTAAAGCCGTTGCCATCAGCTACGTCTCGAACGAGGCATACGCAGAAGAAACCTGTGAAGCGGTCGCCGAGCTCGGCAGCACCGCCTACATGACGCCGGTCGAAGTGACGGACCGCGAGTCGATCAAGTCGTGGGTGAACCACATCGTAGACGCCGAAGACCAGATCGACGTCCTGGTGAACAACGCCGGCATCAACCGCCAGGGGCCAATCGACACCGTCACTGAGCCAGACTGGGACGAAATCATGGCCGTCAATCTGAAGGGCCCGTTCCTGGTTTCACAGGAGGTCCTTCCGCTGATGGTCGAGGCTGGTGGGGGCCGCATCATCAACATTGCCTCGGTCAGTGGCCTGTACGGCGGGCCGACGACGGCGCACTACGCAGCCTCGAAGGCGGGGTTGATTTCGCTAACACAGGTTTTAGCCCGGTGGGGAGCCGAGCACAACATTCTCGTGAACTCGATCTCCCCGGGGATTATCGAGACCGAGCTCACGCGCGAGGAACTCCGCTCGGGAGGCGGGGCCGGGGTCGTGGCACTGACGCTGCTCAAGCGGCCGGGCGAGGTGGGCGACGTCTCGTCGATCGCCGTGATGCTGGCTTCAGACGAGCAGAACTATATGACCGGCCAGACCATTTCGCCCAATGGCGGCAGTTACTTCACGGACTAGGTCCTCGTGTCCCCGAAGGACAAAAGGGTGGCACACCGGGCGGTGCGCCACCCTTTTCGACTATTCGCTCGATTCAACAGAAGCGGTCGAAGAGCTGGACTCGTTCATGTCCTGCCGCATGATCTGCAGACCCATTATCAGGAACGTAAGGCCCCATACGGCGGCGGCGATCCCAAAAGCGACGATACCTTCTTCGGTTTTGATCGGCATGACCAATGTGAGCACGAGAGATACCACACCGATTGCGATGATTAACAGGCGAATTCCCTTCGGACGATTCCGCCAATCATGATCCCTCCCCCGATTGGTATCAGTGAAATGAACGCGACATTCGCGGCGACCTGGTACACGCCAAAGAAACCCGCATCCAGCGGCCACCGTGCCGCCTCCGGGAGTTACACTGCCGCCGTTCAGACATGCTCCACCCCACACAAGAAACGAACCAAATGAAAGTCACACAGATCAAGGCCTACTCCGTTCAGGGAGAGTCGGGGCGCGATTATTTCATCGTCAGGGTCGAAACCGATGCCGGCCACTACGGCCTCGGCGAGATCGGCATCAGGGGCTGGGGACTTGCGATCACCAGGGCCATTGAGCACCTTTCAGAACTGGTGTTGGGGGCCGATCCCTGGGAGACCGAACGGCTGTGGCAGGAGATGTTCAGATCGGGGTTCTTCCCCGCCGACACAGTTTATTCATGTGCCATCTCGGCCATCGATATCGCACTGTGGGACATCAAGGGCAAGTCAATCGACAAACCTGTCTACAGGCTGCTGGGCGGCCCGGTGCGGAACAAGGTCGTCTGTTACCCGCATGTGCAGGGCTCGGAAATTCCCGACGTCGTCGAGAGTGCAAAGGGACTCGTTGGCCAGGGCTGGAAGTTCCTCCGCTGGCACAACCTTGAGACCTCGCCGTATTCGCCCGACATGAACACGGTGTTCGATCCGCTTGCATCCGCTCGCAAAACGATCGAATCGTTCGCCGCCGTACGCGATGCCGTGGGCTGGGAGGTTCAGCTTCTTTTGGATGTCCACACCCGGCTCGACCCGGCCCTGACGGTGCAGATGTGCAGGGAACTCGAGGAGTTCAAGCCGTATTTCATCGAGGACCCTGCAAGGTCGGAAAACCCGGGGACCTACCGGAACCTGCGACGCCAGATAAACCTTCCGATAGCCGCAGGTGAACAGTGGGGCTCGAAATGGCCTTTCCGGCAGGTGATAGAAGAGGACCTGATCGACTACGCCCGGATCGACCTCTGCATTGTCGGCGGAATCACCGAGGCATTGAAAATCACCCACTGGGCCGAAACCCACTATATCGATATCGTCCCCCACAACCCGCTTGGGCCCGTCTCGGCGGCGGCGTGCGTTTCACTCTGCATGGCCTCAACAAACGTCGGCGTCCAGGAAATGCCACGTCAGCCGGGCACAACCGATTCAGAACTGTTCCCCCGCCAGATCGAGTGGGATGAAGGCTATTCGTGGTGTGCGGATGTCCCCGGACTGGGAGTCGAATTCGATATCGACGTCGCCGAACGTGCCTACATCAAGCCGTCGGCTGTCGGCAGAAGGTTCCGCAGGCCCGATGGCGCAATCACGAACTGGTAATTCCACCCCTGCAAGTCAACAGATAAATCCAGAGATTCCAATTCGATGAAAATCACACAGATCAGAAGTTTTTCGGTTCAAGACGAGGATGGTCGCGGCTACATGATCGTGCGCGTCGACACAGATGCCGGGCATCACGGCCTTGGTGAAGTCGGCATTCGCAACTGGGGCCGTGCCATCAACGAAGCGATCGAACATCTTTCCGAGTTCGTAATCGGTGCCGACCCGTGGTCGACCGAAAAGCTGTGGCAGGAGATGTTCAGGTCGGGGTTCTTCCCCGCCGACAAGGTGTACACGTGCGCGATTTCAGCTATCGATATCGCACTGTGGGACATCAAGGGCAAGTCGGTCGATATGCCGGTTTACAAGCTGTTGGGCGGGCCCGTCCGCAACAAGGTCGTCTGCTACCCCCACACCCAGGGCAGGACCATTGACGAGCTGGTTGCCAATTCGGTTGCGGCCGTTGAGGCCGGGTGGAAGTTCGTCAGGTGGGGCCAGCCTGAAACCGGTGGGCAGTTCGAAGCCGGTGGCATCTCGACCCTTGAGCCAGTCGAATCGATGCGCATCGCGATCGAGCAGATGGGCCGTGTGCGGGAGGCCGTCGGGCCCGAGATACAGATGACATTCGATGTCCACACACGACTCGACACCGCCCACGTGGTCCAGATGTGCAAGGAACTTGAACAGTTCAAGCCGTTCTTCATCGAAGACCCTATTCGTTCTGAAAACCAGGGCAGCTACCGAAATTTACGAAGGCAGATAAACCTGCCAATAGCTGCCGGGGAACAGTGGGCGACCAAGTGGCCGTTCAGAGAGGTTATCGAAGAAGACCTGATCGACTACGCCCGCATCGACCTCTGCATCGTCGGCGGCATCACCGAGGCACTGAAAATCACCCACTGGGCCGAAACCCACTACATCGATATCGTCCCCCACAACCCGCTCGGGCCGGTTTCGGCAGCCGCGTGCGTCGCACTGTGTATGGCCTCGACCAACGTCGGTGTGCAGGAGATGCCCAGACGCCCCGGCTCGTACGCCACCGAGCTGTTTCCACAGCAACTCGAGTGGGCCGACGGCTATTCGTGGTGTCCCGATGCACCGGGGCTGGGCGTCGAGTTCGACATTGAAGCAGCCGAGCACGCAGCTATCGATCCAGGGGGATCCATGCCACGACTGCGTAGAAACGACGGTGCGTTGACAAACTGGTAGGCCGGTACATAGAAACCGGGGCCCGGATCAGGCAATACTGTAAACAAGTTAGAAAGCCAACAGAAAGCGAAAGTTGCGATCATGCCCTTTATTCATACGCCATCGCTGTACGGGTTCGCAGGCGCGCTGATCTTCCTGATTCTCGCCCTGATATCCCTTAACGCCGAGCCGATCGACTGGCTCAACACCGCGATGTGGGCGTTGTTCGGGGCGGCGTTCCTGCTGAAACACCTGCCAAAATTCCTGGTGCTCAGGATGCTGAACCTGCTGGCACTCGCACTGCTCGCGGTCGGCATGGTCCTGTTCCTGATAGAACATCTGCCTGAGATCGGTTAATCGGCCCTGCTACCCGGTCCGACGCACCTTTTTCACGTCTTTGCCGATGCCGCCCTGCCCAACTGAGATCGAGGTAACCTCAAACCCGTCTGCTTCGGGGTCGTTGGTCGATTTCAAGTCGATGCCAGGAGCTATCTCCTCCTTGTAATCGTCATCGGGCCTGAGACCGAACGCCTTCTCAACCTGTTCGGCATCGACCGGTGCGGGCGCAGAGTTAG
>Ga0207991_1000345_pt1 | contig 31782 bp, 28 predicted proteins | sample ETN07SmetaG_FD_185786 | JGI IMG/M metagenome (GOLD analysis project Ga0207991, IMG submission 185786) | Marine microbial and viral communities from oxygen minimum zone, Eastern Pacific Ocean - ETNP2014F14-07SV275 (SPAdes) (version 2) | ecosystem: Environmental > Aquatic > Marine > Oceanic ...
AATCCTTCGCTTACATCAACTCCGCACTCCTCGAGCATGGCGAGTCCCGCGGGTACCAGTCGTCCAAACAGGTCGCCACCGCGGCCGACGGATTCAGGGTCGAAACTCTGCCCAAGTTGCTCTTCGATGCACTCCCGCATGGCGGGATCTCCAAGACTCTCCTGAAAAGAGCCAGCACCACCGGCCGCTACGCCGGAATCGGCACCTGCGTTGGCGTCTTCCATCCCAACCGTCACTATCGGAAACGGTGTTGGCGCTGGTAGTTCAGCGGTCGGCTTCGGTTCCGCACTGCTACATGCCGCGGCTATAACGGCCAGCATCAGTGCAACCGAAACGAGTAACGTATTTCGTCGCATTCGCCTTCTCGGCACCGGGTTACAAACAATCGCGACCACGGCGCTCCCGTGCAAAGTAGACGCGTGGTCACGTCTGGAGATTCTAGTCGAGGCTTTTTCAGGAAATGTGAAGATTCGAGATCAGCCTACCGGACGACGCTCGATAAGACCCTCCTGCCAGCGTTGCTCGTCCCCCGAAATCACCGAATCGCCGTCCCGCACGTAAAGCGTCGGAATCACGACGGTACCGTGAGGACCTTCGTAGGCAACGTGGCAGAGGAACCCGGCGTCGAGAATGGCATTAACCGATTCACGGTCGTAACTTGTCCGCTGTTGATTTCGGCGTATTCGAGAACGATCGCTCCCCGCAGCCTTCATACCTGTGGCCTGACGACGATGTTCACAAGCCTGCCGGGCACGTAGATCAGCTTGACCTCGATCATGCCCTCGAGATGGCGGGCAACCTTGGAGCTCGCTTTTGCAGCCGCTACCGCATCGTCCTGGTTCACATCTGCGGGCACTTCGACCTGGTCGCGCACCTTGCCGTTCACCTGTACCGCAAGGGTGATCGTTTCGGTGGCCGTAAGCGCATCGTCGAACTCGGGGTTCATCTCAAGGTGAATCGAACCCGTGTGGCCGGTCCGCTCCCACAGTTCTTCGGCAATATGCGGTGCCAGCGGGGCAGTGTGCAACAGCAGCCGCTCGACCCCGGCACGCCACGAACGCACCGAAATTTTGCCAGCATCGTGCGCATGGATCAACGCGGTGGTGAATTCCATCAGTGCAGCAATGGAAGTATTGAATTTGAACGCTTCCATATCGGTGATAACGCGCTGCGTCGTTGCATGCGAAACACGCTCGAGACTCCGTTCGGCTTCTGCATCGCCGGACTCGCCCAGTCCAGAGAAATCTCGCCCGGCAACGTCCCACACTCGCCCCAGCCATCGTTTGATGCCATTGATGCCCGAGTCTGACCAGTCGCCGCCCTGGTCCCACGGACCAAGGAACATCAGGTAGCAACGCAGCGTATCGGCGCCGTGTTGTTCCACGATGGGGTCGGGATTCAGCGGGTTCGACCGCTTTGAAATCTTCTTGTGGTCTTTGATCAACATCCCCTGGTTCATCAGCTTTGCGTATGGCTCATCGAATTCCACGAAGCCGAGGTCGCGCAGGGCCTTGTTGAAGAACCGGGAGTACAGCAGGTGCATCACAGCGTGCTCCCGACCGCCGATGTAGGACGTCACCGGCGACCACGCCCTCACCTGCTCGTTGTCGAACGGTTCTTCGCCCGGTCTCGGACTCGCAAACCTCAGGTGATACCACGCTGAACACACGAAAGTGTCGAGAGTGTCGGTCTCACGCCTGGCAGCTTTGCCGCAGTCGGGGCAGGTCGTATTCAGGAAGTCAGGATCCCTGGTCAGAGGTGACCTGCCATCGGCCTCGAACTTCACTTTTTCTGGAAGCAGCACGGGCAGATCTTGCTCTGGCACCGGCACCGTGCCGCAATCGTCGCAGTAGATGATCGGAATCGGAGTGCCCCAGAACCGCTGACGAGATATCAACCAGTCGCGCAGGTGGTACGTGACCGTTCGTTCGCCCCATCCGCTGGCCTCGATCTTTTCGGCGATCGCACCCATTCCCTCGGTACTGGGCAGACCGTCGAACTCGCCGGAATTAACCTGTGTCCCGGCAGGAAGCCAGGCTTCCTCCAACTCGCCACCGTCCCAGTTGGGCGGAGCGACGACGACCCTGATCTCAAGTCCGTACTTTTTCGCGAATACAAAATCGCGCTGATCGTGCGCCGGAACGCCCATCACAGCGCCGGTCCCGTACGTCGCCAGCACGTAGTCGCCCACCAGTACCGGGACCCGTTCGCCGTTCAGCGGGTTGATGCAGTACGCGCCCGTCTCAACACCGGTCTTCTCGCGCTCGGTAGACGTTCGCTCTATCTCGGTCTGGCGACCGCCTTTTTCGACATACTCATCGACCGCTGCCTTTTGTGCGGGTTGGGTCAGTTTTTCAACGAGCGGGTGCTCGGGGGCCAGAACGATGAATGTCGTGCCATAAACGGTGTCGATCCGGGTTGTAAAAGTGTCGATCTTTTCACCCGGTGCGAACTCGCTTACATCGAAACCGATCGTCGTCCCTGTTGAACGGCCGATCCAGTTCCGCTGCATTGTCGTTATCTGCTCGGGCCAGTCGAGCTGGTCGAAATCGAGAAGCTCCTCGGCGTATTTGGTGATTGCGAAATACCACTGTGGCAGGGCGCGTTTTTCTACGATCGTGCCGCACCGCTCGCACCTGCCATCTTTTACCTGTTCGTTAGCAAGCGTCGTCTGGTCCTTCGGGCACCAGTTGGCCAGGCCGTGTTCTCGGTACGCGAGTCCGTTCTTGTAGAACTGCAGGAAGAAATACTGGTTCCACTTGTAGTATTCCGGGTCGGATGTGACCAGCTCGCGGTCCCAGTCGTAGCCCGCTCCCATTTCGCGGAACTGGCGACGGAAATTCGTGATGTTTTTGTATGTCCACTCGCGCGGGTCGGCGCCATTTTCGATCGCCGCGTTTTCGGCCGGCAGTCCGAACGAATCGAAGCCCTGAGGATGCATGACGTTGTAGCCCTGCATGCGCTTGAAACGGGCATGAGAGTCGGCGCCAGCATACTGGAACCAGTGGCCCATGTGCAGATCGCCCGATGGGTACGGGAACATCACAAGCGCAAAGAAATTTTCCTTGCCGTCAACATGGTCGGCGGTGGCGTAAATGCCGTCTTCCTCCCATTTCACCTGCCATTTTTTTTCGATTTCAGCAGGCGAGTAACGACCGGGTCCGCTGCCCGGTCCTCCGGCTTCTGAACTCGCCTGGCCCTTACTGGTAATAGTCAAATTTCGTTTCCGGAACTGGTTCTACTGGTCGAGCGATCATTCCAACATAGCGCGGTCACACACATCCGTCACTCATCACGAATGGCGAATTTTAGCAATGACAGAGGGTAACGTGTTCGATAACGGGCGCCGGAACGCCTAGTCCGGAGTGGCGACAAGCGCCCACTTCCAGCGGACGTAGAGCAGAGTCAACCCGATCAGCACCAGCCACGGCGAGGCAAATGATACGTACATGACGGGGATCAGCGCGAATGCGGAGGCAACGAACAACGCCAGCGCGGATTTCCTGCTGCGTGACGACGATGACCCCAATCGATTGACGTTTATCGTCAGTAGCACTCCGCCAACAACGCCAACCATCGCAAGCCCGCTAAGTTTCAACACCCCCAGCGACCCCTGGCCCTGGTACGCGGGGTGAAATGCAACTACCCCGACTGTGACGCCGAAGATGATCAGCCAACCAGTCACGAGGAGATCACGAAAACTTGTTTTTAGACTGGCCTTCATCGCACGTTCACCTAACCGACCACCACTAAATCTCCGAGTGAGATCGAGGTTGTAAGTCCCCGTCTCGACGGTTCAAGCCTGACCGCAAACGTCGGCGCTTCAATGCCATTAGCGTCAACAAGTCCATCCATGACCTGCATGTCGCGCTCTCCGCTTACCGGGTTGGCGTGGGTTGTCAGGCAGCGCGTGACCGGATTTACAACCCTGTATTCGTGGTCACCTATCGAAATTCGCCCGGTCCAGCCGAGCTCCTCCCAGGCCTCGACGCCATCGATCACCACATTCGTGCGGAAACGCCGTCCATCGACTGGCGCGCCAACTTGCGATTCGAGCGACTTCAAGGATTCGGCCCCGTGAACGGTCACACCTCCCGCCGATGTGTCGTGAAACAGCCCCTGTTTGCCATCACCTACCAACTTCAAGGGAACTCGTTCGGGGTGCCCGACCAGCGGGTTATCATCGAGCGACGTTACGTACTCGCCAACCGCCTCGCACAGATCGATTCGGTCTTCTTCCGTGTCGATTGAGCCTTCAGCAAACAACTCGCCCTGAAATCTCAGCGAAAGAACGCTCGAAACATCATCGAAACCCAGCTCAAGAAGGGCCATTCCCGGAGTGTTCACGAGCGCCACAAAATTATGTTTGGTCTGCCACTTCCAGTCGTCGACCGAACCCTTGTCGGCGAACCTGAACGCCAGGACCCTGTCGCCCGTCACGCGGCCATCGACGACCGACAGTTCGCTCCTTCGTTCCGGAGTGAACGACTTCACAGGGTACCTGTACAGCTCAACTACTTTCGACATGGGTTAATTATGGCCCGCCTTGCAACGAATTTCGCTGCAGAACAACACCGCTCCTTGATCGACCCAACACTTCGTCCTCTTCCCGACCGGAGCGGAGGGACCGCCGCCCAATACAGGAAGACCGATTCGAAGCAGACCATCACTGAACCTGCCAACATCAGCACCCTTGCTAAGGCCCGGGTCGGGCCGGGCGGGAGTTATTGCCAATCAGGTGACCGCTCGTCGGAATCGAATGGCGTCCCTCCGCAGGGGTCAGGAAGAGGGGAAAGCCGGGACTGGTGACAGGAATAAGTTGCAATTGGGAACAAGACGTTTCGTCGATCCTGTACCGCGATTAGAATCCCAGAAAGTCGGAACATCACCAGCGGCTGGTATCTCCCTCTGTATTATCGAAGTGTGTCCGTAGATCGGGGTTCGCAGCGATGTAGTTCTTCGTGTCCATAACGATATTTTCCTGCAGCTGGATCGTCATCCCGCCATCCACAGCCAGGACCTGGCCCGTGATAAACGATGCCTCGTTCGAGCACAGGAACGCAACCGCGTTGGCTATATCTTCGGGGATTCCCGTGCGGCGGACCGGGTAGTGGAGCTCAAATAGCCGGAACCCGGCATCGTTGCCGACCTCGTCCCACATCGACTCACCCCGCTCGGTGACTATGTGCCCCGGAGCGATCGCGTTCACCGTGATTCCCAACGGGCCAAAGTCGACCGCCATCTGCCGGGTCAGGCCGATCACTGCGGCCTTACCGGCCTCGTAGATCATCGACCGCGGAGCGTTCAAAATTCCGTGGACCGACGACATGTTGACGATTCGGCCAACGTTCTGTGCCGGTGGCACCCCGTGCCGTCTTCCGCCGCCCTCCCACGGAGTTTCTTCAAAATTAGGATCCACGCCCGATTCTTCCATTGCCGGTACACCGAACTTTGCACCCAGGTACAGCGCACCAACAAGCAAGTCCATCCCGCGGTGCCACGACTCGGGCTTGATCTCGACTGCGCTTCCGGCCGAATCGGCGCCGCCGCCATAAGCGTTCTGGACGAGCAGGTCGAGCCGGCCAAACGACGAGATGGCGGTTTCTACCATTTCGGCGGCGACCGATTCCTGCGCCACGTCACCAACCATGAACTCCGCAACACCGCCCGCATCACGAATGCCTTTTACGTTGCCATCTGCCGCCTCTTCGTTGATATCGACGATCAGCACTCTCGCGCCTTCGGCCGCGATCCTGCGCGCACACCCGCCACCGATGCCAAGCGCCCCGCCCGTGATAATCGCACCCCGTCCGTCAAATCTACCCATTACTTTTCCTCGTGAGACCGGACGAGGCCAGTCGCCGACTTAATGAGGACTCATTTTCCCAGATTTGAAGCCGGGAAGAAAGCTTGCCCGGGCCGCTTGAGCACGCTACTCAGCGACGCCTCGCCGATCGCATACTAGTGGAATTCGCTGCTCGTTCCCGTTCAGTAATCAGCCAACAACGTTTCAGTCCACGGTCGAACCGGGGATAGGCGGGGCCTGCCGCCTTACTTCTCGGCGGGTCTCCTGAACAAGGTTTTTTATCAATTCACTGGTCCGGAAGAAATTCTCCGATACCGACTCGCTGACGACGTCAGCCAGCAACTTGATAAAGAGGGCGAATCCACCAAAAAATATCCAAAGGTATCCGGCCAGTGCAATCACGAATCCCACGAACGTCGCGAACCCTGACGTGGTTCCCCCGAATAAATCAGTCGAATCGAAGAAGCTTGCCCCCATTATCCCAAAGCCGAGGGCGATCAATATCCCACCGCTGATAATGACTCCGACGTAAATCAAAAAGACTTTCACACTACGCCCGAAGGCTTCACCTCAGGTCATGTCGTCCCCCTTTTCGTTATTTCCAACATTCACGACCCGCCGAATATTCCGTCGAATTCACTTTTTAGTTAAGAGACCGCTGGCCGGGCGCGGCGTACCCTGCCAGAAACTCATTTCACAGGAGATTTCACGTGCCCTTCGATCTAGTAATTCGCGGCGGAACAGTTGTCGATGGCACGGGCAGGCCTGGGTTCGGGGCCGACGTTGGCATTAGTGGCAGGCAGATAACTGCGGTCGGCGACATCCCGACCTCCGCGAGCGAAAACGCCAGAATCATCGACGCTGAAGGACTACACATCTCGCCCGGCTTCATCGACGTCCACTCTCACGCCGATGGAGCCCTGCTGATCGACGGCCAGCACGCAAGCGGCATCCGGCAGGGGGTCACTACCGAGATCATCGCCCCCGACGGCCTTACCCTCGCACCGCTCTCTTCCGAAAACTACCGCATGTACCGCTGGTACCTGTCGGGAATTCTCGGCCTCCCGCCCGAAGATCTCGACATGTCGTCTATCGAGGCGGCCAGGGCCAACTACCACCGCAACACATCGTGCAACGTGGCGACATTTGCCGGTCACGGCCCGATCCGGGTCGGGGCAGCTGGCATGCAGGACGTCCCGCTTATCGGACAACGCCTCGAAACTGCAAAACAGATACTGCGCGAATCGCTGGAGCAGGGCGCGGTTGGATTTTCAACCGGGCTTTCCTACTACCCGAACAGTTTTTCGGACACCGACGAACTGTCCGCTTTGATGGAGGTTGCGGGCGAGTTCGGGCGTCCGATGTCGATTCACCTGCGCAACCACAACCCGGAACGTGGGTTCGGTGGTGGCGGCGTGACCGAGGCGATTGAGGTGGCTCGCAGGACCGGCACCAAACTCCACTTCGAACACTACCGGACCCAGCCTGAATCAGCGGGACAGGTCGCGGACATTCTCGAACCGATCGACCGCGCGAAGGCCGAGGGAATCGACATCACCCTCGAGACCTACCCGTACCCCGTCGGATCGTCGTTCCCGCAGGCGTTCTTCCCGAGCTACTTCCACGAGGGCGGCCCGGAGGAAATGCTGCGAACACTGAACGACGAAGATAAACGGGCCGAGCTGATCTCACGGATGCAGGAGGTCGGCTACGGCAGGCCGAGCGGGAACATGTGGACGCACATCGGCTCCGACCGCAACAAGCACCTCGAAGGCATGCTCTTCGACGAAGTGGCTGCAGACTGGGGAGTTGGTGTCGAAGAAATGATCTGCCGCGTGATGGCGGAAGAGTCGCTGACGTGCGGGTTCCGCGGCACACCGCCAACGAGTGTCAAAGTGTGGCGACAGGTCGAGGAAGACGTTATGGAGTTGATGTCACGACCTGACTACATGGTGGGTTCCGATTCGATTCCAGTCGGCGGAATGCCGCACCCCCGCGCCTACGGCTGTTTCGTTCGCGTTCTGGGACGATTGCGACGCCGTTACAACTACCCGGTCGAGCAGGTCGTCCAGCGCCTGACGCAGAATCCGGCCGAAAGGTTCGGACTCACCGATCGGGGCGTGATCGCCGAGGGCAAGTTTGCCGACCTCGTGATTTTCGACGCAGAGCGCGTTATCGACCGCTCTTCGTTCGAAGACCCGCAAGTTCACCCGGAAGGTGTGCCCTGGGTGCTGGTCAACGGTCAGATAGCGGTTGAAAACGAGGCCGTGACGGGAGTGCTGGCCGGCGAAGCAATTCCGTAGCTGCAGCCGCGTGTATTGGCCCGGCACGTTGATCCTCATAAAAGCGGATCGATCCCATTGTCGGTTGCAGAAAGTTCGGGAGCTCTTCCGCATCGAGAAGGCCCACGAACGTGCTGAAAGTGCTATCGAGCGCACTCAAAACCGCCTGGCACGGCATATCGAAAGGCTCAACGACCGGGTACACGACCTGCTACGGCGACTCGCAGAGCGATGGCGCGATGCGCGGGCCGCCGCTGAAGGCTGATCACGGCGATACACCGGAACGGCCTTCAATATCAAGGGTACGCGGACGGCTCATTGCCCCTGTACCCCAGGGCGGATGCCAGACGGTATCCGCCCGCCTTTTTAACTTCGCTGAACGCCACACCGACCACACCGCCAAATCAATTTTCAACGAAACAGCCCACATAATGGCCGAGGCGTGCCACCTCAACCTGATCGGTCTGGCGGCACCCTGAAGTCAGGGACTTCCAGTGGTTCGCCGTTTCGTTTTACGTTTTCGATCGAAATCGCAAAGATACTGCTCCACGTCACCGCGTCATAGACGTCGATTGGCGGTGCGATCTCGCCTGCAACGGCCCTCGCAAAGTCGTACATCACGAAGTAGTCTCCGCCACCATGACCCGCGCTTTCCGCCTCTTCGCCCAGCTCTTTCCAGTACGGATGCTCGTACTCGTCAGCCAGATCCCACAACGATTGCCACTGCGCACGCGGTCCGTTATCCAGCCCACCGGGCCGGGCCTTGTCCCGATATCCAAAATTACTCGGGCTCACGCCGGGCGACACCCCGTCTATCCACGCAAGCGGGTCTTCGCCATCGAAGCGCCCTGAAATATAAGCGCCGTTCGTGCCCTGCAAACTGTGCAGTGCCATGTTGTGCGGCCTGGGACTTGCCGAATCTTTTCGGAGGCAGATCACCCGGCCCTGCTCGGTCTCGATGAGCGTCGTGGCTGAATCGGTGAACTCGGTCCACGCCGCGTCTGTCGCATCGTGGTGTCCTTCGGGCAACACTGACTGAGCCCACTCCTGGCGTGCTGCCGATTTCGTAACGAACGTGGTAGTGCGGGCCAGCCGGTCGCCGCGGTTGATCCCCAGCCACTGCGCGATCGGGCCCAGCGAGTGGGTCGGGTAGCCGTTTCCGCGCGATGACTGGGTGTTCCCAGTCGCGCCAGCCACCGCCCCGCCGCCCCGCCAGGTCCGTGTGAGGTCGGAGTTGAACATCAGGTCGCGGCAGTCATGGATATACGCGCCCTCGGCGTAGGTCAACTCGCCAAACACACCCTGCTCGGCCATGTTGCGGACCATCATCGCTTCACGCCGATAGCAGTAGTTCTCGGCCATCATGTACGTCAGCCCCGTCTTCTCGACCGTCTCGACCAGTGCGTAACACTCTTCGAGAGTCGTGGCCGCAATCACCTCGGAAAGAACGTGCTTACCGGCATTCAACGCGGTTAGCGCCTGGTTGGCATGCAGCAGCATTGGCGTTGCGATGAACACGGCGTCGATTTCGGGGTCTTCGACGAGGTCTTCGAACGCAGAATATGCCTTGAGCTCTGGTCGGCCCTCATTCCACTCGGCCCTGACCTGGTCCGACGGATCGCAGACAGCGACCAGTTCGATCTGCCCTTCGAGGCCGCCCAGCACCTGGTCGAAGCGCGCTCCCCTGTTACCTCCGGCAACGGCCATTCTGATAGTCATGGATGTACCTGCCTGACTTGATTCGCCGTGGGAATCATCGGAAACAATTTAATCGGGATTGCCTGGCCGTTTCAGTCCGACCTCCGCGGCCGTTGCGGTATCCCCGCCGCTTACGACTGTTTGATCAGTTCGATCCTAATTCCGCCCGGGGCCGCAATGAACGCGATCGCACCGCCCGCGGCATTCGGTATCGGCCCCTCTTTCAGCTCTGCTCCAAGACCCTGAAGTCGTTCCAGGTCGGCATCCATATCGTCGGTGTCAAAACCAAAATGCTCCAGACCGTAGTGGGGCTCGGCATCTGCCGGACCCAACGTCTCTCCCGTCCGTTCACCCGAGATATTGATCGTCAGGCCACCCTCGGTCATAGTCTTGATGAAGCGGTCACCTACGGAACGCACGTCGTCGGCAACGATCTCAACGTTGAATGCTTCCACGAACCAGTCGGCCGTTGCCTTCGGATCACTCGACTTCAGGTGGATGTGGTTGACGATGAACGGCATTTTGTTTTACCTATGGTGGTTCGTGAAGAAGATAACTGATTGAAAAGTGCCCGCCGAGGCTACGTTCAAAGGAAACGAGCGTCAACACGAAATCCATGGGTCGCCCTGAACATCCCCCCGCTCGTCACTATACTTCGGCCGAGACGGCGTGTAGTAGCAGGCGAGTGACGACGGAGTCGGCAATTGTTCGAGATACGCCAGATTCGACAGGACGACGCGTCGGTAGTACGTGTGCTCGATGCAAGCATCCAGGGTGATGATCACTCGGCGACATGGAACACGTACGTCGAACGCCTGCTCTCGATCATCGAACTCGATTGGCTCCAGTATCCACCGTGGGGCTGCTTTGTTGCTGAAGACGAATCGGGCCTTGTCGGATTTCTGCTCTCCGAGCGGCAGACCACCGCATACGGCCTGCCACCTGGCGCTTGAATAGTTGCCATGGCGGTCGAGCCGTCGAAACGGCGCCTGGGCATCGGCAGGCAGCTCGTCGACGCCCTCGAAGCGCAGGCCCGCAGCGAGGGTATTGAACAGATTTACTCTGTGTTGCTCGCCGAAGATGAGCGAGACTCCACGTTCCTTGAAAAATCGGGGTTCAGCGCTTCCGAACTGAAGATCTACGCCAAACGCCTTTAGGTGGGCTGGTCGGCCTCTATCTGGCAGCCGAGATCAGCCGCGCGTTTGCGGGAACGAGCATTTTCACTTTCGAAACCACGCGGCGGGCGTTTTCGGCCATGTAACCCGTGAGCAATTCCGACGCCGCACCACTCGCGCCATTTCCGATCAACTCCCGGCCCTTTTTAGCCATCTCATATGCCGACTCGAACAGCTCGTTTTGCAGAACCAGAAGCCCGGACCGGATTTCCGCCCGCATCTCCGGACCAGCCTGCAGTCCGTAGTGAGTCAGCCGGTAAAAATCCCACCACGGGCTATCGTCGCTGGGCGTTTCTCGGGCCACCGACAGTGAATTGGGTAAGTCGCCCTCGATGAACATCGGCATAAACACGGTCATGCAGGGCGAGTACATGCCGCACCAGTAGACCGGCAGCCGTTCGTCGGTCGCACAGAGATCGGCGACAAGGCTCGCGGTGGACGCCCCCTTCGATTCGCCGGTGGTCCTGTGGACGCAAATGGAAGTGTCACCCGCCACGTCGGTAACGTGCGGCTCGTCGGGGTTCTGACTGTCAGAGTGGTCGGTCAACACACCGGCCAGTGAACGGACATCCAGCCGACCGGCCCCTGCGCCAAGCATCGCCTCTGAACGACACTGGCGCGCAATCCCACTGGCAGACGTACCGACATCGGCAAATGCCTTCGCAAAGTCAAAACTTTCGCCAAATCCCATCTCAAACAGGCCCAGTCGCGTCGCTAGCGACTTCGCGCCCGGAGGCACACTGTCGGCATCTTTCCCGATCTGGCCGACATTGGAAATCGAGGTAAATTCCTCGACCCGCTTCACCGCCCACTCATGCCCCACGCATTCGACCACGTAGGCAGAAGCCGGGTCGGCAACCAGGTAGATATTATCGTAGGTTCTCACCCCCGCGTCGTTGACAAACTTTCCCTGCCCGAACTCGCCCACAAGCCCGGTAATCACGTCGACGGCTTCCGCTGCCGACCGCGATCGCTCAAGCGCCAGTCTCAACACTTCCATACCGACCAGCTTCGGCTCGTCCACCGCCGGTAGCCGCGACGGCAGCGCTTCATTTCCAATCACTACCTGGTACTCGTTGAAGCCATGCTCGTAGCCGGTACACCAGTACGGTTTTGACCCGACATGCCGGTAGGTGTGCCCCAGCTGTGGCACATCGACGAACTGCGCCCCGGCGTGGCCTCCACTGTGATCTGCCGCCGCAACCATCACCAGCGGCTGCGCCTCTTCCTGTGGCCGATCGCTGTTCTTCGCAAATACGGTATTCCCGCCGCGTGTTGAGGGGCCCAGAGCGACCATCGTGTCGCACGATTCCTGCCAGTTGTTGGCGGCATTGCTGTTTGCGTTCATCTCGGTGACACCTATCGAGGTTTGTCGCGTGTTCTCCAAAAATCTCCCGGCTCGCGGGCTCTGGCGGAATCTTACATGCGCGCGTAACGGCGAATCGCCTACTCGACCGAGAATAATCACCTCCACCGCCCGGAAAACCGGTAACCTTCGCCCGCAGTTCTGTTTTCGTTTATGGTTTTGCTCCTGGTGCGTGTTTGCACGGATCTCGGAGGCGATTTTCTGATGGCTGGTAAGAAGGTTCTCGTTCTGGGCGGTGGTTTCGGTGGGGTGCAGGCAGCGATTAGCGCACGTGCCGCACTGGACTCCGATCACGAAGTGACGATCGTCGATCGAAACCGCATGCCGCACCTGTGCGGCATGAACCCGTTGCTGATAGTCGGTGAACGCGAAACCAACAAAACGGGAAGGTCGCTGGGAAGGCTCGCCAACCGAGGAATCAAGTTCGTTGAAGCGAATATCGACCTGATCGATACCGACGCCCAGAATGTTGCCACTTCAGCCGGCACCCTCGATTATGACTACCTCGTTGTCGCCCTCGGCGCCGCTTACGACTGGGACGCCGTCCCCGGAGCGCGCGACGCCTACTCGTTCTATGATTTCGACTACGCACGGCGACTACGCAGACGCCTGAGTAGGTTGGGGCGCGGCAAAATCGTGCTGGCCGCTTCTAAACCCCCTTACAAGTGCCCGCCCGCGCCGTTTGAAACGGCGATGATCATCAACTGGTGGGCGCGAAAGAAGGGGATTCGCAAAAACATCGACATCTCCGTCTACATCCCCGAGCCGGGTCCGCTGGGCGTTGCAGGAAAAGAAGCTTCGATGCGGGTAAGGAGCGCACTCGATCAGCGCGGGATCGAGTTGATTACAGCAGCTGGGGTAACCGAAGTTTCAACCGATGGGCGCGAGGCTTCGTTCACCGATGGCAGCTCTACATCTGCCAGCATTATCGCCACCATCCCGGTCCACCGACTCCCCGATGTCGTTGCGGCCTCGGGCATCGTAAATGGCAAGCCCTGGGTTCCGGTGGACAGGGCGACGCTCGAAACCTCAACCGCCAACGTTTTTGCAATTGGCGATGTGAATGTCGTCCCCTCCGGTGATTTCGCCATCCCAAAGGCCGGTGTATTCGCGGCTGGGCAGGGCACCAAAGTCGGCGAGGTGATAGCCAGTCGAATCAACGATTCCGATGCGCCGGAGCCCTACGATGGAGTAGGTTTCTGCTTCATGGCCTACTCAGGCGGACGCGCCGCCACCGTGGGTGGAGAGTTCCTCGCAGACGGCGGTCCCGACACGGTCCTCACCGATCCGTCGGTTGCCGGCAACAGGAGCAAGGAACGCTTCGAGCGCGACTGGCGCAGCTTCAAGATTTAGCCGGCACTAATAACGACGGAAAGAGTTTGGTCATGATCGCTGTGCGACGCACCTATCTCCCAAAACCCGGAACCGGTGGAAAACTGGCTGCCCTGGTGAAACAGGCGGGTGAGGCCATGAGCGCCGCGGGGTTCGAAAAACCGATTGTTTACCGAGCCTGGCATGGGGCACACGGGATGCTTCAGACCGAGCAGCGGTGGAATTCGATTGCCGACTATGAAGCGTCACGAGACGCGGTGCGCAACACTCCCGGAATAACTTCGATCTTCGACCAGATTTACCCTTTGTTGGCCGAAACCCATAACACCGAAATCTTCCAGATTACCGATTGATAGCGATGCTGGAGAAACGATCGCTCCGGCGCAGTTGATCCAGGCCGAATCGACTTATAAATCGTTCCAAGGAAAAATATAATTGTCGGCACTCATCCTGCACACATTCGGAATTCTGAAGCATGCCGCGGGCCATCCTGCATCACAGGCCTTCATGGCAACAAGCCCGGGCGTAACCGAGAGTGTCCCGGGGACACCCGGGCTGTTGAAAAACTCGATCACTTCCTTCATGCCCGACGGTACGTGTATGTCGGAAGAAACCGAGTTCAGGATTCCGCCCACGCCCACCTTCTTCGAGAAAGACATCGACAGGTATGGACTCGCGACCCTTTCCGCCTGGACCGATATCGAGTCGGCTGTGGGGTTCTCGTTTCATCGGACACATGGTGACGCGATGAAACACAGAAAAGACTGGTTCCAGCAGGATCACTCCTGCCGTCATCCGTCATGTGGTGGATGGACGATCTTGCTTCAGTGGATTGGGCCGAGGCGGATTCGAGACTGGTCCAACTGAATGAAAACGGCCCTTCGCGCGATGGGCTTACGTTCCAGTCTCTGTTCTCCGCCGAAGGTGAAACCACGAAGTTGCACCAGGCCCGCGTGCAAGAATTACGCCTGGGCTGACCCGAGCGTGATCGAACGCTGTTCCGGGTCTACGACCGACTCAACTGCACGCTGTCGATTCACCTCTTCGTGCCCACAACCTCGACCTGCGTAAAGGCGAAGAAGGCACCGGGCGCCCGCATCCAGTCGAGCCAACCCTGCGAGATTTCGGCAAGTTCGCCTTCGGTCGCTATGCCGTACTCGAGCGCACGGGTCGCGAGGTCGGAGTGGAGTATCCGCTCTGCCCACTGTTCACCCCACCACTTTAAGCCGGCTTCATCAGAAAACGACCACGTCGAGGTCGTCACTACGAGATCGGAAAACCCGACGTCGCCAAACCACTGTTTCAGGTTCCGACCGGCGTTGGCGTCGCCGCCATTTCGATCGGCAACCTGCCTGTACACATCGATAAAACGGTTCAGACGATCGTCTTGCGGCCATATCGCGGTAGTGCCCCAATCGACCTCCCGCACTCCGCAAATCCCGTCCAGAACGAGCACGCGCCTGACCTCGTTTAGCGCCGTTACAGGCTCCGAAAGGTGCTGTAACACCTGGTGGGCATATGCAGCGTCGAAGCTTTCGGACGCATAGCCGGTCTCGTAAATGCTGTTCACCTCGAACGAAACGTTTTCGACGTGCCGCACGGTCGCCGTCGACCGCGCCTGCTCGATCACCTGGGCAGAGCTGTCGATACCCACAACCGACCCGTCTGGCATCAGGTGTTCGGCCAGGTCGATCGTGATAGTTCCGGGACCACAGCCGAAGTCGAGCAGACGGGCGGGCGACTTCAACAGCGGCAACATGAACGCCGCGGCCTCGTTGGCGCGCCTGACTGCGTGGGCAGAAACTACCGAAGAGTGGTAGCCGTGTGTGTATTTTTCGCCCGTGTTGCCCGGATCGGCCATTAAACCCTCAACAATTATCGTTCGCTCGCATGGTAAGCCTTCCACTCCGCGGGCACATCGGCCGGGGCAATCGTGCGTTGTTCGTCGGCACTCATGATCGTTGCGAGCGTTGCGGCCAGTTCCGATCTACCGTCTTCGCCCGAGTAACGAACGGGGTTGCCAGTGAGGATCGAATCGACCCAGTGCTGAAGTGCCGCCTGGTGTGAGGAATCGTAGTAGTTGTTATTCGATATCCAGACCCGGTCCGTCGTGTTCTCCCGGTCGATCACCCGAGTGTGACCATCCCGATACAGAACAACCGCTGGAGGCTGCCTCATCCCGGGCGCGGCTCCCCCGCCTTCCCCGTAGACCACCAGGGTGCCTTTCGTTCCGTGCACAGTGGTTACGAACCCCACTTCACTTACCGCTTCCTGACTCGACTCGACCTGGTTCCAGGCGCTGTCGATCCCGCCCTCGAAACTCCATGCGACCGAAGTTATGGCATGCCCGGTAGGTGCACCGGTCCCGGAAACCTGTTCGCTTGCCGTCGTACCTATCTGTGAATGGGCGGTTATCGCCGTGACTTCAGCGCCTGAAGCAAGATACCGGGCCGTGGCGAAAAAGTGTGGTGCATGGTCCATGATCCACGGAAAACGCCCGCCACCTGACAACGCCGGGTCGACCCTCCACGGTGCACTCGCTTCGTGGCTGAGCCCGTCGAGCCTGCTGGCTTCTTCCCGGCGCATCATCCACGGCCCCTTGGTCTCGCGAATGTGCAGTACTTCGCCGATATCGCCATTTTCGATCGCAGTCCGCGCAGCAACGATCGGGTGGTGGAAAACGTAGCTCTCGCCCACCATCAGGGTCGTGCCGAATTGCTCGTGGAACAAGATCATTGCATTTACCTGCTCTAGCGACTGCGCCATCGGTTTTTCGCAGTAGACATGCTTGCCGGCCCTTGCCGCCGCAATAGTCTGTCCGGAATGCAAATGCGGCGGCGTTACAAGGTCGACAGCATCGACTGCAGGATCTGCGAGCACTTCTTCAAATGACGTGAACGCCTTTGCGTCCAGTCGATCTGCCAGCGGGTCGATAGTCGTGGCGTCGATGTCACAGACGGCATACAGGTGCGCGCCGGGAATCGCGGCCAGACCGTTCAGGTGTGCGGGCGCTGCAACCTTGCCGGTCGCCCCGATCAGAGCGACGTTGAGGTGGTCGGGTGTCATGTATACGAAGGGATTTACCTGTTCTCCCTCCCTAAGAGAGAAGCGGGTGCCCTCTGGGCGCGAGGGTGGGTAGAAGTGTTCACTAGAGCATTCAGTCTAAACAGTCAAGGCTTTCACCCACACCCTAACCCTCTCCCTACCAAGGAGAGGGGAATCACCCGCCGCGGGTTGCCAGCAACTGCATCGCCTTTGCTACACCGACCACCCACGGGCCGGCCATGCTGAGGGTTGCATAAATGTTCTGACCGGGCAGAAGCTCCACCTCGCGCTCGCCGTCCAGGGCGATGGTACCGGGGTGCAGGTCTATCTCGATCTTCTCGCCCGGGGCGATCTTCCGCCAGTCGGCAATCTTCACTTCGGAAACCGTACCCGGCGCTATCGGTGCTGTAACCGTCGTGGCGTTTGGCCCGGGCTCCCCTGCCAGCCGGACGTACAGTCCGCACTCCTCGTCTATCGATACCGGAGCGAGCCTCGACCCGATCGAGGAAAGACCGATGCTCGCAGGTTCGGCGCGTGTCAGAAACATCGCTTGGAGCGAACTCGTGTCCCAGACCGCCCTTGCTCCGATGAACATCTGCTTCGTGACTGCCACATCGACAAGTGCGGTATCACGAAGCTCGTCGTCAATAAATATATCGATCCGTTTTGAACGTCGGCAGACCTCTCCGCGCTCCAGTGCCCCTGAGGCGAGGGCGCCTGCGGCAATGCCGGCCAGAGTTCCTTCGATGTTTGATGGAAATACGTTGTTCGTCCCGGTCGAAATCGGAACCAGCGGCACCTCGCCGCAGCCCTTGGCAACCACCCGGTTCGTACCATCTCCCCCCAGTGTCACGATGCAATCGACTCCCTGCTCGGCCATCGCCCGGGCGGCGTTCGTCGAAGCGCCCTGGTGGTCGGCAACCGGCATTTCGACATAGTCGAGCTTGATCTTGTTTTCGACGTCGCGAGACGCGGGGCGGGCAAGTCCGGAGTGGTCGGGCATTATCAGGATGCGGTCGACACCGGCCGAAACGATCCCGGCGAAGACCCGGCGGAGAATATTTGCCTTTTCCTGGTTGGAAACGACCCTTCCGGCCGCCACGAGTCTGCGAATGTCTTTTCCAGCGGCCGGATTGGCAATGATCCCAACGGTACTCATGTTGCGGTATTTCTCACGTTCGTACGGCTGCCCCGTAGAGCCCGGGTGTCGTGCTGGTGCGCCTCGCACCTGGGGGCTGCGCGCTTCCCCCTCCTGCGGGAAGGGGTTAGAGGGCCGTGTCGCAGACATGAGAGCCCAAGCAATCCGATTGCGCCCGGCTCAGACGTAGATTGCGACGCGCGACCAAGTCGTCCTACGACGCCCGGAGCTATAACGCCACGCCCGGAGCTAACGTCCAAACCCGGAGCCCAACCCACGCCCAACACCCTGCTCTGTCCCCCTCCCGCAGGAGGGGCTAGCGGAGGGTAGATTGCAGCGGGGACCAAGCACGAATGTGCGCCCGAAGCAATTAACGCGCGCAACATTCAGGCCTTCATCCAGCTCGGATCGCCCAGGTATTTTGCGATCAAACGCACAAATTCTGCCGCCGGAGCGCCGTCCCACGCCCGGTGATCGAACGCCAGGTTCAGGTGACCCACCGACCGCACCACGACCTCACCATCGATCACTGTCGGGACCTCTCCAACGCTTCCAACGCCAAGAATCCCCGTCTCGGGCAAATTCAGCAGCGGGTTGAAGTCTTCAATGCCGTACGAACCGAGGTGGGTGATCGAGAAAGTGCTTCCGGTCATCTCGTCGATCGAGAGACTGTTCGCTTTCGCCTTGCGGGCCAGGTTGCGCACTTCCTGAGCGATTTCGAGCAGTGATTTCTGGTCGGCGTTCTTTATGACGGGAACAAGCAGACCTTCCGGGACCGCCATCGCAATACCCAGGTTCACCTCATCGAGAATCCTGAGCTCGTCACCAACCAGATGGGCGTTGGCGGCCGGGGTCTCTTTCAGCGCACGGGCAACTGCAGCAATGACGAGGTCCTGGTACTGGGGACGCAACTTGTGCTTTCGCCACGCGCCGACGAGTTCACGCTGGAACGCAATCGCGTCCGTTACATCGGTGTGGGTCGATAGCGTCACCGTGGGCACCGCGGCGCTCTCCGACATACGGCGGGCAATAATTCCGCGTAATCCGGCGAGCTTGATCGCCTCTTTGACCGGGACGACCGATTCCGGCAGGGGCGCACTACCGCCGGGCGCTGCCGCGGCCGGAGCACTCGCACCGGATTCCGCCGCCCGAACGTCATCTTCGGTCACTCGCCCACTGGGTCCTGTGCCGGTCACCCCGGCAAGATCAACGCCAAGTTCTTTGGCCAGCCTTCGAGCGCGCGGTGTGACGATCTGCTTGCCGCCCTTCGGAGCAGTGGCGGCAGGAGCGGCTGCGGCTGGAGCCGGTGTCGCTACCGGGGCGGGCGTTGAAGCTGAGCCGAGGATGATGGCCACGTCGGGGAGGTCCGAATCCGATTCTCCGGCTTCGAGCACGTACCCGAGGACGGTACCGACATCGACTATCCGGCCCTCTTCGACATCGATTCGACCAAGCGTTCCATCGGCCGTGGCCTCGACTTCGGCGTTCACCTTGGAAGATTCGATCTCGACCAGCTGATCGCCTTTCGCAACCGGATCGCCTATGCCCTTGAGCCACTTCACGATCTCGCCATCGTTCATCCCCATGCCCCACTGGGGCAGGATGATAGGTGCAGACATATTTGCCATTCTCGGGCCGGGTTGCGGGCGCAACGCTTGCCGGCAATGCCCTGCAACTTACCACCGTTTCGGGTGAAAGGCAGAACGCTGATATTTGTGTCGGAAGTCCGGCGCCAACGGTTATGTTAGCGCAGATGTAGCCCAGTTCGGCAATGGCGGCGCACGAGTCTCGAAAGCTGAACTAACGATTTATCCTTCAGACAGCGCGAACACCAGTCCATGCGAACCGCCACCGGTCGGTGTGATCCCGATCGCGACCAGATCGCCGTGGTCAACTGATTTCCACCGGCTCATCACAACGTAACCGCCCGGTCCCTGCCAGGACTCCAGGACTTCGGGTCAACCACTGCTCGCTATCGTGAAATCCTTATGGGCGTCCAGGGCGTCCGATGCGACCAGGAAGAATTCCCGGGCGTCGGCATCTGAATCCCACGCAATGACAACGCCCAGCGCGGTTTCGCCCGCTTCATCCTCGAACACGGCATAGGAGTCCCCGCCCCAACCGGCCAGCGCCGCACATGCCCTGTCGCTTCTGAGCGCCTCAAGCCAGGTTTTCAGGAAGAATTCACCGAGAACGCTTTCAGCCAGCACCGACCAGCCAACACCCATTGCATCGTCGGGCACGTCCAGCTCTATCGGTTTTTCTGAGTCGAAATATTTTTCCGGATGAAGGATTTGTTCGGAGCTACGCGGTAGATTTTCAAACGCATTGTCGACGGCTGAGAATCCACCCTCCTCGATCAATTCGAATACGAACGTGGCGCCTTCCACATATGAGAATTCAAGGCCGCGCTGGAGAAATAGGGTGCCGGGGTAATTTCTTCCTGCGCGGCGAGGGCCGATTCGAGAAGCTCGGACAACTCGCGGAAGTCGAAGTTCTGGAACCTGTACTGGGTTTGCGCCGTGGTCGCATCGCCTTCGACCAGCGCCGAAATCGCTATCGACATATCGTCGCTAGACTCAAGATCGGTAATCGCCTCCAGATCGAACGCTGCGTCCTGCAGTCGGTGCACGTACTCGTGCGCATTGGTGAGTTGCGCTTCGACATCGAGCGACTCGGCTCCCGACTCATCGTCGCGAAGCACGAAAAACTGCTCCTTCTCCGGGTCGTACAGACCCAGAACCTGCCCGCCGAGCATCCTTTCGTAAACCGCGGCCAGGTCGGAATCCTGAGGAATTACTCCGAGCAGTTTCAGCAGGACCGACTCGTGGGCGATCTGTTCAACGACCTCCGGGTCTTCAAACTCCTCGGCGAGCCGTTCGCGCACTCCGGCCTGGTCGACAAACATGTGCTCAACGGGCGGCGGGGTGTCTATCCCACGCAGATTTTCGATATCGCGCTCAATCGAAGACAGCAGGTCTTCCAGCGTCTGCGCGGGCTCTTCCGGGATCGCAGTTGGAGCGACCGTGGGCGTCGGGGTGGCCGGCACAGGTGTCGGAGTCGGCGGGGCGATGGTCGCGGTTGCCGTCGCAATTGCTGTTGGTGTCGGCTCCGGGTCATTTGAGCAGGCGGCCAGGACAATGGCTACAGTTGCCAAACAAAGAAACAGCAGGCTCGTCCGAAAACGAACGCCCCATGGGGCCCTAAAACAAATGGCCCAATGGGCCGCCCAATGGACCCTAGAGAAGGGCATCGGCCAGTTCGGTGAAGTTCTGCACCGTCACATCGGGTTCGTACTGCTTTTGGGTGTCCTCGTACGGCAGATCGTAGCGATTCACATATGCCCCGCGAAATCCGCACGTCCGGGCACCCATCACGTCGAACGAGTTTGCCGAAACCATGATGAGTTCTCCCGGCTCCAGGCCAAGATTGCGCGCAGCACGGCGGTAGACGGCCGGGGAGGGCTTGAAAATGCCGACGTCCTCGACCGACATCACATCGTCGAAGTCGTATTTGATCCGGTTTTTCACCAGGTGATCGAGAAACCACGGGTTTCCGTTCGAGAGGGCGATCAGCCTGTATCGAGTTTGGAGCCGATCGAGCGCCTCGACGCACTCAGGGAACGGCGAAAGCTGCTGCCATCCCGACATAAAGGTCTCGACCTGCGACGGCGTCGGGTCGAGCCTGTTGAGGCGCGCAACGTACACGAACGCTTTCTGGACCGTCTCTAGGTACCCCGTATGGCCGAGCTCGACCATCGAATCCTGGTACTGCTCGATCCGCTGCCGGTAACGCAACTGCTGCCACATGGCGGCCGGTTTCAGGTCTGACACACACGTATCCAGAAAAATCTTCAAATGCGGAGTCAGCGATCCGCCAAGGTCGAGCACCGTCCCGAACAGATCAAACGTAAGTGCCTTGCAGTTCTCAAAAACAGGATTCAACGCAAACTCCGGGGCGAGGTTGGGCCCTTGACGTGTGAGACGAGTACCGACTGAATCGTCGAGCTGTCACCTGGCTGATATCCATTTTCGCGCCACAGTAACGGTGCACGATGCTGATGATCTGATTCTAGTGCACCATGGCAAAAACACTGCGCCTGTCCTGAGACGCGAGTTTAGGCATCTACCAAGAAGCACAACCACACCAACCGCGCCGGCACCCATCAATCTCCCAGTAGACGTGCCCCCACACCTACACGTCCAGCGTGCGCTTTACGGCTGCGACGATCTTTTCGGTGTTCGGGTACACGAGCTTCTCGAGGGCTGGCGAATAAGGAATGTGGACCTGTTCAGAGGCAACTTTCTGGATTGGCGCCTGCAGGTCCCAGAACCCCTCTTCAGCAACGATCGAAGCAATCTCTGAAGCTGCGCTGCACACCTTGGGGGCAGGGTCGGCAATCACCAGCCTCCCGGTCTTCTCAACCGACTTCAGCACCGTTGCCTTGTCGAACGGAACCAGCGTGCGTGGGTCGATCACCTCAATGGAAATACCCTCCTGCGCAAGCTGGTCGGCAGCTGCCACGGCATGGTTTACCGATGCCGCAATGCCCACGACCGTGCAGTCGGTCCCTTCCTGAACGACCCTGGCCTCGCCAAACGGAACGATCAGTTCACCGAGCGGGAGTTCCGAATCGTCCGGCACCTCGCCGCGCATCCCGAACAGCGTCCCATCCTCGAACACGATGCACGGGTCGTCGTCCCTGATTGCCGACTTTAGAAGGCCCTTCATGTCGGCCGGGTTCGACGGGATAATGATCTTGAGACCGGGCATGTTCATGAACATCGGGTAAGAGCGGTCGGAGTGGTGAGCTGCCGAACCGCCGCCATAGAACATCGTCGCCCGGTAGACCACGGGCAGAGTCGCCTGGCCACCGAACATGTAACGCATCTTGGCCGCCTGGCTAATGAGCTGGTCCATGCCCACCCACATGAAGCTGGTCAGCGTCTCCACGACCGGTCGCATGCCCACAAGCGAGGCCCCAACAGCCGCCCCGAAAAACCCGTTCTCCGACAGCGGAGTGTCGATCACCCGTTTTTCGCCAAATTCGCCCAGCAGGTTCGCGGTGGCGCCGTAAACGGCCAGGCGAATGTCCTCACCCATGATGAACACGCTCTCGTCGCGTCGCATCTCCTCGGCGATTGCCTGGTTGATTGCTTCGATAAATACGGTCTGCGCCATTTTGATTGGTTACCTGTGGTGTGAGAAAACGTCGTTGATTTTTTGAAATAGACCCCGGACGAGAGTTGCTACGGCTGAGGGATTGGATTGGCCCACATGTCTTCATACAGGTCCGCTTCCTCAGGGAACGGGCTGTTGCGGGCAAAGTCGACTGCCCTGTCAACCTCCTGCTGCGTCTCGGCGTTCACGGCATCGCACTCCTCACGGCTTGCGATGCCCTGCGAGATCAACCGATCTTCGTGGATCACTATCGGGTCGCGCTGACGCCAGCTGTCGATCTCTTCCTCGGTCCGGTACTCGCCCCTGCGCACCCGCCCCAGTCCCAGCGAATGCTCCTCGAACCTGTAAGTGAGACCCTCGATGAGCGTCGGGCCTTCTCCGGCCCTCGCCCTGCGCACTGCCTCGACAGTCGCCTCGTACATTGCGATAGCGTCCTGCCCGTCGATGAGCAGTCCCGGCATGTTGTAGGCGGAAGCGCGGTCGGAAACATGCTCGACCGAAACCGTTGTTGCATACGAAGTCGTGACGGCATACTGGTTGTTCTCACACACGAAAATAACAGGGAGGCTCCAGATCGACGCGAGGTTCATCGACTCGTGCAGCGCTCCCTGGTTGGATGCGCCATCGCCGAAGAACACCAGCGACACGAAGTTTTCTTCCCTGATTTTTGCCGCGAGCGCCGCGCCCACTGCTACCGGGACCGACGACCCGAGAATTCCCGACTCACCGAGAATTCCGATCGAGAAGTCGGCAAGGTGCATCGAACCGCCCTTGCCCTTGCAGTAGCCGTCCACACGGCCGTAGAGCTCCGCCATGGCCTTGTCGACCCGGCCCCCCTTGGCAATTGGGTGTCCGTGCGATCGGTGGTTGCCTGCGATGTAGTCGGTATCGTTGAGCGCGGCACAGGCACCGACGGCCACCGCTTCCTCGCCGATATACGGGTGGGCGGCCCCGGTAAATTCGCCTGCAGAGTGGACCTCTATCACCTTCAATTCGAAGTTTCGAATCATCCACATGCGGCGAAGCATCTGCATCAGCGTATCGCGGTCAATATCCACGTTGTTTTACCCCTCGGGTCTGTCCAGAAAAAACCAGCGCCCGTTGCCATTTGCAGCAGGAGCGACTTAGTTCGGTGCCAATCATAAATTCCGGGGAAACAACATGTTCGGGGGAACAGTAAATATCGCCAGATTTGCGAGATTATAGACCTGCCAGAATCACACGTGTGACTTGTGCACGACGGTTCGCCTACGCAATCGCCGCATAACCGATGCCAGATATCGCGGCCATGTTCAGCCCGACCGCCAGCACGTACCTGGCGATGAACGACCGTTTAGAAGTCTTGTGCCTGAACCTGCGCATTGCCCAGATGCCACCGGGCCACCCGCCAACTAGTGCCCAAACTAAAAGTGTCTCCTCGCGAATCCGCCTATGCCCCTTCGACGCCCGGCGCTTGTCCCACCAGATCGCGATTACCGAGACGACGTTCACCGCGGTGAGAATTCCCAGCGCAATCACGCCGTACTGAAGATCTGATAAACCCATGTTCGAACTCTTGCCTTCGAAATTGTCAGGCTGCACAAAAAAATCTGACCGATTTTTGTACTGGGCGCAAACTGAGCGGAGAGACCCAGAAAATGGTATTATGAAGGTAGTGTTTGCAGTTTACGCAAACGTACGCGAATCAATCCCGGTTCGACCTCAGTTTTCCTGCTCCTGACAGGCGCGACACAAAAGCTCGAGTTGTGTTCGGGTCGGCAGTACAAAACTGATTTCAGTCCGGGCTGAATCCGCAGATCACATCCCATGGCAAGGACCACGCATGGCAACGCGAAAAAACGGTAGTTCTAAGAAAACTGCCGGCTCCGCGAAATACAACGCCGACGATATCACCGTGATGGAGGGCCTTGAGGCCGTCCGCAAGCGACCGGGCATGTACATCGGTACGACCGGTCCTGAAGGCGTGTTCCACCTTGTGCGCGAAATCGTCGACAACAGCGTCGATGAAGCGATGGCCGGGTTCGCAACCCGAATCGATGTAACGATTCACCGGGACGGATCCGTAACGGTCGTCGACGATGGCCGCGGGATTCCTGTCGACATGCACAAGAAGACCGGCCTTTCCGCGCTGGAAACGGTTATGACAACCCTCCATGCCGGAGGTAAATTCGGAGACAAGGGTTACCAGGTGTCGGGTGGTCTGCACGGAGTTGGCGTCTCATTGGTCAACGCGCTTTCCGTTTGGACCGAAGTCGAAGTACGGCGCAGCAAAACAGTCAATACGCAACGGTACGAGCGCGGCAAGACCGTTAGCGAAGTAGAGGTCCGTGATCAAACCAGGGACGATACGCCGGGCACCGGAACGACCGTCTCATGGATGCCGGACTACGAGATATTCCCTGTGATCGACTACGGCTGGGACGCGATTTCGGGCCGCTTCAAGGAAATGGCCTATCTGAACCAGGGCCTGACAATTCACCTGAAGTCGGACTGGCACGAGGACCGGTGGCCGTTCAACGAAGTCACCTACCTTTTTGACGGTGGGGTGCAGAGCTTCGTGCGGTCGCTCAACCGCAATCGCGGTTCGGTCCACCCGAACGTCCTGTACGTGGAGGATACGATCGATGAGGTCGTCGTGGAGGTCGCCCTCCAGTACAACGAATCGTTTATCGAAAACTGCCTTTCGTTCGCCAATGTCATCCGCACCGTCGATGGCGGTTCCCACGTAACCGGCTTCCGTTCCGCACTCACGAGGGTGCTGAACGATTACGCGCGCAAAAACAAGCTGCTCGGCACAGGTAAGGACGATATCAAGAGCCTTTCCGGCGAGGACGTCCGTGAAGGCCTGATGGCCGTCATTAGTGTGAAGATCAAAGATCCGCAGTTCGAAGGCCAAACCAAGGGTCGGCTCGGAAACCCGGAGGTGAAGGGAGCGGTCGAACAGGTGGTCGGCCGCCGGCTTGCCGAGTTCTTGGAGGACAACCCCAACGACGGCCGGTTGATCATCAACAAGTCAACGACGGCAGCACGCGCTCGCGAGGCCGCCAAGAAGGCCCGCGACCTCGTCATCCGTAAGAACGCGATGGACGGCGGGTCGCTGCCCGGCAAGCTCGCCGACTGCACCGAGAAAGACCCGGCCAACTCCGAGATATACATCGTTGAGGGTGAATCGGCCGGAGGCTCGGCCAAGCAGGGCCGGGACCGACAGTTCCAGGCCATCCTGCCGCTGCGCGGCAAGATTCTGAATGTCGAAAAGGCCCGACCCGAACGAATGCTGGCGCACGAGGAAATCGCCGCGCTCATCACCGCACTCGGTGCTGGCCTCGGCGAGGACTACGACGAAGAGAGGCTCCGCTACCACCGCGTCATCATCATGACCGACGCCGATGTCGATGGCGCCCACATCCGCACGCTGTTGCTCACGTTCTTCTTCAGAAACATGCCCCAGATAATCGGCAACGGGCACCTGTACATCGCACAACCGCCTCTCTACCGCGCCTCCAAGGGCAGGTCGGCGAAGTGGCTCTACTCCGAGGCCGAGCTCGATGAATGGACCGCGAACCGCTTGTACGGCTCGATCGTAGTCACCGCAAAGTCCGACCCCGCCATCCAGCTGAAAAATACCCGGATTGGCCGCATCCTCACACCGCTGCGCGACTACGCCGATTCCCTGGAAGTTGCGAAGGTACACCAGATACCGGACAGCGTCCTCGAAAAGCTCATTAAAGACCCCGAGTACCAGGCGCTTGATTTCCGTCCAGAGCGACCGTCCGAGCCTGAGATAGAGCTCGAAACCGTGGCGGAAGAGCTGCCAGAATCGACAGAATCTGAGTTGGGGCAGGCGTCGCTGCTCAACGAAGAGGGAGACGAGGCAACCCCGGTCGCGGAAGACGGAGATGAGACTTCAGATCTGGCCGAAGCGACAGAGGCTGAAGAGGTCGAAGATGTCGAGCCGGTGGTCCTTCCCGACCGCACTTACGAGATCGACGGATACACGCTGACCAGGGAGATCTACCAGAACCCGGCGATAATGCGCCTCAAGATGATCTACCCGACAGTCCGGCAGATTCTCGAAGCGGGCAAGCTGACAGTGACCAAGGGCGACAATGTGATCGCCACCGACATCGCATGGGCCGATCTGCCAGAGACGCTCGACAACGCCTCCGACCGGTCGGGAGTGAACGTTCAGCGCTACAAGGGTCTGGGCGAAATGAACCCCGAGCAACTGTGGGAGACCACGATGGACCCCGATGAGCGGGTAATGCTCAGGGTTACGGCTGAAGACGCAATGGCGGCCGACGACATCTTCCGCACCCTGATGGGCGACGATGTAGAGCCCCGCCGGAACTTCATCCGTGCAAACGCGCTGGAAGTGAAAAACCTCGACGTGTAAGCGGTGGCACAGCCACGGTTGCCGAAAGGTCGACGGGTGTTATCGCTGCTGGTGTGGTAGCGCCTCATCAGCAACGCGTCCCGACCCCTGCGGAGGGACCCGTGGCGTTGTCGCGCGGGGTGCTCCCCTAGGGAGACCGACTTCAGTGTGAGAAGTTTTGCGACGCGGCATTCACACTGCGTCGCGCGTTACCCACCCTGTTCCTATTATCGAAGGCCTCGTCCTGAGCCTGTCGAAGGGCCTCTCCAGTTCTATCCTGCCCGGGCGACCGTCAGCCACCGGTGCTCATTCGATCGGTAACGACCCACCGGGGTCGCGGTTCCGGTCACTACCCGTAGCAATGCTTCAGCAATATGTTCGAATTTAAGTTCAAATGGTAGATACGCCCCGATTGCCTTGATCTGAAAAAACAGCGATTCGAGATCAAGGAACTCGTAATCGACGTCGTATTCCTCGAATCGCTCAACCTTAAATCCGTTACTCAGAAACGAATCCCGAACGATCTCGGGGTGCTGATCCCCGTCGAACTTCTGGCCGCCGAACGGCGAGACAACGGCGGCAAGATTTCTCTCGCCCACGTGTTGACTGATAAACAGGCCTCCCGGCCTCAACACTCTGGCGATCTCTGGTACGTCAACAACCGAGTGCCGGTTGAGCACCACTTCGACAGATGAATCCTGCATGCCGGTCGATCGGGCTGTGCCGTTGCGAAAGTCGATCCGGCCTAACAGTTCGATAGGAAGGTTCTGGCGGGCCGTCTCGACCATCTCCGGGTCGATGTCGATGCCCGTTGCCGAACCGAAGGCATCGGCCAGCTGGACCAGCTTTTCACCCCCGACGGTTCCTACATCGAGCACTTTTTCGGTTCCGCCAAGCAGGTCTCTCACCACGGCGGAATAAACCTAGGGCACTGGCGCGCGCTTCACGTTGAGTCGACTGAAATCCCACCCCGTACGGTCGGCGACCGCATCCCATATTTTATGTAGTTGACTGATGGAAGGAGTGTTCATGGCCAATCCAAAGCGCTGCCTCTCAACCGCGGCGACACGTAACGACATCTCAGGGTGTGTCGCTTGCGAGCTCGGGGAATGACGCCAGCGTCACCTTGCCCTCGGGAGTCGATTCCCAGAGCTTGAAAAACGGGATACCGCGACGTTCGATCTCGCCGCTACCGCCCTGGTGCCGATCGAGTATGGCCATGACAAGCACAACCTTGCACCCGAACGCCTCGACCGCATCGATCGCTTCGAGCAGGCTCCCACCGGTCGAGACCGTGTCGTCGAAAGCGGCCACCTTCATGCCGGGTTTCAGGTTGCCTTCGATCTGCTTGCCTGCTCCGTGTTCTTTAGCCTCGGGCCGAACGAAAAATCCGGCCAGGTCTTTGTGGTGGCGACTGGCACGCAGCGCCAGTGCACCCACGATCGGCACTGCAGCAACCGTCGGCCCGCCGAACGCCTGGGCCCCGGTTTCGTTTATCGCAGACAAAAAAGCTTCGGAAATCAGGTCGGCTCCCTCGGGATCGGTCGAAAGCATCCTGCCGTCGAAGTAGTAGGTGCTCTTCTGGCCCGATGAGAGGGTGAAGTCACCGTACTTCAGCGAATCGAGTTCCAGCGCGCGTGCATAAAGTCGCTCTGCGATTTCCCTCATATCAAGATCGTCGGCCATAAGATCTCCCGTTAGCGATAAAGCTCGTTCGCCGCGATGTAGTCCGCGACTGAATCGGGCACCAGCCCGGTGATCGATTTTTCAGCCTGGACCCGGTCTCTAATCGCGGTTGCTGAGACGTCGACCATCGGTCCTTCAACATACACTGCCCCTTCCGCAGGATGTGATTTCGCTAGTCGCCCATCGAACTCCAGGCCCGGCCTTCCAACCACTACCACGCGGGCAAGCGACCCGATCTCATCGGCACGTTTCCAGCGGTCCATCGACATTGCCGAATCAGCTCCTACGATCAAGTGGAGTTCCGTCGCTCCGACCAGTCGTTCGCGCAAATCGACCAGTGTGTCGGCCGTGTAAGTCGAGCCACCACGGACAATGTCTACATCCGAAGCCTCAAGACCGGCTGAATCCTCCACAGCCCGCTCGACCATTGCGAGCCGTGCGGCCGCGCTTGCGACCGGGGGAACGGACCGCAGCCACTGGTCGGCGGCCACAACGAATAGAACAACGTCCAGGCCGAGTTCGTTCCGCACGGCTTCGGCGATCGCCAGGTGCCCGCTGTGCACCGGGTCGAACGTACCGCCGAGTACACCTACAGAACTGGCCGACGCCGTAACACTGCTATTCGATACAAGGCCCATGAAAAAACTAATCCCAGTCGAATTCCCAGTTGCCGATCACGACCGTATCGCCAGTTTCGATCCCGGCGTCACGGAGCGCTTTTGTGACCTTCAACTGCTCCAACCGGTGCTGAAACTGTATGCGTGCCTCCCAGGAATCGAGGTTGCTGCCCCTGGCCAGTCGCACTGCCTTCTGGTGAACGATTCGGAGTGCGCCTCCCGGCTCGCGCACAATCACGTCGGTCGACCTGTTTACTTTCGGACGTATCACGGGGATTTCTTCTTCTGAAATCTCGGTTCCGGCTGTCGTCTCAAGCTCCGTGTTCGCCGCCTCGAGGACGTGGAACATGGCCTGTTTCAGGTCGTCCAGTCCGTCGTAAGTGGCGGCCGAGACGAAAAAGGTCTGTGAGTGAAGTCCGTCGACACCCTCCAGGCCTTCTTTGATCTCATCCAGCAGTACCGAAACCTCGTCGAGGTCGAGCTTGTTAACCGCGAGGATCTGGGGCCGTCTGGCAAGTTCAGGGTCGAATTGCCTGATCTCATCGTTAATAGTTTTTATTCGCCCCGGCACGTCGTCCTCGCTGCCATCCACAACGTGCACGAGGACCCGCGTGCGCTGCACATGCTTCAGGAACTCGTCACCGAGCCCGACACCTTTGTGGGCACCTGCGATCAGGCCGGGGATATCCACAACTACAAATGCCTGTGGACCGTGTTCGACGACACCCAGCACGGGTTCGAGTGTTGTGAAGGGATAATCGGCTATCTTCGGGCGGGCGGCGCTGATAGCCGTCAATATGCTCGACTTTCCAGCATTGGGCATACCGACGAGACCGATATCCGCCAGTAGCTTCAGATTGAGCCTGACCTTGCGTATCTCACCAAATTCTCCAGCCTCGGCCAGCAGCGGTTCCTGGTGCGTAGCCGAAACAAAATGCGCATTGCCCCAGCCCCCTCGACCACCCTCGGCCACGATCATCCTTTGACCCGGCCTGTTAAGGTCTCCGATCAGTTGCTTGTCGGTACCGTCTTCCCATATCCACACTTCAGTTCCGACCGGTACCGTCACTTCGACCGAATCGCCGTTGGCCCCGTTTCGGTTATGACCATCGCCCCGCGTACCGTTATTGGCGATGAAATGTGGTTGCCAGTGGAATTTCGTCAGCGTGTTGAGTGAAGAATCGGCAATCAGCGTCACATCGCCGCCCCGGCCACCGTCACCACCACCGGGTCCTCCGCGCGGCATGAGCGCTTCCCTTATGAAAGCGACTATTCCATCGCCGCCGTTGCCGGCCCTGACTTCTATTACTGCTGAATCAAGCATGTGGAAAACTAGACCAACGAATTATTACTGTTAGTTAACCGTATTATCAGTAAACAATGTTGATATGTGAAAAACCTTCTTGATCTGAGTATAAGACCACTGTTGGTTATTGGTTGGCAACTACCGTTTTAATGTGGGAATGATAGGTGAGTGCCAGCACGTAAGTGGAGTACGTGAAAATACGTACTTCAGAGACAGGTTCCAGCTTCCGGTAATCCATAATTTCTGCCCGTTTAGCCGCGATATATGTCGGTGTTTTCCACTGGACCAGACGAGATCGCTGGCATTAACCAACAGGCGATCCACAGACGTGTCGGCAGTGTTCTAAAGAATCTCCGTGTCGACGGGCGAATGGCCTAGTTTTGTGAGCATCATTGACACCTCGCTGCGGTGCTGGGTGCCGTGATTTAACTCGTGAAGAAGTATCTCCCAGCGGACGCGTTTATTGCTGCTGCCATCAGGAAATCCGCGCTCAAATATGCGGTCTATATCTTCATTGGACTCGAGGGATTGAATGCACAGATCGACCCTCTCGTTGACCGCGTTGGCCAGGACCTTCAAGCTGCTCACGCCAGGAAAATCCTCCGGCGAGAGCTCCCTGAGCGTTGGAGTTACCCCATCGGCGCTGAAGTCCCATCAGGCGAAGTTAGCTCATCGCTTGAGAGCTGCTCGGCCACATCGAGAATGTGTTTGTTCACTTCACGCTGGTAGTCGTAAAGGCGGACTATCGCATCGAGGAACATGAAGCAGTTTCCTCCGT
>Ga0207991_1000348_pt1 | contig 31660 bp, 29 predicted proteins | sample ETN07SmetaG_FD_185786 | JGI IMG/M metagenome (GOLD analysis project Ga0207991, IMG submission 185786) | Marine microbial and viral communities from oxygen minimum zone, Eastern Pacific Ocean - ETNP2014F14-07SV275 (SPAdes) (version 2) | ecosystem: Environmental > Aquatic > Marine > Oceanic ...
CACAATAATTTCTTGACCTATACTTATCCCTTCAGAATTTAACCTGTTATAATTGATTAAATCATCACCGCCTATACTGTCCACCTACTTCAAATAGTGCATTTGTAATTTGACCTAAAGAACATTTTTTACACACTTCCATTAAGGATTCAAAAATGTTATCGTTGTGTATGGCTTTTTGTTGCAACTCTTTTAATAATGCATCTGTATCATTTGCTTTATGAAGATTCTCTAATGTTTTAATCTGAAATTGTTTTTCGTCTTCAGTTGCACGAATCACTTCCGCTGGTAAAATAGTTGGTGAACCCTTAGAACTCAAAAATGTATTTACACCAATTATTGGGAAGTCTCCATTGTGTTTTAAGGTTTCATAATATAAGCTTTCTTCCTGAATTTTAGAGCGTTGGTACATAGTTTCCATAGCTCCAAGAACGCCTCCTCTTTCAGTAATTCTATCAAATTCAATAAGTACAGCTTCTTCGACCAAATCGGTGAGCTCTTCAATAATAAATGACCCTTGAATTGGGTTTTCGTTTTTAGCTAATCCGAGTTCCTTATTGATAATCAACTGGATTGCCATAGCCCGACGTAAAGATTCTTCGGTTGGCGTCGTGATAGCTTCATCGTAGGCATTAGTATGTAAAGAATTACAATTATCGTAAATAGCATACAAGGCTTGAAGCGTTGTTCTAATATCATTAAAGTCTATTTCCTGAGCATGCAAGCTACGTCCAGAGGTTTGAATATGATACTTCAGCATCTGCGCTCTTGCATTGGCTCCATATTTATGTTTCATGGCTTTTGCCCAAATTTTTCGAGCTACACGACCAATTACAGCATATTCCGGATCGATACCATTTGAAAAGAAAAACGATAAATTTGGACCAAACTTATTGATATCCATTCCTCTTGAAAGATAGTACTCTACATAAGTAAAACCATTAGATAAAGTAAATGCTATTTGCGAAATTGGATTTGCTCCTGCTTCGGCAATGTGATACCCGGAAATAGATACCGAATAAAAATTACGCACATTATTCTCAATAAAATATTCTTGAATATCTCCCATGAGTCGTAATGCAAATTCGGTAGAAAAAATACAGGTATTTTGTGCCTGATCTTCTTTTAAAATATCGGCTTGAACAGTACCTCTAACTTGAGATATGGTCTTGGCTTTGATATCCTGGTAAACATCGTTTTGCAAGACTTGATCTCCCGTTACACCAAGAAGCATCAACCCTAAACCATCATTCCCTTCTGGCAACTCGCCATTATATTTCGGGCGTTCTTTTCCTTTATAAATCTTTGTAATTTTTGCTTCTACATCTTTATCTAAACCATTTTCCTTTATATAAATTTCACACTGTTGATCGATGGCTGCATTCATAAAAAACCCTAATAACATTGGCGCTGGACCATTAATTGTCATACTCACTGAAGTCATTTCATTTACCAAATTAAAACCAGAATACAATTTTTTAGCATCATCTAAACAACAAATAGAAACTCCTGCATTACCAATTTTTCCGTAAATATCTGGACGATAATCAGGATCGTTTCCATATAAAGTTACACTATCAAAAGCAGTTGACAAACGTTTTGCCGGCAAACCTAAACTCACATAATGAAAACGACGATTGGTTCGTTCCGGACCGCCTTCGCCTGCAAACATACGTGCTGGATCTTCGCCTTGACGTTTAAAAGGATACAATCCAGCAGTATAAGGAAATTCTCCTGGTACATTTTCTTGTAAATTCCATTTTAAAACATCTCCCCAAGCTTGATATTTAGGCAAGGCAATTTTAGGAATTTGTGAATGAGATAAGGATTCAGTATGCGTTTCTATTTTCAGTTCTTTACCACGAACTTTAAATGAATAGATTGGGTTTTTATAGCGATTTATTTTGTCTTTCCAACCTGTAATAATTTTCCAATTATATGGATCGAGGTTTAGCTTTACTCTGTCAAATTCTGCAATAAGTAACTTTATGAAGTCTTTGTTGTCATCCTGTCCCGAAAGCTTTCGGGATTGTTTTAGGATCTCATTGCTATTTAATCCGTTTTTAGCAATAAACGACGTCTCTACTACGCTCGACAAGACATTTGATACTGAACAAATTGTCTTATAAATCCCATACAATTTTTGAGCAACCTCACTTTGTTCTTTTCCTTTTTTATCGTACGCTCTATTATTTTCTGAAATTTCTGATAAATAACGGACTCTTGCTGGTGGAATTATAAAAACTTTTTCACTCATTTCGTCTGAAATGGTAAAAGTTGATTTTAAATCAGCATCAGTCTTTTCAACCAACTTATCCATAATCGCTTTGTATAGCGTATTCATACCAGGATCGTTGAATTGCGATGCAATGGTTCCGAAAATCGGTAACTCTTCTTGAGGAATATCCCAAAGATTATTGTTGCGCATATATTGCTTTTTAACATCCCGCAAGGCATCTAACGAGCCTCTTTTATCAAATTTATTAATGGCTACCAAATCGGCAAAATCCAGCATATCAATTTTTTCCAACTGTGTTGCTGCACCAAACTCCGGTGTCATGACATAAAGAGACACATCACTATGCTCTATTATTTCGGTATCAGATTGACCAATTCCAGAAGTTTCTATAATGATTAAATCATACTTAGCAGCTTTTAAAACTTCAATGGCTTCACTAACATATTTTGATAAGGCCAAATTGGATTGACGTGTTGCCAAACTACGCATATACACTCTTGGCGAATTAATTGCGTTCATACGAATACGATCTCCTAATAATGCACCTCCTGTTTTTCGTTTAGAAGGATCTACCGAAACAATACCAACAGTTTTATTTGGAAAATCGACTAAAAAGCGTCTTACCAATTCATCAACTAAAGACGATTTTCCCGAGCCTCCTGTTCCTGTAATTCCCAGAACTGGTGTTTTAGAGGTCTTGTTTTTATTATGAATTATTTCTAATACCTCTTTTGCTACTTCTGGAAAATTTTCAGCAGAAGAAATAACTCTTGCTATTGCTTTAGAGTTCTTTTTCTGAAGAATTTTATCCTCGCCATTTAACGATTCGCCAATTGCAAAATCAGATTGTTCAACCAAATCGTTAATCATACCTTGCAAACCCATTTCTCGTCCGTCATCTGGCGAGTAAATTCGGGTAATTCCATAATCCATTAATTCTTTAATTTCTGAAGGAAGTATTACGCCTCCACCACCACCAAAAATCTTGATGTGTTCAGCTCCTTTTTCTTTGAGCAAATCATACATATACTTAAAATACTCATTATGTCCACCTTGATATGATGTTAAGCAAATAGCATTTACATCTTCCTGAATGGCAGTGTTTACAACCTCTTCAACACTTCGGTCATGTCCAAGATGAATAACTTCTACTCCAGTTGCTTGAATAATACGACGCATGATATTTATTGCCGCATCGTGTCCGTCAAAAAGTGAAGCTGCTGTTACTATTCGTACTTTATGTTTTGGTTTGTAAGGTGCAATTTGTTTCATTCTTAATACAAGTTGATTTTTGGTGGTGCAATTTACGGAATATTAAAAATCTAAACCTTTTTTAGGAAATATATAAGGTTTTAAAGTTCAAAAACATCACCTTCTTTAGCAAAATTAAAACCTAAATTTTGAATACTATCCTTTAAATGATGAGATTCTAAAATCGTTGGATTTGTATGATTAAAATGTATAAAATAGATTTTACTCTTTGTTTCTGCAGTTTCATTTTCAAATAAACTTGTGGTTTCGGTAGTAAAAGGATGCGGGATTTTACTCATATCTCTTCCTTTCATCTCACCATCTCTAAAAAATGAAGCGTCCAAAAATGCATAATCAACTTTTTTTACTTCTTCAATAATATTCCGCTCCCATTTATACCATTTATCTATATCTGGAATAAATAAAGCCAATTTGTTGTTACCTTCAATTTTATAACCAACCGTTTCAGAATATTCATCACGATGTGGAACTAAAATAGGTGTCACTTTCAATTCGTTGTTTAAATTAATTATAGAATCATTTTGAAGTTGTCTCAATTCAATATTTTTAAAAGCTAATAATTGACTCCATGGTCCATTATTTTCCAGATAGGTTTTCATTCTAGGCATTGAATAAACAGGAATATTATTCCCTCCTAAAGCCTCGAAGCCCAGATACATTAATCCTGTATAATGACCAATATGTGCATGAGTTAGAAAAATGCCATCGATCACTTTTCCATTATCTAAATGATTTTTTTTAAGGTCTAACACTTGCAAACTAATATCTGGAGTAGCATCGAATACTATTTCTTGATCACAATAATTTCTTGACCTATACTTATCCCTTCAGAATTTAACCTGTTATAATTGATTAAATCATCAATGGAAACATTGAATTTTTTTGAAATTGAATAAAGTGTATCTCCTTTTTTAACTTTGTAAAATTTTTGTTTTGGTTTTTTCTTTTTTAATACAATATTATCATAACGGTACAATTTATATCTCTCAATTAGATCAATTAATTTTTGGGAATATTTCCTGTCAGTTGCATACCCAGCTTTTTTTAGTCCTTTTGCCCAGGACTTGTAATCATTTTTTTTTAATTTAAAAAGTGATGCATATCTATCTCTAGAAGCTAAAAATATAGAATGATCTCTAAAAGAAAATTCTGGTGATGAATATTTTCTAAAACATTCCTGCTTTTTATCATCATCATGATAAATTTTTGGCCCATTCCAATCATGACATTTAATACCAAAATGATTATTTGCATTAGCAGCCAATCTTCCCTTACCAGATCCAGATTCTAGAATACCTTGAGCTAATGTAATACTTGCAGGTATATCATATTGCCTCATTTCATCCATTGCAATTCTACTATAATACTCAATATAATCTTCAGTAGTTCTTACCACAGGAATAATAGGTTCGTCGATTTTTTTGGTTTTTTTCTTTTTAGATTTCTTTTTCTTTGAAGTAATTTCCTTTCTATCATCTTCATAATTATAAATAGTTCTTTTTGAACCACAACTTTGTAAAAAGTAGACACACAATATAAATACTAAATACTTTTTCATTTCAATCATTCAAAGATAATTCAAATTAAATTGAATTTCCTTTATCTTTGCTTAGCTAGTTATCATTCTACAAGTATGGATGAAATGGATTATTACATAACAAAAGAAGGATATAAATGTTATACTGAAAAATATCATTTAAAAAGAGGCTATTGTTGCCAAAGTAGTTGCAGACATTGTCCATATAGTTATAATCCATATACTAATTAATATTAATTATGACTTTTAAAGAACAGATTAGAGAGGGTATTCCCAATAAGCTACCGGCTAAAAGAAAATATGATTTAAAAATAAATCATGCTCCAATTCGAGAAAATGTCTTGACAAAAAGTGAAAGGAAATTAGCACTTAGAAATTCTCTTAGATATTTTAACAAAAAACATCATGGTTTATTAATTAAAGAATTTAATGAAGAATTAAACAGATATGGCAGAATATATATGTATAGATATAGACCTAACTATAAAATGTATGCCAGGCCAATTAATCAATATCCTTATAAATCAAAGAAGGCTGCAGCAATTATGTTAATGATTCAAAATAATTTAGATGAAAATGTGGCTCAACATCCACATGAATTAATAACATATGGTGGAAACGGATCTGTGTTTCAAAATTGGGCTCAATATCTAATTTGTCTGAAATATTTGTCTGAAATAACAGACAAACAAACCCTTATAATCAACTCTGGACATCCTCTTGGGCTTTTTCCGTCAAATAAAAATGCTCCTAGAGTTGTAGTATCCAATGGAATGGTAATTCCAAATTATTCAAAGAAAATAGATTTTGAAAAATTTAATGCACTAGGCGTTACTCAATATGGTCAAATGACAGCAGGGAGTTATATGTATATAGGACCTCAAGGAATTGTACATGGGACAACAATAACAATATTAAATGCCTTTAGAAAAATAGGGAAAAATCCTAAAGGAAAAGTCTTTCTAACCTCTGGTCTTGGAGGAATGAGCGGAGCTCAACCAAAAGCTGGGAATATATCAAAATGTATTACAGTTTGTGCAGAAGTAAATATAAAAGCTGTTCAATCTAGGTTTTCACAAGGTTGGGTAGATGAAATAATTGATAATTTGGATTCACTTGTAAACAGGGTTAAAGATGCCATAAACAAAAAAGAAGTAGTATCCATAGCATATCATGGAAATGTAATAGATGTATGGAAAGAGTTTTACAACAAAAAAATTCATATTGACATTGGAAGCGATCAAACATCATTGCATAACCCCTGGTCGGGAGGTTATTATCCTGTTGGATTGAGCTTTGACAAAGCAAATGAAATGATTTATCAAAACCCTAAACTTTTCAAGAAAAAAGTTAAAGAAAGTTTAGTTGAACAAGCGAAACTAATTAATAAACATGCTAATAGAGGGACATATTTCTTTGATTACGGTAATGCCTTTCTTTTGGAAGCATCCAAGGCAAAGGCAGATGTAATGAGCAAAGATGGAGTTAATTTTAAATTTCCAAGCTATGTTCAAGATATTATGGGCCCAATGTATTTTGACTATGGGTTTGGTCCATTTAGATGGGTTTGCTGTAGTGGAAAATATGAAGATTTAGATAAAACTGATGAAATTGCTTGCAAAGTCCTTGAAAGAATAATGAAAAGATCTCCCAATCAAATTAAGCTACAATTAAAAGACAACATAAACTGGATAAAACAAGCTAAAGAAAATGCTTTAGTAGTTGGATCAAAAGCAAGAATATTATATGCAAATTCTGAAGGAAGAATAGAAATTGCCAAAGAATTTAATAAAGCTATAAAAAAGAAGATCATTAGTGGTCCTATAGTACTGGGTAGAGATCACCATGATGTATCAGGCACAGATTCGCCTTTTAGAGAAACCTCTAACATATATGATGGATCAAAGTATACTGCTGATATGGCAATTCAAAATGTAATAGGAGATAGTTTTAGAGGGGCAACATGGGTAAGTATACATAATGGTGGTGGTGTTGGATGGGGAGAAGTTATTAACGGAGGTTTTGGTATGGTTCTTGATGGTTCTAAAGAAAGTGAAGACAATTTAAAGTCTATGTTATTTTGGGATGTGAATAACGGTATTTCTAGAAGAAGTTGGGCTAGAAATAAAGCTTCGATTTTTGAAATCAAGAGAGCAATGAAAAAAGAACCACTTCTTAAAGTAACGATTCCAAATATGGTTGATGAAAAATTAATTGAAAAATATAAATAAAAATGAAAACCATAATTAAGATTATATTAGTATTTGCAATATTACTTTTATCCTCATGTAATGCTATTAGAGTTAGTTCTGACTTTAATGATAAAATTAATTTCAATGATTACAAGACATATGCTTTTTCTAAAAAAGGGGTAGATGAAGTTGAAATAAATGACATTGACAAGAAAAGAATTCTTAATGCAATTGATGTTGAGCTATCAAGCAAAGGACTTAGAAAAAGCTCAATTGAACCAGACCTTATGGTTAATTTCTTTACCAAAACAAATAAAAAAATAAATTATTATCCAAGCTATGATTATTATGGTTACGGCTCATCTCTTGCACCATGGTACAATACGTATTATTATCATAATTATTCTGAAGGAGTGTTATTTATTGACTTGATTGATTATGAAAAAAACGAACTAATCTGGCAAGGAGTCGGAAAAGGATATATTCCTAGTAAGAGAGCAAAGAAAGAAGAACAAGTAAAACTCTTTGTAAATAAAATATTAATTCAGTATCCACCGCAAAATTAATTATTAACATCCAGAACATCTCTTAAAGAATTTCCAAGTAACATAAAAGCCATAACAAGCATCATAATGCATACACCTGGCGCAATTGCTAGAAATGGCTCTCCTAATATTATATAGTTATAATGATCCTTAATCATTGATCCCCAGCTTGACATTGGGGGTTGTGCTCCAAGACCAAGAAAACTAAGCCCACTTTCAATTAAAATTGAAGCTGCAAAATTAGCAGCACATATAATAATTAAAGATGAAGTTATATTTGGTAAAATATGTCTTGTGATTATTCTAAAATCGCTAAAACCAAGAACACGGGCTGCAGTTATGAATTCCCTTTGCTTTAATGATATTACTTGGCCTCTTACAACTCTTGCTACCTCTACCCACATGGTCAAACCAACTGCAATAAAAACCTGCCAAAATCCTTTGCCCAATGCCAAAGTAATAGCAATAACTAATAAAAGTGTAGGAATCGACCATGTCACATTAATTAGCCACATTATTGTTTGATCAACAAATCCAGAATAATATCCAGAAAGACAGCCCATAATCAAACCAATTATTAAAGAGATAAATACAGCAACAAAACCTATTGAAAATGATATTCTAGCACCTATTATAATTCTACTCAAAACATCTCTTCCAAATTTATCAGTTCCAAAATAAAATTTCTTATGAATTATTGGAGATCCATCAATTAATTGCAAAGACATAGTTTTATAATCAAATTGATTGAATTCTTGATAATAGATTGTGTCATTACTAATTTTATAATTAATGATTGGAATTTCTATATCAGGATTCTTATCTCCATATAATAATTTATTTATAGACGATTGGGGCTCTATATCATTAGGAATTACTAACATATCCACTTCAAATCCTGGAGCCTTTGAATGAATTGATAAATGCATTTGATTTGCATTTTTTGAATTATCGGGTGCAATAGCATATGCAAAAAAAGCAATTAATGCAACTAGTATAATAAATACTAAACTAATTATCCCAGATAAATTTTTTTTAATATTAAAAAAGGGATTTCTCAAAATTTTCTAATTAAGTAGAATAGACTATCTCTCAACATAGGAGAGTCTTAAATCATTTAAGACATTTAAAGACTCATTTACATAAATGTCTTTAGATAAATTCTTATGCCACCTCTTTCTTTTTTCTCCAAGACTTGAATCTTTAGCAATTAAATCAATTTCATATGGAAGTGATTTAAATGTTAAGTCAGAAGAATAATCAGAGAGTTTTTTATACTTCTTTGCTTTTTCCTCATTTAATAATAAATCCTTCTTAAATTTACTATAATTCAAAGTATAAATATCTCTATCTCGAATCGATTTAATCCATTTGGCATTCTCATCAATTAAGCTAATAAATTCACTTGAGTTCATTCTATTTTTACTTGCTTGTATAGTCTTATTATAATCAAAGAAAGTTTTCCAAGGCTCATAGGAAACTGGATCAATCTTATCCCATTCCAATGGATTTTCCTGATTTTTTTCACCAAAATCAACATAAGTGTATTTATTTGGAACTACAATATCACTCTTAACTCCTTCTAATTGAGTTGATCCTCCATTAATTCTATAATATTTTTGAGTTGTAAATTTTAATGCTCCTAAATCACCATTTGTATTACTTCTAACCATTCTATTTAAGTCAAGAACATTTTGTACAGTTCCCTTTCCATATGTTTGCTTACTTCCAATTATAATAGCTCTTTTATAATCTTGCATTGCAGCAGCTAATATCTCAGAAGCAGATGCAGAAAATTCATTTACAAGAATTACTAAAGGCCCTTCCCATATTATCGATCTGTCCTTATCTCTTAAAATTTGACTTTCTTTATTCATTGACCTTACTTGAACAATTGGTCCTTCTTGAATAAATAAACCAGCCATTTCTACAACTGTTTTTAATGAGCCGCCACCATTATTTCTTAAGTCTAATACAAGCCCCTTAATACCTATATTTTTTAATCTAATTATCTCCTTCTTAACATCTCTTGCAGCATCACGACTAGTTGAATTATCAAAATCAATATAGAATTTTGGAAGATTAATAAAACCATATAAATTTTCCTCTTTATCTACAATTGAAGATCTAACATATGTCTCCTCTAACAGAACTATATCTCTTTTTATTTTTAGATCTACTATTTCTCCGTCTACCTTCTTAATAGTTAATATAACATTGGTTCCTTTTGGCCCTTTAATCAATTTAACAGCATCCCTAATTGGCATTCCAATAATATTGGCAGCTTCATCTTGGTCATTTTGACGAACTTTTAGAATTATATCTCCTACCTCTAATAAATTTTGCCTCCATGCTGGACCTCCAGAGATTACTTCTACTACCTCAATCCTGTCTAATTTTTTAAATAACCGAGCTCCAATACCTGCATAATTTCCTGACATATCAACATCAAATTTATCCTTAGCTTCTGGATTATAATATATAGTATGAGGGTCATATTGTTCTATGAAAGAATTTAGATATAAACTAAACCAATCTTCCCTATCAATATCTTTGTAAAAATCATATATCTCATTTAAAGTATTTAGAGTTGATTCTCTTGCTTCTAATTCAATTTCTATATTTGACTTTATTTTATGAGGTGGATTATCTTCTAATTCATTTTCCTGCTCCTCCAATAAATTATCATAAATTTCAATTGAAGAAAATTTCAATTGTTTTCTCCATCTGTCTTTTAATTCTTTTCTATTTCTTGCATAATCTAAAGATTCGAAATCAGCAATAAAATTTTCATCTAAATTATAATCAAAAGGATTATTTAATATCTCCTCATAGATAATCTTTGATTCCTTAATCCTTAATTCTAGTCTATTGTATGTTAGATCAAAGAAATCTACTTCTGCATTTATAAATTTATCATCAAGTTTGTTTTCGTATTCTTTAAATTCTTCAATATCTGATTTATAAAAATATCTTTTATATGGATCAATTCTATTTAAATATTCATTGAATACCTTATTAGAAAATTCATCATTAATTTCTTTTTTAACAAAGTGTCCTTGATCTAAAACATATGATATAAGTTGCAAAAGCAACTTATCTTTATCTGTTTGATCAAAATTACTAGAAGTAAAGCTACATGAAGCTAGCCCCAGAATAAAAGTTAATGATATTACAATAATATTTTTCTTCATATATCAATAATAATTCGAAAATAAATAAAAAATACATCATTATCTTCTATTATATGTATAATTTTTTGTTAAACATTACAATTATTTATTTACTTACTTTTGTATAGATTATTTTAGATAAAAATGAAAAAAAGACCCCTTATACTATTAACCAATGACGATGGAATTACTGCTCCTGGATTAAGGACATTAATTAAAGTTATGAATAAAGTTGGTGAAGTTGTAGTTGTTGCTCCAGACAGTCCTCAAAGTGGAATGGGCCATGCAATAACAGTTAATGATACACTGTACTGTAAAAAAGAGCATATAGACGATGGTCCTCAAACTGAATATAGTACTTCAGGAACACCTGCAGATTGTGTCAAACTAGCAGTTAATGAAATTTTAAAAAGAAAACCAGATCTATGTGTTTCAGGAATAAATCATGGATCAAATGCCTCAATAAATGTTATTTACTCTGGAACAATGAGCGCAGCTGTTGAAGCTGGCATTGAAGGCATACCCTCAATAGGGTTTTCCATTTGGGACTATAATTGGAATGCAAACTTTGAAAAATGTGAAAAATACATCGAAATTATTACAAAAAATATATTAGAAAAGTCTAAAGAAAAAAACATAATTTTAAATGTTAATTTTCCTAAAATTGATAGAACTGATTATAAAGGAATCAAAATCTGTAGACAAGCAAATTCTTATTGGAAAGAAACATTTGATAAAAGAAAAAACCCTAATGGTAGAAATTATTACTGGCTAACTGGTAAATTTATTAATCTTGATAAAGGGAAAGACACAGATCAATGGGCATTAAACAATGGATATATATCAATAGTGCCTGTCAAATATGATATGACATCATATGATGAAATTGATGAAATATCTAAATGGAATCTAAATGATTAAAAAGGAAATTATAATAGGGCTTATAACTGGATTTATTGCAAATATATCTGGGTTAGTACTTGCAATTTTATTTCTGAATGACAATCCATCTATTATTGAAGTTGTTGTCAAATCCTTTGAAGAAAGATTATTAAGTAAGCTAATAAGTTTGGGGGCAATCATGAATCTCTTTGTTTTTTTTGTATATATAAAAAAGAGACAAGAAAATAGAGCAAAAGGGGTATTAATGGCTACAATTATAATTGCAATAATTACAATAATATTAAACTTAATATAATTTGAAATATTATATAATTGCTGGCGAAGCATCTGGAGATTTACATGGGTCTAATTTAATTAAAGAATTAAAAAAATTGGACAGGAACTATAGTTTTAGGTGTTGGGGTGGTGATTTGATGAATGAACAAACAAATAACCTTGCCAAGCACCATAAGGATTACTCTTACATGGGTTTTCTTGAAGTTTTTTTGAATCTATATACAATAATAAAAAATATTTCATTTTGTAAATCTGATATTCTTAAGTATAATCCAGATATTATAATATACATAGATTTTCCAGGATTTAATTTAAGAATTGCAGAATGGGCAAAAAAAAATGGTTTTAATAATCACTATTATATATCTCCTCAAATCTGGGCATGGAAAGAAAGTAGAATAAAATTAATTAAAAAGGTGATTGATAAAATGTACGTTATACTGCCTTTTGAGAAAAAATTCTACAAAGAAAAGCATAATTTTGATGTTTCTTTTGTTGGTCATCCCTTAATGGATGAAATTAATAAAAGAAATAGTGAAGACACTTCTAAATTAAGCCAAAAAATATCAAAGAATAAAACAATTCTTTTACTCCCAGGAAGTAGAGATCAAGAAATTAAAAAATTGCTACCCATAATGCTAAGTGTGGTATCAAAATTTAAAGATTATAAATTTATTATTGGAGCTGCTCCCTCTCAAAAATTATCAATCTATCAGGATTATATAAAAGATAGTAATGTTGAGATTATTCAGAACAAAACATATGAACTATTAAAAAATTGTACAGCCGCTATTGTAACTTCAGGTACTGCTACGCTAGAAAGCGCCTTGTTTAAAGTGCCTCAAATTGTATGTTACAAATCAAGTTGGACTACCTATCTAATTGGAAAAATTTTATTAAAAAATCTAAATTATATTTCATTAGTAAATTTAATTGCAAATAAGTTGATAGTAAAAGAATTAATACAAAATGCTTGTTCTAAGAAAAATCTAATAAAAGAACTAAACATAATTTTAGAAAAAGAAGAAAGAGCAAAAATAATTAGCAATTATAATGAACTTGAAAATAGTCTGGGAGGAAGAGGCGCAAGTAATAAAACTGCAAAAATTATATATAACTACTTAGTAGAGGAAAATTCTGGAACAAAAGACTCATAATACTTGTTAAATTCATCTTGAGTTTTAATTGATTTATATCCCTCATCCTTAAATAACTTTAACCATAATTCAATCTGCTGAGGAGTTTTATATCCTATTACATAATTAATTAATTGAGAGCTATTATCCATAAAAATAATAGTTGGATATGCACTTACATTTAAATATCTAGTTAACTCATGAGTTCCATTTCGTCTTTGTGATTTCTCAGGCTGATATTTAGGATTAACAAATAATCTTCCATCATAATTTATCTCTGCATCTCCTTCAGCATTAAATTTAACAGCATAATAATGTTTATTTATATATTCTGATACATCTTTATTTTGAAAAGTATTTCGATCCAACATTTTACATGGACCGCACCAATTTGTATAAACATCCATTATAATATTTTTCGGATTCTTTTTTTGAAGTTCTAGTGCTTGATCAAGAGTTAACCAATTTATCTCTTGTGAATGAATCTGAAAAAAATTAAAAATAATCAATATTGTAAAAAGAGCTCTTAGCATATTATTTATTTTATTCCGTGCATTAATTTTTTAATTAGAGGATGCAATAATAATGATAAAACTCCTAATATTATTGGTATAATAGTAAAAATTAAGAAAAATCCTGACAAACTATATTCCTGAGTAATCTTATCAATATCGCCTCCTATATAATGTGCTAATTTCTGTCCAATAGCTATGGCCAAATAATATACTCCAAACATAAATGCTATCATTCTTGCAGGTATTAACTTACTCAAATAAGACAATCCCATTGGAGATAAACAAAGTTCTCCCAATGTATGAAACAAATACGCTAATACTAGCCACATCATACTTAAACTTGCAGTTTCAGCTCCGGATGGAACATTGCGTGCACCAAAAGCTAAAAAGCCAAAGCCAACACCTAATAAGGCCAATCCTAAAAAATATTTTACAGAAGCTGGCGGATTATATTCACTATCCCACCATTTAGTAAATAATGGAGCAAATACTATTATAAATAATGAATTTAATATTGCGAACCAAGTAACAGTAACCTCAGTTTCAGTAGACTGAAATTCAATAAATAATTTATAAATAACAATTCCCCATATAATTATAAAACTAAGTCCTAATATTGTGTTAGACAATGCTATTTTTTTATATGTTATTCTAAATAAATTAATAAGAACATAAGTAATTATAGCAAGAGGAATAACTGTTACTAATAAATCAATTATTTTAAATATTGTTGCACTACCACCTTCTAAAAATCTGTCTGTGAAATCTCTTGTATAAATTGGTAATGAACCCGCTCCTTGTTCAAACCCAGCCCAAAAAAAAACAGTAAATAAACAAAAAATTGAAAAAGCAATCATCCTGTCTCTAACAATCTTAGAATACCTAGGAATTCTAATAATTAGCACTATAATAAAACTAATTACAGCCAATAATGCATAAAATAAAGAATCCCCCATCCCAAATACTGTAAAATTGAATGTCTGAATATTTCCTATTTTACTTAATGGATCATTTACAATAAAAATAAGTGCACAAACAATAAAAATTCCTATTAATATATAATCTATTAATAGAAAAGGATTAAGTTTTTCAGTATTATTACTTGTTTGTATCTCATTAACTTTTTTCTTATCTGGTTTATCACCAATATTTCTAAATAAAGGTTGTGCATAATAAAACTGTAGCATTCCTAAAAACATAAAAATACCAGCTAATCCAAAGCCATAGCTCCAACCTATTTTCTCTCCAATCCATCCACATAACATAATTCCAATAAAAGCACCAGCATTTACTCCCATATAGAAAATATTATAGGCTCCATCCTTTTTATCATCTCTACCTTCATATATTTTAGAAATTATAGAAGTCATGTTTGGCTTGAAAAAACCATTACCTATTATCAAGAAAGTAATTCCTATATATAGAAATGTTGGTGTTTCTACAGCCATTGAAGCATGCCCTAACGTCATAAACAGTGCTCCAATAACTACTGCCATTCTATAACCAATTTTATTGTCTGCCAGCCAACCACCAATTAAAGGGGTTAAATAAACAAATAATGCATATGTCCCTAGCAAAGACAATGCTTCTGAAGAAGTCCATCCCCAACCAGGATTATCACCAGTAATAAGACCTGTTAAAAAAATAACTAAAATAGCTCTCATCCCATAGTAAGAGAATCTTTCCCACATTTCTGTAAAAAACAGGACGAATAAAAGTGAAGGATGCCCTAAGACACTCGTTTTAAAAAACTCAGCATTAGAATTTTGATTCATATAATATACTTAAGCTAGAGATTCTTCAGCCTTATGAGTTAATCTCTTTAATGGTTTAATGATAAGTAAAACTAGCAAACCAAAGATTGTACAAAAAACTGCAATACCTGTAAAGATTTTAAATTCACCGATTTCTGTAGCTGATTCACCTAATAGGCCTGCAATCTTATTACCTAACCCTGTTGCTGCAAAATAAGCTCCCATCATAAATGCCATCCATCTATCGGGAGCAAGTTTTGTAATAAAAGATAATGCTACAGGAGAGGCACATAATTCTCCAATAGTATGGAACAAATAAGCTAACACCAACCAATGCATGCTAGATAACCCCTCTACTTCATATTGCATAGAAGCTGCAGACATAAAGAAAAAGCCCCATCCCATTATAATTACTCCAATTGCCATTTTAAATAAAGAAGATGATTCTCTTTTTCTATTTTTCCACCAAACCCAAAAACTACCAACTATCGTAGCAAATATTAAAATAAAAATAGCATTTACTGATTGGAACCAACTTGCTGGAACTAAAAAACCATTAATTAATAAGTCCGTTTTTTGTTTAGCATATACATTTAATAATCCTCCTGCTTGTTCAAATGAACCCCAAAAAACAATGATAATTAAAAAAGATAAATAGGTTACTAAAATTCTATCTTTCTCAATCTTATTTCCGTCATTATAAACTACAATAGCGACTCCAACAGCAAACGCTAACCCCATTACTAATAGTCCATAGTTTAATGAACCATTAAGTAGCCATATAACCATACCTAAAGCAAATGTTATCATAAATCCTACTATCGAATTATTAGATTTAAAAATTGAAGAAATCAAGTTACTATCTGTTTTTTCACTTTCATCTCTTTCATCAATAACCAAATTTCCAACATGAGTTAAATATCGTTGACCATACCAGTATGTCAACTGACCAAAAGCCATCCCAATACCTGCTAAACCAAATCCATAGTGCCATCCAATAGTCTCGCCAATATAGCCAACTATTAAAGCAGAAGCTGCTGCGCCAAGATTAATGCCCATATAGAAAATATAAAAGCCTAGGTCTCTTTTATCCTGCTCGTGTTTAGGATATAGGCCCCCAACCATAGTTGAGATGTTAGGCTTTAACATACCCACACCCATAACTATTAAAGTAAGTCCAGTATAAAATGCCCACATGGCTTCTATTGCTAGAACAGAGTGTCCTGCAACCAGTAACATTCCGCCAACAAAAACTGATTTCTTTTGTCCTAATATCTTATCTGCTATAATTCCGCCAGGAATCGAGGCTACATAAACAAACATTGTATACCATCCATATAAAGCAAGAGCATCTTCATTGCTCCAGCCTAATCCTGCATTTTCAATTCCAACTTCAGCAACTAAATAAAGTACTAAAATTGCTCTCATTCCATAGTAGGAAAATCTCTCCCACATTTCAGTCAAAAACAAAATATATAATCCAACTGGATGACCTAAAAATTGTTTTTGATTAGCTAATATATTTGAATCTGTCATGGTGTGTAAATTAAAAGATTTTACTAAAATATTATAAATTATCTAATAATTTTAATTTTCAATAATAAATTATATTAGCAGTATATTATTGTTGTAGAATACTATATTTGATTTATATTAAATTTCAAAAATGAGTAAAGAAATTGATGGTTTTTCGAAGCTAAGTAAAGAAGAAAAGATAAACTGGATAGTAGATAATTTCTTCACAGATACAGTAATGGCAAAAAGTGTGTTAAAACAGTATTGGAATGAAGATGATAAACTTCAAAAACTTCATGATGAGTTCTCAGAAAATACATTGAGTAATTTTTATTTGCCATTTTCAATAGCTCCTAATTTTTTAATAAATGGCAAGAAATATAGTATTCCTATGGTAATTGAGGAGAGCTCTGTAATTGCTGCGGCATCAAAATCAGCAAAGTTATGGTCTGATCTAGGAGGATTTAAAGCAAAAGTAATTTCAAAAATAAAAACAGGTCAAGTTCATTTTACTTTTACAGGAGATAAACAAGCCATTAGTTCTTATTTCAATTATATAAAGCCCACATTAATTCAAGATACTGAAAGCATAACAACAAATATGAAAAAAAGAGGTGGAGGAATAATTGATATTTTATTAATTGACAAAACCTTTGATATGAAGGGATATTATCAAATTAGTGTTTCATTTGATACTATTGATGCAATGGGAGCTAATTTTATAAATTCTTGTTTAGAACAAATTTCAAAATCATTTAAAGATAAAACTGATATATTTAAAGATTGCATAATAAAATCTAATGACATTAAAATTATAATGAATATTGTATCTAACTATGTTCCTGATTGTCTTGTTAAAGCAGAAGTATCATGTAAGGTTAAAAAATTAAATAAAAAAGAAGATTTTAATGGCTATTGTGAAAAGTTTGTTCAAGCTGTTAAAATAGCAGAATTAGACACATATAGAGCTGTTACCCATAATAAAGGTATCATGAACGGGATTGATGCTATTGCTGTTGCAACTGGAAATGATTTTAGAGCAATTGAAGCTGGAATTCATGCATATGCATCAAAAGACGGAAAATATAGAAGTTTGACTCATGCTAAAATTGAAAATGGTGTTTTCCGTTTTTCAATTGAAATACCGTTAGCACTAGGAACTATTGGAGGAATAACAAATCTTCATCCTCTAGTTAAGCTAGCATTAAACATGTTAGATGACCCAAATGCTGAAGAATTAATGGAAATAACTGCCGCTGTAGGTCTTGCTCAAAACTATGGCGCATTAAGATCGCTAATAACATCTGGCATTCAGAAGGGACACATGAAAATGCACTTAATTAATATTTTGAATTCATTAGAAGCAACAGAATCTGAAAAACAATCAGCTGTAGAATATTTTAAAGATGAAATTGTTAATAATAACAATGTTCAAAGCTATATAACCAAACTTCGCAAATCTAATGAAATATAAAAGCAATGGTAAAATATTATTAACATCTGAGTACTTAGTATTGGATGGTGCTTTAGCATTAGCTCTTCCATCAAAATTATCGCAAAATCTTGAAGTAAAATATACACATAATAAAAAAGAAATTAATTGGATAAGCTACGATTTTAACGGCGAAATTTGGTTTACTGAATGCTTTGTTATTTCAAAACATAAATTTTCATATAAAAACAAAAAAAATAAATATTCTGATAAACTAATTTCAATTTTTGATGGAATTGAAAAACTTAAAGAAGGTGTTTTTTCTAATATAGGAGCTGAATTTACTACTAGATTAGAATTTTCAAAAAATTGGGGATTAGGATCTTCTTCTACTTTAATTAATAATTTATCACTATGGGCAAAAATTGATCCTTACGATTTACTTGATTTAACATTTAAGGGTAGTGGATATGATATTGCGTGTTGTAATAAAATTAATCCTATAACATATGTAAAGAATAAAAATAGCAGAATAATAGAAGATGCTAATTTTAATCCATCATTCAAAGAAAATTTATTTTTTGTCTATTTAGGTCATAAACAAAACACATCAGAGGCAATAGAAAATTACAGATCCATGCCTAATGACATAAATAATATTATCCCAAAAATCAACTCAATTAATTTATCTATAATTAAATCAAATACATTAAATGAATTTGAAAAATTAATTGTAGAACATGAAGAAATTATATCAAAGACTATAAATATAGAGCCAATAAAAAATAGACTATTTAGTGATTACCAGTCAGGTGTTGTTAAAAGTCTTGGTGCTTGGGGTGGAGACTTCGTACTTGTAACAGGAAATAAATCAAGTTTGAGTTATTTTAGCAATAAAGGATATAATGAAATTATTCCTTATAAGGATCTTGTATACTAGATTAGTAAAATAAGGACCTATTATCTTCGATTTCAGAAGATTCTAAAAGAGCTTCATAAACTTTAGAATTATATGAACCTAGAGTTATTGAATTTAAAAGATTCGTATAATTTTGATAACTACTCATCACATTAGCATACTTTATCCTATCAACTTTTACATAGAAAACTCCTTTATTTCCAATAATACCCTTCGACATTACTCCTTCACCTATTCCAAAAGCATGTCCAACAACATTTGGTTCATTACCAGTACCCGAAAGAACAGGGTTTTTCATATTAACGGCTAAAGAAGTTTGAATTGTTTGGTTTTGACTGGATGAAATATCATCAAAAGATTTACTTTTTATCTTATCCATAATCATTTTAGCCTTTTTTTCTTTTTTAATTTCAGGAATAGCTGTAATAGATGCTTTATCAATTGACATCAATCCTTCTGAGTTAATTGAAGTTAGCATTGCAACTAAATAATCTCCATTTTGCAGATTAAATCGTCTTACATCATCAACATTTGTATCAAAATCATAAGCCCATCTTACTATTGCTCTTTGAGAGCCTACTCCAGGAATATTTTCATTTAGTTCTCTAATATTATTAACAGGATTAACTTTATAATTAAATTCATTGGCTACATCTCTAAAATTAGATTTTTCTATTGCTATTTCAAATTTTGAAGAAATATTAAAGATACTATCTATAGTTCGTTCAGAGGCTTCAAGTTTAAAAGCTAAATTTGCAACTTTAACTGCCTTTTTTCTTTTAGATTGAGACAAGATTTCAATAATATGAAAACCAAAATCAGTTTCAACAACTGATATTTTACCAACTCTGTTTAGAAAAGAAAAATCTTTAAACTCAGGAGCAAATCCATCTATATATGAAAATTCAATTTCACCATCATTTTCATTACTAGCTTTATCAGAGGATAATGATAATAGGCTTTTAAATTTACTAGGTCTTCTTACAACAATTCTATATATACTATCTGCCTTTTTCTTAGCCTGCTCCTTTGTTCTTGTTTCATTAGGATCACTTCTTAAAGATCCACTGTATGGAATTAATATATGTCTAACCTTAACAGACTCAGGGATTCTTCTAGTATCTACTAATTTTGTAATCTTTATAAATTCACCTTCTTTGTATGGACCATATACCTCTCCCTTATTTAAAGAATAGATTATAGGCGTCATTTCTTTTGAGAAAGAATTCTCAAAGACATAGGAATCATATAGTTTAATAGCAGAATTTAGATTTAAAAATTCCTCATCATTTCTAGTATTTTTAAATCCTAATACTTTTTTATTTGTTTTCGTTTCAAAATCAAATTCTTCACGATCATTTAGTAATTCTGTAAGTTGACTCTCAATTTTCTTTTCATCATATTTAGATGGGTTTTCTTCAAACTTAACGTATATTAAATCTCTAGAAGCTTTAACCTTATAATCACTCTCATTTTTCTGCATGTATTTTTTTACATCAGATTTTGTTACCTTAACCAATGAGTCAGGTATAGTTGAAAATGGGATTTTTATATATTTTAAATCAATATTATCATTTTCATAATTGTATTGGGTTTTTCCTTCAAAGACAGTAGAATTGATTCCTGATCTTATCAAATCAAAATATATCTTTTCAAGTCCTGAAAATGCAAGAGTTGATTCATAATTATTCCAAGATTCATAATTAATTTGAGCTCCCTGTAAATCCATTGTCTCAGGAGATATTTCTTTTAAGTTAGATATAAATTCATTTAATTTTCTTTGATCAAACTCACCCTGAGAATCTTTAAATTCATCAAATGATAATAAATTGCTTTTTAATAAATCTCTCATTAAATCTCTTTCAACAGTAATTCTTAGTTTATCAAATTCAGAGGCTAATATCAATTTTCTCAATTCAACATCCCAAATAGTATTCATAGATTGAACATTTGTTCTTGAACCTCTGTTTTGACGTTCTAAATTTTCAACTTTTCTCATAAAATCTTCTCTCTCCATCTCAATCCCATTAACAGTTGCAATAACATTTTGATCTGGCAGAGAAAATCCACTGCTATTTCTTATTATATCTGCTAATACAAAAGAGAATAATGCCATTGCAATAACTACTATTAAAAACAATGATCTTTGTCGTATTTGATTTAAAATTGCCATTTAAAATTAATTTTAAATATAGTGGCCAAAAGTAGTATTTTATTGTTAATTATGAAAACTTAAGCATCTATCTTTAGAGAAACTAAATTTATTCTAGTATTGGAAACATCTAGAATCCTAAACAAAAAATTACCCACTCTAATTTCTTCTTTTATTTTAGGAATTTTTTCAGTACTGTTTACAATTAATCCTCCTAAGGTTTCATATTCTTCACTAACTGGAAGGTCTAATTTATAATTCTCATTAAGATAATCTATCTCAATTCTAGCAGAAAATTCATATTCATTATCAGATACCTTTTTCTCAATCAATTCATTGTTGTCAAATTCATCATCAATTTCTCCAAAAAGCTCTTCAACTATATCCTCAATAGTTATCATTCCAGATGTACCCCCATATTCATCCAAAACTATTGCTATAGTTCTCCTTTTGGCAGTTAATACATTTAGTACATCCTTAATAAGCATTGCTTCGGGAATAAATTCAACTGGCATTAATATTGATTTGATAGTTTTTGGCTTATTGAATAAATCCGAGGAATGAGCATATCCTAAAACATCATCAATTGTGTCTTTATAAATTAAAATCCTAGAATAACGTGAGGAAATAAATAATGACTTTAAATTAGATATGTAATCATGAATCTCAACTGCTACTAATTCAATTCTAGGGATCATTGCATCTCTGGACTTTAACTCTGAAAAGTCCAATGCATTTTGAAAAATTTGAACTTCACTATCAATTTCTTGATCTTCCTCAACTGCATCCATTTGTTCATTAATATAATGTCCTAATTCATCTTTTGAAAAAAGCATTTGCTTGTTATCACCCTTCGAATTAAAAAATGTTTTTAAAAAAATATCAGAAATCCAAATAACAAAATCAGATATAAAATAGAAAACTATATAGAAAAAATAAGCTGGTAGTATAAAGAGTTTAAAAAATTTCAAAGAATAAATCTGGAAAAATACTTTTGGCAAAAATTCAGCAGTAATAAGAATAATAAATGTTGAAACAAGCGTTTGATTAATTAGATTAAACTCAAATTCTCTAGTTAATAATGCTCCCATTGTAAATCCATAGATTACTAAAGCAATGTTATTACCCACCAGCATAGTAGTAATAAATTTTGATGGTTTCTTTGTTAGTGTTTTTATTATTGAAGAAATAAATCCTGTTTTCTTTTTTTCAATTTCAATCGAAATCTTATTGCTAGAAACATAGGCTATTTCCATACCAGAAAAAAAAGCAGAAAAAATAAGGGAAATAATTATTATTGGTATATCAGACATAAGAAATTATAATTTACCTCTTTCTTTAAATCTCTTTTGATATTTATTTCTAAACCAAAACATAACAATTGATAAGATTGAAAAAATTAAGAAAATTATTGACCTATAAAAATCACTTTTAAAATTTAAAAGAAATTCTATAAAAAATATTATACAAAAACCTAGATAAGCATATTTAAGAAACCCTAATAACTTCATAATAAAAATAAATATAGCATTAGTATATTAAATGCCAATAGAATATTATACATATTATAAATTTAATGATTATTCTTCTAATGTTACATAACCACTTACATCTAAGAAAGTGATTTTTTCAAAGCTTTTGTCAGAATCAAATCCTGATCCATAAATATCTTTATCAGCTGAAATAAATCGAAAAGGATAATTTGTAAATAACCATTCTTCTATTCTATCATAATACATTTGATCAGTCATTAGTGTATCTTTTAGGTGGGTTATGATAACAACATTTTTTCTTAAATCAATCAAATTTGTGTTAGAATAAGAGATTGCATAATCTGCCGTAATTATACTCCTATTATTATTCTTATCAAACACCGTAATTTCAACCTTATTTGGAAATTCAAAATATGGGAAATCCATATTAGTAAAATTGAACATTTTTGGGCTTTTCAATATTAAACTAACAAATCCTGAATCAGTATAAACCGTATTTATATCAACAGCAGATGAAACAGATGTTTTTTCTGAACCAATATCAATAACATTTTCCAAATCATTATTACATGAAATCAATAGAAAAAAAGATATAATAAAACTAATTTTTTTCAAATCTATAGATTAGGCACTTTAACAGATCTTCCTATCCAACATCCTACTCTAATTATTTCACCTTCTCTTCCTGAAGAAAATATTTCATTTTTTTGAGGAGCTTTTGCTAAATAATTTCTTGAACTTTGATTAGCTGATTTTTTTAGTTTTCTATCAACCCTACCTGCCTTAAGTGCTTCTTTAGAAGCCAGCCAATAAACAGCTCTTTGTGTAAAGTTGTCAGATCCGCAATTTTTTGCACTACTAGCATACATTTGCGCAATAGCTAAATAACATTTTCCCATAGATGGGTTAAACCTAAGTGCTTTAACATAATATAATCTAGCCCTAGAAAACAAACCGTCCTTCCTAAATTTCGTTGCAATCCTAAATAATATCTTTGCTTTTTCATAGCTATCATTCTCTAACTCAATTGCTTGATTGTAATACTCAAGAGCCTCGGCTGACTTACCCTCCTTAGATTTAATAATTCCTAAATAATAAGATGTAGATGCATTTGGCTCTAACATATTTTTTTGCTGCAGAATTTTAACAAAAAGCTCTGAGTCGACACATTCCTTGTTAAATAATCTATTCAAAGCTCTTTGAAGCCATATTCCATCATTTTTCTTTTCTTCATAATTCTTCTCATATAATGGAATCAAATTCACACAATTTGCTCTATCACCAAGATCAATTTCCATTCCTTTAGAAATTTGATCGTATGCCTTTAAAAAACTATTAAATGATTTAACTTTTCTTTGATCTTTTGTAGATAAATCTATTTTCTTATCTATCTGTTCAGATAAGAACTTGTTAACATTATTAGTATAGTTTTTAATTTCTCTTTCTACCTTCTCAGAAATTTCATCATATTTAGTAAAAAATTCTTCAGCAGATTTTAGCTGCTCATCATAAAGCATAACAATTAATTTAAAGTATGTGTATAAATTTTTTGGATTGTTAAATGTTTTTGAATCTGTTATAAATGCATTATCAAACTTGTCATATACATCAGATTTAGTCATATTCAATTCACTCATATAATCATATTGCAGCTGGGCAGATTTTGCCAATATATCTCCAAGCGGAGTTTTTCTAGGAAAATTAATTCTTTTTTCATTCCATAGCTTTGCCAAATCATTTATGTAATTAACTTTTTCTTCGTCTAAAGAATTTTCAATTTTATATTTTAAAATTCTTTCACCGTAAACAAATATTGCACTATTGAATTTTGGGTTTCTTTCTCTAAGTTCCATCCAAGGCTCATAAGCAGCATCATAATTTTTTGCCTTTACATACTCACTAAAAATGGATAATAAATTAATATCATCCTCATTAGTTTGTGAATTAACATTTAGTGACACTAATAAAAAACTTAATACTATTACTAATCTGTATAGTCTCATGATTAATTATATTTTCTTTTTATAAACCATCTGTCATTTAAAGATAAACTCAATTGAAAATTAATAAAATTTTCTTTAACTAAATTTTGATCAGTAGTTCCTCGCTTCCCAATTTCAATTACAGTATTCATGCTTGAAAAAAGTCTACTAACTGGAATACCTAATCCAAAAGATATGCCAAACTCTTTAATTGACTGATTATTTATGTTTAATCCTGTTTTTTCAAAATATATACCAGATCTATAAACTATTCTTTGCCATAACTTGTTAAAAGAATTATAGTCAGGAATATAAAATCCACCTATAGACAAAACAGAAGAGTCTTCAAAATAAGTATTTGAATCACCATTTTGAATATCTAAAAGATCAGAAGAAAAAACACTGCTTTTTATAATATTATACTCAGTACCAATAAACCAATTTCTAACAGATCCTATTCCTACTCCAATGGAAATCTTAGAAGGCATTTTTAGGTCTGTTTCTTCAAGTCCTAATGGTAATAAATCAACCTCAATTTCATTAATTGGATATTCAATACCAGTAGTTTCACTTACAATAACAGAAGCAAAAGTTCTCTTATTTTTAGAAGTTAAATTATAACTAGGTGAATAGGTAAAAGAGGTGACTAATTGGGTTTTTTCATTAATCATTGGTTTATATGAAATTCCTAAATTATAATTAATACCACTTAAATCTGATCTATTTATTTCTCTAGCTTGATAATCCAATGGAAGCATATCAATATCATCATAAAGAAATTCTAGTGCACTATTCTGAATATTTCCAAAATTGTAATGGACATCAATACCAATGCTTAGATTATCAGAAATAAGATATCCAAATCCTAAAAATACTTTATTTACACCACCATTTCCTGAGTATTTATATTGCAGTGTATCAATACTGTTTCTAGACTCTAATTTATAACCAACAGAAGAATGAGGAATTACCCCAAATCCCATACCAAATTTTCCCATCGGCATATTCAATCCTAAATAATCAAATGTTGTAGTATTTGCATTATCAGAAGAATCAGAAGTTTCTAATTCTGTTGTTGTATGACCAATACCAACAGTAAATTTGACCAATCTGGCCTCATTATTAAAGGAAGACATATTATTACCAGCATATGAAGCTGGATTTCTAAAGTTCATATGAATACTGTCAGTATATATGCTAAGTCCTCCCATAGCTCTATTTTCTGTTGTACCCTTAAACTTAAGATTTCCTATACCATAAAATGAATAAGGGGAAGAAGTCCCTTCTTGTCCTTGGAAATTATAACATATAAAAAATATTATTATAAAAAAAATTCGTTTTATCAACTGTCAATATTTAAATTCAAAATAAAATTTAGACCTTCTAATAAAAAATTTTGATTCGCAAAGATGCTAATTTTTAATGGTTTAGACAAGAAAACTGAATCACCTCCAATCAAAATGACTTTAATATCCTTACACTTTTCCTGATATTCTGATATAGATTCTCTAATTTCAAAGATGACTCCATTAACTACACCTGAATGAATTGAATCTTCTGTTGAGGAACCAATAATATCATGTGGGTATTTTTTTTCTAATTCAGGTAAATTAGATGTATAGTTATTTAATGAACTGTATCTCATATCAATACCAGGAGATATAGAACCACCATGATAATTGCCGTTTTTATCAATAAAATCCATCGTAATACAAGTCCCAGCATCAATAACTAATACATTTGAATTAGGATAATGTTTTATTGCAGCACTTGCAAGAGCTATTCTGTCTGAACCAAGTGTTTCTCTACTCTTATATAGATTCTTAAAAGGTAATTTTAAGTTTTCAGATAGAAAATATATAGATTGTAAACTTAAATGTTCCTTTATTTCATAATTATCACTAATAGAAACATTCGATATAATGGCTCTATTGATAGCCTTATATTTCTGAGTAAATTTGTTTATACCTTGTATGATAGTTGAAGTTTTGATAGTATCTACTTCAACAATTTTATCATGTTTAAAAACTGCAATTTTACCATTAGTGTTTCCTACATCAATAATTAAATTCATATTATAGCTTGAGCATCAAATTTACAAAAGGATTTTTATAATAATTATTTTGCTCAATAATAAAAATGAATCTATATTTGACATTCATTTTATGGTACCTTAGCTCAGTTGGTAGAGCAACGGACTGAAAATCCGTGTGTCCCTGGTTCGATTCCTGGAGGTACCACAAACCCCCCTTCAAGGGGGTTTTTTGATTATTTATCGTTAACTTCATTAACTTTAAAAAAATTTACATAAAATATATTATGGATTATGCAATAGAAATTTTAAGTTCTGAATGGATAACAACTTCATTAAGTAGCATAGCTTTTATCCTATTTATTCTATATATAGGTAAAATTAGTTCTGAAAACAATAGAATTAAGTTTATTAAGATTATTGCCTTAATAATGATATTTTTAACTATTGCTAATCATACTATTCATTTAATTAATGGAACCTGGACATTAGACAAACAACTTCCAATACATCTTTGTGGAATTTCTGCCTTGATCTGTTGCGTAATTATGTTTATACCAGAAAATAAAAGACAATTTCTCTTTGAGTTTCTTTTTTATTGTGGAATTATTGGAGGGATGGTGTCTATACTAACTCCTCTAATTGATAATTACAACGGAAATGTTAACTTTTTCTACATACGGTTTTTTGTAAAACACGCAATTATTATAGCTTTCCCTATTTACTTAAGGAATTCTTTGAATATGGAATTAAGAGCATATTCATGGCTAAAAACATTTATTGCCATAAATGTATTGCTAGCTTTTATAATTCCATTAAACTTTTATATTGGGTCAAATTATATGTATTTAGCTGAGGTGCCTGCAGTAGATAATCCTTTAATTTTAACTACCCAGTGGCCATATTATATACTAACGTGGGAAGTAATTATCTTAATTCTTTTCTTAATTACATATTATTTTTCTAAAATAAAAAAAGTTTAATTTTTTCAACTACTAATAGAAAATGAAGATGTTATTTAAATTTCGTTTATTAAGCCTAATTATTATTTATACTATTTTTCTAAGTTGCAATAATCAACAAAACAAAAGTGCTTCTATAGATAATTATGAAAAAATAGATTATTATTCTGATTCAATTAATAATGTAAGAATAGACAATATAAGTTTAACTACTATAAATGTTTTAAATAATTGGATTGAATATCAAGAATTAAAAGAAGTAATTAGTTCATTGGAAAATAATGAATTCTCATTCTTTAAGGATAATAAAGAATATATTAGTAGATTCTTTGATGGTCTAAAAAAAAGTATACCAAAATCGATTAATAAACCAGCGATTATCGTTAGAACAGTTGTCTTAGAAACAAAATTTCTAATACTTGAAAGCTATTTTACATCAAATATTATTGATGAAAATCAAAAGAAAAACAGGATAAATGATGTATTGTCTGCTAATTCGAATTTTATATATCAGATAAATAAGTTAATTGAAAGATCAAATCAAAAAATTGAGGACTAATCTTTCTTCTTTTGAGCATTCAATGCATTTTTACTGATCATTGCCAAATTAAAATTTGGTGCTATCGCTAATGCCTGATCCATTATAGCAATTGCTGCATCTATATTTTCTTCCTTATTTTCCTTAAATTTTAGCAAACCTTTTAAATACAAAAAAGCTGCTTTCATAGAAACCTGATATTGACCTTGAGACTCATAATAAGTTCTCATAACATCATTATTTGAATTTGCTATTCCAAAAGTTATATTTTTAGTAGCTCCCATCAGATCATCTAATTGAATTTTTATATCAGCTAATTCATATGCAATTAGTGGATTAGGTTTTCTTCTAAACAACTCCTCATAATGAACAACAGATCTATCAAGCTGATTTAAAAATTGAAATGAAATTGCTTTTACTTCAACTGCCATATCAGAATCGTTTTTATTGCTTTCAATCCCAATTGTATTTAAAGCTTGAACATGTCTTCCTTCATTCATATATAATACCGCAAGGGTATCAGCTCTAGCTTGACTTGGATCTAATATGTTTAAGTGAGTTAAACCATTTATTACTCCTTGAATATCTCCTTGAGATTTCATTTGCTCATAATATTGTTTATAATGATTTAATAGAGAATTATTATCCTGACCATAACTAAAGGAAGTAATAGAGAATAATAATAGGATGTATAAATTTCTCATAATTTTACAATTTAATAATGACGAAACTAATAATAATTAATATTTAAAATGCAATTTGTACTAAAAATTCTCCATAAGTTATTTCATTTCCTGAATCAAAATCTGCTTTATAAGCACCCAATTGCATTTTTAAATTATTTCCATCCAGATATTTAGAAATACCAAATCCGTAACTATCAAATGATTGTAATAATGATTCTGTATTCATGTCAAATTCTGGGTTAGCCATTTCATATCTAAAATCTACTCCTAGTCCATTTTCAATTATATAACCTAAATGAATATTGTAGCTATCTCCTAAAATGAGGTGTTCACTAATATGTTGTGGAATAAGAATATTAAATGCATTTTCATCTGTATATACCAGATTTGGGTTACTTGTATATGAATCAGCATATTCAAACAAAAATGAAAAACCTTTGTACTTTAATAGTAAATCAAAAAATAATTGTGAATAATCAGGAAAATTGTGATTTCCACTACTATCATATAATCCAGGATGATCTTCTCCCATAGAGCTACTAACTCCAAAGGTTTTAGAATATGCACCCCCTAATTGTATTTTTAGATTTTCCTCACCAATTAAATCAACTGCAGTATTTTCATTTCCATCGCTAAAGGGTCCTAATGGGTACAGGTTAAGCCTAGATCCTAATTTGAAACCTCCAAGATCAGAAGACGTAAACATATATGATACCAACTAGAATATGTTTTTGCAAGATGGCCTAATCCTAGAATGTGTTATGTTTTAATTCTACTCTAAAACCAAATTTCGAAGACATTCCTAACGAAGAACCTGATAGGATGGCAACTTGTTTACCATTCATAGATGCTTTGCTAACATGTAATAAATGGTTTGAAGAAGGCCATATGATATGTTTTTTTACCTCAAGATTAGAAGAACATAGAGAGATAACAGAAACATGGCTAGAGAAACATGGATTTAAATACCATACTCTTTTGATGGGTAAACCGAGAGGCGGTAATTATCATTGGATTGATAATCATCTAGTAAAAGCAACCCGATACAATGGAAAATTCACTGATTTAGTAAAAAAAGAGATTAAAATTGAAGTTTTTGATGAATAAGATCTAATATGAGTAATACGCTGAAAGTAAATACAATGGCAGAATATATAGCTGCAGGTAAATCTCCAGAAATTTTATTTTGGATTGGCTGTGCTGGTAGTTTTGATGATAGAGCTAAAAAGATTACAAAAGCTTTTGTTAAAATCTTAAACTCTATTAATGTTGATTTTGCAGTTTTAGGTCAAGAAGAATCTTGTTCAGGAGATCCAGCAAAAAGAGCGGGTAATGAGTTTTTATTTCAAATGCAAGCTATCTCTAATATAGAAATTCTTAATTCCTATGATATTAAAACAATCGTAACTACATGTCCGCATTGTTTTAACACACTTAAAAATGAATATCCTTCTTTAGGGGGAAATTACAAAGTATATCACCACACTCAGTTTCTTAAATCGTTGCTCAATGAAGGAAGATTAAAAATTGAAGGCGGTTCTTATAAGGGAAAGAAAATTACTTATCACGATCCTTGTTACTTAGGTCGAGCAAATAATGAATACGAAGCACCAAGAGATTTAATACATAAACTTGAAGCTGAGTTAATTGAAATGAAAAGATGCAAGAAAGATGGATTATGTTGTGGTGCAGGAGGAGCACAGATGTTTAAAGATGCTGAAAAAGGAAATAAAGAGATTAATATTGAGAGAACTGAAGATGTAAAAGAAACAAAAGCTGAAATAGTTGTCACAGGATGTCCTTTCTGTAACACTATGCTTACCGATGGTGCTAAAACAATTGAAGAAGAAAGGAAAATCTCTGTTATGGATATAAGTGAACTAATAGCCAAGGCCCAAGAATTATAAATTATTTTTTTAATGAATGTAAAGTTTGAGGAATTAGCGGAAGATTCGAGAATCTGGATATATCAGTCCAACAGGGAATTTAGTACAGAAGAAATATCTGAAATATCAATAGGATTAAAGACGTTTTTAGAATCATGGACATCACATAAAAAATCTTTTAAATCTGCATTTCAAATTAAGTATAACAGGTTTATTATCATTGCTGTTGATAAAGATTTTGAGGTATCTGGTTGTTCAATTGATGCATCGGTAGGTTTTATACAGTTTATAGAAAAGAAATATCAAGTAGATTTACTTGATAGAAGAAATATCACATATAAAACGGCTAATACAATTAAATTCACCTCTCTCACTGACTTTAAGACTTTAATCAAAAGCAAATCTATAAATAAGAATACCATAGTTTTTAATAATTTAGTCTCTAACATTTTTGAATATAATAATCACTGGAAAACAAGTATTAAGAATAGCTGGCATAGTCGATTCTTATAAAATAATTG
>Ga0207991_1000350_pt1 | contig 31609 bp, 31 predicted proteins | sample ETN07SmetaG_FD_185786 | JGI IMG/M metagenome (GOLD analysis project Ga0207991, IMG submission 185786) | Marine microbial and viral communities from oxygen minimum zone, Eastern Pacific Ocean - ETNP2014F14-07SV275 (SPAdes) (version 2) | ecosystem: Environmental > Aquatic > Marine > Oceanic ...
CTTGATCTTTAGGATTACCAGTGAGATCACCAAAATTGTACTGATTAAAAACAGATTTCAGACGGTGTGAACCAGGTACAAATGACAACGAATTTTTTTGTTTAACGGGTACTAAAGGCATCCAAAGTGTGCAGGCATCATAACCTTCTATTGACCAATAAGGTTCATCCTGATGCCACGGAGTTTCAAACTTAGTACCAGGAGATCTCACGAATACGGCATCGAAAAAAAAATTAATAGTTGTGGCATTCATCAACTGACCACAAATCTGAGCAGCAGGAGAATTAAAAATAAACTTTTTATATTCTTCAATTTCTCGCCAAGCTAGGGTGTCATAAAACATGGTACGTCCAGAATCATCCTTATCCCATATACGCGAACGCTCCGTGGGAGCTTCACAATTAGCCTCAAGTCCCTTATTTAAAAGCTCAATCCAATCCTTATCAAACATGTCCTTCAACAATAAAGCGCCATCACGATGATAAGTATCAATTTCTTCGGTGGTGATGGGTCGCAATAATTCAGTATTCATATTTTTAGTACCCGTTTGTTTTATCAATCTGATTTACAAGCTCTTTATTTTCTATAAATAGTTTTAAATTCTTTACGAATAGATCTAGCGTCATTTTTACATAACTTCCATTATCATCAGAAGATACATGTGGTGTAATTATAAGATTGGGTGTATTCCAAAGTTTTGATTTAGCTTCGATTGGTTCGTGTGTAAAAACATCAAGTATTGCACCTGCTATTTCTTTTTTATTAAGCTTCTCACATAATCCCTCATAATCCATTGCAGATTGACGACCAATATTAACAATTCCACAAGAAGACTTGAGCAAGTCTAATCGCTTACGATTAATTAGGTTTTTAGTTTCTGGAGTTTCTGGAAGAGCAAGATATAAAATATCTGCCTCAGGTAAAACACTATCAATTTTTTCTATTGTAACAACTTTCGAACATCCTTTAACTGCCCCTCCTTTTTTATTTACTCCAATAATGTTTGCACCTAGTGGCGCAAGAAGTTTTGTCATTGCTGATCCAAGAGACCCTGTGCCTACAGCTACTACTGTCTTTCCTGCTATAGGATTGCTAAACAGAGATACAAATTCTTTATTTTTTTGATTTGTAATAATTTTTGGTATGTGGTTTTGAAGCATTAAAATACTCATTAAACCATATTCTCCTGCTTTTTTTGAGTGTACTCCACTACTATTAGTTAATACCAAGTTATTAAACATCCAATCTAAGGGAAATAAATGCTCAACTCCTGCCGAGACACAATGAATCCATTTTAAATTTGGAGCAACTTTTTTAAGGTCTGATGTTGGAAAATTCCAAGTAAGCAAAATATTTGAATTTAACATTGATGTTTTAAAATTATCTTCATCCCAATCAATAAAAAATTCTATTTTGTTCTTAACTTCTGGCTCATTTTCTAAAGCTTTATCAAAATGTGATTTGGTTATTGTAAAATTTTTTTCACCTTCTGCATCAGTCGGAAAAGATCCCGAAGCCCAATGATTGTTTTTAACGTGAATTTTTATTTTTTTATTGTTTGTCAAAACAATCCACTCTTTTCCATTTCTGATAGATTATTTATTATATGTTTATCGCGTTTCTTAAGTGGCATATTTTCAAAATTAAACTGCATTTTAATAACTGCTGAACCTATTGATTTTATGAATTTACGATCATCAATGTTTCTTTTTGGCACTCTTAATACTGTATCTTGTCCATTTGTTTTTATTGCTTCTCCTTTTTTTTGTTGTGGTTGTGGAGGTTCTTTTCCTTCTTTTAAACTTTTAATTAATTTTCTAATTCTACGTCTGTAAATCATAATTCCATGATCTGTTGGCATTAAATGTTCTCCTTTATGAGTACTAATAGTTCCCATTCCTTCTACTGCTTCTGCGTCTCCAGGGTTTTTTTGTTTTTCTTCAAGAGTCCTATCCATAATTTCGCCTGCTTCAATTCTCTCACACCCTTCTTTATTATTATATTCAATTGGATCTCCTCTTTCTCCAAAATTTCCCCAAGCTAAAGCAACACAGTTATAATCGTCAACTGGCACTACCCAGCGAGTAAAAGAACTTCGACCAAAATAACGAATTTTAGTTCCGTCAGCAGCAAAAGCTGATCCTGCTTGCGTAAAATTTGGTAAAATTAACTCATTTACTCTCACCCAAACATTGTCGTTTATACGTCTAGTATTGCACCCAAGATATTGAACTCCCCTTTCAAAGAATTCTATTTCACCAACTTCAGCAAAACCTTTAGAAAATTGTATTCCAGAACTTTGTCCATGTAAAAAAGAAGTGTGAACTGGATCCATAATTGCATCAAGTACTTGAATCCAATTGCAATTGTAATCTATACGATAAGGTCTTGTTGTGTTGTCTGGTATTTCAAATGCATCATAATGAGGAAAGTCAGGAATTTTTTCAATTGGTCCCATGTATGAAAATATTAAACCATTAAATTCAATTACAGGATAAGCTCCTAGTTTAAATGTTTTTCTTAATTTAGTAGCTGGCTTTGAATCTGGATCTTCGCCAGGTGTTTCAAGGATTTCTCCATCAGGTGAAAACAACCAGCCATGATAGCAACATCTAATACCTTTTTCTTCAGTTTTACCATAAGCTAAAGAGGCTCTTCTATGAGGGCAATTTTTATGAACTAGTCCGATATTATTTTTAGTTGTTTTAAAAATAACTAAATCTTCACCAAGAATGCGAATTTCTTTTGGTATTTCACTAACATCAGAGCTTAAGGCTACTGGATGCCAATAGCGTCTAAGATATTCTCCACAAGGTGCTTTAGGGCCAACACGAGACAAGCTTTCATCAAAGCTTGGTAAGCTTGCTTGTTTATATCCTCTAAAATTTTTTGTTGTTAAATTATCTTTGTCCATTTTAAATTTTACGATCTTATTGACTAAAAATATTCTATTGTAAATCTTAATGTTCTAAAATAGGGTTTTCAATATAAAAAACAAAATCAGAGCATGTCAAAAAATAAAAATTCAGTAAAAATTAAGAAACCTAAAAATATTAATACTATATACGGCTTGCCTGCAAAATCTTACACAGATCAAGAATTTTGGGAAAAAGAATGCAATACGGTCTTAGCTGATGGTTGGCTATTTGTTGGTTTTGTTCATGAATTTAAAAAAACAGGGGATGTAATACCAATATTTATTGCTGGTAAACCTATACTGCTTATTAAAAATAATAATAATAAAATTACTGCATTTCACAATGTTTGTAGTCATCGCTGTCTTAAATTAGTTGATGAGAAAAAAAATGTTGGAAAAGTTATACGTTGCCCATACCATTCCTGGAGTTACGATCTTGAAGGAAATTTAAAAGCAGCACCACATATTGGCGGCAATAATCAACATAAACCTAAAGGTTTTAATTTTTTAGATCATGGACTCAAAGGAATAAATATTCATATTTGGCATGATTGGATTTTTATTAATTTAAATGGAAAAGCTAAAAAATTTGAAGAGTATGCAAAACCACTTATAAAAAAATTTAAAGATATTAATTTAAAAAAATTAAAATATGTAGCAACTTTAGATTTTGGAAAAATAAATACAAATTGGAAATTTCTTATAGAAAACTTTATTGAACCATACCATGTTCAATTTGTTCATAAAACTACTACCAATCAACCTCTTAAAGATCATTATACAATTGTTGATGGAATTTGTTATGGTAGCGGTGTTGATGTAAAACAAGAAGATAATAAAAATAGTAGCTCTCTATCTGTAACATCACGTTACTTGTCACTTTTTCCAAATTTTATAATTGGAAATTATTTCCCTAATCAAGTTGGCGTTTATCTAAACGTGCCAATAAGCCCTGGAGAAACTATCCAAAAAAGAATAATTTATACTTCAGATGGAAAAGACATGTCTAAAGAAGAGAGTGATATCGTAAAAAAAATTTGGTGGAGTGTTCACAAAGAAGACCATGAAATGTGTGAAAGATTACAAGAAGGAAGATTGTCACCAGCTTCTGACCAAGGAGGTCTTTTATCTCCTTACTGGGAAAAAGGAGTTCAAACATTTCAAAAACTTATAATACAAGCAACCATGAAGTCTTCTAAAACTATAAAAGGGAAAAAAAATGTCTAAAGAGATAAACAATGATGGATACAGATTAGCACATACAATGATTAGAGTTAGAGATTTGGAGGCCTCTTTTAATTTTTATTGTAAAACTCTTGGAATGAAAATTTTAAGAAAAACAGATTACCCAGATGGCCGTTTTACTAATGCGTTTATTGGTTATGGTCTTGAAACAGAATCTCCTTGCCTAGAACTTACTCATAACTGGGATCAAAAAGAAGATTACGATAAAGGTAATGGTTGGGGTCACGTATGCATAGAAACCCAAGATGTTTATAAAGCTTGTGATGACCTTTCTAAACTAGGTATAAAAATTACTCGAGCACCTGGTCCAATGAATCATGGAACTAGAGTAATTGCTTTTTGTGAAGATCCAGATGGATACAAAGTAGAATTAAATGAACCAATAAAAGTATAAAACTGAAAGGAAATAATAATGTCAAAAAAACCTCAATTATATAAATTTAAGGATATTGAAAATAGACTTCATACGTTAGAGCCAGGGAAAAGTTACATAAAGCCATTTGTAACAAGTAAAGTAAGTGACACAATGTGTGGTGGTTTAAATTTTTTAAATAAAGTTTCTGTTCCATGGGATTTAACTTGTGATGAAATTATTTATTGTATGGAAGGAACCTTTCGTCTGACTTGTAATGGTGAATCTTACATTTGTAACCCTGGTGATGTTCTTTATATTCCAAAAGATAATCATATAGCTTACGAATGTGATGAAAAATGTGTAATATTTTACGCTGCTTATCCTCATGACTGGAAACAAAAAGCAGGTATAACTTTTGTGCCTGGTATTGATCCAGAAGACATGCCACAATAATGAATAAAAAAGGAAATCAATATGAGTAAAAAAGAACAAATTTATTACGAAAATTTTAAAGATGCAGTTGAACGTAATAGAAAAAAGATACCTGAAGTTCATAAAAAACTAAAAAGTGCTGGTGTAAAATATGTTTTATCAAGCTGGATTGATCTCCATGGTATTCCAAAATCAAAACCTGTTCCAATGAGCGATTTTGAACCTTTGTGTTTAGGAAAAGGACCTCAATTTGCAGTTCATTCCATTTCGTTTGTCCCAGAACTTACTCCAGCTGACTCTGACCAAGTAATGTTACCAGATCTAGAATCGGTTTATATTTGTCCATGGGATAAAACAACTGCAATAATTTTTGCTGATCTTTTTTGGGAAGATAAACCTTATAATGTTTGTCCTCGACAAGCATTAAAGCGTGCCATGCAAAAAGCTCAAGATTCGGGATACAAAGGAATGGCTGGTATAGAACCAGAATTTATTGCAATGAAATATGATGAAAATGGCGAACCTGTTAAAGCTATTGATAATGATCCTATTAAAGGAATTAGACCAAGACGACAAGCTTTTGGTTACGATGTGGAACATACATTAGATTCAATGCACTTTTTAAAAGAGCTGATAGATATTTTAAATGATTTAGGTTGGATGGTGCATGATGTTGTTGCCGAAGGTGCCTACTCACAATTTGAATTAGATTTTCATTATACCAATCTTTTAGAGATGGCAGATAGGTTAGTTTTTCTTCGAATTCTTTTAAAGGAAGTTGCTAAAAAAAATAATATGTTCATTACCTTTATGCCAAAACCAACAATAGGTGATTGGAGATCTGGAGCTCATATAAATTTTTCAATGGTTGATAAAAATGAAAAAAATATTTTTGATGGTGGAAATAAATGGTCCAAAGAATCTTTGTTTGCAGTCGGAGGATTAATGAAGCACTCAGAGGCTTTAACTTCAATAACTTGCTCTACAGTTAATTCTTATAATGGATTAGTTCCTAGAGTTGGAGGATTTGAAGGTGGAACGGTTACTTGGGCACCAACAAATATTACTTATGGACATAATAATAGATCTGCACAATTTCGATTACCACAAAACAGATACTGTATTGAAAATAGAGCTGCAGATATGACTATGAACGTGTACTTGGCACTTTCAATGACGATTTCAGCTGCAGTTGAAGGGATAGAGAAACAAATACATCCAGGAGAGCCAACAGATCAAGACTTATATAATATGACAGAAAGTGAATTTAAAAAGCTTGGAATTAAAAGACTTCCAAGAAACTTACTAATGGCAATTGAGGCTCTTAAAAATGATAAATTATCTGATGAGGTTTTGGGACCTGTAATGAAAAAATCATTGCTTGCTTACAAAAATGATGAATGGGAACGTTATCATCAAGCAGTTACAGATTGGGAAGTAAAAGAGTATCTAAGATTATATTAATGCAAGATTATGAACATTTTAATCTTGGAGATATTAAGCTTCTTTCAGGAAATATTTTAAAATCAGCAAAACTTGCTTACAAAACATACGGAACTTTAAATAAAAATTCTGATAACGTTATAGTTCTTCCTACATTTTATACTGGTACACATAAAAGAAATGAAGGGTTTATTGGTACAGATAGAGCTATTAATCCTAATAAATATTTTATCATTTCTATTAATATGTTTGGTAACGGACTTTCATCTTCACCAAGTAATAGTGCGGCTCCACAGGATGGTCCCCGCTTCCCTAAAGTAACTTTATGGGACAATGTAAATTGCCAACATAAATTATTAACGAAAAAATTAAATATTAAAAAAATTGCACTTGTAACAGGATGGTCAATGGCTGGTTGCCAAGCTTATCAATGGGCAGCTCAATATCCTGATATAGTAAAATCAATTCTGCCATTTTGCGCTTCAGCCAAAACCTCAATACATAACCATGTTTTTCTAGAAGGTGTTAAAGCGGCACTAATAGCTGATAAAAACTGGAACAATGGTGAATATAAATCTCCACCAGTTTCAGGCCTAAAGGCTTTTGGACGAGTTTATGCTGGGTGGGCCTTTTCGCAAGATTTTTTTAGAGAAGAGCTTTATAAAAAAATTGGTTTTAAAACAGCTGAGGATTTGCTTAAAGATTGGGAGAACGATCATGTAAAAAATTGGGATGCTAATAATCTTTTAACTAAAATTGATGCTTGGCAAACTGCCAACGTAAGCGCTGGTCCAGTTTATAATAATGATTTTAAGAAAGCATTGAACTCAATTAAAGCTAAAGCAATTTTAATGCCATGCAATCAAGATTTATATTTTAGAACTAAGGATAATGAAATTGAAGCAAAACTTATTTCTAATGTTTCATTACGATCTTACGATTCACCTTTTGGTCACTGTGTTGCTAATCCAGGAAATGACAAAAATTTTGAGTTAGAGTTAGATAAAAATATTAAAGAATTATTAGATAATTAATTCAACATACCTAAAAGGTCTTGTTATCTATTTATATTATTATTTTAGGAAATGATGGAGAGTCCATTTTATCTCCATGATTTAGTTTAACTTCTGGAAAAGGAGGTGATGCTTCGCCTTTTCTTTTAGCAAAAGTTGCATCATCTCCAACAAATCTAACTGAAAATGCTCTTCTTCTATATGGGCTATTATTTCCAGGCGCTCCGTGAATTATTGAAAAGTTAAATGCAATTATATCTCCTGGATTTAAATCCCATGAAACAATATCATAGTCTTGTCTATTGCCGCTTATATCTGGAACAAGCTCTAAACTTTCATCTTTTTTTTCATACGTATTTCCAAAAAACTTTGTTGGTAAATATTGTTTGTTCCAACTGTGTGAAAATTTTACGTATTCAGGACAAACCTCTTTAGCGATCTTGTCTAAAGGAATCCATAAACTACAATTATCATTGCCATCTACACAATAATAGGGTTGGTCTTGATGCCATGGTGTTCTTTTTGTTGCTCCTGGTTCTTTAATTAACACATGTTCATGAAATAAATTAACTCGTTTTGACTGCATTAGTTGACCAGCAATTTTTGCTATATCCGAATTAAATATAAAATCTTTGTATTCTTCAATTATCTGCCAATTGCAGTAGTCATCATAGAAAATTTCTTTACCATTTTCTTCTTCATAAACACATTTGTATTGGCTAGGATTTTGAAAATTTTTTTCTATACCTTTTGCTAACTTTTTTAACCAATCGCTTGATATAACGTTACGAAGCAAAACAACCCCGTGGTTTTTATAATCATTTACTGTTTCATCTTTAACAAACATGCATATTGATTATTTAGTATTACACTGGCCAATTGAGTTTAGACCGCATTTTTTTCCATCAGCCCAAGTAGCATTGTTTAAGTTTGCTCCCTCAAAGTTTGCATTTAGAATATTTGCACCTGTAAAGTCTGCTTCAAAAAGATTTGCATTGTTAAAATTAGCCTCTATTAAAGAAGCTGCTTTAAAATTTGCGCGGGTTAAGTTAGCACTAGTAAAATTTGTTTTTTCAAAATTACCACCTTCAAAATTTGTTTCATATAAATTAGCCCTAATAAATGAAGATTCTGGAAAATTTCCGTTAGTTAATTTTGAATTCATCATAATACTTTTGTCAAATATAACTTTAATAAAGCCTGTAAAAGATAAATTTGAATTTGGTAAATATGTTCCTGTTAAATTTTGTTCATCTGAAAATGCACAACCTTCATAATCTACCCCATCTCCTGGGGCATCATCACATGCAGCATTAGCATTGTTAAAAAATAATAGGCATAAAAACATAATAGTTATTAGTTTTTTCATATTTAATCTTAACACACTTTATTTCTAGCTAAAGATATGTAATTATTAAAATTAACCAAAAATGAATAAAATTGTTTCAGAAATCTCTAAAATAGGATGGCGTTTTGATAATACCTATTCAAAATTGCCTGACACTATGATGTCTAGGCTTGCTCCAATACCAGTAAAAAAACCAGAATTAGTTATCCTTAATCAGCCTTTATCTAAAAAATTAGGATTAGATTTTTCTACTACAAAAGAAGAGAATTTAGCTTTAATTTTTTCAGGAAATTTGTTGCCTGAAGGATCTGAAGCAATTGCACAAGCTTATGCTGGACATCAATTTGGTCATTTTGCAATGTTGGGTGATGGACGCGCAATTGTAATCGGTGAACATCTTTCAAAAAATAATGAACGCTTTGATATTCAGTTTAAAGGTTCTGGAAAGACACCATTCTCAAGAAGAGGCGATGGAAGAGCTGCGTTAAGCCCAATGCTAAGAGAATATATTATTAGTGAAGCTATGTACGGACTTAGAATTCCAACTACAAGAAGTTTAGCTGTGGTTAAAACAGGTGAAGATGTAATGCGTGAAAATCTTTTACCTGGAGCAATATTAACTCGTGTTGCTGCTAGCCACATTCGTGTAGGTACATTTCAATATATAACCGCAACAGAAGATGAAAAAAATTTAAAAACTTTGGTTAATTACACAATTGATAGACATTATCCAAATATTAAAAATTCCAAAACTGCTGCACTAGATTTGTTAAAAATTGTAATAGAAAAACAGACAGAGTTAGTTACAAACTGGATGAGAGTTGGTTTTATTCATGGAGTAATGAATACCGACAATATGGCAATCTCTGGTGAAACAATTGATTATGGTCCTTGTGCTTTCATGGATACTTATGATCCACAAACAGTATTTAGCTCAATAGATGAACAAGGACGTTATGCTTATTTTAATCAGCCTGGTATTACAAAGTGGAATTTATCAAGATTTGCAGAATGTTTAGTGCCATTAATTGATAATAACAAAGATAAAGCAATTAAGATTGCAACAGAAACTATCAATGGCTTTTCAGAAATATATAAAAAAAATTGGCTTCAAATGATGCGTAATAAATTAGGTTTATTTGGAGAAGATTCAAAAGATGAAAGTTTAATTATAGATTTGTTAACTTGGATGCATCAAAACAAAGCTGATTATACAAATACTTTTTGTGTTTTAATGAATGAAAATATTAAGGAAGATAAAATATATAAAGATAAAAGTTTTCTGGGTTGGAAAGAACAATGGCAAGAACGCTTAAAACCACACAACAATTCACCTGAAAAATCTTTAAAATTGATGCGATCAGCAAACCCATTAGTTATTCCTAGAAATCATAAGGTTGAAGAAGCTTTAGAGGCTGCAAACAATGATGATTTAAACCCAATGAAAAATCTACTTAAAGTTTTAGAAAAGCCTTATGAAAATCAGAAAGGCATTAGCGAGTATCAATCTCCTGCGCCAGCAAATAATAAAAAATATCAAACTTTTTGTGGAACTTAATTAAATTTTTTATTTATATTCTAAACACTCTTCGTCACCACAAACATAAACTGTATCAGGATTAGAACCAGTATGTATGTACCATCGTGGTCTATCTTTAAGATGATAAGATAAATTGCCACCTTTCCATTCGTTTCCAATAACATCAATAATTTCACTACCATTTTTATCGTCCCACCATTCTTGAACATTTTTAGCAATTTCTCTTCCATGATAATCAGTTCTTTTATCTGTTTCGGTTACCGAAATGTAACCATAGGCAAAAGGTGAAAAAATAAATAAAATTAAAAATACTGAAACAAAACCTTTTAATTTATTTAAATTAATTTGAGATTGAAAAATATAAATTACTAAAACTCCAAAAAATAAATAAAAAGGTGTCATCCACATTGTTCTAATTTTAACACCCATAATCATAGAAGTTAAAAACATTAATAAAATTGGAACAATATTGATGGTTAATAAAAATAATAATTTTTGATCCTTAAAATTAAACTTTGATTTAAATTTTGAAATAACAAAGAAGCTCATAATAAAAAAAGGTATCAATATCCCAATTTGTTTTCCTAAAAATATTACAGGATGAATTAAATGATTTAAAAAACTTTGATCTCCTGTGCCAGTTCTATGAAGTCCATAAGTAATAGTTGTATAATCATTTTCTTTAAGCCAAATTAAATGTGGTAATAAAATTAATACAAAAGATATTAAAGAAATAAAACTTTTATAGTTAAATTTCTTTTTAAAAAATGCATAAGCAAGGAACACGTCTATTGCTATAAGAAGATAAATAAATAAATATTTTGATAAAATTCCTATAGCAGCAAATATTCCAAATAATAACCAATCAATAGTTTTGCTATCTTTAAATCCTTTCCAAGCATATAAAACTGATAATGCCCAAAAAGGTAATTGACATACATTTACATTAAATTCTGGAGTGGTAAAATTATAAAAATAAATACCTTCTAATGATAATACTGACAACAAACTATAAATTTTATTGCTAAAAAATTCTTCAGAAAATTTCCAAACTACAAAAAAAGATATAATAACAAAAATTTGACTTAAAAAATAATAGGCCCAATCTTGTGGTCCAAAAATTTGATAAAATGTTTCAACGAAAAAAGCACTTGCTGGTGGGTGCTTGATGAACCCCCAATCTAAATTACTTCCCCAGGCTAAAGCTTCAATAGTATCTAATGGTAAATTATGATTTGTTAAAGTTGGAACTAATGTCCAAACAATTAAATGAAATATAATAAAAATGTAAAATAAATTGTTTATATTTATTTTATTTGGTGTCATTTATGCAATATTTATACGAATTAAGCTACCTTGACACCTATTAATTGCTGAATATAATCCGGCACATTTTAAACAATACTTATGGTTAAAATCTCTAAAACTTACGTTCCAAATTTAAAAGAAAAATACATGTGTGAAAAACACAAAGCATTTTTTAAAAAAAAACTTACTGAATGGAAAACTGAAATAGTTAGAACTAACAATGATGCTTTATATAATAGCTCTTTGGATGATAATGGTGCTTCAGCAGATATTGTTGATCAAGCTAGCTCGTATACAGAAAAAAATGTAGAAATGAGAGCCATAAACAGACAAATTAAGCTAATCACTAAAATTGATCAGGCTGTAAAAAAAATCCAAGATGGTACTTATGGTTATTGTGAAGAAACAGGTGAACCGATTGGAATAAAAAGATTAATCGCTAGACCTATTGCTACTCTTTGTATTGATGCTCAAGAAAAACATGAAAAAGAAGAAAAAGTTTACGCTGATCTTTAAGGTTTAGGTATAATTTCTCCTCTATTCATAAAATCATATCCTTTAATAACAGAGTCTCTTTTTGAAATTTCTAAATACCATCTAGTCAAATTCTTATAATTATTAATCCCAATATCATGCCAATCGTGCCTTGCAATCCATGGAAAAGTTGCAATGTCAGCAATTGAGTAATTGTCTCCGGCAAGATACTTTGATTTACCTAATCTTTCATCTAAATCGCCATATATAGTTTTGGTTATTTTAAAGTATCTTTCTTCTCCCCATTTATCTTTTCCAGAATTGTAACGATGAAATTGATGATGTTGTCCTAGCATTGGACCTACATAACCCATTTGAGCCATTAACCATTGGTTAATTTTTGTTCTATTTTTTTGTTCATAAAATTTATTACTTTTTTCTCCAAGATACATAAGGATAGCTCCAGATTCAAAAACAGCTTCTTTATTGTTTTCATGATCAATAATTACTGGAATTTTACTAAAAGGGCTAATTTTTCTAAACTCTGGTTTAAATTGTTCACCCTTTGAAAATTCTCCTCCAGGATTAATATTTATTTTTGTAACTTTGTATTCAAAGCCAATTTCTTCAAGCATAATTGAAATCTTTTTACCATTTGGAGTATCTGCCGTTAAAAGTTCTATCATTTTTTAACACCTAATCTTTCGTGAATGCTCTTTGAAGTTGTTGAAAATTCAAATCTTAACTTTTCATCTGGTCTTGCATATTTAAAACAACCTCTAGCAGCTAAAGCTCCTTCATGAAAACCAGATAGAATTAGTTTAACTTTTCCTGGATAAGTGCATATATCGCCTATAGCAAATATTCCTTTTTGGTTTGTTTCAAAGTTTTCTAAATTAACTGGTATGTGTTTTTTGTCCAAATTTAATCCCCAGTCAACAATTGGGCCTAATTTCATAATTAATCCAAAAAAACCTAAAACATAATTAGTTTCAATTTTTTTAATACTTCCATCTTCGTGTTTAATTTCTATGCTTTTAATTTTGTTTTCTCCTTTTACTGAACTTAATTGGTATTGAGTTAATATTTCAACTTTGCCTTCTTTCTCTAATTGTTTAACTTTATTTACACTTGATTGCACTCCTCTAAATTCATCTCTTCTATGTATTAATTGAACTTTAGAATTGTTCGACAGTTCAATTGTCCAATCTAATGCAGAGTCACCTCCACCAAATATTGTCACTGTTTTATCTTTAAATATAGCTTTATCTTTAATTGAATAAAGTATTTCCTTTCCTTCAAATTTTTCACATTCTTTTACTGAAAATTTTCTTGGTTCAAAAGAACCCACTCCGCCAGCAATAATTACATTTGGCGCTTTAAATTCTTTTCCTTTACTCGTTTTAATAAACCAACTGTTTTTATCTTTTTTTATTTCTTCAACACGATCACTTAAATGAAAATTAGTTTTAAAAGGTTTGATTTGTTCAATTAAATTATTTGTTAATTCTTCACCTGTACACACTGGTATTGCAGGAATATCATAAATTGGTTTGTCTGGATAAAGCTCAATGCATTGGCCTCCTATTTTATCTAAGTTGTCAACAACTTCACATTTTAAACCAATAATGCCAAGTTGATGGACGCAAAAGAGTCCTGTTGGTCCCGCTCCTATAATTAAAACATCTGTATTAATCATTAAGCTTGTTTTTCTGGAAGATTTACAACCAGTCCTTCTAATTCACCCGATACAATTAATTGACAACTTAACCTGCTAAACTTATTTGGCTCGTATGCCATATCAATCATATCCTCTTCTCCATCTTCTTTTTTTGGAAGTTTATCAAACCATTCTTCTTTGACATAAACGTGGCAAGTTGCACACGCCATGCTCCCTCCACAATCTGCATCAATGCCTGGTATATTGTTTTGAATAGCTCCTTCCATGACGCTTAAACCTTTTGGGACATCAATTGTATGAGATTTGCCAATGTGCTCAATATACGTAATTTTAGGCATCAATTATATATAGGCACAAAAAAAAATAGGACAAGTAAAAACCACTCTTTTCTATTTATAAAATTTAAAACTTTAATTACTTGAATCTTCCGCCTGAAACTGCTGCAGCCCAAATTACTAGACCAAATGCAATTTTGTTTATGAAGTCTGCTAAGTTATAAATCACGTTTAATAAGTTAGTATCTACACCGCCATTTAAGTAACCAAAAATATAACATAATGGATATATGATCCATCCGACAAAGACTATCATTCTTAATGTGTTAAAAGCTGTCACAAAAGATTTATTTCCACTTTTAGCAGATGCTCTACCTGCTTCTCCTGAAAATATTTCATATAAAATATAAATCCAACCAGCCATACCAATAACAAAACCTAAGGACCTAGGTATTGCTTCGGTTTCGCCTAGATATCCTCCAATTAGCATCACAAGCGAACCAATTAGAAGTCTCCAGAACATTCTACTAGAAACTTTTCTTACTGCAGATAATATTAAATAAAATTCTATCACCTGTAATGGAACAGTGATCAACCAATCAATGTACCTATATACAGTTGGGACGTCTCCTGTTTGAATCCATATGTCCCTCATGTATAAGTAGTTAACAAAAGCAACACCAGTAATTATCCCAGCTACTGTAACTGATGGTCTCCAAGCAACAGCTACTGAGCTTCTTTCAAAAAAAAAGAATGCTGTGGCAGCTAACATGCCCATTGAAATTATCCAAAATGAAATTCCAACAAAATCATCAGAAGCCAACAAAACTGTCTCTGCATTTGCTGTGCTTGATATTCCTACGAGAGCTAAAAGAGCAAGGGCTAAGGTTTTAAGTTTATTCATAATTAAGGTCTTCTTTGGTTCCTTTTAATTTAATTTAAATCTAAATAAAATTTTATCATAGTTAAGAACGGAGCTTTTCGAACATTAACAAAATAAATAGCTAATTGAAGACTTTTTTGTAATTAATTTATGTTGATTTTATTAGCTTTTTTAATTTAAATGCAAATTGATATAAAAAAATCATAAAAAAACAAACAATAAAACAAATCAGAATGAATCAAAAATTTTCCCAAATTTATTTAAATTCTATAAATAGCCCTGAAGATTTTTGGAAAAAAGTTTCTGATGATATTTTTTGGTTTAAGAAACCAACAAAAATTCTAAATAAAACTAACCCTCCTTTCTATAAATGGTATGAAGATGGAATTACAAACACTTGCTACAATGCTTTAGATATTCACATTGATCAAGGGAGAGGCGATAAAACTGCTTTAATTTATGACAGTCCTATAACAGACAGCAAAAAAAAATTTACATATAAAGAATTAAGAGAAAAAGTTTCAAAATTTTCAGGAGCACTAAAAAGCCAAGGTGTAAATAAAGGTGATAGAGTTATTATTTACATGCCCATGATACCAGAAGCTGTTGTTGCTATGCTTGCTTGTGCAAGATTAGGAGCTATTCACTCGGTTGTATTTGGTGGTTTTGCTTCAAATGAATTAGCTAGTAGAATAGATGATAGCAAAGCGAAAGTTTTAATTACAGCTTCGTGTGGTTTTGAGCCTGGAAAAACTGTTGAATACAAACCTCTTGTAGATCAAGCTTTAAAATTAGCTTCTAATAAAATTGAAAAACTTATTCTATTTCAAAGACCAGGTCATGAAGTAAAACTTAATGCACCTAAAGAAATAAGTTGGGAAGAATCATTATCCAATACAAAAAATGTTGATTGTGTTGAAATGAATTCAAATGAATTTGCATATATTTTATACACATCTGGAACAACTGGTATACCTAAAGGGATTGTTAGAGATATAGGGGGGCATATAGCTGCTCTTAAATGGACGATGAAAAATATATACAATATTGATCAAGATGATGTTTGGTGGTCAGCAAGCGATATTGGTTGGATCGTGGGTCATTCTTATATTGTTTATGCCCCACTATTTAAAGGATGTACGACTGTACTGTTTGAAGGAAAACCTGTAGGAACGCCTGATGCCGGAGCTTTCTGGAAAATTATTTCAGATTACAAAGTTAAATCTCTTTTTACTGCCCCAACAGCTTTTAGAGCAATTAAAAAAGAAGATCCAGAAGGTAAGTTTTTTTCTAAATATGATTTAAGTTCATTTGAAAGTTTATTCTTAGCTGGAGAGAGAGCTGATCCTGATACGATTAAATGGGCAGAATCTCTTTTAAAAGTTCCAGTAATTGATCATTGGTGGCAAACAGAAACGAGTTGGGCAATCAGTTCAAATTGTACTGGAATAGAAATGATGAAAACAAAATATGGATCTGCTTGTAAAGCTGTTCCAGGTTATGATGTTAAGATTATAAAACCAGATCAGTCTTTGGCTAAACCAAACGAAATGGGAGATATCGTCGTTAAACTTCCATTGCCTCCAGGAACTTTTCCAACACTATGGAATGCTGACAAAAGATATGAAGAAACATATATGTCAAATTATCAAGGTTATTATCAAACTTATGATGCGGGGCATATTGATGAGGATGGATATATCTGGATTATGTCTAGAACTGATGACATTATTAATGTTGCTGGTCACAGATTATCAACAGGTGCTATTGAAGAAGTTTTATCAGAACATCAATCAGTAGCAGAATGTGCGGTCATGGGTATTGCAGATAAATTAAAAGGACAATTGCCTATAGGTTTATTAACGCTTAAAGCAGGAGTTCAAAAAGATAACGAAACAATTTCTAAAGAATGTATACAAATGGTTAGAGACAAAGTTGGTCCAGTTGCAGCATTTAAAACTGCTATTGTTGTTAAAAGATTGCCAAAAACAAGATCAGGAAAAATTTTAAGAGGAACGGTTAGAAAAATTGCTGACAATGAGGAATATAAAATGCCTGCAACAATTGACGATCCAGCTATTCTGGATGAAATTAAACAAGATTTAATTAATAATAATATTTTAAAAGTTTAATGACAAAGTATTTATTTCTTCTTGGAGCTACCTTTTGTGAAGTTGCTGGTACTTTATTATTACCCGTTACACAAAATTTTACAAAGTTATTTCCAACTGTAATTCTAGCTATATGCTACTTGTCAGCATTTTACTTTTTAACTTTCGCAATTAAAGAAATTCCACTGTCTGTTGTTTATGCAACCTGGAGCGGCCTAGGAATTTTTACAATCGCAATATTTGGCTATGTATTTTATAAACAAACTTTAAGTTGGCCTGCTGTACTTGGATTGTTTTTAATTGTTATTGGTATTACGTTGGTAAATGTTTTTAGTTCAAAGATTGTCTAAAAAACTAAAGGTTGGCCATTTGAATCTCCTAAAATTTTTCCGTCCTTCATTTTTATCTGACCGTTAATCACAGTTAAAACAGGTTTTCCTTTAAATTCCATTCCATTAAAAGGAGACCATTTACATTTGCTTTCTATCTCTTGGTTTTTAATTGTATGTTTTTTATTCATATCTACTATTGTTAAATCAGCATCAAAGCCTTCTTTAATAAATCCTTTATTTTTAATACCAAAAATCTTAACAGGATTTTCACAGACAAAATCAACAAATTGTTTAAGAGAAAGTTTTTCTTCATTTACATGATTTAACATTACTGGAACTAAAGTTTGAACACCCGGCATACCAGATGGTGAATTTGGATAATTTTTTTCCTTATTTTCTTTTAAATGAGGAGCATGGTCAGAGCCTATTATATCTGGAAAATTATTTCTTACACCATACCATAATCTATCATAATGGGACTTATCCCTTAACGGTGGATTCATTTGAGCATATGTTCCTAGTCTGTCATAACAATCTGGGGCAAAAATAGTTAAATGTTGAGGTGTAATTTCAAAAGTAATGTTGCCTTTATGTTGTGATAAAAAATCTATTTCTTGCTTTGTTGTAACATGGAGTATGTGTGCTTTTTTTTTATACCGCTCGGCAATTCTTACTATTCTTCTAGTCGAAGATATTGCACATTCTTCATTTCTCCATAAAGGATGGGTGCGAACATCTCCTTCTTTAATTAACTTTTTTCTTATATTTAAGATTTCTTCATCTTCGGAATGAACTGAAACTATCTTTGAGCTATTTTTAAATACTTTTTCAATATCTTTTTCATGTTGAACCAACAAATCTCCCGTTGAAGATCCTGCAAATAATTTTATGCCACAACACGCTTCTAAATCATTTAAATCGGCTAATTCTTTCTGGTTATCAGGCGTTGCTCCAAAATAGAAAGCATAATTACAATACATTCTGTTTTTTGCTAATTTCAATTTATTAGAAAATTCTTTCTTGCTTGAGGTTGGAGGATTGGTATTTGGCATTTCAAATACGGAAGTTATTCCACCTGCTACCGCAGCTCTGCTTCCAGAATTTAAATCCTCAGCGTCTGTTGAACCTGGTTCTCTAAAGTGAACTTGTGTATCAATACATCCAGGTAAAACTATTAGGTTACTCGCGTCAATTACATCTTTAGAATTTGTTGTGCTTATTGTTCCTATTTCCGTAATTTTGTTATTTTTTATTCCAATATCTTGTTTTTTGAGACTACCATCTATGTAGCATGATCCATTTTTTATTATTAAATCTAACATTTTGTAGAAAAGTAATTATATTATAAATGATTAGCAATCAAATATGAATATTAATAGCGCTTGTATTTTAGAAGACCGAGGAATTCTATTCATTGACGGAGTAGATGCTAAGGATTTTTTGCAAAATATTATAACTAACGATATAAACAAAGTTAGCGATCATAACTCTTGTTTTGCTTCTTTGCTAAATCCTCAAGGAAAGTTCTTATTTGAGTTTTTAGTTATACAGCATAAAAAAGGATACTTTATTGATTGTGAAAAAAATCAAATTAATGAACTATTTAAACAACTTTCTTTATACAAATTAAGATCTAGTGTTCAAATTTTAAACCTTAGTAACGAGTTTGTAGTAGCTGCATTAAGTTATGAAAAATTTAAATCAATGGAAGGTTCTAAAGATCAATTAGGATTTACATTAAAATACAGGGAAGACCCTATTTTATTAGACCCAAGAAATAAAAAACTTGGAGCAAGATTAGTAATAAATCTTGAAAAACTTTACTTATCTTTAAAAAAACTTGATTTAAAATCAACTAAACATGAAGAGTATTACAATTTAAGTTTTGAACTAGGTATTGCTCAACAAAACACAGATAAACTTAAAAATAAAATATTTGGAATAGAGTGTAATTTTGATGAACTAAATGCAATTGATTTTAAGAAAGGTTGCTACATAGGGCAAGAAAATACCTCTAGAATCAAACTTAAAAATAAATTAACAAAAAGATTGCTACCAATTAAAGTAATTGAAGGAGATATAAGTGCTGGACAGTCAATTTTTATTGAAAAAACTGAAATTGGGAAAGTTTTAATAGATAAAAATTATCCCTTTGCAGTAATCAAGCATACCTCTGAAAAATTTAACTTTGACTTAATTTTTAAAATTAATAATGCAACAATTAGAATTATTAAGCCTAAATGGCTAAATTTTTAATTGACAAAACCCTAAAAAATCTAAACAAGGTTGTTTTTACTTAATTATAAGTAATAAAAGTAAACACTAACAAAGAGTAAATATAATATGAGTCTAAAAGGCAAAGTAAAATGGTTCAATTCAACTAAAGGTTTTGGTTTTATTGAAAGAGAAGATAAAGAAAAAGATGTTTTTGTACACACATCAGCAGTAAGAGATGCTGGTATGAATTCACTTGACGAAGGTCAAGAAGTTACTTTTGACGTTGAGGATGGTCCAAAAGGTCCAAATGCAACCAATATAAAGTCTGCATAAATTTTCAAATATCTAGGCTGAAGTTTTTAATTAAAAAAATTAAATAATTAATTTATATTTTAAAAGCTTCAGCTAAAAAATATTTAACCACTTCATTAAATTCATCTGGCTTTTCTAGGTGGACATTATGCGAACAACCTTCAATAATTTTAAGTTCACTATTAGGTATATTTTTATTTAAAGTGTCAACTTGATTAAAATTATAAGCTTTATCTTGATCTCCCCAAATAATTAAAGTTGGGTTTTTAATATTTTTTAAATTTTCTAAACCACTCCAATTCTTCATTGCTATTAAGGCATTATCTGCAGCTGCTATTGAAGTAGCTTTGCTGGCATCCTCGCATAAATAAAAATATTTTGATTTATCCTCTTCAGTAAACCAGGTTTTTGCAATTCTGTGTGCAGTAATTTCTAGACCGTTTTTTTTTAATTTTTTCCTAGACTCTTCCATGGTTTCAAATCTACCTGGAATGTCGCCAACTGGTCCTGTTCCATAGCAAATTAGTTTTATAATTCTTTCTCCAGCTAATTTTGCCATTTCTTGAACTATCATTCCTCCCATTGAATGACCTAATAAATAAAATTTTTCTATCTTTTTTTCTTTTAAACAATCTAGGATTGTTTGTGCCATGTCATAAATATTATTATATGGTTTAGCTTTGTTGCTTTTGCCACAACCTGGTAGATCTGGAGTAACAATTCTATAATTTTTTTTTAAAAATTCAATTTGAGGCTCCCACATTTTAGATGAACCTAAAAAACCATGAACTAAAACTAAAGGAAATCCCTTGCCTGTGTCACCTACGTATATGTCTTGCATAATAATAAATTAATATTTAGATAGTATATTACCAATATGACTAAAAGAAAAATAACTGATCTTTATAATGTTAAATTTGTACCATTTGACAACTATGGTGCTGAAGTTCCTGGAATGAGCTGGCATAAAATTAGTTATGACAAAAAAAATGGTGGCTATGGATCTTATCTTTTAAAAATGGAACCTGGCACTAAAAGCTTGCCTCATACACATACTGGTTATGAAGAATTTTTAATGCTGGATGGTGAGTTAACCGATCCAGATGGCAAAATTTTTAAAAAAGGAGACTTTATTACTTTTGAGCCTGGCTCAAAACATTCCTCTCATACTAAAAATGGTTGCTTAATTTTAGTTTTTATGAGAGGTATCAACGAACCTATCTAAAAAATAATGTTACAAAAATCAAAAAAAATTAAATTTTCATGATTGGAATTCTAGGGGGAATGGGAACCCAAGCAGGTCTTGATTTCTGTAATAAGCTAGCAATGATAAATAGAGGTAAAATCGATCAAGAATATCCTCTTTTCATGTTATATAATAAGTCAAATATACCAGGAAGACCTACGTCAATTAGTGTTCACGCAGCATCCTCCTCAGATATTTTAGGAAGACCTCAAAATTTAAACAAATATAATAAAGTTTTAAAAAGTTTAACGGAAGGGTGTATTTCTCTCCAAAAGAGCAGCTGTAAGTTTATTGTCATTCCATGTAACACAGCTCATTATTGGTATGACGATTTACAAAAAAAAATTAGAATTCCAATAATAAATATGCCAAAAGAAGTTTATCTTCATGCTAAAAAAAATTGTAAAAAAAAATCAAAGATAGGACTTCTTGCGACTGAAGGAACTTTAAAAACTGGAGTATATAATAGATTTTTTGATGAAAGTTTTTCATTAATAAATCCTAAAAAATCTTTACAAATAAGTAGCGTCAACAAAGCAATAAAATATGTAAAAATGGGAAAAATTAAAGATGCAGAAAAAGCTATAAAGCCAGCAGTTAATTATTTAATTAAAATGAAATGTAAAAAAATAGTGCTTGGATGCACAGAGTTACCAATAGCAATTTTTGCATTTAAATCTTTTAAAAAGATTAAGTTATCGAAAATTTTCTTAGATCCTAATTTAATATTAGCGAACGTTTCGATGAAAAAGTATGAAAGTTTATGAGTCAGTTTCATTCTAAAGTCTCAATCTGCGGCAGAATAAGTGAATGACAATTAACCTGTAAGTTGATAGATTTGATTGATATGGAATTTACAGCAGAAATTAAAAAAGCAACTGATCCTATATATCAAAAAATTTCAAAAGTTTTGCCTGAAATTGAATGGTCGGTACACGCCCCTTATATTCACAAAATTAATAAGTTAAAAAAAGAAAAAAACGCAGTTATACTTGCTCACAACTATCAAACACCTGAGATATATCATGGTGTAGCAGATTTTTCAGCAGACTCTTTAGCGCTAGCTATTGAAGCATCAAAAACTTCAGCTGATATCATCGTAATGGCAGGAGTACATTTTATGGCGGAAACGGCAAAATTAATGAATCCACATAAAAAAGTTTTATTACCAGACATGAAAGCTGGCTGTTCTTTGTCATCATCTATAACAGGTAAAGATGTCAGATTATTAAAAGAAAAATATCCCGGAGTTCCAGTAGTTTCTTATGTAAATACATCTGCAGAAGTAAAAGCTGAAACTGATATTTGTTGTACGTCAGCTAATGCAGTTAAAATAGTAAAATCTTTGGGTGTTAAGAAAGTAATATTCTTACCTGATGATTATCTCGCAAAATACGTTGCTGCTCAAACCGATATAGAAATTATTGCTTGGAAAGGAACTTGCGTGGTCCATGAACAATTTAATGAAAATGAGATTAATCAAATAAGAAAAGATAATCCTGGAATTAAAATTATTGCGCACCCTGAGTGTCCTCCAGATGTAATTAATGCTAGCGACTTTGCAGGATCAACCGCTGGAATGATAAAATATGTAGAAGACCATCAACCAAAAAAAGTAATGATGGTAACAGAATGTTCAATGAGTGATAACGTTAAAATAGATAATCCTAATGTAGAATTTATTAGACCATGCAATCTTTGTCCTTATATGAAAAAAATTACTTTGCCAAAAATTTTAGATTGTCTTGAAAATGAAACTGGCGAAATAATTATGGATTCAGAAACACTAGAAAAAGCAAGAATATCAGTTGAAAGAATGACTGCAGTTGGCAGATAGATTTAGTGTCCAAAATCAAATTAAGTAAATTTTATATTAAAAATATAGTTAAGTTAGCTTTAAACGAAGATCTTTATCCTTCAGGAGATATCACTTCTAATTTAGTTAAAAATAATAAAAAAACAAAAATGAAATTAATTTCAAACCAAAGAGCAATTATTGGTGGATTAGAGTTTGCAAAACAAACGTTTAAATTAATTGATAAAAAAATAAAATTTAACCTAAAGAAAAAAGAAGGATCTTCTGTTAAAAAAAATGACTTAGTTGCTACTATAGAAGGAAAAGCTCAGAACATTTTAATGGGAGAAAGAGTTGCTTTAAATTTTATAAGTCATATTTCTGGTATAGCAACTAAAACTAATGCATTTGTTAAATTGGCTGGAAAAAATTGTAAAATTTGTTGTACTAGAAAAACAATTCCAAACCTTAGAGTAATTCAAAAATATTCTGTTAAATTAGGTGGGGGCACTAATCATCGATTTAATTTAAGTGATGAATACTTAATTAAAGATAATCATATCGGTAGCTCTGATATCAAAACTTTAGTTTTGCTAGCTATAAAAAGAAAAAAAGGAAAAAAAATTACAGTTGAAGTAGATAATTTAAATCAATTAAAAAAAATAATAGGATTAAAATTTAATACTGTTCTTTTTGACAATATGAACATTAAAAATCTTAAAGCTGGTGTTAAAATAGCTAAAAAATATTACGAAACTGAAGCTTCGGGGAATATTACTTTAAAATCGATTAAAAAATTTTCTACAACAGGTGTTAATAGAATTTCTATTGGCAGCATCACTCATAGCTCTTCCGCCGTAGATTTAAAACTAGAAATATAATTTTTTTTTAATTCAGCTTGTGCCGCTGATAGACGGGCAACTGGCACTCTATAAGGAGAGCAAGAAACATAATCTAAGCCTATTTTAGAGAAAAAATAAATACTTTTTGGATCTCCACCATGTTCGCCACATATACCAAGTTTAATTTTTTTATTCTGCTTTTTCCCTTTTTTTGAAGCAATCTCAATAAGCTCTCCTACCACTTCATCAATTGAAATAAATGGATCTACATCGAAAATTTTATTTTCAATATAATCATTTAAAAACTTTCCACTATCATCTCTGCTAATTCCAAAAGTAGTTTGGGTTAAATCGTTAGTTCCAAAGCTAAAAAAATCTGCATGTTTAGCTATTTCTCCAGCCTTAATTGCTGCTCTAGGTAATTCAATCATTGTGCCAACTAAATAATCAATTTTTATATTGTTTTCATTCTGAATTTTTTCAGCAATACGATTTACCAAGTTTTTCATAATTTTTATTTCAGCCTCAGTTGAAACCAAGGGAATCATAATTTCTGGAGTGATTGACCTATACTTATTTTTTTTACAATACGCTAGAGATTCAAAAATTGCTCTACATTGCATTTCATATATTTCTGGAAACGAAATACCTAATCTACAACCTCGATGGCCTAACATTGGATTATGTTCATGCAATTCTCCAATTCTAGAATTAATTTCTTTATTAGATAAATTTAAAGCTTTTGATACATCGTTAATTTCTTTTTTATTTTTTGGTAAAAATTCATGAAGAGGTGGGTCTAAAAGTCTTATCGTTACAGGCAAGCCATTCATTATTTTAAATATTTCAATAAAATCTTTCTTTTGATGAGGTAAAAGCTTTGTAAGCGCGTTATTTCTATCCTGCTTTGTTTTTGACAGTATCATTTCTCTGACTGATAAAATTCTTTCTTCATCAAAAAACATGTGTTCTGTTCTACAAAGTCCAACTCCTTCTGCGCCAAAATCTCTTGCTACTTTTGTATCTAATGGTGTTTCAGAGTTAGCTCTGATTTTCATTTTTCTAAATCTATCCGCCCAACTCATTAATTTTGAAAAATCTCTAGATATTTCAGGTTTAACAGTTGATACTTTTCCTAAAATAATTCTTCCAGTTGACCCATCAATTGTAATCACGTCTCCCTCTTTAACTTTTAAATTAGTTGTTTTAAAAGTTTTTTCTTCATAATTAATGTCTATTTCACTTGATCCTGAAACACACGGCCTTCCCATGCCTCTTGCAACAACAGCTGCATGGCTAGTCATTCCACCTCTAGAAGTTAAAATCCCTCTTGCTGCATTCATTCCATGGATATCTTCTGGAGAAGTTTCTATTCTAACTAAAATAGTATCTTGCATCATACTATTTAATCTTTCTGCATCTTCTGATGTAAATACAACTTTGCCACTTGCAGCTCCCGGTGATGCAGGCAATCCTTTACCTATAACATTAATTTCGCTTTCTTCATCAAGAGTTGGATGTAAGAGAGAATCTAAAGAGTTAGGGTCAATTCTTAATATGGCTTCTTTCTTTGAAATTAATTTTTCTTTAACCATATCAACTGCGATTTTAACTGCTGATTTTGCTGTTCTTTTTCCTGATCTCGTTTGCAACATCCAAAGTTTATTATTTTCTACTGTAAACTCTACGTCTTGCATGTCTCTGTAATGTTTTTCTAGTATGTTTAATATTTTTTTAAGTTGGCTAAATATCTTGGGCATTGACTGCTCCATTGATTTTTTTTTTAATGAAGGACCCTTGCTTGCTTTCTTTGTGATATATTGTGGCGTTCTAGTACCTGCAACAACGTCTTCGCCTTGGGCGTTAATTAAATACTCTCCATAAATTTCTTTACTTCCATCAGAAGGATTTCTTGTAAAAACTACACCAGTAGCACAGTCATTTCCCATATTTCCAAAAACCATTGATTGAACATTAACTGCTGTTCCCCATTCAGAAGGAATCTGATTTAATTTTCTATAAATTTTTGCTCTATTACTTTCCCAAGATAAAAAAACAGCACTGATCGCTCCTGAAAGCTGATCAAAAACATTTTGGGGAAATTCTTTCTTCGTATTCTTTTTAACCACTTCTTTAAAATCTTTTATAAGTCCGTCCCAATCATTTTCATCAAGGTCAGTATCTAGAAGAACGCCTTTGGTTAATTTATAATTTTCAATTAATTCTTCAAAATTATACGCTTCTACTCCCAAAACAACATTGCTATACATTTGAATAAATCTTCGGTAACTGTCTTTTGCAAATCTCATGTTTGAAGTTTTGTTTGCTAGTGCCTGTACAGTTTTGTCATTTAGTCCTAAATTTAGAACCGTATCCATCATTCCTGGCATTGATACTCTGGCTCCAGATCTTACAGAAACTAATAAAGGGTTTTTCAAATCTCCAAACTTTTTTCCAGATTCTTTTTCGATAATCTTTAATTCTTTATTAACCTCTTTTAGTATTTTTGGAGTAAGTTTTTTTTTATTTTTATAAAAAATATCACAAACTTTTGTAGAAATAGTAAAACCTGATGGAACCGGCAACCCTAGTTTTCTCATTTCTGCAAGATTAGCTCCTTTACCTCCTAGGTAATTTTTATAATTTTTTATTTTTTTAAACTCTTTTGATTTAAAATTTAAAATTAATTTAGTCATTTAGAGGCCTCAATAGTTGAAAAATTTAAATAACTATCAAAGGTTTTACATAACATTTGCAACAACTCCAGTCGGTTTTTTTGGATAGCTTTATCCTCATCATTAACAATTACATTGTCAAAAAATTCAAATATAATACTTTTGGATTCTGCTAAATTGCTTAAAGATAATTCATAATTTTCATCTTTGTTTATACTTGTAAAATACTTACGTAAGTCATTTATTTTTTTATATAAATTTTTTTCAAAATCATTTTTAAATAATACTGGATCAACAGCATTAGATAATTCTAGTTCTTGATTTTTTAATTCATGATCTAAAATATTAGAAGCTCTTTTGTAAGAAACCAGTAAAGCTTGTCCTATTTCTTGATTTATTAATTTATTCAAAATTAAAGCTTTATTATAAGCCTTAACCATATTGTCTATTCCATAAGAATTTATGGTTGCTTCTATAATATCCGATCTAATATTATTTTCTTTCATATAATTTTTTAATCTTTCTATTAAAAAATTAGTTAAATCTTTATGAAAAGTTTTGTTGCTCAGGCCAAATCCTTGTTCTTGATAAAGATTGGAAGAATAATTTATTAAATCTTTTAATTTAAATTCTTTCTTGTTTTCTAATAAAAGTCTAATCACACCTAAAGCTAAACGTCTTAATGCAAAAGGGTCTTTTGAACTTGTCGGTTTTTGATCTATTCCAAAAAAACCGACCAAAGTATCTAATTTATCTGTTAAAGACAAAGCTATACTAAAAAGTTTTTTTGGAGTTTTACTATTAATTCCAGCTGGTAAATATTGTTCTCGAATTGCAAGAGATATTTCTTTATCAAAACCTTGAAACTCAGCAAAGTAACTTCCCATGATTCCCTGTAACTCAGGAAATTCTCCAACAATATCAGATAGCAAATCTACCTTACAAATTGTTGCTGACATCTCGACTTTTTCTTTGCTAATTAATAGCTCGTCAGAAATCATACCTCCAAGTTTTCTCATTCTTTGAATTTTATCAAAATAAGTTCCAAGTCCTTTGAAATAATTAATCAATTTAAGTTTTGAAACTTGTTTAACCAAATTGTTTGATTTGTTTTTTTCCCAAAAAAATTGAGCATCACTTAACCTTGCATTTACAACTCTTTCGTTTCCAGATTTTATAAAACCTTTGTTATCTTTATTGTTTGCAACTACTAAAAAATTATTTGTAATATTTCCTTTGTTGTCAAATGTATGAAAATATTTTTGATGAAATTGCATTGTGGTAATTAAAATTTCTTTTGGAATTTGTAAGAACTTGCCATCAAACTTGCATGCTAAAATATTTGGTTTATTAACCAAATCAGTTACTTCGTTTAAAAGTTTATCACTAATTTCAATAGTAAGATTTTTTCTTTTAGATTTTTTCAATAACTCTAATTCAATAAATTTTTTTCTTTTATTTTGATCAATAACAATTTGGGATTTTTTAAAATAATCTATGTATAATTTAAAATTATTAAAAGATTTTTTTTTATCTTCAAAATCTTTATCAACAAAAGTTAAATTAGAACTTTGCAAGTGATGGTACTTGAAAAGTAAATTTTTGTTATTAAAAATAGCCAAGATAGACTTTAAAGGTCTTGCCCAATAAAGTTGAAAATCTCCCCATTTCATTGACTTCTTCCATGAAATTCCATCGAGAATTGATGGAATATTTTCATTTAGTAATTCAGAAATCTTAATAGTTTTTGGTGGGTTTTTTACAAAATAAAATGTCCCTTTATCATTTTCTTTTTGGTAAAGGTTTTTTTTTTGAAAATTATTAGATCTTAAAAATCCATCTAAAGCTTTTTTAGGCGCATCAATTTTTGGTCCTCTTATCTCCTCTTCTTTTTGTTTAATTTCTGGTTTTATTCCTTCAAATAAAATTAAAAGTCTGTTTGGGGTTGAAAAAGACAAATTTTTGCTAAAACTAATATTTTTTTTCTCAAAAAAATCTTTAAATTTTTGCAAAAGATTTTCTCTTGCATTTTTTTGAAGATTGGCAGGAATTTCTTCGCTGAATAACTCTAAAAAAAACTCTGACATTTTTAAGATTGGCTACTAAGCCAAATTGCGCCTACACCTTTCGTAAGTTCGCGTATCTTTGATATGTACTCGGCTCGTTGGGCTACACTTATAACACCTCTTGCATCTAAAATATTAAACACATGACTTGCCTTTAAACATTGATCATAAGCTGGTAATGAAAGTTTTTTATCTATTAAAGATTTTGCTTCATTTTCTAGCATATCAAAAATTTTGAAAAGATTTTCAACATTTGCGTGCTCAAAATTATAAGCCGAAAATTCTTTTTCTGCTTGATGAAATACTTCGCGATATTTAATTCCCTCATCATTCCAATCCAAATCAAATACATTCTTCTTTTCTTGAGTGAACATGCATATTCTTTCTAAACCATAGGTAAGTTCTACAGAAACAGGTTTACACTCTATTCCTGTCATCTGTTGAAAGTATGTAAATTGAGTAATTTCCATTCCGTCGCACCAAACTTCCCATCCTAAACCTGCTGCGCCTAAAGTTGGACTTTCCCAATCATCTTCGACAAATCTAATATCATGGTCTAAATGATTAATTCCAATAGATTTTAAACTATTTAAATAAAGTTTTTTAATATCTTTTGGTGAAGGTTTTATTAAAACTTGAAATTGATAATAATGCTGAAGACGGTTAGGATTTTCACCATATCTTCCATCTGTAGGTCTTCTAGATGGCTGAACATACGCAGTTTTCCATGGCTTTGGCCCTAGAGATCTCAATGTTGTAGCGGGATGAAAAGTACCTGCTCCAACTTCCATATCGTATGGTTGTAAAATAACACAACCTTGTTTGCTCCAATATTTTTGAAGATTTAATATTGTATTTTGAAAAGATTGGAATTTAGGTCTTGTAATTTTTTTATTTTTGAGTTTTTTAATTTTTTTTTTTTTAGAAACCATATCTCTGCCAAATAGATCTTTCTTCTAAAATATTAACAAGTTGATCGACCTGACCATTATTTGTAGCAGATAGTTTTTTACTTAACCAACCTTTTGATTTTTCAAATTTTTTAATCACAACATTGTCTCCAAACTTTTCTTTTAATACATCGTTTACATCTCCAATACCATCAACTAGTCCTAGGTCTTTGGATTTGCTTCCTGACCAAAATTCTCCTGAAAACAATTCAATTCCAGAATTTTTGTTTAATTTAGAACCTCTGCTTTCTTCTACAACTTTTATGAAATCTTTATGTAAGTCAAGCTGGATATTTTTTAACCTTTCAATATCTTCTTTTTTCTCTTCAAGAAATGGGTCTAAAGTACTTTTATTTTTTCCTGCAGTGTAAACTCTTCTGTCAACTCCAATTTTTTTAATTAAATCTTTAAAACCAAAAGATGAATAAATAACACCTATAGATCCTACTATTGAACTTGAATTTGCAAATATTTCATCTCCCGCGCATGCTATTAAATAACCACCTGAAGCGGCCACATCCTCTGCAAAAACTATGACTTTTATTTTCTTTTTTTGAGCTTGTTGACGAATAAATTTATAAATTAAATGAGATTGCACAGGTGATCCACCTGGTGAATTAATAGATATTGCTACAGCACTAATTTTTTTTAGAGAAAAAGCTTTTTTTATAATTTCTTCTTGACCTGCAAAATCAATTCCTTGCTTGAATTTGCCAACATTTCCAATAACTCCGTTAAGTTTTATATGGGCAACAACCTTTTTTTTTTTTAAAAAAGAGAACATTAATTACACTTATAGAATTTTTTGATTAATATAAAGTCTACTTATAGTTGAAGATTAAGGTGCGTCAATTGATAAGTAATAATAATTATACAATTGTACTACCATTTAACTAATGGGAACAGTAATTCAGCTAAAAAAACAAATAAATAATTCATATTTTGATCTTAAAAATTCTGTTGAACAAAAATTGATTTTAGTTGAAGAAAAAATCAAAAATAAATTAACTAGTGAGGTTGATTTAGTTCAAAAAATTTCTGATTATCACATAAAAACAGGTGGAAAAAGATTAAGAGCATTGCTTACTCTTGGGTCTTCAAAACTTTGTGGTTATCTAAAAGGCGGGAGAGATATTAATTTAGCAGCGTGCGTTGAATTAATACATGAAGCTACACTGCTACATGATGACGTAATCGATAACGGTGATATGCGAAGAGGAAAAAAAACAACAAATGTAATTTGGGGGAATCAATCATCGATTTTAGCTGGAGATTATTTGTTAAGTAGATGTTTTGAAATGATGGTTGAAGATGGAAATTTAGAAATTTTAAAATTATTATCATCTACGTCCGCCAAAATTGCACAAGGAGAAATACTTCAACTACAACATAAAGGTGAAGTTGATATGTTAGAAGAAACTTATCTAAAAATTATATCTTCTAAAACTGCCGTTTTATTTTCAGCTGCTACTAAAGTTGGAGCTATTTTAGCTGAAAGAAATAATAAAGAAAAAGAAGCATTAGAATTTTATGGTAAAAATTTAGGTTTAACTTTTCAAATTGCAGACGATACACTTGATTATAATTCAGATATAAATTTATTTGGTAAAAATACAGGAAATGATTTTTATGAAGGGAAAATTACACTACCAATAATACTGTTGTTTCAACAGGCACATGATTCAGAAAAAAAACAATTAGAAAATATTTTTAATAAAAATATAAGATCTGAAGGTGACTTTTCTGATGTGTTTAAACTTATATCTAAATATAAAGTTATTTCTCAATGCTACAAAAAAGCAGAACATTTTATAAATTTAGCTTCAAACTCGTTAAGCATTTTCAAAAACACTAGAGATAAAGAAATCTTAGAAAATTTAACTTCTTTTAGTCTTGAAAGATCTTTTTAAGGATTTAATAAAAACTTATTCCAATTACCATTCTTATCTTTGGAGTATTTAAGCCGCTCATGAATTCGATTCTCAACATTTAACCAAAATTCTATTTCTTTTGGTAATAACCTCCAACCTGACCAATGATTTGGTCTAGGAACATTTTTTTCATTATTATATTTTTCTTTATATTTGTTAGTTGAATCAATTAATTCTTTTCTGCTGTTCAAAACTTCGCTTTGTTTTGAAGCCCATGC
>Ga0207991_1000351_pt1 | contig 31559 bp, 33 predicted proteins | sample ETN07SmetaG_FD_185786 | JGI IMG/M metagenome (GOLD analysis project Ga0207991, IMG submission 185786) | Marine microbial and viral communities from oxygen minimum zone, Eastern Pacific Ocean - ETNP2014F14-07SV275 (SPAdes) (version 2) | ecosystem: Environmental > Aquatic > Marine > Oceanic ...
AATGAAGCATCTCCTTTAATTGCAATTATTGTATTATTATTAAAATTCATGAATTTTTAATCTTCCACTAGTTTTTATAATTAACGATCTTTCAATCATATTTTCTGAATATTTAAAAAATAAATCAATTCTATTCGGTGGCTTGTTTTTTATTAACTCTGGCCACTCAATTAAAGTAATAGTTCGTTCTAAATCTTCAAATAATCCTATATTTTTAATATCTCTATCATTCTTTAAGCGATATAGATCATAATGTTTTATTGTAAGTTTTTTTATATCATACTCAAAAACAATATTAAAAGTTGGACTTAAAACTTCACTTACTTTTAAGTTTTTTTCTTTTTCGTAGTTATTGATTAACAATCTTGCAAAAGTGGTTTTTCCAACTCCAATTTCTCCGTATAAAAAAATAACATCACCTGGTGTTAATTTTTTTTTGATCTTATTGGATATTTTTTCTAAATCGTGAATAGATGAAATCTTCATCTGATTGCCAGTTTAGTATCTATAAGTATCTGGCTTGTAAGGCCCTTCTGGCGGTACACTAATATAGTCTGCTTGTTCTTTTGATAGTTGTGTTAATTTTGCACCAACTTTATTTAAATGCAATCTCGCTACTTTTTCATCAAGATGCTTTGGTAAAACATATACTTTCTTTTCATATTTATCAGAATTATTCCATAGTTCTATTTGAGCAATTACTTGATTTGTAAATGAAGCGCTCATTACAAAGCTAGGGTGACCAGTTGCACAACCTAAATTTACTAATCTTCCTTCTGCTAATAAAATAATTCTTTTTTTATCTTGAAGTTCTATTTCATGCACTTGCGGCTTTACTTCTGTCCATTTATAATTTTTTAATGCTTCTACTTGAATCTCATTATCAAAATGGCCAATATTACATAGTATTGCTCTATCTTTCATTTTTCTCATATGGTCAGCTGTAACAATATCTTTATTTCCTGTTGCAGTAACAATTATGTCTGCCTCTTTAATCATTTCATCCATTAGTACAACTTCATATCCTTCCATTGCTGCCTGAAGAGCACATATTGGATCAGTTTCTGTAACCATTACTCTTGCCCCATTTTGTCTTAGAGATGCTGCGCTGCCTTTGCCTACGTCACCAAATCCAGCAACAATCGCGACTTTTCCTGACATCATAACATCTGTAGCTCTTTTAATTCCATCAACTAAACTCTCTCTACATCCATATAAATTATCAAATTTAGATTTTGTTACAGAATCATTAACATTAATCGCAGGCACTAATAATAATCCCTGAGTTTGCATTTTTTTAAGAGCCAATACTCCAGTCGTGGTTTCTTCAGATACTCCCTTAATAGATTTTAACATATCTTTATATTCTTTATGCATTAAGGCTGTTAAATCTCCACCATCATCAAGGATCATATTTGCTTTCCATTCTTTTTTTCCTTCAATGGTTTGTTTTACGCACCACCAATATTCTTCTTCTGTTTCGCCTTTCCAAGCAAATACAGGAATTCCAGCTTTAGCAATAGCAGCAGCTGCATGATCTTGTGTAGAAAAAATATTGCACGATGACCACCTTACTTCTGCACCTAGGTTTACAAGAGTTTCAATTAATACAGCTGTTTGAATTGTCATATGAAGACAACCAAGAATTTTTGCACCTTTTAAAGGAAACTTTCCTTTATATTCTCTTCTTAGTGCCATTAACCCTGGCATTTCTGTTTCTGCTAATGAAATTTCTTTTCTTCCAAAATCTGCTAGGGATATATCTTTTACTTTAAAATCTTCCATAAAAAAAAGCTTGTAACAATTAAAATTTAATTAATCAACTATTAAACTTTTGGAAATACAATTTCTATTCTGGCTCCACCTTGATCTGTATTATTTGATGCATCTATAATTCCATTATGTAATTCAACTAAATTTTTAACAATATTTAACCCTAAGCCAGAATGTTCCCCAAATTTATCTGGTCTATTGCTATAAAATCTATCAAAAATTTTAGTTAGTTTTTTTTCTTTAAAACCTTGTCCTTGATCAATAACTCTTAAAATTACTTGATCATTTTGGTTTTTTTCAACTTCAACTATAATTTTTTGTTTATCTTTGCTGAATGAAATTGCGTTATCTAGAAGATTCGCAAGTATTTGCTCAATTCTATTTTCAATACCCAAAATTTTAAAATCTTTTTTAGAATTATTGGCTATTAATTCAATTTTAATTCCTCTTTTTTCTATGTAGATATTGTTAAAATCATCTACAACAGATTGTACAATCGATATTAAATCTATTTTGTTCATTTTTTCTGTACTTAATGCAACTTCATCTTTTAACATTTGTGAATAATCTGTAATAAGTCTTTCAATACGCTCTACATCATGAGATAAAATTTTTACTAATTTTTCTCTTTTTTCTTTATCTTCAGTTTCACTTATAATGTCTGATGCACTTTTTAATGATGCTAAAGGATTTCTTATTTCATGAACTAAGTCTGTTGAAAAATTTTCTGCAATATTTATCCTTTTGTATAAATCATTAGTCATATCGTCTAATGATTTTGATAAAGCTCCTATTTCATCATTTCTTTTTTTTAAAATTTCAATGTTAGATTTTTCTTTACTTTTTTCTTTAATAATTTTTGTATAGTTCACTAAATTTTTTATTGGCTTTAAAAAATACCTATTAAGTACAATAGAAAAAATTAATATAACTATAGCAACAACAAAGGCTGTTCTTATTATAAAACTTTTTCTTTCATTTATCGCAGTTCTTATTTCGTTAGCATTTTCAGATATTGCCAGATAGCCTATATTTTTCCCATCAAAATTTACATTTTTAATGGTTGTTAATAAAAATTGATTATAAGTTTCCTCAGTGTAGCTATAGGGTATTCCAAAATTTTTAGAGCTTGAATAATTTATTAAAACTTTTTTTAAGAAAATTTTATCCTTTTTTTTTTGTTCAACCACTTTTGTACCCGTAATTTTTTTTTCTTCTTCTGAGATTTCTTCTTCAACAATATTAAGAGTTTTAGAAAATGATCTTGGATCCAGATCTAGACTATCTGTATCACCTATTAAGGTAAATTTATTATCAAATAATAAAACTCTATCTAAATTTTGAAATAAAAACCTTGTTGAAAATAAGAATCTTCTAATGTCGTCTTCTTTAAATTTAATATTTAATCTTTGAATATGGTCGATAGTGTTGTTAATTATTTTAATATGATTTACAGTTTTTTTTTTAATTAAATTTGGCTTAACAGTCTTAAGATAAATAATTGTACCACTACCAATTATTATAAAAATAATTAAATTAATAAGTAAAAATTTTTTTAGTATTGATAAATTTTTTAAACTAATACTCAACATTAACTAACATTCCACCTATACCCACTGCCATATCTTGTTTCAATTGCAGAAAAATTATTATCTATTTTTTTAAATTTTTTTCTTATTCTTTTTACATGACTATCTATTGTTCTATCTTCTATTTCTGTATCTTCTCTGTAGGCTATATCCATTAGTTGAGATCTTTCTTTTATTATGCCTGGCCTTTTAGCTAATTCTTTAACTATTAAAAATTCTGTAGTAGTTAATTTATCTGGTAATTGTTTACCATCCCACTCGCATTCTAATTGCGATGGATCTAACTTTAATTTTCCATGCACAATAACATTTTTTGTATCATCTATGTTGATATTTTTTTTTCGTAACTGAACTTTAATTCTTTCAATTAAAATTTTTATTGAAAAACCTCCAGATTTTTTAACAAAATCATCAGCTCCTAATTTTAACCCAAGCAATTCATCAACCTCTTCATCTTTAGAAGTTAAAAAAATTATAGGCAAAGAAGTTTTCTTTCTTAGCTTTTTTAAAAGTTCTTCTCCATCCATTTTTGGCATTTTAATATCAATTACTGCTAAATCTGGGGGTGTTCTTGATAAACCAATTAGTGCACTTTCTCCGTCCAAATAGGTTTGGACATTAAAACCTTCTTTTTCTAAAGCCATACTTATGCTTGTGAGTATGTTTCTATCGTCATCAATTAATGCAATTGTTTGTTTCATTTTTTAACAAATTTAAAAATACTAAATTGTTCTTAATTGGGCAAGTGTTATCAATTAATGAAGTATTCCCCAATTATCTCCTGCGTTTATATCAACAGTTAAAGGAATTGAAAAAGAATGCAAATCACTACTAACGACACTTGTCATTTCTTCTTTAATTATGGAACTGATTTTTTTTAGTTCAATATTAGGGACTTCAAAAATTAATTCGTCATGAATTTGCAATAATATTTTTGACTGAATATTTGTTAAATCTTTAAATTTTTTAGCTAATCGTATCATGGCTAACCTCATTATCTCTGATGCAGAACCTTGAATAGGAGCATTAATAGCTGCTCTTTCTTGAAAATTTCTGACATTATAATTTTTATCATTAATTCCATTTATATGAGAACGTCTTCCAAAAATATTATTGACATAACCACTTTTTCTACAAAAATTTATAGTGGAATTCATATAATCTTTAATTTCTGGAAATTTTAAAAAATAAGAATTTAAAAAATCTGCAGCTTCATTATTAGAAACCATAATTTGTTTAGCTAAACCATACTGTGAAATTCCATATATAATTCCAAAATTAATTGCTTTTGCTTTTCTTCTAGTATCTTGATCAACTTTTTTTATATCTAAATTAAAAACCTGACTTGCCGTTAAAGAATGAATATCTTCATTATTTTTAAATGCTTTTTTTAATTCTTTAACATCAGCAAGATCAGCCAAAATTCTCATTTCTATTTGGTTATAATCAGCTGATATTAATGTAAATCCTTTTTCAGCAATAAAAGCTTTTCTAATTTCTTTGCCTTCTTCTGATTTAATTGGAATATTTTGTAAATTAGGATTACTAGAGGCTAATCTTCCAGTAGTGGTAGCCGCAAGTAAAAAAGAAGTGTGAACTCTGTTTGTATTAATATTAATATGTTCTGTTAATGCGTCTGAGTATGTATTTTTAAGCTTAGATACTTGTCTCCAATCTAAAATTAACTTAGGAAACTCATGCCCTTTAAAAACCAAATCTTCAAGGACGCTTGCACTCGTCGCAAAACTTCCCTTTCTAGTTTTCTTTAATACTGCAATTTTTAATTCATTATAAATTATTTCTCCTAATTGCTTTGGTGATCCAATATTAAATTCTTTCTTTGAAAGTTTAAAAATTTCTTTTTCTAAATTTTTAATTTTTTTTTCAAATTTTAAAGATAAATCTTTTAAAAATTTACTATCAATTTTAATTCCATTAATTTCCATAAAAGCTAATATTTCAATTAGAGGCTTTTCAAAAATTTCATAAATGTTTGTTAATTTTTCTAATTTAAGATTCTTATTAAAAATTTTATAAAGCCTATAGGTAATGTCGGCATCTTCAGCTGCATATTCCATAGCTCTATCTAATTCAACATCGCTAAAGTTTACTTCTTTTTTTCCAGTTCCCACTAAATCTTTAAAGGAAATAGTTTTATGGCTTAAATGAATTTCAGACAGGGTGTCCATATTATGACGATTTTTACCTGCATCAAGCACATAAGACATCAACATAGTGTCCTCCATTGAAGACATTTTTATTCCTTGTTTATACAAAACTATAAAATCAAATTTAATATTTTGTCCTATTTTCTTTACGCTTTTGTCTTCCAGAAGAGGTTTTAATTTTTTTATAACCAATTCTTTTTTAAGACAACCTTTAGACTTATGGCCAATTGGAATATAACAAGCTTTCCCAATTTTAGTGCTTAAAGAAATACCTACTAGATCTGCTTGATGGGCGTCTAGTGAACTAGTTTCTGTATCTATTGCCAATTCTCCTGCTTCTTCAGCTTCCTGGAGCCATTTATCAATCTCATTTACATCTTTAATTAAATAATAATTTTTTTTGCTAATAGTTTGTTGTTTTTCTTTTGCATTATTATTGATATTTTGGCTTGATAATTTTGGCTCTCCATATGTTGAAATAACAGAACTAAGCAATCTATTAAATTCCATTTCTCTTAAAAATTTATAAAGCTTATCTTTATCAACTTCTTGTAATTTAAAATCTTTTAAGCTTATTGTAATTGGTACATTTTTTTTTAATGTAACTAATTTTTTACTAATGATCGCTTTATCTTTATTTTCAATAAGAGTTTCTCTTCTTTTATTCTGTTTTATCTCATGAGCTTTATCTAATAATTTTTCAAGTGTTCCATATTTATTTATTAATTCTGCGGCAGTTTTAACTCCTATTCCAGGAACTCCTGGAACATTATCACTGGAATCCCCAGCAAGAGCCTGGACATCAATTACTTTTTTTGAATCAACTCCAAATTTATTATTTATATCCTCTGGTGTTATAAATTTGTTTTTCATTGGATCAAATATACGAACATCTTTTTTATAAAGTTGCATTAAATCTTTATCAGAAGAGACAATTGTAACTTTTGCACTCTTTTCTAATATTTGTTCTGTATACGTAGCTATCAAGTCATCTGCTTCATAATTGACTAGATCAACCGACGGTAAATTAAAAGCAATTACAGATTTTCTAATATATTCAAATTGTGGAGCTAAATCTTCTGGTGGATCAGATCTATTGGCCTTATAATCTGAATAAATTTCATTTCGAAAAGTTTTTCTTGCTGCATCAAAAATTACTGCAAAATGTGTTGGCTTTTGTAAATTATTTTCAGATTTAGAATCTTCTAACAATTTAAAAAGCATATTACAAAAACCATTCACTGCGCCTGTTGGTAGTCCGTCACTCTTTCTTGTTAACGGTGGTAATGCATAATAAGCTCTAAAAATATAACCAGAACCATCTATTAAATAAAAATGATCTGTTTTTTTTATTTTATCCATTTAAATAATGTTATCTTAATTATCTTAATTGTTGTAAATGTATAATCTCTCATGGATAAAAAAAATGTACTTTCTGTTAAAAATTTAAACAAAATTTATTCTAAAAAATCTAAACCTATTAATGCTTTAAACGATTTAAACTTAGACGTGCAAGAAGGGGAAATTTTTGGATTATTGGGTCCTAATGGTGCAGGAAAAACTACTTTTATAAACATCTTGGCTGGAACAACTATTAAAACTTCTGGAAAAGTTAATGTTTGGGGTTTTGATTTAGATAAAAACCCAAGGCAAGTTCGAGCCTCGGTTGGCATTGTGCCACAAGAAGTGGTCCTTGATCCATTTTTTAGTCCAAAAAAATTACTTGAACTTCAAGCTGGATTATATGGTGTTAAAAAAAAAGATAGAATAACAGATTCTATCCTAAAACTTGTTTCTTTAGATAAACAAGCAAATAATTATGCAAGAAGTTTGTCTGGTGGTATGAAAAGACGTTTATTAATAGCTAAAGCACTAGTGCATCAACCACCAATAATATTTTTAGATGAACCCACGGCTGGCGTTGATGTAGAGTTAAGAAAAAATCTTTGGGAAAATGTAAAACTACTTAATGATCAGGGAGTAACTATAATTCTTACAACTCACTATCTAGAAGAAGCTGAAAAAATGTGTGATCGAATTGGAATACTTAACAATGGAAATTTAGTTGCTCTTGATAGTACTAAAAATCTTTTGAATAAAATTCAAACAAAAAAAGTCACCTTTAAACTAGACAAACCTACGCAAATTAAAAGTGATCAATTAAATTCTCTAAAAATTATATCTATTAGTGATAATAATATTACTGTTTCTTACGAAAAAAATAGAATCAAAATTGAAGAAATAATCAACTTAATTCAAAATGAAAATATAAAAATATTAGATATATCTACAAATGATGCTGACTTAGAAGATGTTTTTTTAGGGTTAATAAAAAACTAGATTAAGTTTTCCAAAAATAGTAAAGTCTAGATATGGAATTAGTAAATCAAAAACAAAATACCAAAATATTTAAAGCAATTTTAGTTATTTTTTTTGGAACAATTTTACTAACATTATCAGCAAAAATAAAAATTCCTTTTTATCCAGTTCCTATGACAATGCAAACTTTTGTTGTTTTATTCTTAGGACTTTCATTTGGTTATAAAATAGGTTTAGCTACAGTTGGACTCTATATTTTAGAAGGAATAATTGGCTTACCTGTGTTTTCTAATTCTCCAGAAAAAGGCATTGGTTGGATATATTTTACTGGGCCAACTATGGGCTACCTAATAGGTTTTTTATTTGCAACTTTTCTTGCTGGATATTTGAACTTCAAAACAAATATTATATTTGTTTTTTTTAAACTAATAGTCTCTGTATCAATAATATATATTTTGGGTGTTTTATGGCTTGGAAATTTAATAGGATGGGACAAACCTGTAATTCAATTTGGAGTAACGCCATTCTTATTAGCAGAATTATTTAAAATTGCCTTATTAACTATACTTGGAAAACAACTTTTAAAATTAAGAAAATTTATCTAGGAGATCTTTTAGACAATATTCTTTGCAAAGTTCTTCTATGCATTTTAAGTCTTCTAGCAGTTTCAGAGACATTTCTATTACATAACTCAAAAACTCTATGAATATGTTCCCACTTAACTCTATCTGCCGTCATGGGATTTTCTGGTGGTGAAGCTTTAGTTTTTGGATCAGCCAAAAGAGCTTTTTCAACATCGTCAGCATCAGCCGGTTTTGCTAAATAATCAATTGCCCCGTGCTTAACGGCTGCAACCGCAGTTGGAATATTTCCATAACCTGTCAGCATTATAATTCTACTGTTAGTATTTAAATTTTGAATTTGTTTTACAACTTCCAATCCATTACCATCATTAAGTCTTAAATCTACAACTGCAAATGCTGGTTTTTTAAGTCTTAGCGAATCTATTCCTTTTTGCACACTGTCAGCCTGAAGCACTTCAAAACCTTTTTTTTGCATCGCTCTTGCAAGCCTCTCTCTAAAAGGGTTATCATCATCAACTAGGAGTAGTGATTTATCATCAAATTCACTAATTTTTTTTGTATTACTCAATTCTGTCATCAGACTCATATGGTAATAGTTTTATCAGTTTCAAGATAATTATTTACTTTACATTAGATAATTATTGCCTTAACTGCTGAATTATATAAAGTTTTTCAATAATTTATTGAAGAATTTTTTTTATTAAATTTTTTTTGGGAGCATATGTATGCAAAAATTTAAAACAATTGACGAATTAGTTAGTCAATTACAACCAGTAAAACCCGTTTACTGTATTAGAAAACAATCAGTAACTAAAGCCGCAAACTTTTTCATAAGAAATTTTCCAGGTGATATTTTATATGCTGTCAAAACTAATCCTAATAAAAAAATCCTAAAATACCTTAACGCTAGCGGAATAAACAATTTTGATATTGCATCAATTAGTGAAATAGAAGTAATTAAATCGATTTCTTCAAATGCCAAATATTATTATATGAATACCGTAAAAAGCAAAGAAGACATAAAAGAAGCATATTTTAAATACAAAGTTAAAGCTTTTTCTTTAGATACAAAAGAAGAACTAATAAAAATAATAGAATCAACTAATAATGCAAAAGATTTAGAATTATTCGTTAGAATAGCTATTTCTAATGAGCATGCTAAAATAGATTTATCTAAAAAATTTGGGGCAATAACTTCAGAAGCTATTGGCTTACTTAGATTAACAAAACAGTATTCAAAAAAAATTGGATTAAGTTTTCATGTTGGTTCCCAATGTATGCATCCTATATCTTATTCAAAAGGTATTAATGAAATTGGCAATATAATAAAGAAAACAAAAATTAATCTAGATTATATAAATGTGGGTGGTGGTTTTCCTTCGATATACCCAGATTTAAAGCCACAACCTCTTAGTAATTATATTTTAGAAATTAAAAAAGCTTTTTCTAAATTAAAACTTGAAAAAGAACCAAAATTAATGTGTGAACCAGGTCGGGCCTTGGTCGCAGAAAGTGGTTCAACAATTGTTAGAGTAAATTTAATAAAAAAACAAAAACTTTATATTAATGATGGAACTTATGGATCCTTATTTGATGCAGGCACTCCAAATCTAATATATCCAACAAGATTAATTACTAATGGAAGAATTGTTTCCAAAAAAATGACTGCTTTTGATTTCTATGGCCCAACTTGTGATAGCATGGATTACATGAAGGGTCCTTTTGTTTTGCCTAATAACATTAAAGAAGGAGACTATATTGAATTGGGTCAGCTGGGCGCTTATGGTTTAACATTTAGGACACAATTTAATGGTTTTTATTCAAATGAAATTTATGAAGTAGAAGATAATCCAATTATTTCTATGTATGACAAAGAAACTAGTAAACAGTTTCTTGTTGCTTAATGTCTGATAAAAAAAATCTAGGCCATAATAGTAAGAAAGATTTACTAAAAAAACCAGTTGAACACATAGATATTACTTCTTTTGATTCTAGAAAGATTATTTCATCAATGGAAAAAATGTCATTTGTTTCAAGGGAAACTGCAAATGCTGCAAATATTTTTAATGAAATGATTAAAGATAAAGAATGCACAATTTTTTTAACTCTTGCTGGATCTACTTCTGCAGCTGGCTGCATGAATATTTACAAGGATTTAGTTAAATACAACATGGTAGATGCTATTGTAGCCACAGGTGCTTCTATAATTGATATGGATTTTTTTGAAGCGTTAGGATTTAAACATTATCAAGGTTCACAATTCCAAGATGATTCAGAATTGAGAAAAAACTATATCGATAGAATTTACGATACTTACATTGATGAAGATGAACTTCAAATGTGTGATAAAAAAATTTGTGAAATAGCAGATGAGCTAGAGCCTAGAAGTTATACTTCGAGAGAGTTTATTCGTGAAATTGGAAAATATTTAAAAAAAAATTCCAAAAAAAAAGATTCTTTAATTGAAACTGCTTATGACAATGATGTTCCAATATTTTGTCCAGCATTTACAGATTCAAGTGCAGGATTCGGTTTAGTTATGCACCAAGAAAAAAACCCAAAAAAACATATAACAATAGACTCAGTTAGAGAATTTAGAGAACTAACAGAAATAAAAATACAATCAAAAGATTCTGGTCTATTTATGATAGGTGGTGGAGTCCCTAAAAATTTTGTTCAAGATACAGTTATTTGTGCTGAACTATTAGGTAAAGATGTGGGCATGCATAAATATGCTGTACAAATTACTGTTGCCGATTCCAGAGATGGCGCGTGTAGCAGCTCTACTTTAAAAGAAGCAAGTTCTTGGGGAAAAGTAGATGTAACTAAAGAACAAATGGTTTTTGCTGAAGCAACTAGTGTATTACCCTTAATTGCGAGTGATGCCTATCACAAGGGTGATTGGAAAAATAGAAATAGAAAAAAATTTTCAAAAATATTTGGATAAAAATTGGAATATCTAACTAATAAAAATGGTTTTCTTGGAATTGACAATAAATTCAATTTTAAAGAAAAAGTAGTTATTGTCCCTTTCGGTTTGGAAAAGACTGTCAGCTACGGTAGAGGAACAAAAAATGGTCCTAAAGAAATAATCAAAGCATCACATCAAGTAGAACTATATGACGAGGAGTTAAACTGTGAGCCATATAAAAAAATTGGAATTAAAACTTTAAAACCATTTAAAATTGATAAAAATATTAAAAAAGCTCTTAAAAAAATGTCAGATGTTAACGAAAAAATTTTAAGCAAAAAACTTTTTCCAATGACATTTGGGGGAGAACATTCTATTACACCAGGATGTATTGCTCCTTTTATAAAAAGACATAAAAATTTGTGTTTATTACATTTTGATGCCCATGCTGACTTAAGAGAAAGTTATAATGGTGAAAAATTCTCACATGCATCAGCAATTAAGAGATGCCTAGATCATAAAAATGTATCACTTATTTCATTTGGAATAAGAAATATTTCAAAAAGTGAAATACCTTACTTAAAAAAAAACTCATCTAGAATCAATATTTTCTGGGCAAAAGATAAAGCTAATTGGAATTTAAATAAATTTAAAAAAATAATAAAAAATAAAACAGTTTATTTAACTTTTGATGTTGACGGATTAGATTCTAGTATAATGCCAGCAACTGGGACGCCGGAGCCAGGCGGCTTATTATGGGAAGAAACTTTGAATATTATAAAGATGGCTACAAAAAATTCTAATATTGTTGGTGCAGATATAAATGAACTATCTCCTATAAAAGGATTTAATTCATATAATTTTTTAGTGGCAAAATTAGCTTACAAAATTTTATCTTATAAATTCTTATATAAATAATTTTAGATTAAACTCCCTTAAAAGTATCTCACTTTAGATTTAAAAGTACCCAATAATAACCAAAAGGGTATTAACATCAATAAAGCTACAAAAATTTTAACTGCTAAATCTCCAAAAGATAAAGTTACCCAAGGAATTCCTGTTCCATAAAATGATATTGAAAAGAATAAGAAAGTATCAACAGTGGACCCAATAAAAGAAGATGTTAATGGTGCCACAAACCATTTTCTTTCTCTTAGTTGATCAAAAATTTGCACATCTAATAATTGAGCAATTATAAATGCAGTGCCTGATCCAATAGCTATTCTTACTGAAATTAAATCTGTAAAGCTTGTTGAAAATAAAAGTGTAATAGCAATTCCTATAACAAAACCAATATATACAATTTTTCTAGCAACTAACTTTCCATACGATCTGTTAGCTAAATCAGTTATTAAAAATGCAATTGGATAGCTAAATGCACCATAAGTTAACATTTTTTCTAAACCATAATATTTGATTGGAAATTGAACTAAGTAATTTGATGCTAATACAACCACTCCCATCAAAACTGAGAGAGTTAAAAATAGTCTATTCATTATGCAGATTTAGCTAATATAGTTTTTTTAATTTTTTTTAGCCGTTGAGATAGGTTTTTACTTTTAACATCTTTTAAAAAGAGATCAAAGCTGCCTTTCTTATCTACAGATCTTACTGCTGCATTAGAAACATTGAGTCTCAAATTTCTTTTTAAAATTTTGCTAGTGAATTTTACTTTTTTTAAATTTGGTAAAAATCTTCTTTTAGTCTTGTTATTGGCGTGACTTACGTTATGACCCTTTAGAGGTATTTTTCCAGTTAATTCACATTTTTTAGACATAATATTTAGTGACTATATAAGATGGGATACTGATCGCGTCAAGTTTATTAAATTCAATTAGTTATTATTCTTTCCTACTATTTCTTTAAAATTCTTCACACCATCATTTATTAATAATTTTTTGAGTTCTTTTTTTATTTTAACAACAATATTTGGTCCTTGAAAAACCATCCCAGTATATAATTGAATATAGTTAGCCCCAGCTAAAAATTTATTATATGCACTTTTCCCTGAATCAACACCGCCTACTCCAATAATATCAATTTTATTTTTTAACAAATTATAAAATTTATTGATTAACTGATTAGATTTTAATTCTAATGGTTTTCCTGACAGTCCGCCCTTTTGATGTTTTGATATATTCTGTAAATTTTCTCTATTGTCCTCTGTAGTATTAGAAACAATTATTGCTTTAACTTGATATTTTAATAATATTTCACTTATTTGTTGAACTTGATTCTCAGAAATATCTGGGGAAATCTTTACAACAATTGGTACTTCTGATTTTAAATTTGTTTTTTCTTTCTCTATGGAATTTAATAATTCATCAAGTTTAGTTTGCTCATGAAAGTTTCTTAAATTTTCAGTATTTGGGGATGAAATATTTATAGCTATATAATCAGCAATGTTATGAAATGTTTTTAAACCAATTAAATAATCATTTAATCTATCTTTACTATCTTTATTAGGCCCTATATTTATCCCCAATAGTCCATCTGGTGTATTAGATCCTATTCTTGAGCTTACATCTTTTGCTCCTAAACTATTAAATCCAAGTCTGTTTATAAGAGCCTGATCTTCTACTAGCCTAAATACCCTTGGTTTTGGGTTTCCATATTGTGCTAAAGGTGTAATTGTTCCAACTTCAACAAAACCAAATCCTAATTTAAAAAGTGGATTATAAACTTCAGCATTTTTATCAAAACCTGCCGCCATACCTATTGGATTATGTAATTTCTTTCCAAATAAAGCTGTTTGAAACATGGGGTCATTTTTACTTTCATCAAAAATATTTGGAGCAAAATTAAATTTTAAAGATTTAATTGCTAAAGTGTGTGCTGTCTCAGGATCAATCTTAAAAATTAAAGATCTGAATTTTGAGAACATTATTTTATTTTATCTTTTATTAGTTGTTTAGTTTCATTAACTCCAAAAAAACTTATAAAGAAGCCCATTCTTGGCCCATTTTCATCGCCAAAAACTACTTCATAAATTAACTTGAACCAATCTCTTAAATTTTCTGCATAACCATTTTCTTTACCAGTTGAATAAATTAAAGTCTGTATATCCTCTGGTGACATTTTATCATTACAATTTTCCAGTGTTTTAATTAAGGCTTCAAGTGCATTTTTTTCATCTGTATTTGGTTTTTTATATTTTTTTTGTTGTTTAATAACATCATTAAAATACTTAATTGCATAACTAATTAAATTATCAAAAATTGGATAATCTTTTTCAGAAATATCTTTTTTATATTTTTTTACAAACTTCCAAAGAAGCTCTTTTGAATCAGCATTACTTGTTTCAACTAAATTAAGCAACATTGAAAAAGTCATTATTGTTTCATCTTTTGGAATTTTTCCATTATGAACATGCCAAACTGGGTTCATTAATAATTGTAATTCATTTTGAGTTTTTCCTTTTTCAATAAAATCTAAATATTCATCTACTGCTTTTGGAACAATTTCTTTATAAAGTTTTTTTGCTCTTTTTGGGTTTTGATACATAAATAAAGATAAGCTTTCTGGTGAAGCATACTGAAGCCACTGATCAATCGTAATTCCATTGCCTTTAGATTTAGATATTTTTTCCCCCTTCTCATCTAAAAAAAGTTCATAGGCAAATCCAGATGGATTATTTTTTCCTAGTAATTTTATTATCTTTGTTGATAAAATTGCACTTTCTATTAAATCTTTTCCGTACATTTCAAAATCAACATCAAGAGCATACCATCTCATTGCCCAATCAACTTTCCATTGTAATTTACATTTCCCATTCAAAATACTTGATTCAAGTTTTTTACCATCATTATCAAAAATAATTTTTGATTTTTCCTTATTAATTTCCAAAACAGGAATTTCCAAAACAATACCTGTGTCAGGACATATTGGTAAAAATGGGCTATACGTTTTTTTTCTTTCTTTACCCAGTGTAGGTAATATTGTTTCCATTATTGACTGATATTTTTCCAGAATAAGTTCAAGCGTTGGATTAAAAAATCCAGATTTATAAAGTTCTGTAGAGCTTTTAAAGTTATAATTAAATTTAAATTCATTTAAAAACTTTTTTAACATTTCATTATTGTGTTCTCCAAAACTACTAAATTTTTCAAATGGATCTGGAACACTTGTTAAAGGTTTATGAAGATTATTATTTAATACTTCTTTTTTTGGAACATTGTCTGGTACTTTTCTTAGACCATCCATATCATCGGAAAAAGTAATTATCTCCTTAGGTAAATCTGTCAGATGATTTAGAGCATTCACAACCATTGTTGTTCTTGCAACTTCTCCAAAAGTACCTATATGAGGCAAACCACTTGGTCCATAACCAGTTTGCAATATTATTTTTCCTTTTTTTTCTATGAAATTTTTTCTTACTTTTAAAATTTTTTTTGCCTCTATAAAGGGCCAGGAATTAGTTTTATCTAAATTTAATTGTTCAATCACGTGTTGTAGCAGCAAAAAGTCAAATAATTCTCGTTTTTATCAATTCTTATAGAGTTGAAATTTATTTACCATAAAATAATGTTCATTCAAAATGTCCAATTATAAAACAGTCTTTTTTACACTAGGTATTTTACAAATCATACTTGGAATCTCCATGATATTTCCAATTATTATACAAATAATATTTGAAGAGTTAAATTCATCATTTATTAGCGCATCTTTAATTACAATAATATTTGGCACATTATTTTTATTATCTAATCTTGACCAAGATAAAAAACTTAATTTACAACACGCTTTTTTATTAACTGCATTGTCTTGGATCAGTGTGGCAATATTTGGATCACTTCCATTTATTTTTTCAGATTTGAATTTAAGTATTACTGACTCATTTTTTGAAAGCATGTCAGGTATCACTACTACTGGTTCTACAATAATAACTGATTTAAATTCAACACCTAAAGCTATTCTTCTTTGGAGGGCAATACTCCAATGGCTAGGAGGGATTGGAATAATTGTAATGGCAATTACTCTAATGCCACTCATGAATGTAGGAGGAATGCAATTACTTAAAATATCTAGCACTGATGGTTCAGAAAAAATATTACCTAAAACTAAAGAAATATCTATAAGACTAATAATAATTTATATAGCCTTAACTTTTCTTTGTGCTCTGTTTTACAAAATCTTTGGGATGAAATTTTTTGACAGCTTAACTCATTCAATGACCACTATAGCTACTGGTGGATTTTCAAATTATAATGATTCCATTGGGCATTTTAATAATTTTAAAATTGAAATGACCTCAATGATTTTTATAATATTAGGAAGCATACCTTTTATTGCTTATATTAAATATTTAAGTGGAACAAAAAATATATTTATTACTGATACTCAAATTAGATCATTTATTAAGATAATTTTTTTTTCAATATTAATTTTATTTTTATATTTAGTAATTTTTAATAAAAGTTTTTCTGAAATAAGTTTGAGGTCTATTTCGTTTAATGTGATTTCTATTTTAACTGGCACTGGTTATGTAACACAAAACTTTGATAGTTGGGGAAATTTTCCACTTATCTATTTCCTAATGTTAATGTTTATTGGTGGTTGTGCTGGCTCAACAACATGTGGAATAAAAATTTTTAGAGTGCAAATTTTGTATTTGTTTATAAAAAACCAATTAAAAAAGATTATCTATCCAAGAGGTGTATTCATTATAAAATATGATAATAACAATGTTAATGAAAAGTTCATGGCTTCTATAATTTCATTTATATATCTTTACATAGTAATTTTTTTTGTAATAGCTGCTTTGTTATCGTTAAGTGGATTAGATTTCACTACATCAATTTCTGGCGCCGCAACTTCAATTTCAAACGTTGGACCTGGACTTGGCGAATTAATAGGGCCAAATGGCAATTTTTCGCAGCTACCTGACTTTTCAAAATGGGTATTAAGTTTTGGAATGATCTTGGGTAGATTGGAATTATTTGCTATACTAGTTTTGTTCTTGCCTTCGTTTTGGCAAAAATAAATTATGACTGAAACAAAAGATAGTTGGATAGATTCTTTTAGAGTTTATAAAGATATAAGAATGGTTAGAATATTGCTCTTAGGAGCAATAAGCGGTTTTCCATGGGTCTTAATTGGAAGTAGTTTAAGTCTTTGGCTAAAAGAAGAAGGACTGAGCAGATCAACCATTGGATGGGCTGGATTAATTTTTGGTGTTTACGCTTTCAATTATTTATGGGCACCAATCATCGATAGAATTCAAATACCAATTTTAACAAAAAAACTAGGTCACAGAAGAGGATGGATAGTTTTGATGCAAATTGCAATTTTGCTTTGCTTAGTGGTATGGAGTTATATTAACCCAACAGAAAACTTAGCATTATTAATTACAGTAGGATTAATTATTGCAATAGCTTCAGCTACTCAAGACATAACTGTTGATGCTTTAAGAATTGAACAAATTAATGAAAACGAAGGAAAATCTATGGCGGCAGGCGCTGCTATGGCTGTGGTTGGCTGGTGGACAGGTTACAAATTAGGAGGAGTTATAGCATTATTTACGGCAGAATATTTTGAAAAAACGGGTGTTGTAGATTATTGGCAAACAACTTTTTTGATATTGGGAGTGGTAATAATTTTAATGAATATAGGACTGATGTTTGTCCATGAACCAATTGAAACTGATAGACAATCAAAACAAAGAGAAACTGATCAAATGATAGAAGGTAAACTTGGATCAAGCAATATTATAACAAATTTCATTGCTTGGATAACTGGTACAATCGGCGGACCTATAATTAGTTTCTTCAAAAAAAATGGATTTGCTATTGCGGTAGGAATTTTAGGTTTTGTATTCTTATTTAAAATTGGAGAAGCATTTCTTGGGCGTATGTCAATTGTTTTTTATAAAGAACTTGGATTTTCTAAAGGACAAATTGCAATTTACTCAAAAACTTTAGGCTGGATAACAACAGTTGTTTTTACATTGTTAGGTGGAATATTTGCAATGAGACAAGGAACTGTAAAAACATTGTTTATTGCTGGAATATTAATGGCTTTAACAAATCTACTATTTGCTGTTTTATATTGGGTAGGCAAATCTGAATGGTTGTTTGCTGTTGCAGTTATATTTGATGATATTACCGCTGCTTTTGCAACTGTAGCATTTGTTGCTTTCATATCATTATTAGTTGATAGAACTTATACAGCTACTCAGTATGCGTTACTTGCATCTGTTGGAACTGCTGGAAGAACAACTCTGGCATCATCTTCAGGAGCCCTAGTTGATTGGCTAAATGGAGACTGGGGAACATTTTTCGTCTTAACTACTATAATGGTTATTCCTTCTTTGATTTTATTATGGTTTATAAGACATAAGTTAAAAATTGTTGCAAAATAATTTTTTTTGCAAAAGCCCCTACATCAATTTATACGATAAGCCTTCTTACAATTCTAAAATTAGTTCACAAATTTTATATGGTGAAAAATTTAGAATCTTATTAAAAAAAAACAAATTTATTAAAGTTAAAACATCATATGATAATTATATAGGTTACATTAAATCATCAAATTATATTAATAAATTCAGACCAACACATAAAATAAGCGTTCTAAAATCTAGAATTTTTAAATATCCAAAAAATTTAGAAAAGTATAGATCAAAAAAATTTTTATCATTTTCAAGCAAAATACAAATATTTAAAAAATATAACAATTTTATTATGTTTGATAAAAATAGTTGGTTAAACATTAAAGATATCAAGTTAATTAATCAAAAAGAAAAAGAAATTCTTAAAATTTTGAAATTATTTTTGGGCTGTAAATATAAATGGGGTGGTAAAGTATTTAATGGTATTGATTGTTCAGCGTTAGTTCAAATTTTCTATCAATTTAATAACAAATACTTTCCTAGAGATACAAAAGATCAAATTAAATATTCTAAAATAAATTTAAAGAGAAAAAATTTTAAAAAGGGAGATTTAATTTTTTGGAAAGGGCATGTTGCGATTTGTTTAAATTCAACAAAGTTAATTCATGCTTATGGCCCTAAAAAAAAGGTAATAATAATGCCTATTAAAAGAACTATTTATCAAATTGAAAAAACAGTAAATTTAAAAGTAAAAAAAATTTCAAGAATTTAACTATTTTTATCTACCAAAATCTGGCTTATTTATATCTTGTTTTAATGAAATAATTTTCTTTCTTACTTTTTTTGTATCAATTAATTTTTTTATTATTTCATTGCTATTTTTAACGCTGATATCTCTTTTAAAAGCTTTAAGATTTTTAATAAATAAATTAATTGCTGAAATAATATTTTTTTGGTTACTAAAAAAAACATCTCTCCACATAACTTCATTGCTTGCTGCTATACGTGAAAAGTCTCTTAATCCTCCTGCACTGAATTTAATTAAATTAAATTTTTTTCCTTTTTCAAAATCAGTTGCAGTTTTGACTAAATTATAGGCTATTAAGTGAGGTAAATGACTCGTTATTGAAAAAATAATATCATGTTGTTTTGAATTCATCGTAATAACTTTAGAGCCTAATTTTTTCCAGAATAATCTAAGTCTAGATAAATGTGTTTTATTAATATTTTTTTCTTTAATTAAAACACACCACTTATTTTTAAATAAGTTTTTATCTCCATATTCTGCTCCACTTACTTCAGAGCCAGCAATTGGATGAGAAGGAATCCAAGTTATATTTTTTTTTAATTGTTGCTTAACTTTTTTAAAGCTTAATTCTTTAGTAGACCCAACATCTGTTATAATAGTTTTGTTAGTAATAAATTTATTTATTTTAGAGATAAAATTTGAATATTGACTCATTGGTGTACAAAAAATAACCAAATCAAAATTGATAGAGATATTTTTTAACTTATTTATTACTTTGCAGCCAATTTTTAATTTTTTTATTATTAATATATTTTTTTTTGATTTTTCATAAATATAAATATTATTTGATACTTTTCGTGCGTGTGCGGCTCTTAATATTGAAGAGCCTATTAATCCACATCCAATTATGAGAATATTTTTCATTATTTTCTAAATATTTTATTAAGAATTCTTATAAGTTTATTATTAGCAGAACTACTACCAATTGTTAATCTTAAAGCATTATTAATTTTATAAGTTTGCATCGATCTTAAAATAATTCCATTATTTTCTAACCTTTTTTTAACATAGTTTGCGGAATATTTACATTTGCTAAAATTTAATAATAAGAAATTAGCAGTAACTTCATTTGTAATTATATTTAATTTATTTAAAAATTTTTTAATTTTATTAGCCCAAATCAAATTATGTTTAACAGATTTATTTATAAAACTTTTATCATTTAAAGCAGCATCAGCTGCTAGTTGGGCAGCCATATTAACATTGAATGGAGGTTTAATAATATTCATAGCATCGATAATTTTTTTTGGACCATAACCCCATCCTATTCTTAATGCCGCTAATCCATATATTTTAGAAAAAGTTCTTAATATTATTACATTTTCATTTTTTTTAAAAAGTTTTAGTCCAGATGCATAGTCTTTTTTTTTCATATATTCATCGTATGCATCATCAACAACTAATAGAACATTACTTCTAAGTTTTTTTCTTAATTTCAATAATTCATTTTTTTTTAAATAAGTTCCTGTTGGATTATTAGGGTTTGCTAAAAAAACGATTTTAGTTTTTCTTGATACTTTATTTAAAATTTCAGAAACAGATATTTTGAAATTATTTTCTTTTGCATATAATACTTTAGCACCAACTATTTTTGAATAAATTCTGTACATTAAAAAACTATATTGAGGCACAATTACTTCATCTTTTCGCTTTAAAAATAACTGACAAATAATTTGAATAATTTCATCTGAACCAGCCCCACAAATAATTTTTGCAAATTCACAATTAAATTTTTTTGAAATGCTCAACCTTAAGTTATTTGATTTGCTATCAGGATATTTTGAAAAATTAATTTTCTTGTTAATTTCTTTTCCTACTTTTGGGCTTACGCCTAATGCCGACTCATTTGCAGACAATTTTATGACATTCTTAAGTCTGAATAATCTTGATTTTCCAGGTTTATAAGATTCGAAGTTAATTTTGTTAAATTTTAGTAAAGTCATTTTTTATTAATTTATACCTATCTTTATAAAAAAATTAATCAAGTTTTATAGGAAATTAATAGAAATTATAAAAAAATTGATATATAGAATCTCTTCTAGTATAAAAAAAACGCGCTGATTTAACTGAATTGCGAGCGCTTAAAAAAACCGCTAAAAAAGTTTTTTTCTCACAATTCATCACTGGTGCAATATTATGAATGTTAAAGAAAATATTAAAACAATAATTGTAAAAAAACCACTTAAGTTAGATTGTGGAAAAACTATAAATAATTATCATTTGGCCTACGAAACGTATGGAACCTTAAATGAAAAAAAGGACAATGCTATTTTAGTTTTTCATGCTTTAAGTGGAGATCAGTTTGTAAGTGGAACTAATCCAATGACTAATAAAAGTGGTTGGTGGTCTTATGCTGTTGGTCCTGATAAAGCGATTAACACAAATAAATTCTTCGTAATATGTGCAAATGTAATTGGAGGATGTATGGGATCATATGGTCCTAATAGTATTGATCCTATAACTAATAAAACGGTTGGGACAAATTTTCCAGTTATTACAATTAATGACATGGTCAATGCTCAATATAATTTGTTAGAGTTTTTTAAAATAGACAAGTTGTTTAGCGTTACCGGTGGTTCTATGGGTGGAATGCAAGTTTTACAGTTCGTTGCTAATTTTCCAGATAGAACTAAAACTGCAATTCCAATAGCAAGTACTGCTAGTCATTCGGCTCAGAATATCGCTCTTAATGAGTTAGGTAGGCAAGCAATAATGGCTGATAGCAATTGGAATAATGGAAATTATTTTGATACAGGATCATCACCAAACAATGGTTTGGCAGTTGCAAGAATGGCAGCACATATTACTTATCTCTCAAAAAAAAGTTTGGAAGACAAATTTGGTAGAAAACTTCAAGAAAGAGATGACTTAAAATTTAGTTTTGATGCTGATTTTCAAATTGAAAGCTATCTAAGACATCAAGGTAATGCATTTGTGGACCGGTTTGATGCAAATAGCTATCTTTATATAACTAGAGCAATGGATTATTTTGATTTAGTAAAACAATATAAGGGAAATCTTTCAGATGCCTTTAAAGGTAGTAAAGTAAAATTTTTTATAATTTCTTTTACATCTGATTGGCTATATCCAACACCTGAAAATAAAGAAATTGTTATTGCTTTAAATGCAGCTGGGGCAGATGTAGGTTTTATAGAAATTACAAGCGATAAAGGTCATGATTCATTTTTATTGGATGTTCCTGATTTTTTAAAATCTGTAAAAAATTTTACAGAGGCAAACTACTAAAAATTTTATGAAAAAAGAGTTTCAAATAATTTCAGAATTAATTGAGAATAATAAAAGAGTACTTGATGTTGGATGTGGAGATGGCACATTGATGAAACATTTAAAAGATAATAAAAATATAGATACTAGAGGCTTAGAAATTTCAAAAAACAATGTTCAATTATGTATTTCAAAAAGTTTATCCGTTATTGAAGGCAATGCAGAAAGAGATTTACAACAATTTCCAGATTTATCTTTCGATTATGCAATTTTAAGCCAAACACTTCAAGCATTTTACAATCCAGAAAAAGTAATAGATGATCTATTGAGAGTTGCAAACAAAGCTATAGTTACAATTCCAAATTTTGGATATTGGAAAGTTAGATTGCACTTGCTATTAAAAGGTACAATGCCAATAACAAAAAATCTGCCCAATGAATGGTATAACACTCCAAATCTACATATGTGCACAATTAAAGATTTTTATAATTTTTGTTCTAAAAAAAATATTGAATTATATAAATCAATTGCCTTAAATGGTGAAAAAACATCTCAAATTAATAAAATAAATTTAAATATAAAAAACCTTTATTCTGAATTAGGAATATTTTTAATTCAAAAATAAAATGAAAATTGAAATCATTCCATGTCTAAAGGATAATTATTCTTACATCATTATAGATCTAAAAAATAAAAATACCTGCGTAGTGGATCCTAGTGAGTCGAAACCAATCATAAACTTTTTAGAAAAAAATAATTTACAATTAAATTACATTTTAAATACTCATCATCACTATGATCATGTTGGTGGAAATGTTGAATTAAAGAAAAAATATAAAGCAAAAATAGTTGGGTTTGAGGGTGATTGTGAAAGAATCCCTGAAATTGATATTATGCTAAAAGACGGTGAAATTTGGAAACAAGATAACTTTGAAGCAAAAGTAATTCATATACCTGGGCATACTCTTGGTCATATTTGTTTTTATTTTTATAATGAAAATAATTTATTTACTGGTGATACTCTATTTTCATTAGGTTGTGGAAGAATTTTTGAAGGAACTTACGAACAAATGCTCGCTTCATTAGAAAAGATAAAAAAATTACCTCCCAAAACTAAAATTTATTGTGGTCATGAATATACATTACAAAATTCAAAATTTTGTATTACCTATGATGGTGAAAACCAAAATTTAATAAAAAAAATTCAAGAAATAAAAGAAAAGTTAACAAAAAACAAACCAACTATACCCTCTACTCTAGAGGAGGAGTTAAAAAGTAATATTTTTTTGAGAAGTAATAATGACAAGATTAAAACTAATTTAAATATGAGCAATAGCTCTTCTCTTGTAACTTTTTCAAAATTAAGAGATTTAAAGGATAATTTCTAAGTTATTCAGCTTGACTATAATTAACCTCCGTCTATATTCCACCATATAAAAATTAGGATATACAATGTCATTTGCAATAATTCAAACAGGTGGAAAACAATATAAAGTTAAGGCTAGTGAGATTCTTAAAATTGAGAAACTAGAAAATTTGAAGCCTGAAAACAAAATAGAATTTAATGAAATTTTAGCTTACGGCGATGATAAGAATATGGAAGTTGGTTCGCCACTTGTAAAAGGAGCCAAAGTAGAAGCGGAATTAGTAAAAAATGGAAAAAATAGAACAGTCTTAATATTTAAGAAGAGACGAAGAAAAAATTCTAGAAGAAAAAATGGACATAGACAACTTTATTCACTTATTAAAATAAAAAAAATTTTTTCAAAAGATGGCAGCGTCTTAGCAGAAGCTAAAAAAGTAGAAAAAAAAGAAACTAAAGCTATAGAAAAAAAAGAAACTAAAGCTAAAGTAAAATAACTTTAGGTAATTATTATGGCAACAAAAAAAGCTGGTGGATCATCGAGAAACGGACGTGATAGTGCAGGTCGAAGACTTGGAGTAAAAAAATATGGCGGTCAGTTTGTTAATCCTGGAAATATAATCGTTAGACAAAGAGGAACAAAAATTTTTCCTGGAGAATGCGTTAAAATGGGTAGAGATCATTCAATTTTTTCATTAGTAAAGGGACATGTTGAATTTAAAAAAGGTAAATCAGACAGAACATTTGTTTCAGTAAAACCCAATTAATCAATACAACAAAAAATTAAACAGAGTTGTATTATGAAGTTCTTAGATCAAGTAAAAATATTCGTAAAAGCAGGTGATGGTGGCTCAGGCTCTGCCAGTATGCGAAGAGAAAAATTTGTTGAATTTGGTGGTCCAGATGGCGGAAATGGCGGCAAAGGTGCTTCAATAATTTTAAAAGCTGAAAGAAATTTAAATACTCTAATTGATTATAGATATACACAACATTTCAAGGCTGAAAGAGGTCAAAATGGAATTAACAAAAATAAAACTGGTAGAGGTGGAAAAGATTTATATTTAAAAGTTCCAATAGGAACTCAAGTTTTAGAAGAAGATAACAAAACATTACTATTTGATTTTAAAAATGAAAAAGAAGAGTTTGTTGTAGCTATTGGTGGAAGAGGTGGACTAGGTAACACTAATTTTAAAAGTTCAACTAATCGAGCACCAAGGAAATTTACTAGTGGAAAAATTGGAGAAGAATATTGGATATGGTTACAACTAAAAACAATTGCAGACATTGGAATTATTGGTCTACCTAATGCGGGTAAATCAAGTTTGCTTGCAGCAATTACAAATGCTACTCCAAAAATTGCAAATTACAAATTTACAACTATTAATCCAAATTTAGGAGTTGCAACTTACGATGATAAGGAAATTACTCTTGCTGATATACCTGGCTTAATTGAAGGGGCTCATACAGGCGTTGGATTAGGAATTAAATTTTTAAAACATATTGAAAGATGTAAGGCTCTACTTCATATGATTGATATAACAGAAAAAGATTTAAATTACTCATATGATCAAGTAAAAAAAGAAATGGCTAACTACAGTAAAGATCTTTTAAATAAAAAAGAAATTATTGTTCTTAATAAAGTTGATTTATTAGAGAAAAAAAAAGTAAATGAAATTATTAAGAGTTTTTCCAAAAATAAGAATTGTGAAGTGCTAGTTTTATCAACTCTTGAAAAAAATTCTATATCAAAAGTTAAAGCTGAATTACTTAAGTATGTATCTTAAAAATTCAAAAATAATTGTAATTAAAATAGGATCATCTTTATTAATTGATGAAAATAAAAAAATTAGAAAAAAATGGTTATCTGAATTTTCTAAAGATATTAAAGACTTACTAAATCAAAATAAAAGAATCATTATTGTAAGTTCTGGTGCAATAGCCATGGGTTGTAAAAAATTAAATTTAAGTAAAAGAAATCTTAAATTAGACAAAAGTCAAGCAGTTGCATCCATTGGACAAATAGAGTTAATGAATCTATTCACAGAGACTTTTTTAAAAAATAAAATCAATATATCTCAGATTTTACTAACGTTAGAAGATACCGAACAAAGAAGAAGAGCATTAAATGCTAAAAGAACTTTCGAAAATTTATTTCAATTAAACTTTGTCCCAATCGTAAATGAAAACGATAGCATCGCTACTTCTGAAATTAAATATGGAGATAATGATAGACTTGCTTCAAGAGTAGCCCAAATTTCATCGGCAGACTCTTTAATATTACTTTCTGACGTGGACGGTCTATATACAACAAATCCAAAAATAAATAAAAATGCGGAGCTTATAAAAGAGATAAAAAACATAGATAAAAATATTGAACAAATTTCAACTAAAAGTGTTGGCGAACATGGAACCGGTGGCATGAAAACAAAAATTGATGCAGCAAAAATCTGTCAACTGTCAGGATGTATTATGGCCATTGCTAATGGTTTGCCATTACGACCGATTAAAAAAATTATTGAAAAAAATAATTGTACATGGTTTTTGCCCAAAATTTCTAAACTTGATGCTAGAAAAAAATGGATAATCAGCTCTATTTCACCAAAGGGTCAGCTAATAATTGATGATGGCGCTAAGGAAGCACTAACCAAAGGTAAAAGTCTATTAGCTGCTGGAATTAAAAAAGTTTTGGGTAAATTTAATAAAGGTGATCATATTAAAATTATAGATAAAGACTATAAAGAATTTGCAAGAGGATTAAGTTCTTTTTCTTCAGATGAGGTTTTAAAAATTATGGGTCATCACTCTAATAAAATTGAAGATTTGTTGGGATATATTTCAAAGTCAGAAGTGGTTCACAAAGATGATATGGTAGAAATATAGTATGACCAAGTATATGAATTTAATAGGACAAAAGGCTAAAAATGCTGTTATTAATAAAATTGATAGTAAAACTAAAAATAAAGTTCTTCAAAAATATATTTCACTAATTGAAAAAAATAAAAATTCAATAATTAGAGCAAATAAAAAAGATATAAAATTTGCCATAAAAAAAAAATTAAAGAATAATTTAATCGATAGGCTAAGCCTAAATTATACAAAATTAAATTCAGTAAAGAATGCCATTAAAAATATTATCAATTTAAAAGATCCAATTGATAATATTTTAGAAAAATGGAAAAGACCTAACGGATTAATAATTAAAAGAGTATCAATTCCAATTGGCATCATTGGAGTAATTTATGAAAGTAGGCCTAATGTTACATCAGACGTTTCAAGTTTATGTTTTAAGTCTGGAAATGCTGTAATTTTAAGAGGCGGTTCTGAAGCTTTAAATACAAATAAAATTTTAGCTACATTATTTAGAAAAGCTTTAAGTTTAAATAAAGTCGACCCCAATTATGTTCAATTTATAAACAATCCAAATAGAAAATATGTAGATTATATGCTTTCAAAAATGAATAACCAAATAGATGTTATTATTCCTAGAGGTGGAAAAAACTTAGTAAAAAAAGTCCAAGATATATCTAATGTTCCAATGATTGGTCATCTAGAAGGAATTTGTCATACATTTGTTGACCAGCAAGCTAACTTAAAAATGGCCACAGATATTATTTATAATGCTAAATTAAGAAATACTAGCATCTGTGGAGCAACAGAAACAATTTTGCTTCATAAAAAAATTGTAAAGAAATATTGCAATCCAATTTTAAAAAAATTAGAAGAAAATAATTGTAAAATTATTGGAGACAAATATTTAAAAAAATTTTATAAAGGAAAAATAATTTTAGCAACACAAAAAGACTGGTCTAAAGAATATTTATCAGCAATTGTTTCGGTAAAATGTGTTAAAAATTCAGATGAAGCAATAAGACATATTAATAAATATGGAACAATGCATACAGATTGTATAATCACTCAAAATAATCAAACGGCTAAAAAATTTATAAAGAATGTGAAAAGTTCTATTGCAATGCATAATGCTTCAACTCAATTCGCTGATGGTGGAGAATTTGGTTTCGGCGGTGAAGTTGGAATTTCAACAAGCAACCTTCCTCCAAGAGGACCTGTAGGATTAGGGCAACTAATTTCATATAAATATGAAATTATTGGCAAAGGTCAAACTAGGAAGTAAATTGTTTTTAAAAATAAAAAAAATTGGTATTTTAGGAGGAACTTTTGATCCTGCACACAAAGGTCACTTAAAAATATCGAAAGAAGCAAAAAAAAGATTTAATCTCAATAATATTATTTGGGCTATTACAAAGAAAAATCCCTTTAAAAAAAAAAGTAATTTGGATTTAAATTCTAGAATTAAATTTGCAAAAAAAATTACAAAAAAAAATAAATTTATAAAAATTCAATTTTATGAAGAAAAAATAAGATCAAACAAAACAATTGATTTAATTAATTACCTTAAAAAAAGTAATAAAAAATTAGATATTTATTTTATAATGGGAGCAGACAATCTTATTAATTTTCACAAATGGCATAAATGGAAGTTAATTTCACAAAAATGTAATATATTGGTATTTGATAGACAAGGATATAAAGCTAAATCTTTAAAATCAGTTACATTTAAACGATTAAATCAAAAGATCTTGAAATTTATTAAATTTAAGAAAGTTAATATTTCATCTTCTCAATTAAGGAAAATTTGATAAGATTTTTATAATTAATGGATAAAATATTTGATTTAAAAAAAATAATCATAAATACTTTAGATTCCAATAAAGCATTAGACATTGTAAGTATAGATTTAGAAAATAAAAGTTCAATAGCAGACTATTTAATAATTGCTAGCGGAACTTCATCAAGACATATGCAAGCATTATCTGAAATTGTTTTAGAAAAGTTCAAAATTAGCGGAATACCAAATTGTAAAATTGAAGGCAATGAAAGTAATGATTGGAAGTTAATAGACGGAATAGATGTTATAGTTCATATATTTAATCCAGAAAAAAGAAAATTTTATGAACTTGAAAAGATGTGGTCAGAATTAATGCCAAAAGAAAAAGTTTTGATATGAAAATTATTATAATATTTTTATTTTCTTTTTTAATTTTAAATAAAAGTTTTGCTGAAACAGAAAAAAATATTTATGAAAAAATTGATCTATTTAGCGAAGTTTTAAATAAAATTGATAAAGAATATGTAGAAAACGTTAATCAAAGCGATGCAATGGATGCCGCTATTAACGGCGTTTTACAATCATTAGATCCTTACTCTGCTTATATGTCACCAGAAGTATTTAAGGATATGCAAACAGAAACTAGTGGGAAGTTTGGGGGACTTGGAATTGAAGTTGGCATGGAGCATGGCGTTGTAAAAGTTATTTCTCCAATTGATAATTCTCCAGCTTCAAGAGCAGGTGTAAAAGCTGGCGATTACATTGTAAAAATAAATGATATTCAAGTTCAAGGCAAATCGCTAACTGAAGCTGTTCAGATAATGAGGGGTCCTGTGGGATCAGATATTAAAATTACAGTAAGAAGAAGAGGTGTTAAAAAAGCAATTATTTTTAAAATAACTAGAGAAATCATAAAAATTGCATCTGTAAAATCTAAATATATAGATAAGAGCGTTGGTTATTTAAGACTAACATCTTTTAATGAAAACAGTGGAGATCAAATTAAAGATAAAATTAAAGAATTTAATAAAAAAAAAGATATCAAAGGTTATATCTTGGACTTAAGAAACAATCCTGGAGGTTTATTATCTCAAGCAATAAAAATTTCAGATTTTTTTCTTGAAAATGGAGAAATAGTTTCAACAAAAGGTAGAAAAATATCTGAAAATAGAAGATGGTTTGCCAAAAAAGGCGATTTAACTAAAGGAAAAACTTTAATCGTTCTAATAAATGAAGGCTCTGCTTCAGCTTCTGAAATTGTAGCAGGAGCTTTAAAAGATCACAAAAGAGCTATTCTTGTTGGTGAAAATAGTTATGGCAAAGGATCGGTACAGTCAATAATTCCATTAAAAAATAAAGGTGCAATTAGATTAACAATTTCTAAATATTATTTACCATCAGGCAAATCAATATCAGAAGTAGGCGTAACTCCCGATATTGAAGTCGAAGAAAGTTCAGATGCTTTTGTAATTAACACAGATACTGATAATCAGTTAAATTTTGCTGTCAAACTTCTTAACGGATAAGCATGAATGAAAAATACAAACACCTGCCACTTAGAAGTGGTGTTGGATTAGTTATATTAAATAATGAAAATAAAATATTTGTTGCAAAAAGAATAGATAATCCTAAAAATTTCTGGCAAATGCCGCAAGGTGGTATTAATAAAGGAGAAGATTATTATACTGCTGCTTTAAGAGAGTTAAAGGAAGAAACAAGTATTGTTAGTGTAAAACCTATTAAAGAAATAGAAGAAAAATTAACTTATATTTTACCTGATCACTTAATAGGTATTATTTGGAAAGGAAAATACAAAGGTCAAAAACAAAAATGGTTTATCATGAAGTTTATTGGAAATGATTCAGAAGTTAATATTAAAACTAAACACCCTGAGTTTTTAGATTGGAAGTGGATAGATCCAGAAAATTTAACTGATATAGCTGTACATTTTAAACTTGAAGTTTATAAAAAACTTAAATCTGAAATAAAAAAAATATTAGACTAATTTAAAGTTAAAGATTTTAAAACTTCAATTTTATGATCAACTAAATATTTTGCTTGATCAGACATATCTTGATTTTTTGATTCTTTTTCAGCTGCGATCAAAATATCTCTTACCTTATTTTTATCTATTTTTTTTATATCAAAAATATTACTTGTTAGTATTGATAAACAATTATTTTTAAACTCTATTATTCCATCTTCAACATAATAAGTTTCTTCAACAGCTGCGGCGTCTATAACTTTTAATAAGCCTGGTTTTAAAAATGAAATTATAGATATATGATCTTTTAAAATCCCCATTTCGCCTTCAAAAGCAGGCACAACTACTTCAGTTGCATCTTCTCTTGATAAAAAAGATTTTTCAGGATTTACTATTTCAACTTTAAAAACGTTGCTCATTATGCGGCAGCTTCTTTTGCCATTTTTTCAGCTTTTTCAACTACTTCTTCAATTGTACCTACCATATAAAAAGCTGCTTCTGGAAAATGATCATATTCGCCTTTGCAAATTGCATCAAAGCCTTTAATTGTAGATTCTAAATCAACAAGTTTTCCTGGTGAACCAGTAAAGACTTCAGCTACAAAGAATGGTTGAGATAAAAATCTTTGAATTTTTCTAGCTCTAGTAACTGTTAATTTGTCCTCTTCGGATAATTCATCCATACCTAAAATTGCTATAATATCTTGTAAAGATTTATAAGTTTGTAAAATTTTTTGAACTTCTCTAGCAACCCTATAATGCTCATCACCTACTATTCTTGGGTCCAAAATTCTTGAAGTAGAGTCTAATGGATCTACAGCTGGATAAATTCCAAGTTCTGCTATTTGTCTTGATAAAACCGTTGTTGCATCTAAGTGT
>Ga0207991_1000361_pt1 | contig 31164 bp, 28 predicted proteins | sample ETN07SmetaG_FD_185786 | JGI IMG/M metagenome (GOLD analysis project Ga0207991, IMG submission 185786) | Marine microbial and viral communities from oxygen minimum zone, Eastern Pacific Ocean - ETNP2014F14-07SV275 (SPAdes) (version 2) | ecosystem: Environmental > Aquatic > Marine > Oceanic ...
CGCCATGCTCGCGACCGTCCTGCTCTCGAACAGCCCTACGGCATTGACAGCCACCCCCGCACGTCCGAGATCGCCCTGAACCTGATGCAGCCACGACCATGGCTTCAATCTGAGACTGACGAAGTTGAAGGTCGGGCGATCGACTTCGATGTCGTCGGCGGCGACGTCGCGATCCGATCCGGCTTGGCTCGAGAAATCTTCGGCCTCCTCACCATCATCTTCGGGATCGGCATCTGAGGTCAAGATATCGAAGGGCTGAGAGGCCGCCCCTTCGAGATGCCTTTTGAATATCGCGAATGCCGCAACATCTAGATCGGAGATTGATTTATATCGCTCCTCGACCATGAACCTTGCAAGGTAGACGAGCGCGATCTCGATGAGCGTTGCATTGGAGAATTTCTGCAAGGCAATATCCGCATGGCGTGGAAGCAGGAGACATGCTGCGAGTAGTTTCAATTCGTTCGCTAGTTCTGCGTTCACGGCGTCCAGTCGCCAGTGGATCGAGAACGGAGGACGCCCCGGCGTCTTGCCATCTAGGTACCATCGCTTGTCCGACCACCGGCTACGACCGGATATCCAGGGGTCTCTCGCCATTAACTCAGCTAGTGGCGCGAGGTCCCGAAGGTTCAACGGTTGATGCTTGGATGAGCCCGAGATCATCACTCTATCGCCGGCAGTTCCGGTGTCGGCTGCCGCTCCCCAGCCAGAACCGTTTCATCGTCGAACATGAGAAGATGCAGCAGCACCGATTTCTTCACGATCGCCCATCGACCGATCCATTCGGGACCGCTCACGAGTTCGCTTGTGAATGCTTCGTCGATCTTGTCGAGGAACTTCAGCAGATAGGCGTACCCGCTGGGCGTCGGCTGAACGGCCGCGAGCGGGCAGATGGGGCATCGCCCGTAGGCTGCGCAGAGCCTCCCCTTCACTTCACCGGGGATCGGGCTGTCCAGAGGATCGAGGCAGGCGTAGCCCGGTGTTGCTGAACCACGGTCCAGTTTCGGATCGACCAGGAAGGAGCGGATCACTCCCCCAGTCGCGAGGTAGCGCTCGTTCTGCATCATTGCCCGCCCGAGTTTCTCCTCGTCACGTCTCGCTATCGCATCGGTGCGGTAGTCCACGAACGTCGTCTGGACGGATTCGTGGTTGGCATGGTCTCTGACCTGCAGGAGGTCGCCTCCGGTGATCTTGTGGATCGCATCGAGGGTGGTCGGACGCAGCTTCTTCAGCTGGAGCCCCTCCAGCTTGTGGCGTTTCGCGAACTTCGCCAGCGCGGTACGGAATGTGAAGTCCGAGCCCGCGAAGGAGCGCAGGCCGTCCTTGGTGATCCACTGGAAGAGCAATTCGGTATGTGGGGGTTCGGAACGGGCTCGGAGGAAGGCCGTGCGCTCTTCGACATACCTGAGAATCCGCGAGGGATTGTCACCATCCTCTGTGCAGACGATGCTGTTGCGCTGCTTTTTTCCCTTCGCTCGGCGCTTCACCGGCATGATGAAGAGCCGCTCGCGTCCGAGCACCTCCTCCCGTCGATAGTCGCGCTTGTGGCGGAAGCCCTGGATGGTTGATGGGTTGAGTGCGAAGATTAGGGTGAGGATGATGATGGCGGGCACGAACTCTTCTATTGAAGGCATCAGGATCGAGCGGGCGCGCTGCCATTGCCGGATGCCTACACGCCGAGCGGGGTACTTGCCCTTGACGTGCCGGAACGGGGGAGGAATCTCACCTTCGTAATTGCGAGTCATCCAGGCTGACAGGGCGACGGGATATCTGATGAGGTCCGAGAGTTCCAACTCCCGTCCCATCCACTTGGACAATTCAGTCGCGCGACGCTGTTGAAGCGCTATCAGTCTTCGCGACATCCTTGCCGCGACCCGCCAGAGCTTCTCGTAATCCGCTTCGTTGAGTGCAGATTTCACTGTTTTGGTTGCTGTCTTGCGATCCTTGCGTTTGGGCGGGAAGAGGATCTCCTCATCGATTTCGCCCCGCCATTCAGGCATCCTCCGCCACGCGGCTATCAGCCTCTCAGCGGATCTCAACGCGCCTGTACGCTGTCGGCGCGAATTAGGGTATTTCTCGCTTAGCCACTCGTCGAAATCCGCGATCAGCGCTGAATTGAAGTGCCCGATCGATTCGATCCTGTTGCCGGTTAGAAAATTACCAAGGCCGTATTTCACGACCTTGTAGAAATCGTAGCGGCTCCTGAAGGTCCCTAGATCGGCCGCAGAGACCACGAAGGCCTCGGTCAATGCACGGGCGGCATGCGGCGCCGCGCACTCTGACAGGAAGCCTAGATCGAAAGGAGGTTTGATGCCGTGGTCATCAAAGCGTGCGTAAGAGCCCCCGCCCTTCTGAAAGATCGCTCTAGATAGGAGTTCTTCGAACGTGTCGTCGCCCAAGATCTGGGCGAAAGCAGCTCTGCTGCTCCCTACATCTTTATGGCCGGTGGGCTTCATGGCATTTGCCGATCTTCGATGTGGGCGAGATATTCCGCCAGCCGGTCGGAGGTGTTGCCAGGTATCTCGCTGAAGGACCGCAGGTAGGTATCGATGGTCGTTCGGGTATGCTTGTGGCCGAGCCTGTTACGCAACAGGAGCCAGGCGGCATCGGTGGCCATCCCCTGCTTCAACAGACCGCCGAAGACCCCATGGGCGTAGGTATGTCTGCCGTCATGAAACGTGTGCATCGCGACTTCGACGAGTGTCGCATCCTTGGCTCTGGCGAGACGCTCTTCGGTGCGCATGAGGTCGGCGTCCTTGATGGCGCGCGCGAAGTCGGCTTCGATTGTTGCCGCGGTGGCTCGCTTTCCAGCGTTGCCGGCAGGTGCGTCTGGACGGTTGAGAAGTAGATTCTGAGGTTCATCCGCACCCAGAAGAGGTGCACCTCTCCTGCGACTTCTCTCTCTTTCACCGGCAATGTAGATTTTCATCTCGGCCACTAGCCACACGGGGAAGAAGACCTCCCGCGCCTTGAGCCCTTTGGTCTTGGATACCGTCAAGGTCACTACTGACAACTCTGCCCTTCTGCCGATATCGAGATCGGCGAAGGTCGTGGCCTTGAGATTGACGATCTCATCGACGCGTAGCCCGGTTTGATGTGCGATCATCCAGGCGAGCCGCGTTCTGCTGGACTCGCTCTGTGACGCCTCGGAGGGCTTCGGGCCGATATGCGCATTCAGCTTCCGCATGTTCTTCGGTGACAGTGGTCGCGGTTGCTCATCCGCAGCATGACTGGGAGCTCCGCCCGCGCTACCCAGAAGCGCGCGAGCGCGCTTCATTGAAGGGAAGCTGTATTGCGGCCACCTTCCGCCGGCGAATGCGTGGAAGCTCTCGATCGATGCGCAGTACCGTCGAATGCTCGCGGGATCGAGGAAGCCGCCGGTCTTGTTGCTCGGCATCTTCACCAAGGATCGGATGTACTGGTTGAGCACTAGGTCGCTGACTTGGGTCCAGTCTTCGACACCCGGATGTGCATCGATGAAACTCCACCAGTTCTTCAGATCGTTGGCAGCAGCCTCTGCGGAAGCGGCTTTCGCCCAAATCCCACCCTTGTAGGAGTTCGGACCGTTGAACTTCTGCAAAAGGAAGATCGCGATCGGCTCGATGATCTGTTCCGTCTGCTCGTCCACGACGAAATAGAAATCAGTCGGTATGACAGCACCTGGGGGCGTCGGACGGTCAGTGTTCGGAAGTCGAACCGCATCGTCGAGATCGAACCTTTCGACGGTCAGTTCCATCTTCCAATCCTTCTCGTAATGAGCAGAGAGTGCAGCCTGATATGATCAACTCCAGGATAGGGACATTTGTTCCAACCCAACATAACCATCGTTATATCAGGTAACAGATTTATACCGCCCCCATCTTTCCGCTCCGAAGCCCTCTCTTGTCCCCATAGAGACGACCGCTTTCGAGGTAAGGATGTCCCTCTGAAAAGCTTTCTTTCCTTTGTGGTAGGGACATGTTGAGAACCCATTAAGGCACGATACGTGAGCGATGCGGTCACGTTGGCTCGCCGTGTGGAATGTGCACGCGGCGTCGACCTCACCTCTCCTACTTGCTCTCGGTCGTGCCGACCGTCGCTGTGCTACACACAAGTTTGATCTCATTGCCCAGGATACCGATGGTCGGATTGCGGAAGGTGGCGATATCCGGCTATGATTTTCAGGATGACCAACGCCGCCGAGAATCGTCCTGAAGGAGAGCGCAGGCTCGCCGAAACATTTGGTGCAAGGCTCGCGCGTCTCCGCGAGGAGGCCGGATTGGATGCTACGGAGCTTGGTCGACGGGCCGGAATGACCCAGGCCTATGTCTGGCGCCTGGAGAACGGCCGGGCCTTGCCCAGCCTTCGCAACTTGGCGCGCTTCGCATTGGCGCTCGAATGCCCGCTTCCGAGCCTGTTGGAGGACGTGGACTACCAGGGCATCGAACTAGATAGCCGCCAGTACCGGCGGGGATAGACGGCGCTTCGGCCGAGCCTTGTTTCAGGAGCGGCGACGCCGCCACCGGGGCACGTGCCGATCCGGACGCGGCGATCTGCGCAGAACGATCCGTGCGACGTGTTCATCCCCTTCGAATCTGGTCGCGAACAGTCCGCGTTCCTTCTCGCACAGCATCCGCACGATCCTCAGCCCCGAACCGCTGCCCTGCGGGACGATGGCATCCGATGCGCGACTGATCACCTCGAGCATGACGAGACGGGAACGGATCTGGCATTCGACACGGATGGCGTCGCCGGTTGCGCCATGCTTCAGCGCGTTGGTGACGAGTTCGTAGGCCGCGATCAGGAAGGTGTGCGCCAGCCCGGCCCGTAGCGGTAGCGACGGCGCATCCGCGACGAGGGTGACCGGCGTTGCATCAGGGCGACCCAACTGTATCGCGTCGAGCAACATGGTGAGTTCGTGCAGGACATCACAGCCGAGGATCGAGGAGCGCGCGAGAATTCGCCTCGAGCGTTCGAACCCTTCGAGCCGCGCTATCGTCTCTTCGATGTGGGAAACGGTATCCATCCCACGCCGAGATGCCAATCGAAGGAGAGCCAGGACCGAGGCGATCTCGTTCGCCGTCCGGTGGCGCTCCTCCGCGAGCAGGAGATTGTCATGCTCTTCGCTGGTCGGGCGGATGTCGTGACTGGGCTTCATGGCGGATCGCTCCCTTCGATCAGCCATATACTACTTTAAAGTAATTACGCAACCTTTTCGTTCACATCTGTTCCGGTCATGCTTCAGCTCAGATGCCCGCGTATCGGGACCAGCCGTCACGGCGCAGTTCGCAGGCCGGGCAGTCCCCGCAACCATAGCCCCAGGAATGGAGTTTGGTTCGGTCACCGAGATAGCAAGTGTGGGTCTGGGTTCTGAGGGACTCGACCAGGGTGGCGCCGCCAAGGGTCTCCGCAAGCCGCCAGGTCTCCGCCTTGTCGCGCCACATGAGAGGGGTGTGGATCACCAGCTTCGAAGCCAGTCCGAGGTTGAGCGCGACCTGCATCGCCTTGACCGTATCGTCTCGGCAGTCCGGATATCCGGAATAGTCCGTCTCGCACACGCCCGTCACGAGATGTTTCGCGCCGCGCCTGTAGGCAAGCGATCCGGCGAGCGACAGGAATACGAGGTTGCGACCCGGCACGAACGTGGTCGGGAGACCATCCTTCCCGATCGCGATCTTCACGTCGGATGTCATGGCCGTCTCGCCGATCCGCTCGAAGGTCGGCACGTGGAGGACGTGATCCTTGCCGAGACGGCGACGCCAGGCGTCGTCCATCGCCGTTAGGGATTGCCGGATCTCGTCCCGACAGTCCATCTCGATCCGGTGCCGCTGGCCATAATGGAACCCGATGGTCTCGACGCGCTGGAATTCCTGTAGGGCCCAAGCGAGGGAGGTCGCCGAATCCTGTCCTCCGGACAGCAGAACGAGCGCGGCTGATCCGTCCAGTCCTCCTGGCTCTTCTCGCGTGATGTCGTCTTGCCCACTCACGATAGAGATTCCTCTCTCCTCGGACCGCGGTAGGTGCAGGTCTCGCCGGCGCTCTCGCGCAGGACCGTCACTCGGGTGAGTCCTCCAATCGACGCATCCTGGAGCTTCGCCCAGATCCACATCGCAAGGTTCTCCAGGGTCGCCGGTCCCAAGCCTTCGACCTCATCAAGGAACCGGTGATCCAGTCCGTCGCGCACGCCCTCGAGGGTCCGTGCGAGGATGCCGAGGTCGACGACCATCCCGCTCGTCGGATCGATCTCTCCTTCGATGGCGACCTCCGCTTGATAGGAATGCCCGTGGATCCTCCGGGATCCTTCGGCATCGACGTGCCGTTGCAGGGTGTGTGCAGCGTCGAAACCGAAACGTTTGGTTACCTCGACCATCAGTCCTTCCCCACGAGTCTCAGGCCCTTGGGTCGCCGCAGCACACTGACCAGATGTGTCGAGAGGAGTTGGTAGTCGGCACTGGTGTTCTGAATCGTGTTCCACAACCGCTTCTGGTCGGAGAACTCCCATTCGCCGGCTGTGAAATGCGTACGGCCGATCAGAGGCTGGAGGCCATCCATGAAGTCCTCGACGGTCTCGGCCCGTCGATCGAATACGAGCGCATCCATGACGTAGCCCATGGCTACGAGGCCGGCGCCGTGCACGAGACGTGAGGTCTTGGGGGTGTGGCCATCCCAGTCGGCTGCGAACGCCTTCCGCACCGCGCCGAAGAAGTTCGCGATGAGCGAATAGCCGGCGTCGAGCAATCCGCGGGTGTCATCCCGCCACATGCTCAGTGCTCCGTCGGAGAGAGAGGCCATTACGACCTTGTGGATCAGGGTGTCCTTGATGACGCCGGCACGGTTCGTGTGCTGCTTGATCTGTCCCCGCAGAGGCGATCCCTCGCGGTAGTTGAGGGCTTCGACGAGCAGCGCCGCCGCAGCACGGTCGGACAGGCGCGGGGGCAGGCCTTCGACCGATGGGAGTATCTCGTAGATGAGGTCGCGCGGAAGCGGTTTGGTCGAATTGATGAGGATGAAGTGCTTCTGCAGATCGGCCGCGCCGTCACACAGGAAGGCAGACACGAGCAGCGGGAAGTCGCTGCGCTCGGACATGGTCGCCGCGGTGAAGCGCTGCTGACCGTCCACGATCCACCCCGGAGGCCCTTCGGAGACATCGACTATCAGCCTGCCGTTGTCGATCTCAGCGCCGGAGGGGAATCCGAGGACGATCGCGTTCGGAAGGATCGGATCCTCGTCCAGGTCGAGGTAATCCTGGATTTCGGCGATGTGGTTCCGGATCTGCGGTCGCTGGAAACCCGACAGCCGCCCTTCCTTGTCCCGCCTTGCCCGGTCGACGGTGGCGATCTTCGCTATGGTCTCCGCGTCCGCCTGGAACGTGACGACGGGCGTCCTTTCGGACTGCGACACGGTGAGTATCGGTTCGATGGTCAACTTCATGAGGGTGGTTCCTGTGACATCAGGTGGTCGTGGAAGGCGGCGAGGTTGTGGAAACCTCGGCGCTTGTTGTGGTTCGAGGAGCGGAAGACGAGGGCCTCCACTCCGATCTCGCGACAGACGCGGCAGCCGCAGGTGTCCCATGGCCTCGCGTCGAGCGTGCGAGCGTAGCTCCTTCGGAGGGAGGCGAACCGCTCGCGGTTCTGATCCTCGGTTTTCCGATCGTCCGTCAGCACGAGTTGCGCATACTCGAAGATGCTGTCGAGGGTCGGCTCGAGGAGGGCGGTCCCTTCGGCGAACGCATGAAGGCCGTCCATCGCGGCCTTCTCCTTCGCCAGGAGCAGTTCCAGCCCCGCTTCTCGTGCCGCGGCGCTGTTTCGGGAACGACGTTCGTCGGTCGCCTGTGGTATACGGATGGCGGTGTAGTGATCGAGGGCCCCGGCACCGGATACGAAGTAGTTGCGTTTGTCGTCCTTGAACGCACGCAGCAGCGGTGATGTCGTATCGAAGCTGGTCACCCCGGCTGAGCGCAACCTGTCCGCTTCCTCGATCTTCCCGAAGCCGAGCACATGGACCGCACTGGAGCCCTTGCCGATCATGTCGTTGATCGCATCGAGAGCGCGCAGGATGTCCTTCGTGTCGGATCGGGCCATTCCGCCCAGCGCGATGGACTTGTAGCCCATGCCGATGAGCGATCTGGCGGCTTCGGCCATGCTCGCGGGTGACCATCCTTGCACCACCCCCACGGGCGTGAAACCCTTACCCAATGCCGGAGCGAGGCGGAGGAAGTCGTCAGCGAGCGTGAGCGTGATCTCCTGCCGGCGGCGTGCTTCCTCGCTGCCGGGGCCGTTCTCGGCGTCGAAGTCGAAGATGAGGTGATCGACCGAGCAACCGTGCGTGAAGCCCCCGTCCGCGTAGAACTCGAGCGTGTCCTCCACCGAATAGGATGGCTCATGCGCGTCGCGGTAGCTGAAGGCTCCGCAGTCACCCATCAGCATGCTGCCGGGATGCTCTCCTTCCGGATAGCGAAGGAAGCGGCGTGCTCCTTCCCGACGGAACCGCATGGTCTTGGCGATGCTGTATTTGCCGGAGGAGTTGTGGTCACTGAAGGCCGCGCGCGACACGAGCAGTCCGTCGTAGGGTGCGCGGTCCATGTGCTCGTGCGGGTATTCGTCACCGGTGTGCACACGTCGCGTCCTCCCTTGGCGTAGACGCGCGAAGTCGTAGCCTGGGTCGACTGTGTCGCTGGTTTCCGCGAAGAGGAACTTCATGCTGCCGCTCTCGGTCGGTGCTCGAGGCGAATCAGATGGTCTCGCAGACGATTGATCGACTTCGCGGTATATTCGACCTCGTTCCACTCTAGATCGATCTCCTCCCAACGCCCTTCGGTCCAGCGGCAGTACGGCGCGATGCGCTCCAATGCTTCGATGGAATGGGCGAAAGGATCGGCTGCTGCGTCCGGGCGCCCAAGTATCCGGTCCATGAGAAATCCCAGAGTTTCGATGCCGGCGGAGTGCATTAGTCGGCTTTCCCGCGGGCTACGGCCCCAGGCTGCCGGGAAAACGGCTCTGACGGCGCTCCAGAAACCCGAGAGGATCGCGTACATTGCCTGGATGTCAGCTTCCCTGCCCTTCCCGCCATAGGGTGCGAGCGCTCCGAGCGGACTGGAGATCGAACGCTTTATGGCCTTGAGCAGCGCCTGATCGTTCACGACGGCACCGCCGTTCTCTTCGGCCGCCCTGATTATCAGGCCGTGGAAGGGAGAGTTCCGGTTCTGGTTGAGTGCGTCCACGAGCACATTGGGGACCTTGCGTGGCCCGAGGTCGCGCGGAAGGACCGCCGCGTCGAGCGACGGCAGCAAAACGTCGACCACCCCGCGAGGCAGTGGCCTGGCCTTGTTGACCAGAATGAACTGTTCGCGGTGGACCGCGATGTCCGCGCTGACGAACGCGATGACCGGCACGGGCAGCTTGGATCGGGATTGCTCCAATGCGAGCGATCTCTGCTGTCCATCGACGATCCAGCCTCGAGCATTGTCGCCGCGGATGTGGAGGGTGCCGGCTGCCGCGTTCCCGAGCATCGACTTCGGACCGCGCGCAGCCGTGAAACGCACCCCGGGAGCGAGAGCTATGATTATCGGGTTCGGAAAGATCACATCGCCCTTGCCGAGGTATTCGGCGATATCGGCGATGTGTCCGCGGATGTCTTTGCGCTGGAAGCCGCCGAGGACGCCGCCTTCCTTGCGCTGGACGCGGCTGATGTCCGCTATATCAGCGATGCGATCCCCGGGCGCGGTGAACATGAAGAGCTCGGTTTCCCCCTGGGCGAACCTGATCGCCTTCGCTTCGAAACCCAATTCACCCATGCCCGGCTTCCCTTTTCGTCATGAGACGCGAGAGACGCTGCGTCCCGCACGCGATCCCGCTTTCGCGCAGTCTGCGCACCATTGAGGTTGGCGAAGTGTCCTTGGGCGCCATTGCGATCTCTCCCAGAATGATGTCGTCCGTCACTTGGAGACGCTCGATCGGCGCCTGCTTCACCTTGGGCATGCGTGCGACTTCTTCCTTCTCACGCTCTAGGTCCCAGTCTGCCCGGTCCTTGAGATGGAGGGCGAGTGCCCGGGACGCGAAGTCGGCCCGGATGCCACCCCCGGATAGGCTTGCGATTTCCTCGTTGTAGGGAAGGATCGCGCAATGGGCCGTTGCGGGCAGCGCCTTGGCGATTCCCAGCCCGAGGATGCGAAGTCGGGTCAGGAGGCGATCCTCGAGTGTCTCGAGGGTCGGCGCCAGCATTTCGGCATACTTCCGGCTGAGCGCTATAAGTGTCACCGGATGGCTTGTGATCTGGCTCTCGAAATTCATTGCGTAGGGTGAACATGACAATTCGCGCCCCCAGGCACGGGCGGACATCCCTAGCGGCGGACCGTTATCGGGGGTGGCGGCTGGCGAGATCGTGAAGTCGTATGACGGGACCTGGGTTTCGCCGGCGATAAGGCCAAGCCCGGCGGACAGGATCGCGAACTCCGCTCCCGCCTGATCGGCTGCGTCCCTGACGATACGGAAGCCGCGGCCCGCATACAGGTCACGAGCAGGTCCGAGTTGCTCGCAGCGCTGCAAAAGTTCGAACCAGGCTCGGCCAGGGTGCTCCGAGCGAGTGGCGTGCCAGTACGGGCGCGCTTCCACGCTACGCGTTTTCCGGGCCGAGCATGTCGTTATCACCAGAGGCATTCGCTCCATAACTGCGGCCGTTTCCATGTGAGAGCTTGCAGTTATTTCCATTTCCAGAGCCGGAGTGCCTGATAAGTGTGATCGATGTGGCGTCTTGGTGGGCTAGCTCGCACCTCGCGCCGGGTCAATCGCTCGCTGCCCCTCCCGGCGCACAAGCGCGAAGGCGGTCCGGCACTCGCATCATTCTTCGTGATTGGTGGATCAGGCAGATAAGTGGGCGGCCGTCCTGGCGTGGCGGGTCACGATGCGCGCGGCATCGAGCAGGTTGTCCACGACGTGATCGGGTGACACCTGGCCGGCCGAAGGCGTCCATTTCGGGATGAACCCGCCCGGAAAGTGAATGGTCCTGAGGCCTGCAGCGCTGGCGGGTGCGATATCGCGGTCGAGTTGATCGCCGACCATGAACGGGGCCTCGCCGTCACCTGCCAGACGCTTGAAGCGCTCGAAGAGCCTGACGCGTTTGCGTCCTTCGAAATAACGCGAGATCATCGGATCGAGACCGATCTTTTCTGCGGTCCTGCGGGCCTTTCTGCTTGAACCCTCCGTTAGCACGATGACGGATATGCGTTCGTCCCTGAGGTGACGTAGCCCCTCGCGGACGCCGCCGCGCTCCTGCGGGGTCTCGCCGAGCATCGACAGGAACCTGGCGACCATTGCATCCTCGTTTCCGGCGATCGGCGGGGTGGGGTCGACCAGCGCGATTCGCGCTGCGCGTTCGGCTCGCGCTCCGGCCAGAGCCGCCCCCATTCCCCGGACCAGGAGTTTCGGGGGGTAGCGCAGCCCATCGTGATGACGCTCGGCGATAGCCTGGTCGACGCTCCTCACGAAGGCGAGCGGATCACCGAGGATCTCTCCGCCGAAGGCCGCGAACGATGCATGCAGCAGTTCGAGTTGCGCCGCGGCGAATACCCGGTCAGTATCCCACAGGGTGTTGTCCGCGTCGAGGAAGACGAGACCTTCTTCAGCAGCCGCCCGCATTCTCTTCGCCTGCCCCTTCCCTTGCCTCATGCTCGGTCTGTTGCCCGTCCGCGGGATTAGAACGGCCTTCACCCTCTGCCGCCACATTCGCGCTGTCAGGTCCCGCTGCCCGGACACTATCCGCTTCCTGTTCGCTTCCCGGGCCTTGATCACTTTCGGCCGGGCCCGTCTGCTCGACGTCAACTTGGGTCTTCGCTTCGGCTTTGGGCAAGAAGGGCGGGATGGCCAGAAGCAACGCCAGGGATATCAGCCAACCCAAGAGGAATCGAAGCGAGCTTGCGAGGAAGCGCTGAGCGGGATCGAGGATGCGCAACTTGTCCGCGGTCTTGCACGCGACGAGATAGGTCTCTCCGACGAGGTCGCGGAGGTAGTCCTGGGCGAGTGAGGAATTGACCGACCAGACCGCCGCCGCGTCGCCCTTCGCTTCGTCGATCTTCGATCCGACGAAGGCCCTTCCCCATGCCTCCGGGGTGATGCCGGCTATCCCCCTGAAGAAGAGCCGGGATTTCGGAGCCCCGTCCTTCGCGACGAGCTCACTGTCCGTGTACTTGAATCGTGTGCGCGTGGCGTGGAAGGTGATGAGTGCGCCGCAGACCGCGAAGAGCACGAACAGGCCGAAGAGCGCGTAGGAGAAGAGCGCCAGGATGCCCGTGATCACGCTGCTCTCGAACACGGTCGAGAGCGGATAGGCTTCTGAAAACCGTAGGAATACCGCGCCGGCGAAGGCCGATAGAAATGTCGTCACGGTCAGGAGCCGCGTCGCCTTCTGGTCCTGGTATTCCGTCTGCTCCTTAACCTCGTCGAGGCTTTGCCGCGCGAAGTCGATGGCCTTCTCGACGTCCTCTTCGTCGGTCAGGCTCCAGTCCTTTGTGGACACTCCGAAACGCATCATCATGTCCGGTGTGGCGAGAAGAGTGGGAGTACCGTCCTTCCCTTTGATCTGGGGGAAGTGGTCGATGTCCCGATTTCGGATCGCGCTCATCAGCGCGGCGGGTCTGGACAAGGGCTTCAGAGTCGCATGGTTTTCGGCCATGCCGTCGACCTTAGGCCTTCGAGACGTGACCTTCGATGCGCTCAGGGGCGTTTTCGACCGATTTCTCGTCGAGCGTCTCCGGTTCCGGTTCTCCCCGAAGCTCTCGTTTCACACGATCCCATTCGATCTTTAGGATTAGCTGCGCTGCCTTGACGACTTTCCCTCCTGCCGACTGTCGTTCCGATACCCCGGTCCCGCATTTCTGTAGTGCATCGAGAGCCTGCATCAGCGCCTTGCTCTCCTTCTCGCTGGGATTCAGCAGAAGCTCGATCTTGGCCATCACCTCGTTCGCCTCGATGGTGCGCTGCACGCGATTGGCAGCGTACTCGTCGAATTGATCGCCTGGAGGCGGCGGCGCATTGGCCAACAGTGAATGGGCCTGTGCCACGCGGCTGCGCAACTCGTCGATCCAGGCCTGTCTCAGTCGAGCTATGGCGTGCACGCCCGTGTCTTCTGCCGCGCGCACCGCGGCCGCCGCCTGATCCCTGGCGGCCAGAGCGGAGAGTTCGGCGGCGCTCGCGCTTTCCCTTGCCACGTCGATAGCCGAACGCGTCGTGGCATCGGTCTGATCTGCGATCGCCCGACTGGTCGAGGGTGTCACCCTCAAGGCTGCGTAGGCTGCAGCACCCGCACTGACGAGCGTAGCGACGTTTACGAAGAGCACGATCCATAGAGCGGGGGTGAATCGATCGAAGAAGCCCACAGGTGCCGCTTGACCTGTTTCAGCGGGCGGCAGCGAACCCAGATAGTAGATGAGTAGGACGACCCCGCAGACCGCAAGGGCGATGAGGGTGCCGACCGCGAATCTCTCGGTCTTCCTTTCGGGTGGCGGTGGCGTATCCTTATCGGCTTTCACTGCATGCCCTCCCAGACCTTGCGCAGCGTGCCCGGAGTCGGAACACCCACCTCGTACCAATCCTGCCGATGGACGGCCGCTACTTCTTGTCGTGGCGATCGTCCCGGCGTCAGGACGACATCCTCGCCCGCCACGCCCGTCTTGCTGTTCACGACTATGGCGTTGAGGGCAGGCAGGTCGTTCAGGAGGCAGTACTCCCCGACGATGCCCAGTTGGCGCGACAGCATGTGGCCAGCCCGCGTGTCGTCGTAACCCATGCGCAGCGCGAGTTCGCCATAGGTGAGGGTGAGTTCGCCCCTGCGCCTACGCTCACCGTTTCCGGATACATGGCCGGCCAGGATCATCCAGATCCGCTGCGCCTGTACGTGCAGCCGATCGCCTCTCCCGAACCTTCGAATTGCCGGTATCGCCATCCTCGTTCTCCTTCGCACAAGATGTGCATTTCTGCACATTTAGTGCGAATATGACGGAGACGTCAAGTTGTCGGCCATGCAACGCAGCGTTGATGATAAATGAAGAGATCAAGATTGACTCGCATCGAAGCAGTCGGTCCATTCATCGTGACTTTTGAAACGGATTGGAGAGAAATGGGTGCTGATCGAGGAATTCTTCGACCTCGTTCGTAATACGCCCGGGGTAAGGCGGCCGCTGAACGATGAGCAGAAGGCTGCCATAGCGGCGTCCAATCTTCCCGCCACCATGATCGTGGCCGGTCCCGGGAGCGGCAAGACCACGGTTCTGGTGCTTCGGGCCATTCGCATGATTCTCCTCGACGGAATGGCGCCCGAAGCGATCGTCATCACCACCTTCACGATCAAGGCCGCGAAGGAGATCCGCAGCCGTCTGGTCGAATGGGGAACGGCATTGATCGATGCCGCGCGCGAAGGACCGTTCGATATGGATCCCGCGCAGGAGGAGCACCTCCGGGTAGTGGACATCAACCGTGTAGTGACGGGCACCCTCGACAGTATCTGTCAGGAGGCGATCTCGTCGGATCGTCGGCCCGACGAGGCACCCTTCACGGTCCTCGACCCCTATGCGGCCAAGGTCATGCTCCAGCGGCGTGCCCTCTCCCAAGTCTGGAACGGCAGTTCGGAGGAACTGCAGGCATATGTCGGACCATTCCGACTGATGGGTGAGCCTGCCCGATCCCGCTCGCAAGTCAGCGAAGTGCTGGTCGGAATGATCGACAGGTTCGTGCACGACGATGTGGACATGCAGGCATACGCCGCGGGTCCGGCTGCGGGCCAGCGGATCGTGAGCGAGGTAGCCACCCGGTATCGCGCTTTGCTGGACGAGAACTCGATGGTGGACTTCGCCACCCTTGAGCGCCGACTTTTGGACCGTATCGAGGAGGGGCGCGTACCGGCGATGCTGGAAGGCGTCGAGGCGATAATGGTGGACGAGTATCAGGACACCAACCGCCTTCAGGAGAGCATCTATTTCGCCTTGGCCCGGCAGACCGGAGCGGGCCTGACGGTGGTCGGCGATGATGACCAGTCGCTCTACCGTTTTCGCGGTGCCACGATCGAACTCTTTCGCGCGTTTCTCGATCGTTTCGAGAACGCGGCTGGGGAGCGGCCCACCGGGCCGCTCTACCTCACCGCCAACTACCGCTCCTCGCCCGAGATCGTCGGATTCTACAACCGCTACATCGTCAATGATCCGGAGTTCGTCCCCGGCCGCATCACACCACCCAAACCCCTGATCCAGTCTCAGCAGGCGAGCGAGCAGTGGCCGGTGATGGGAATGTTCCGTCAGACCAAGGAAGAGCTTGCGGCAGACCTCGCCGGATTTCTGGACCAGGTCTTCGTCGGCGGAGGGTTCTCCGACGTCGATGGCAATCTTCCCTCCCCGCTGCACGGTGCCAGGGAACGAGGAGCGCTCGGCGACGTGGCCTTCCTGGGCTTCAGCGTGAAGGAACAGAAGGTCTGGATGGCGGATTCCAGTCTCGCGTTTCCAGGGCATCTCCGCGCCGCGCTCGCCGATCGCGGCCTGGCGATGTACAATCCCGCCGGCCGGCCGCTGCGCGAGATTCCGGAACTCCGCCGGTTGCTCGGAATGTCGTTGTTGGCGATCTGCCCCGATGCACCCCGCCCCTTCGAAGGCGAATACGCCGCGAGCATCTTCGCCAAGCGGTGCTTGGAGGAATGGGTCCTCGAGGCTCAGGATATGCTCGAGACGCCGCCTCCTGATGTCTACGGGAAATCGCTCGTGGGAGAACTCGATAGATGGCAGCGCTTCGTTCGCGACGGATCCGGGGCCCTGCGGTCCGGCAGCGACTGGCCGTTCCTCGACGTCATCTATGGATTCCTTCCGTTCTTCCCCTTCTTCGAGGACGACCCTGAAGGTCAGGTATATCTGGAGGCCATCAGCCGGGCCGCAGCCCAGACGGCCTCCTTCTCGGGATATCGTGGGCGCCTGCTGCGGGACGAACCGCATCGGACCCGCAGTCGCGACTCGATACTTAGGGATGTCTTCGTCGCCATCGCGGACGATATGATACAGGTCGACGAGGAGATCATGCCACAGGTACCCAGGGATCGGCTGCCCGTGATGACGATCCATCAGGCCAAGGGTCTCGAATTCCCTCTGGTCATCGTGGATGTCGGCGCTGAGTTCACTCGCAACCATCCGAGGAATGCTTTCCGCAGGTTTCCACAGGATCCTTCGAGCGTGGCGATAATGGAAGACCATCTGGCCCCCTACACTCCCGATCTGGGTCCCCTTAGGATGCAACGCACCGGACTGGAGAGGTCGTTCGAGGACCTCATCCGCCTGCACTACGTCGCTTTCAGCCGGGCCGAGGCGGCGCTCCTGCTCGTCGGGACCAATGCGATGCTGAAGGGGAAGACCCCGGTCCGCAGTGTCGCCACTTGGCATCGGATGGACGAGACCTGGCCTTGGCGGCCCGAGCAGGGCCGCCCGCCGTCCATCGTGACCCCTGCTGGCATAGCGATGATCTGAGGCGCGAATGGAACTTCCCGTAAAGAACCCACCGCATGTCGTGCCCGACTACAGCCTCACGGGCGACGTGCTCTCCTATTCCCGCTGTTCCCGAAGCTATCGCTACTACAACGGGAGCTCGCTACCTCCATCGCGGCCAGTCCAGTTGTGGTACGGCGAATTCATCCACGGCATGATGGAGAGTTGCTACCGGTTGTGGAAGGAACGCGGTGATGAGCTGCCCTTTCCTCTTCCATGCGCCCCCCTTGATCGGCAGAGCGGGATAGCACCGCCGGATGGCCTCGCCACATTGGACCTGCGGGTGATCGGCTGGCCGATCGAGCAGGCCCTGGCCCGGGAGGGGAAGTTGCCACGCAGCTTCGATGCGCGCGCATCCGCCTATCGGCGCGCGGATGCGGCAGTCAACCGGATCGGGCCGCATCTCTTCCCGCTCGTGGAAGCGGCCGAACGGACGGTAATCGGCTCGCGGACGCATTCGGCTGACGACGACCAAGTTGGTCGAAGTGCTCGCTATATATTGAGGGGTATCGTGGATGTTCTGGGGCACGTGCAGCTGAGCAGGGCCGATGAGCTCAATCCGATCGTTTCGGCGATAGCTCAGGCGTTCCCCGATCTCCCTCCGGAGTACGAGATCATCGTGGACTACAAAGGATCGCGGCGTCCTCCGCGGTCGACCGATCCACGTTCCGATTGGTTGCTCGGGGAGTGGCAGGTGCAGACCTATGCGTGGCTACGCTCCCGTCAACCGGACGCGCTTCCCGTGGTCGCCGGCGTTCTTGTCTACGTGAGCGAACTCGCGCCCGGCGGGAAGGAAATGCGTAGTCTGCGAACCGAAATTGCGAACGCCAGCACGGACGTGGCTCCGCCGCCCGGATCACATGACTTGAGGAGCATCGAGGCATGGGCGGCCGGCACCGAACCGAACCTGACACCCGAGTTCATGATGCGCAGGGCACTTCGCGTCCTGCCGGTTACGCAGGACTCGATGCAGGATGCCACCGGCCAGATCGATCGGGTGGTCGCGTCGATCGAAGCCTGCGTGGCGTCCGAGCGGGAGGTTCATGCCATCAAGCAGGTCTGGGATGCCAATTCCCAATCCGAGGATACATGCGCCGCATGCGACTTCAGGGCGGGATGCGAAGGCAATCTGGCGAGAGGCGATGATGGAGAACCGGAGGCTTGAGAGATCACTGATCCGGGTGTTCGATGCCCTGGATCCGAAAACGCATGGCGCATCGGCCCGACCGACCGACCAACGTCGTTCGGACGTGGTCGCATGACTGCCGACTACGCGACCCGAGGCACGATGGCGCTGCCCGATGTGAACGCCATGGAAATGCCGCGCCCTTGATTACCGTGCTCGTCGGCCAGCCGTTCCGTGTCGAATAGGAAACTCAATCCGGGAGTAGTTCGAGATGACCGGACCGGATGATGCACGGATCGAACGCCTGCGCGGTGTGACGCTCAACGGGATGAGCGATGATGAAGGTTTGGACCACATCGCCATGCTTATCGACTGCTCGGACGACGCGCGTGATGCGAAGGGGGTCAAGCGGGCTCATTTCCTCATCGATCAACTCGCCGGACGCAACCTGTCGGACCGAGACGGAGCCCTGCTCGAGTACTTCCGGGCGAACGCTTGGGCAGCCGGGTCACGGATCGCTGGTTCCCGCCGATCGTGGGCGTGGGAGAACGCCGAACGCCAGGAGGAATTGCTGGCGCTTTCCCGGGCCGCTTTCCACCCCGGTTTCGACGCACTCGATCCTATACGTCGCTGTCAGATCCTCACCAACCGTGCGAACGTCCTCGATCTGGTCGGACGGACAATGGACGCAATCGAGGCGTGGGATGCCGCACTCGCGATCGAGCCGAAGTTCGGAATGGCGAGGGGCAATCGCGGACGCGGTCTCCGCGGCTATGCCGGAATGATCCACGGAGACGGCGATCGCGCCTTGCTGCTGTTTCAAGCACATGATGCACTGCGATCGGCGACCGAGCCCGGGACGGCGTACGAGAATTTCGCCCCGGCACCGGCGATGTCGTTCTTTCAATCCGCGGCGGACGAGGTCGAGGACGTGGCAGACCTCGACGCGATCCGCGAATTCCGGTCCGGCCTCGCAGGCCGCAACGTGCGATCCAAGGCTGAGCGTCGATATCGCGAGTGGTGCTCGGGCAACAGGCTCATGCTCTCCCCTCTGTGCGACGTGGCGGACCTGGCCCCGATCGCTGTCGACGACCTGATGCTTCCACCGATTCTCGAAGGGTTCGGAGATCGACCCGATGGCCATCTCCCTCCTACCATTATCGGCTTCTTCAGCCAGCTTAAGCAGGAATACGTCTCGGCGCGATATATGCTTCACCAAGGGCTCGCCAGCACCCGGCCGCACTTCTCGGACCGGGACGTCTCGCTTACCGACACGCTCGACTACCCTTTGTATTCCCTCGCGAGTGAGAAGGTGCGTACGGCTTTCCGGGTCGCGTATTCGCTTCTCGACAAGATCGCATTCTTTGTCGATCGCTATTGGGCACTAGGCAAGAGGCCGGACCGCATCAGCTTCAAGAACGTCTGGTTCAAGGAAGGCAGGAGAACCCTTCTCCCTTCGCTGGATGAAATGCCGAACCTCGCCCTGCGGGGGCTCTATTGGATTTCGAAGGACCTCTTCGACGAGGATCTGAAGGAGACCGTGGCTCCGGACGCCCGCCAACTGCATGCTATCAGGAACGCCTTGGAGCACGGCTATCTGCGCGTGACCGAAGGGTGGGCTGAACCGTTCAATCTGGACCGAGACAGGAGCGACGCGTTCGGACTGCGCATCGACAGCGACGAACTCGAGGCGAAGGCGCTCCGGATCATGAAGACGGCCAGATCCTCCCTGATGCTCCTGGCCTATGCAGTCGGGGCGGAAGAGCGTTCAAGAGAGGCGGCTTCGAATGCCTCTTTCGTCGGCACGATGCCGCTGGTCGGCTTGGATTACGCCCGCAAGAGGCGGGATCCATCATGAGCATCCTTTCGTGGGCACCATTCCAATTCTCCACTTGTAGGTGTGGGACGCATCTCCCCCCTCGGGCTGAAAAACCACCGAGTTGGGCGATCGATGCCCGCAATGGCTCACGCAGGCGTGAACGCAATGCAACAGGGGACCTGGTCGATAGGGCCCTGAGCGCTCACGTCCGTTACGTTGATCTTGTCGCGACGATAGCCATACTGCCCGATGGGCTGTCGCGTATCCGCCCGTCGATCTGAACAGGCTTCGGGCTAAAGCCGTCGTGAAGAACTTAAAAGCCGATAACCATCCTCGATCATGCTTCCAACACGAAGTTCGGCGAAAACCGCTATGCTCGGGGCAAGCGACCAACGAACGGGAATGGGCCGCGAGCCAGCCGGACCGCCGTCAGGCGATCCGGCATACGATGACCTCAGGCGGCCTTGGCAAGCTGCGGTAGGTCGAAGACTTCGCCCCGCTCCCATTGATCGGTTTGGATCGAGATCAGCATCTCATAGGCGCGCACCATACCCTGATCGGCAGCGTCGAAGGCCGAAACGGGTGCCTCTGCGACATGGTGGAGGCCGAGCCCATCATCGAGGCGGTATGCTCCCAGATTGAAGCCATCGGGAACGAGAAGGGCGCGGTCGTCGTCCCTGCCGAGCCAGAGCATGCAGTTCTCGACGAAGTGGGTTCCGCCATCGACCTGGGCGACCAGACCGATCTGCGGGATCTGGGGGCATTCCGGCGATTGATGAACCCATAGCAGCGGCCGGCCGGTGGCTCGCACCTGGGCCGAGAATTGCATCAGAGCCAGCGCATGGGGGGCGAAGCCGCCGAGCATGATGTCCACCTTGTTCCGGAATTCGGTGAAGCGGCCGGGTCGACCTCCCAGCAGGTGAGCGAAGCCGGCGAGATAGTTTGCGATGCGCTTCTGTTTTTCGGTATCAGTCATTTAAGGTCTCCATGGGCCGCGGGGTCGCGTGCCTTTTCCGCTCTCTTCCAGAGAGCCATCACCCTTCGTTCTGACGAAGCCCGAAGGGATGGAGACGCGACGCGCGATTGCGGCAGATCGCGGCCGTTCGCATTGAATTTGGTATTTCCGAAAGAGGCGCCAGCCGATCCGGCGTGGATCTAAGTTCTTCGTGCAAGAGTGGCGCGACGGCCTAACCCTGACTTGTCCTCGGTAGGTCCGGTCATCCTCCCGGTTACCGGACCGATTGTATCTCTTGGGACAACAGTGCATCGGATTTCGAGGGATTAAACGACACGCGGCCGCCACTTAGTATCCTCTCCGGATAAAGGAGAATACCAAGTGACCAGACAACTCGAGAACAAGACCGCCTTCGTGACCGGTGGATCCCGCGGGATCGGTCGGGAGATCGCAAAGCGGCTGGCGGCGGACGGTGCAGTCGTCGGCTTGACCTACAATTCTAGTCCCGAAGGCGCCGACGAAACTCTTGCCGCTATCGAAGACGCCGGCGGAAGGGCCTTCGCTCTGCATGCCAACCTCGCTGATGCGAGCTCCATTCCGTCGCTCTTTTCGGCATTCGACGAGCAACTGAGCGACATTACCGGAGCGACGAAACTGGACATCCTCGTCAACACGGCGGGAAGCAGTGGCTTTGGCGGACTGACGGATTCCGATCAGAATGCGTTCGACCATATGTTCGCGACCCACACACGTGCACCGTTCTTCATGATCAGGTCGGCCATCGACAGGATGGGCGAAGGCGGCAGGATCATCAATTTCTCGTCGGGTCTCTCGACCCGCCCGAACCCTGCTGCGTCGATCTACTCGATGGCGAAGGCCAGCGTGAACGTGATGACCCATGTGCTGGCGATGGAACTGGGACCCAAGGGCATCACGGTGAACGCGGTCGCTCCCGGTTGGACCCGCACGGACATGAATGCAGCGGTTCGCGAGAACGCCGATATGGTCAAGGCCATCGAGGCGGACACCGCTCTCGGCCGTTTCGGTGAGACGAACGATATCGCACCCGTGGTGGCCTTCCTCGCATCTGATGAAGGCCGCTGGGTAACCGGTCAGGTCATCGAAGCGAGCGGGGGTTGCGATCTCTAGCGAAGTCCGAAGGAGTGATCGGCTTCTGCTTCCGGAGGCCCTGCGGCCCGAGGAAGGCATGAGCCACAGCTGACGCCAACCGCCCGGATCGCATGGACGACCAACGGCTGATGTGTCACCGGACCGGATGGCCCCACTCCGTCGGATCGAGCCGCGGGGTGGGGCTTGGCCGTGTCCGCGAAGCTGACCCGGGCACGGTATCGCCGAGGCGCAAGGGTTACAGCCTGGTCGACGATGCAGGCTTCGATCCGGTGCACATCGACGGCTTGGAGCGCGCTACCATGCTCGATCGGCAAGGAGCGGCAAGCGGCCGAGCGCTCCAGCATTCTGGCGCAAAGAGGACCGATGAATCCCGTGATTCACTGCTAGATTGATGCTTGAATGGGCGCATGCAGAGTTCCAACGCAATATTGGCCCTAAAGAGCAAGCGAAGGATGTCGTCGTCGTGGACACCGGGAACTACTATCCGAAGGAGCGAGACGGGCCCATAGGCGAGATCGAGGATGGAATGACGGAGAGTCGTTGGACCTCACGGCAGATCGGAAGACCGGTCCTGAAGGCGTTTAACACGATCCCATCGGATAGTTTGGAGAATGGGGGGAGGCCTGATGGAGCGCAGGGACGGATCGCCATTCCGGTCGCAGGCGACGATCCCGCGCACAAGCAGAAGCTCTTCGGATTGCTCGACGATCTGGGTTTCGATGGGATCGATGCGGGCACCCTCGACGAGTCCTGGCGCCAACAACCCGGCACACCCGTCTACGCGGCGAACTTGGACGCGTCCGGAGCGAGGCGGGCACTGAAGGCGGCGGTGCGGGAACGACCTGAGGAATTGCGGGCCTGACTGGTCTCGCGGGTCGATGCGGGGATCTGCGATCCGGAGGCATGGAACGAATCGATGAACCGATTTGCTTGAACAGCATCGGATCGCCTGAACTACCAAGAGGTGATCTCCTGGTCCCGATGACGGTTCTGGGGTCGCACGACCCGCCGCACTGAATGTTCTCGGAAATGGCTCATGCTATCGCGGGACGCGTCGTTCACGCAGTCGACGGGAATCACTCGGCACGATAACGAAGGGTTCGAACGAAGTAGAGGTGTCGGCAGGGTATGGTAGAGTTGACGATCGAGGAGATACGCGAGGCTCTGGTGCAAGCCGGAGCGTCCTGGGAGGCACAGGACAGTCCTCTTCTTCGTGCCGCGAATCAGACCGACGATCTGTCGGGCATGTTCGGTCTCAGGATAGAGGATACGACCGGTCGCCTGGCTCCGGCCTCGGACGACGTGTTCGGCGATGCGCTGGAAAGCCCTCCCGACAAATGGAACTGGGTCGACGAAGGACGAGTGACAGGAGTACGCGACCAGGGGGCGTGTGGCGCATGTGTGGCGTTCGCCACCTGCGCGGTGATGGAGGCACGTCACTGGATCGCATCCGGAGACGAACTGGTTCTGTCGCCCGGTCATCTCTTCTTCTGCAACGGCGGTCACTGCGATTCCGGTTGGGGCCTGGCTCACGGGTTCGAGGCCGCTCGAAAGGGAGTGGCGTTGGAACGTGAGCATCCCTGGTCGCCTGACGGGGTTTGCCGTTCCATCGACCCGGTAGTCGCGGTGAGATCGTTCTCGGCTCACCGTAGCAGTTCCGCTCGGAAACGCGCGATTGTGAACGGCCCGGTCCTGGCGGGCATGCGGGTGTACCGGGACCTGTTCGCCTATGCAGCCGGGATCTACCGTCATGTGACCGGCGATCAGGTCGGGCTGCACGCAGTATGTGTGGTCGGATACGATGACGATGAGCAATGCTGGATCGTGAAGAACAGCTGGGGAGATGAGTTCGGCGAAGATGGCTTCATGCGGATCGGGTATGGCCAGTGCGGCATCGACACCGATTTCGACTTCTACTCGGCCATGACCGTGAAGGCGTAGCGATGCGCAAGGTGAGCCCCGGGCAAAGTCTGAGCGTGAAGGTCGGCGAACCCTTCCTGCTGACCTATCGAGACCGATCGGTTTCGGGATATGAGACGCATATAGACCTGCCGGACGCCTTCGAAGAACTCGACTGCCTGTCCTCGCCTGCCCCGACTTTCGGTGGCAGCACTGAGGTCAGCGGGAAGCTGGTGTGTCACAGGGCCGGCGACTACGACATCGAAGTAAGAACGGGACGCAGGTGGGAGAGCAGGAAGAGCATCGAGACCGTGCACATCCGATGTGGTCCGAACCGTCGCACCGGCGGCTAGACCGAGATACCCTGGACGATCTCGGAGTAGATCTCCTGTTCTTCCGTCCTGATCGTCGCGACCAAGGAATAGCGCGCCACGGTGTCGACGAGTTCGGAATTCTTCGCCCACCACCCATGCTGGGGGTACACCATGATGCCGTCCATCGCCGCAAGGTCCGCCGCGTTGGTCAGGACCAGTCTATCGTGCCGGAGGCTCCCGCGGCGATGATAGGCCGCGAATTCCCACGACATGCCCGTGGCGTCGTTGTCGGGTCGATCGTACTCCTCGTTTATCCGGGCGATCGCCTCCTCGTCCGTCTCACCGGGACGCTTAACGTCGAAGTTGAAACCGTGTGATGGATAGAGATTGGTCTTGCCTTTAACGGTCATGCCCGGGTTTGGCTCTATGAAGTAGGAGAGCGTGACCCGCAGTTCGGCACGGACACCCTCCAGTTGTTCGAGGACCTGGTTTGGCCACGGCATCGAGTGCATGCGCATGTGACCCAGCGAGACGGCGCCCTTGTCATTGATCCGGGAAGGCCTGAGCGAAGCCTGGTTCACGAGCGTGAGCGCATCCTGCGCGTTTTCCATCACCTTGCCTGTTTCGACCTTGCCGTAACCGAAGCGCTCGAAAAGTGCTTTTAGGTGTGCGCGGCGATCGGCTCCAGCCCCCGCAGCCGAGGCCGCTCGTGCGTTCATGGCCTCGGAATGCTCGGCGCTGTGGACGATGAGCGCTCTCACGGTTTCCGGCCAGAAATCCGGGTACGCAGCCTGCACGCGCGTGCAGAAGGCTGCGACCGATGCCGTGGCCGCACTGGTCTGACCCGTGAGTTCGAGCGGATTGTGCGGATCCGACGAGGTTGTGAGGAGGCAGAGGCTCGGGTGGGTGCTCACGGCTTGCGAGGCTAGGTCGAACATCGTGTTGCCCCCCTCGAAGACGACATCGGGCTTGGCGGATGGATGCCTGTCCCGGTCCCAGTTGACCGTCGTGGTCGACCAAGGACTCAGGTCTCCTGCCGCTGCCGTGCCCTGGTGGGTCGCGGGGGTCTGGTCGAGATGTGTGCATGCGGAAACGGTGAGGGCGTTCCAGGATTGCCCGGGCGTCATGATGCCGCTGATGTCGTTGAGCGACTGGTAGTCCGTGTAGACGATCGTACCGTCGAGGTTCCCTGCAGCGACACAGAACAGGCGCCGCTTGGAGACGTCCCATGAAAGCGCGTCGAACGCGATCGAGAGCGTGGCGGGGCTTCCATCATGGGCGTCGTCCGGTGCGTTCATGGCGAAACAGTATGTTCGGCGCGCATCGGATCCTTCTTCGACGAGTTCGACGGCTCGCTGAACCCTTTCGGCTGCCAGCAGGTGGTTGCCGACCCCCGGTGGGGATTGCACGCGTACCGATTCAAGGGCGGTATCGAGCTCGAGCGGATCACTCGAAGAAATCTCGCTGCCGAGGTCCTGGTAGAGAGCCAGACCCGCCATCTTCGTGCCGTGTCCCTCCCAGTCATCGCCATCCGTGCCGTCGACACAGAGACGGGATTTCAGGGATGGCGCGATGAGGGGGTGTGTGGCGGCTATGCCCGTGTCGAGCAGACACGTCCGCGGAGCATCGTCGGCAGCGGGTTGGACGGTTTGGGCCTTGGCTTGCACGGCCGCCTCCTGGACACCGGAGGGCACATGGATGATCGAGTTCGATAAGGAGGATGCCGGACGCAGTTGCGCGATGGCTCCGCTCAGCGCGAGCCGCTCGAATTCGCCGCGTCCCGCTGTCACCTGGACGACACGCATGGCCTGGTACGAAAGGGCCTTACGTGCGGGGATGTCGAGAAGCTCGAAGACTTCCCTCAGACGTGCTTCTGCAGCAGGGGGTACCCATACCTCGAGGGACGCCTCGTCATCCGCACCGGGCGGCGCGAACCTGGATGTCCAGAGGTCTTCGATGGTCGTGACACCGATGACGGGCGCTGACTCGAAGAACCGGAAGTTGTTCGGCCGTCTGCCACCTTCCCATTCCACGTACCGTTCGCCCGCAGCCACGAACTTGTCGTAGGTCTCGGGATCGTACGCGACATTGAGCCTGGCACTCTCACCTTCGCCGACCACGGAGAGGACATCGTTGGAACTTGAACCGGGAAGACTGAGGGTCACCCCAAAGGCGGTCGTGCCCCGGACCGACATAGGAATGCGGGTCGGGTCCAGTATCTCGCCAGCCGATGCGGCGGCCTTGTCTGGGAGGGAGGCCAGTTCCGCTTGGATCCGCTCCCGTAGCGAATGTCTGTCATCTACCTTGGGCGGCTCGACCGTCTTTGAGCGGGCTCGCAAGCGCGACTTGTATTCTATCGGGTCGGCGGTGACGGGAAGAAGGAGGTGTGGGCGTTGGATGTCCATCGGAAGAGGGTAGGGACCGACACGCCTGGAGGGAAGCAGCGGCAGCCCCTACTCGCTGATTTCCCCCAACCTTTCACCCACGGCCCTTAGCATTATGTTCGTGTCGATGACGGCATCGTTGTTCAGGACCGCGTCGCGCGCGGCATCCTCCGCGATACGGGTCATCTCCGCCTGACTGAGACCGCTGGCACCCTCCTCGACCCTTTCCCAGTCCACCCTCTCGAGCGCGAAGGGCACTAACGCCTTTCGGAAGACCTCGCGGATCATGCCTTGCGGAAGCAGGTTGTATTCGACTGCCGCGTCGAACCTGCGGAACATGGCTGGATCGAGAAGTTCGGCGTGGTTGGTCGCCGCGATGATAAGGGCATCGCTGTCATCCTCGTCCAGCAACTGGAGGATCGAATTGAGCGTCCTTCTCGCTTCTCCGACATCGTTCTCGATGAGTCGCTTCGTCGCGAGGGCATCCACCTCGTCGAAGAAGTAGACGCCGCGCGTCTTCTTCATCGCTTCGAAGACCAGACGTATCTTCGAAGAGGTCTCCCCCATGTAGCGATTGATGACGCCGTCCAGGAGAATGGTGAACAGGGGAAGGCCGAGTTCTCCCGCGAGTGCGGAGGCCGTAAGCGTCTTGCCGGTGCCAGGCGGGCCGACCAGAAGGAATTTCCGCCGCGGGCTCAGACCATGGGCGGCCAGCTTCTCCCGGTTCCTGTGCTCGTCGACGATCCGGCCGAGTTTCTTCAGGGTAGCCTTGTCAAGGACCATGTTTTCGAAGCGTGTGGTCGGATAGTGCACCGAGACGAGGCCGGCCAGCTCCCCCTTCGGTCGCACCACCGGAATTGGCCCACCACTGGTTTCTACGGCGCTTGAACGGTCGCGAGCCTCGCGGATGAGCAGCCGTATCTCCTCTGCCAGTTTTCGGCGCCCGCCCTGCGCCGCATCCTGGGCCATCTGCAGGGCTACGGCCTGAAAGCGCGCATCGTCCCCCTCCGAAAAGGATCGGACCAGCGCCAGAACTTGAGCCTGCTTCGTCATCTTCGCCGCTTCCTTAGGCCCTGCATTCCACTCGTGTCGATAAGTTCTGCCAGCAGCAATCAAGAACCTCATTCACTTTAAAATGCATATATGCATAATAGCACGATGGACGAATCATGGGAAGAGGTGGTGGACGCGATAGAAATGGCTCGTATGCGTCAAGGCCTCACCCAAGCAGCGTTGGCCGCTGAGGTGGGTCTGTCCCAGAGCCAGTACAGTCGGGTAGCGAGGCTCAAGTTCGTTCCTCGCAATCACGTGCGGCACGCGATGAGAACGTGGCTTGCATCTGCTGATCATGAAGGGAGTGTCAAGGAGCGGGACATCCTGAAGCTACTACGCGGCATCGATGCATTGAGAGATGAAGTCAGCTTGAGATTAGGACGTCCAAGGCGACCTATTCATACAGTGAAGAGATGATCTGAGCGGAAATGGCATGCCCTGCCGCTCAAGGACGTCCGAAATCGCCTTCGCTTGCGAGCTTCGATCCCCACGGTATCGGCTCAGCGCAGCAATCGTGATAAGGTCCTACTCGCCACTCAAGAGGTTTCCAGGAGCTTGAACCTACGGTGCAAGTTCAAGCTAGCGATGTGCGCAAAGCCGCGGAGGGAGATCGCGAATATGTCACGGACGATGGTACTGGCTATCTGTGCCCTGCTCATCCTGTTGGCAGGTTTGCCGCAGACCGCCGAAGCTCAAGATGCGACCGACGCAGCACCGTCCGCGAGGGATCGCTCGAATTTCGACCGGATCCCGACGCGGATGCTCAGATTTCAGAAGCGCTCTGCAGAGAAGGCGGTGTCCACGCCTGGCTTGACCTGGCGCAAGCCCCTCGTCACCGTCGCATTCTACGGTGGATCCCCCGAAACATGGAGGCTGGTGGAGGACGCCGCAAAGGACTGGATCGCCCCGGGAAGTCCCATCGCATTCTCCTTTCGACGGGACGATGGGAGCTGGCGCCGCTGGTCACCCAACGATGTGTTTCCGGCCTCCGACATCCGCGTGGGCTTCGAGACCAGCGCATCGGAAGGTGGGTATTGGTCGGTCATCGGCGAGCAGGCCCGCCAGGTCCAGGCTTGGTCTCAGACAATGAACCTGCACGATTTCGACGAGACGCTTTCGCTCTTCCATGGTCGCGCTGGCGACCCAGAATGGGTTCGCAGCTGGGAACGAGGCACGATCGTCCACGAATTCGGTCATGCGCTCGCACTTTCACACGAGCACTTCCATCCAGATTGCCAGAGGGACCTCGACATAGCGGCAGCTGCTGCGCGGCTGGTCGAAAGCAATGGATGGGAGATGGAGCAGGCCCGGTACCAGGTCGATGCGTACACCTACTTCGTCTCGTTCGGAGCGCTTTTCAATCCAAGGTTCAGCCGGAAGATCGATCAAGCCTCAATCATGCTCTATCCGGATCTTGCACTGGACGCGCGCTCGGGAACGTCGTCGGCGTGCGCGGTCTCCCTGCCTGACGGCAGTGATGTACCTTACGCAATCTCCAAAGGCGACCGAGACGTCATGGCGACCCTCTACCCGACGAAGCTGTGAAATCCAGGAGTGGCTGCGCGTCAGTCCTCAGCGGTTGTGTCAGAGATATCGGAAAAGCATGCGAGCGGGTCAGAGCCCTCTGTTTCCTTAGCCTCCGCGACACAGAGCACTAGCGCCTCGCGTTGCAGCCTGATCCGCTCCAGCGTGAGGCGACTGGATATGTCATCCGCCTCCGCATCTCTCAATTGCGCCCCATCGGCAACGCCCTGGACGACCCCGCCTACGAAGCCGCCGACGATACGCCCCGGCAAGGCCACTGCGGCGGCGAACTCGCTCGGCCGGTCGTTTGTCCAGCTCGTCAGCATGCCATCCTCGAAGACCAGTGCGCCCTTGGTCTTGACGAAAGCGGAACTACGCATGGGAATCGAGGAGATCGGCCCGGCCTGTGGAAGGTTCACGATCGATGACGCTATGGGCGTGCCACGCGGGCCACCCGCAAGGACATTGAACACAACTGGTACCGGCGTGCGGTAGTATAGCGCGCCTACGTTGGATGCGAAATTCGATGGCTCAGCGAAGCGGAAGACGGGAGGCTCGCCATCTTTCGCTGGAGGCCCCATCAAAAAATCGGAACGTATTTGGACCGTGAAGGGGAACCCGGCGTCTTGGAGACGTTGCGTCAGCCCGTCGATCGCCGGATACCGCACGTTGCCGTCTTCGACATTCACGCCCTCGAGCGGGTCCAGAATAGTGACGAACGTCGTCGGAGTTGTCTCGCACGACTGCTCGTCGGTTTTCGTAATGGCCGTCATCGCGGGTCGGAATGTTGACAGACGCCCGGCCAGCCCGGCGGCCTCCACGAGGATGTCACCCGATCGATCGGTCGCAACGACGTCCGCAGTCTTAAGCAGGCCGGCGGATGAGACCGTGAATGTCTGTAGGTCATCACGGAAGGCCGAGTGATTCATGCTCGCGACCATCCTGAACCGAGGGTCAGCTTGAGGAGCGAGAAGCTCGATCTTGCTCGAGTAGCGACATCCTTTTGCTGTCACTGAGCCTGCCAGATCCGCAGTCGCGGCATCAAGCTTGGCCTGTGCATTCTTCCGCTCGGCCTCGGCGACGCTCTTCCTAGCCGCTGCGAGCTCCATCGCCTTCCGTAGTTCCTTGATCGTTTCGATGTCGGCCCCGCCGCTTACCGCCGCATCATGCAATGCCTGAGCAGTCGTATATGCCTTGCCAGCGTCCGCCTCGGACTTCTTGGCCGAGGCAAGGTCCGTCTCACGTTCCTTCTTGGCCTTCTCAAGCTTCTCGTCGGTGGCCGGCTCACGTGTGGCGCTGAAGCGGATCGGTCGCGTCGGCAGGAAGTAGGTGAAGCCCGAAGACTCAGTCGAGGCGTGAAAGGAATCCACCCGTTCGCTTTTTACCGTGGTGCAGCCACCAAGTAATGAGACCGCAAGTGCGCCTGCCAGATAATGTAGCTTCATTCCCTCACCCCCACAGCCCGGAATGTCGAAAGCATGCCCCATGATCATGTGGGTGTCCACCAAGACATCGCGCTGGTTCGTGAAATGAAAAAACGCGGCAACATAGTACGTTTGCCCTTGAAAGGGTCCTATCGGCGGAAACGGCGCGCTCTCAGTAGGGTGCCTTATGGCACCAGAGTGGCTGCTCAGCGCGAAACCGCGTCCTCGATGTTTGCATGAGCCCGCGATGCCTCGGTGAGCGGATATCGGCATCAGATACCGGGAGAGAGCATTCCTGCAGCCACCGCACCGAACAAGGGATCCGTCGCGGAACGGCAGCTATCCACTTCTGATCGTGGGAAAAGGAACTGACCGCAATCAGCTCAATCCCTCCCAGACTAGCGTGCTTCCACAGCTATTGCATGAGCGGGTGTATGCATAGCTTAGCTGCTGCAATGCGACCAACCGCCCATTGCGTAAATTGCTATCGGCGGAGACTAGCAGATCACAAGCTGACGTCGACTTGGTCGATTAAGAACTGCACCAATAATCGGCCTGCCGGACTCATTCTCAGGCATTTACATAGCATCATGCACTAAGCGTTCTCGCGTCGCGCTCTCGCTCAAGGAGCGTCCATGGTCGATAGGTAGCCCTCTTCCGGGGACCAATAGCCCCAAAAACTCTTCGACCATTCATCCTTCATTGTAATGAGAAGAGCTTTACATCGCCGTCGCTCCCCTCCAGACCTCTGCATTTCGGGGTTACGGCGCATTCTCGTAACATTTTTCAAAGAATGGACTACCGGGTTCGAACGCACGAAGAACAAGGGTTTGAAATCGGAAAAATCTACTAGGTCGAGCAAACGGTAGTTCCCCGAGGAGCCCGCAGCACAGATCGTCGCGGGAAGCTCCTTGTCCCAGATTGCAAGCATGGAAAAGCCGTTCCTGCTTTCGCGGAAGCGAAACCACCTGTACTCGAGGTCAAGCGTTGCTCGTTTTGCGAACCGTGCATGCTCCATCGATCCAGCTAATAACGAGCCCCGTTTTTCGAGC
>Ga0207991_1000363_pt1 | contig 31100 bp, 28 predicted proteins | sample ETN07SmetaG_FD_185786 | JGI IMG/M metagenome (GOLD analysis project Ga0207991, IMG submission 185786) | Marine microbial and viral communities from oxygen minimum zone, Eastern Pacific Ocean - ETNP2014F14-07SV275 (SPAdes) (version 2) | ecosystem: Environmental > Aquatic > Marine > Oceanic ...
GTAAGCCTTACGATCTGTACCCATTTCATCTTTTAATACAGGACCCAGTGCTGAACCAGACATCTTGGCATTAAAGAAGTGACGGAAACCATAACGACGTTTGTCTTTACCCGTTGTATCGTTAGAGTGGGTTAAGCCTGCCATAAAGATAACACCCAGTTCTTGTGCCAGCCCTTGAACCGCAATCGCGACACCAGATGAAGAGCCACCAGAAAACATAACAACACCATCTTTTTCAATCATACGTTTTGCAGAAGCACGTGCAGCGTCTGATTTGGTTTGGGTATCGCCTGTTACATAAGTAACTTTTTTACCTAAAATACCATTTCCTTTAAGGTTCATTGGTTTCATGGTGTTCATCAGACCACCATCACCTTGGCCATTTAAGTGTTTCACCGCTAATTTAAAGGCTCTTAATTCATCGGCACCTTCGTCAGCATATGCACCCGTTTGTGGCACATTAAAACCTAAAGTAACTGTTGATGAGTTACCAGGGTTATTAGTGAAGTCATTTGCAGCCCAGACGCCTTTAGTATAAAACATTGGCATGGCAGCAACCGCAAGACCAGCTTTTGCAAACTGTCTGCGAGTTATATCGTATTTCTCGCTCATAAAACTCTCCTATTTAATATATTAAGTTTTTTGTTCCAGTCATTGTTTTAAACCGGTTATATTTAATCTAAAAATATTAGTTTGCATTAATGACTAGCTGCGAATATACACACTATCAATTTTTTGTCTACCAATATTTGCCATTAAACTAAACTAATGGTCAAATATATTCATTATATGAATATATTGTAAGCAACAATAAATAAAGTTAATTCTCAATAAAATATAATAACAATTGTTAACAATTGTTAACAATTGTTAACAATAGTTAAAATATTTACTAAACAATTCAGTATATTGTTATAAATATGTCATAATTGTTAACAAAAAATTAAATACATTATGTAATAGGTTGCCTATCTATAGGAAGTAATAATTCTATTACTAAGCAAAGTTGTCTCGTATTTACATGCATTTTATTTGGTTAGTTTGTGATAATTACTTTCTAGAACTTAATATAGATTACGGAGACTCATGGACGATGAAAAAAATTCAAACCTCATCCACTAAATTAGGGCACAAGACGCTAGCCGATAGACTCTTCCGTGAAATCAAAGAAGACATAGTAACGGGTGTTATTTTGCAGGGCCAAAAAATAGGCGAGGCAAGTTTTGCTATAAAATACAATACAAGTCGCGGACCTCTACGAGAAGCACTTCAGCGACTTGAAGGTATAAATTTAATAGATCGAATCCCGAATGCAGGTTGTCGTGTTGTTTCGTTAAGTCTGCAGAAGATGCTAGAACTGTATCAAGTTCGTGGATTAATTGAAGGCTACGCAGCTCGACTGGCTACTATGGCTATGTCACAAGCAGATATTGAAGGCCTGCGTAGCTTAATGAACGATCATGAAGAATTGGTCGCGCGCTCTGGTGGGGAGGCCTACGTTCAGAACGAGGGCAATCAAGACTTACACTATTATATTTATTCCAGATGCCAAAATAGCTGGTTAATTAATTGTATCGACAATAACATATATTATTTAATGAGAATGTGCAGACTCAATCTTTCTCACCGCATACCATCAAGGGCAGAATTAGCCCTTAAAGAGCACAATGATATCATTTCGGCTATTGAAAATCGAGATGCTGATTTGGTAGATATGTTAATGAGACGCCATATTCAAAGTGCTTGGAAAGCTATTGAGAAAAAGTTAAGTAGCACACCGTCTGAAACCGAATTGGTTGATAAAAGTCAATCATTGAAAGGCTAGTTTTAGAACTAACGTACGGAAGATTAGATGATTGCTTGGATAAAATGTACTTGCTGAGTTGTTTGCACCTGTCTAGTCTCTCTGTGTTACTCTTATGGAGATTAGATGTTGATTTTTAATTAGATTAGGGTTCGTAGTAATGGACTAGTTTCACTGTTGACTTGTCCTGTGGAGCTTTACGATTAAGCTAGTTTGGTGGGTGGCTTGTGGAACTTTGACATCATCCATTAAAGGAGAATTTAACCGATATCAGCAATGATTAAGTCAGCATAAAAGAGTTTAAGAGTGTGCCCCTTAGCCTTATTTTCCTAACCCAATAATGAGTAAAAAATATATGTCCTATCGCCAAGAATACAATAAATCCATTCAACAGCCGGTAGAGTTTTGGCGCGAGAAGGCCCAAGATTTGTATTGGTTTAAGTTTCCTGAAAATATCCTTTCTCAGGATAATTCTGGCATACATCATTGGTTTTCTGACGGGCAAATGAATACTTGTTATCAGGCTCTTGATTACCATGTTGATAATGGACGTGGCCAGCAAACCGCACTTATTTACGATTCTCCTGTCACCGAAACTAAAAAAACTTACAGCTACCTAGAGTTGCTAGAAGAGGTGCAAAAGTGTGCGGGAATGCTAAAAGAACAAGGTGTAAAAAAAGGTGATCGCGTTATTATTTATATGCCTATGATTCCAGAGGCGGCAATTGCGATGCTGGCTTGTGCCAGACTGGGCGCTATTCACTCGGTAGTATTTGGTGGTTTTGCGGCGCCAGAGTTGGCAATTCGAATTGATGATGCAAAGCCTAAAGTCATTATGGTAGCTTCATGTGGTATTGAAATTAACCGAATAATCCCCTACAAGCCTTTGTTGGACAATGCTATTGATTTAGCTCAACATGATCCTAAAAAGTGCATTGTGTTTCAAAGGGAGCAGCTGCAAGCAACCTTAGTGCAAGGCCGTGATATAGACTGGAAGAGTCATTGTGAAGTTGCTAAGCCGGCCGAATGCACACCGGTTAATGGCGATGATTTACTCTATATTTTGTATACTTCTGGAACAACTGGCAAGCCTAAGGGTGTGGTTCGGGAAAATGGCGGTCACGCTGTTGCGCTTAAATACAGTATGCGTGCAATCTATAATATGGAGCCAGGTGAGGTGTTTTGGTCTGCTTCTGATGTGGGCTGGGTTGTTGGGCACTCCTATATTGTTTATGGTCCCTTGCTACATGGTTGTACAACCGTTTTTTACGAGGGCAAGCCAATTATGACACCCGATGCTGGCGCTTTCTGGCGTGTTATTGCTGAATACAAAGTAAAGGCATTATTTACCGCACCCACCGCTTATCGAGCTATTAGGAAAGAAGATCCTGATGGTAAGCTTATTAAACAGTACGATGTGTCCTCTCTTGAAACCTTGTTTGCTGCAGGGGAGCGCCTTGACCCACCAACCTACAATTGGCTGACTGAACAATTTGGTTTACCTGTAATTGACCATTGGTGGCAAACAGAAACAGGCTGGGCCATTTCTGCCAATATGCTAGGTATTGAAAAAATGCCAGTAAAGCCAGGCGCTTCCACCGTGCCTATGCCAGGGTTTGATGTCCATATTTTGAGTGATAATGGTGAGGAGTTGGATGCCAACCAACAAGGGAATATTACCATTAAATTACCCTTACCACCTTGTTGTCTGACGACTATCTGGGGGGATATTGATCGGTTTAAAACGGGTTATTTAGAAACCTTTCCTGGCTATTATGTCAGTGGTGATGGGGGTTATATTGATGACGATGGCTATTTATTTGTCATGGGACGTACCGATGATATTATCAATGTCTCAGGGCATCGGCTATCCACCGGTGAAATGGAGGAGATTATAGCAACGCATGATGCGGTGGCTGAGTGCGCAGTGATTGGTCGAGCCGACGATCTCAAAGGACAGGTGCCGCATGGGTTTGCCATATTAAAATCTGGCGTTATTATTGATCAAGATACGGTTAAACAAGAGTTGGTCGAATTAATGCGAGAGAAGATTGGCCCAATTGCTTGCTATAAAGACACAGTTATTGTAGAGCGCTTACCAAAAACGCGTTCGGGCAAAATTTTACGAAAACTCATCCGAAAAATCATTGATGGCGAGGATTATATGATTCCTTCTACTATTGACGATCCTGCTATTTTGGATGAAATTAAAGCCTCAATACAGGCGCAATAATGGGAGCCGTTGAAGAGTTAGGAAACGGTATTAGCGCTATAGACTCAGGTTACCTAGGCAATGACATTGCTGCTATATATTTGCTTAGGCAAAATGACGAGGTTGCTATTATAGAAACTGGAACCAAGCATAGCCTGCCGTATATTAACAGAGCCCTTGAAAAAGAGGGTTTAAGCTATTCTAATGTATCCTACATAATACCAACCCACGTGCACCTTGATCACGCAGCAGGTGCTGGCGTATTGATGAGTTTATGCACAAATGCGAAGTTGGTGATTCACCCCAGAGGTGCGCGGCACATGGTCGACCCAAGCAAACTTATTACTGGAACCATGGCTGTGTATGGAGAAGAGAAATTTAATCAGCTTTATGGTGAATTAATGCCGATAGATTTCGACAGGATGATTGAGGCGGACGATAGCTTTATCTTAGACTTGTGTGGTAGAGAGCTTAAGTTTATTGACACTCCGGGCCATGCCAGGCATCACTTTTGTGTTTGGGATAAGCTAAGTGGCGCTATGTTTACTGGCGACACTTTTGGCGTGTCATATCGTGAATTCGATACAAAAGATGGCGTGTTTATTTTCCCGACCACGACACCTACACAATTTGAACCAGAAGAGTTGATAAAAAGTATCGCCAAAATTATGGAATATAAGCCGAAATACGTTTGTTTAACTCATTTCGGCGCAATTAAGCCCACCAAGAGAGTGGTAAGGCAATTAATTGATAGCATTAACTGTATGAGCAATATTGCTAAAGAATACTATGGCCAACAGCATTCTGAGAAAAAAATGAGTGGCGCAATTATGCAGTACTTGTTAAAACAACTTGAGCAAACAGGCATTAGTAATTTGGATTTTTGCAAAGAAAAGTTGACAAACGATGTGGCGCTCAACACCCAAGGTCTCATATACTGGCAACGTAAGCTCGCCTCTAATCAGTAAAATGTTGCTAAAACAACATTAGTAAAACGCAAATCAACTCCTTCGTGGCTAAGTATTTAATTGCTAATAGAATGGACTAGTCGGGTTTTAATAATTTGTACTGCCCAATGCCTTATTATTGACATTGCGATTCATATTCATTTAGCATATTGGGCGTTAGAGAGGTTGTGTTGCCGAAGATCTGCTGTTCGTTTTCAATAAGATACTTAATTTCTGCGCAAGATTTCTTTGTTTGATCTTGAGTGTAGACTATTAATGCTGCAACACCAATAAAAGGTACAGCTGACGCAGTCATCGTCGCTCCGCTGGATGTTTGACTCAAAAGTTTAATCCGATCTAGGCTGCGATTAATAGTAACTTCGTTTTGTGTAATAAAACTGTTTGCCAATTGGCTGTGTTTTTCGTTGCTTCCTTGCAATTCTAATTCACTCAATTCTAACGCTACTTTAGTATCTTTTAATTCTTGCTTAATAGGTTGTATTGCCTTAAGATTATTGCTGGCCTGCTTAAGTTTATCCTCAAGAACAACTGTTTTACTTACTGACAATATTAGTTTTTGTTGAACATAAAACAGCTCGCCTCTAGTGATAATCAGTTGATTACTTAGGTCGTCGAGTTGTAATTCAATAGGGTTGATGTTCGAAGCAATGTTATTTTCATTTTCAACTGCTTCAATCTCTGTTGAGCTTAATTGCGATTCAAGTGCATCAATTTTATTTTGAAAGAAATAAAAACTTGAAATTAATACTATGATGAGCACTGCTGAAGCAATGTTTGCTTTTTGTATCATTTATATTTTCCGATTAAAAATGAGATTTAGAGGTACCAATATTCGTTTTATTTTATATGACATTGTTGTAAAGGTCTCTAGTTAGTTTTAAGCCACTGTGCAACTTCCTTAGCGCAATAGGTTAAAACGGCATCGGCGCCTGCTCTTTTAAAGCACAACAGCGTTTCTAAAGTTACAGATTTTTCATCAATCCAACCGTTCGCAGCGCCAGCTTTTAACATGGCATATTCGCCGCTCACATGGTAGGCAAAGGTTGGCATACCAAAAGTTTGTTTAATGATGGATACAATATCTAAATAAGGCAAGCCCGGCTTAATCATCACCATATCTGCACCCTCGAGAATATCCATTTCGACTTCTCTAATAGCCTCATTGCTATTGGCAGGATCCATTTGATAGGTGTTTTTATCTGCAGAGCCAAGGTTTGCGTCCGAGCCAACAGCCTCCCTAAACGGGCCGTAAAACGATGATGCATATTTAGCTGAATAGGCGAGAATTTTAGTATGAACAAAACCCTCATTTTCGAGCGCTTCTCTAATGGCAGAAATTCTGCCATCCATCATGTCTGACGGTGCGACAATATCAGCACCGGCTTTGGCATGAGAGAGTGCTTGTTTAACCAACACTTCGACTGTTTCATCATTAACAACATAGCCATTGTCATCAATAAGACCATCTTGACCATGGCTAGTGAATGGGTCCAAGGCAATATCAGTGATAACACAGAGTTCAGGAAAATTGCGTTTTAATTCACGAACAGCCCTTTGTACAAGACCATCGGCATTGTATGATTCTTCTGCTTCAAGAGATTTTTTTTCATCTGATACAACTGGAAATAGTGCAATTGCTGGAATACCTAAAGCTGTTATTTCACTAGCCTCAATGATTAATTGATCTATACTCAACCTCTCAATTCCAGGCATTGAATTAATCGATTCTCGAGTGTTTTTCCCTTCAATAATAAACATGGGATAAATAAGATCATCCACTGTAAGGGAATTTTCACGCATGAGTGAACGAGTACTGTTGTCTTTTCTCATTCTGCGTGGTCTATGCGTTAAAATAGGCATTGTGTTTTATCTTACATCCATCTTATATATAACTCAAATTATACAATAATGAACCAAACTTCCGAAACTCTTACTCGTCTGTCTACTGTTAACCAAGCTTTTATAGAGCCGTTGCCCAACTCAACCAAAATTTTTGTTGAGGGTTCTCACCCTGATATTCAGGTGCCGATGCGTGAAATTCAGTTAACTGACACCATTGGTGACTTAGCTGAAGTTAACGAACCTATTCATATTTATGATACTTCTGGCCCCTATACCGACCCAAGCAAGACAATTAACTTTAGAGAAGGTGTGGAGCGAATTAGACATAAGTGGATCGAGGAAAAGGGAGATACTGAAGAGCTTCAGGGTTTTAGTTCGAGTTTTTCCAATCAACGCATACAAGACACAAGTCTTGATGGGCTTAGGTTTGAGCACACAGCAACACCTAGACGTGCAAAAAGAGGCAAAAATATCACCCAAATGCATTATGCCAAACAAGGCATCATTACGCCTGAAATGGAATTCATTGCGATTCGAGAAAATTGTCTCTGGCAAGAATACAAAGACCAAGTCGGCCAACATAAGGGTGAGGATTTTGGCGCTTCAATTCCTGCTGAAATCACCCCTGAATTTGTTCGAGATGAAGTAGCACGTGGTAGAGCGGTTATTCCTAATAACATTAACCACCCAGAAACTGAGCCAATGATTATTGGCCGTAATTTCTTGGTAAAAATTAATGGCAATATTGGCAATTCAGCTCTTGGCTCTTCTATCGATGAAGAGGTGGGCAAAATGGTTTGGGGTATCCGTTGGGGTGCTGACACTATCATGGATTTATCGACCGGTAAAAACATTCATGAAACTCGTGAATGGATCATTAGAAACTCACCAGTGCCTGTTGGTACTGTACCAATTTACCAAGCACTTGAAAAAGTAAACGGTGTGGCTGAAGACTTAACTTGGGAAGTGTTTCGAGATACTTTAATCGAACAAGCCGAACAGGGTGTTGATTATTTCACTATTCATGCAGGCGTACGCTTAAAGCATGTACCACTGACAATAAACAGAGTCACAGGAATCGTTTCGCGCGGTGGCTCGATCATGGCAAAGTGGTGTCTAGCGCATCATACAGAAAGCTTTATCTACACGCACTTTGAAGATATTTGTCTAATAATGAAGCAATACGATGTTACCTTTTCATTGGGCGACGGCTTACGTCCTGGCTGTATTGCGGACGCTAACGATGCAGCTCAATTTGGCGAACTTGAAACATTGGGCGAGCTAACAAAAATTGCTTGGAAACACGATGTACAAACCTTTATTGAAGGTCCTGGACATGTGCCAATGCATATGATTAAGCACAATATGGACAAGCAACTCGAAGAATGTGGCGAAGCGCCATTCTATACGTTAGGGCCTTTGACGACTGATATTGCTCCAGGTTATGATCACATCACCTCAGCAATTGGCGCAGCCCAAATAGGTTGGTATGGTTGTGCAATGCTTTGTTATGTGACACCAAAAGAGCATCTAGGCTTACCTAATCAAGACGATGTTAAAACAGGCATCATTACTTATAAAATTGCTGCCCATGCTGCCGATCTTGCCAAGGGTCATCCGGGCGCACAAATTCGTGATAATGCGTTATCTAAAGCACGCTTTGAATTTCGTTGGGAAGATCAATTTAATCTTTCACTTGACCCCGATACAGCGCGGAAATTTCACGATGAAACCTTGCCAAAACAGGCGGCAAAAACAGCGCATTTTTGTTCGATGTGCGGACCGAAGTTTTGTTCAATGAAAATCTCCCATGAAATTAATAGCCTTGATGCGGCACAAGTGGCCAAAATTCAAGAAATTCAGATTGAAATGGATAAAAAATCTGCCGAGTTCTTAGAAAATGATAGCAAAATTTATTTAAAGGAAAGCGTTTAGTTTTTAAGCCTCCTTGTCGCTATTAAATCAATTGAATGGGTGGATAATTCACCCATTCTTAAAATATCCGAAATTTTTTAAAAGTCCACAATCTGGACTTTATTACATTCAATTTTTGCTTTAAAAGCAACAAATTAGGCTGTTTTTAGGCAATAAATGGCTGTTTTTGGGATAAATTTTGCTCTAGAGGTGTTATTGAGTGCTCTCCAAGTTGCCTTTTAAGCCCATTTGGAAAATTTCCAATATTTTAGAAATCACTGATTGCATTCATTTAATAAAACAAAGTTAAGTTTTAATGTGCTGGCTGATTATTTTGATTGTTTTGTCAACGGCGCCTCGCTTGCTTAAGAAATATTGCTTGGCGTTATTTCCAAGAAGTTGACGACGTTTCTCATCAGCCAGTAGTGTGATGATTTCTTCAAATAACTCATCTGTATTTTGCACCTGAATGCTTGCATTTTGAGCAATTAAGTCCGATGATATTTCGGCAAAATTAAACACATTTGGGCCAAATAATATGGGCTTGGCAAGTGCTGCAGCCTCAAGCATATTGTGCCCGCCTGTGGTGCTAAAGCTGCCGCCAATAAAAGCCACATCACAAACATCAAAGTAAGACATCATCTCACCCATGGAGTCACCCAGTAAGAATTGTGCATCTTCACAAGAATCATTGCTTGATCGTTTAACAACTCGAATGTTGTTTTTCTTAATCAGTTTGTAAACTTCGTCAAAGCGCCCTGGGTGCCTTGGAATGATAATAAGCAAAGCATCTAGGCTGTCTTGATGTTTTAAGTAACTACTAATAATCTGGCTTTCTTCGCCTATATGAGTACTGGCAAAAACAATAACTTTTCGATCGCCAATCATTAATTGCATTTCTTGGCTGACCGCTTTAACTGTAGTGAGATTTTGATCAAATTTAATATTTCCAGCAACCGTGACTTTGTTGTTTTTTGCACCCAATTTATAAAATCGTTCAGCAGAATTTTGGTTCTGGGCTGCTATTAATGTGAGCTTATTAATTGTATTGCGTGTGAGCTTGGGTGAATATTTCCTATACTTATTAAAAGAACGCTCGGAAAGTCGCGCATTGATCAGTAAAGTGGGTATTGTTTGTTTATATAAAACATCAACAAGATTAGGCCAGATTTCAGTTTCCAAAAGAATGCAAATATCAGGACCTACATTTGCAATAAAACGCTTTATTGCGAAGGGTAAGTCTAAGGGAAAAAAACAATGGAATACGCGCTCTTTATAGTGTTTTTGTACAGCTTTAGAGCCAGTATTGGTGGTTGTGGTAATGAGTAGTTTATGGCTGGGGAAAGTATCGATTAATTGATTGATTAGTGGGATTGCTGCATGGAATTCACCTACTGAAACACAATGTATCCAAATGGTTCTATTGGGTATTTTATTAATAAAACCGAATTGATTTTTAAGTTTATGAAACCAGTCGCCATTCTTATGGTTCTTTTGTATAATTTTAAAAACAGCTATCGGTAGATAAAGGCACAGCAATAGGGTGTATATCGTTCGGTTCATTTTCTATGGCTGTTGTTTTAAGCTTCTCTTAACGGGGGCCTTTTGAATCAAGGCTTAATATTATTTCTAAGTATGAATGCATTGGTTGAGAAGGGCTGTGGAGCAAGAAAAAAGGTATAATAATTGCGTGTTTATTATACTTTTATCAAATGGCCTCAATGAGGTCAATTTTTTTGGTAATTTAATAGCGAGTGAATTGATAAACGAACAGTAATTAAACTTATGGTTACCAGTAAAACGAAATTATGAAATTTGTAGATTCAGCAACCATTAGAATTGAGGCGGGTAAGGGCGGCGCTGGCTGCTTAAGTTTTCGCCGAGAGAAGTATATTCCTGACGGTGGCCCTGACGGCGGTGACGGCGGTGACGGTGGTAGTGTGTATTTTTGCGGACAAGAAGGCTTAAATACTTTAAGCGAGTTTCGCTATAAACGCCTGTTTAGGGCAAAAAATGGTCAACCTGGCTCGGGTCGAGACAAACGAGGCAAATCTGCTGTAGATCTTTACGTTGAAATCCCCCTTGGTACCCAAATAATTGATCTTGAAACCGACGAGCTGATTGGTGAAATTACCACCAAAGACCAGAGCTTATTGGTTGCAAAAGGTGGTTTTCATGGTCTGGGTAATGCGCGTTTTAAATCTTCTATTAATCGCGCACCACGACAAACATCCCCTGGCACACCAGGAGAGGTAAGAGAAATTGGTCTAGAAATGAGCGTAATGGCAGATGTGGGTCTGCTTGGTATGCCAAATGCAGGAAAATCAAGCTTAATTAGACAAGTGTCGGGCGCAAGGCCAAAAGTTGCCGATTATCCTTTTACAACTCTGCATCCGAATCTAGGTGTTGTGAGCGCTGGCACTCAACATTTCGTTATGGCAGATATCCCTGGTTTGATCGAAAAGGCCAGTGAGGGCGCAGGTCTTGGCTTTGAGTTCTTAAAACACTTATCAAGAGCGAGAGTGTTGCTTCATGTGGTTGATATTTTGCCGGCAGACGGTTCCAATCCAGTTGATAATTATTTAATTATTGAGCAAGAGTTAGCAAAATTTGATGAAGACCTTTTCCAAAAGACAAGAATATTGGCCATTAATAAAGTTGATTTAATTGCTGAACAAGATCGTGAAGAATGCATCAGTCAATTGCTAAAAGATATTGATTATAAAGGAACATCGTTTAGTATATCTGCCCTTAATGGCTTGGGCTGTAAACCTCTAATTTATGGCTTATCGGCGTTGATTGAGCAAGTGTCAAATGAAGAATAAATGTTGGGTTGTCAAGATTGGTTCTGCGCTACTGACTAATAATGGCGTTGGCATTGATAAGGCTTTGATTGCTAGATGGGCCGAACAAATTGTTGAGCTTCGTGCTCAGAAGATTGATGTTATTTTGGTTTCAAGCGGTTCTATTGTTGAAGGTATGAAGCGCCTCGGTTGGAGCACAAAGCCTAACGATGTCCACAAGTTGCAAGCCGCTGCTGCTGTCGGGCAAATGGGCTTAATCCAGGCATACGAGTCACTTTTTGCAATTCATGATGTGCATACTGCTCAAATCTTATTAACAAGAGAAAACTTAATGGACGCCAAGCGCTACGAAAATATCTCTGCAACTCTGGCCAACTTACTGGAACTTGGTACCGTGCCAATTATTAACGAGAATGATACTGTTGCTACTGACGAAATTAAATTTGGTGATAATGACACGTTGGCTGCACTTGTTGCCAATCTTGTCAATGCCGATCATCTTGTCATTTTGACTGATCAACACGGTGTTTTTGATGATGATCCACGCAACAATAGCAAAGCAAATCTTATTAAAAAGATTCATTTTGAAGATGAGAGATTGGAGCAAGTTGCAGGTAAAACTGGCGGTGCCTTAGGTTCTGGAGGTATGTATTCAAAGGTAATGGCGGCAAAACAAGCAACCAGTTCTAATACGCCAACCACTATTGCTTGGGGACGAGAGGACAACGTGCTTACGAGATTGTCAGCGGGGGAGCACCTAGGGACTTTAATTCATTGCTAGCATTTATCGGCTTGGGCTCCAACTTGGACAACCCGCGTAATCAAATTGACCAAGCTCTTTTAGTGCTTGATCAAGCCAGCGGGGTGGAGCTAATTCAAGTATCCAGTTTTTACCGTTCAAAACCGTTACTCGATATGCCTGGGCCAGATTACCTTAATATTGTGTGTAAAATTAACACCAGTCTGGATGCGCTTGAACTATTGGACTTGTGCCAGCATATAGAAAACAAGCAACATAGGGTTAGAGATGTACGTTGGGGGTCTCGAACGATTGACTTGGATATTTTGCTTTATGGAGATGAAGTTCATCAGACCGAAAGGTTGACCATCCCACATTCTGAGATGATCAATCGATCCTTTGTGCTTTTGCCTCTTTACGAGATTGAGCCAGCCCTAGAATTGCCTATTATTGGTCCATTAAAAAGATGCTTGGAGCAACTTGAATTATCAGATATTGACAAGATATGAGACATGCTGATTTAAAACAATTTAAACAAAGTGGCGAGAAAATAACTTGCTTGACAGCTTATGACGCTTCTCTAGCAAAACTTATTGATCGCTGTGGTGTTGATTTAATTCTTGTCGGTGATTCTCTAGGAATGGTTGTGCAAGGTGACGCCAATACCTGCTCTGTCACAATGTCTGAGATGGTGTATCACACCAAAGCAGTTACTAAGGTTTGTAAAAGAGCGCTAGTTATGGCCGATTTACCTTTCCAAAGTTATGAAGAGCCGTTGAGCGCACTGGAGAATGCTAAATTGTTAATCAATGCAGGCGCTCAAATGGTTAAGTTGGAAGGTGGCGCAGAGCGACAAGAGATTGTTGAAGCGCTAATTAAAAATGATATTCCTATCTGCGCTCATTTGGGTCTTCAGCCACAAAAGGTGAAGGAAGTTAGCGATTATAAAATTCAAGGCAGAGATCAAAACAGTGCCAAGAGGATTGTGGAAGATGCCCTTCTGCTTGAATCATTAGGGGTGAGCGCTGTGGTGTTAGAATGCGTCCCCAGCTCTCTTGCTAGTTTGGTGAGTGAGCAATTATCCATCCCTACAATTGGGATTGGCGCTGGCAAAGATTGTGACGGCCAAGTGTTGGTTTGTTTTGATATGCTCGGCATTACTCAGGGTAAGTTGCCAAGATTTGTAAGAGATTTTACTGTGGGCAATCAGGGTGTTTCTAGGGCAATTAAAGACTTTGTTGAAGCGGTAAAAAACCAATCATTCCCCTCTGAAGAAGAGAGTTATTAATGCGCACAATTGAAGCCATTGGCGATCTTCAGGAGTGCTTAAAGCACTACCGTAATCAGGGAAAAACCATAGCCTTAGTGCCGACAATGGGTAGCCTTCATGAGGCACATCTTCAGCTTGTCGATAAAGCGAAAACATGTGCTGATGTGGTGATTGCTAGTATCTTTGTTAATCCAACTCAATTTGCACCTCACGAGGATTTTGATGAATATCCTAGAAATCCTGAAAACGATCAAAAATTGTTAGAAGGAAGAGGTGTTGATATTTTATTTCTGCCCAATATTGTTGAAATATATCCTGCAAATCAGATTAGTGACTATGATGTTGGCTCCATAGGCGCCTTGCTTTGTGGTGTTTCTCGTCCAATATTTTTTAATGGCGTTGCTCAAGTGGTGGCAAGGTTTTTTGACATTGTTGAGCCCGATGTTGCCGTTTTTGGTGAAAAAGACTTTCAACAACTTAAAATTATTAAGCAACTGGTTAAGCGGCAAAAACGCAAAATAGAAATTATTTCTTTGGGCATTGTCCGTGAGGGTGATGGCTTGGCCATGAGTACTCGAAATAAATATTTGAGTGATAGTGAAAGAAGTGTGGCACCAAGCTTTAGTAAAATATTGCGCCAAGCAAAATCAAATTATGAGAATGGCTTAGCGCAAGAAGATGTTATCAGTAGGGCAAAAAAATCTCTTGGCGATCTCTTTGAATTGGATTATTTTGAAATACTTGATGCGAATACCCTTACACAAATCACGACTTCAAGCACTGATGTGATTATAGTATCGGCGGTAAAATTAGGGGTAACCCGAATAATTGACAATATTGTCTTTAGGAGATTAAATGTTTAGTATTACAGATGAAGCTGAAACTTATGTAGCTGACCTTTTTGAGCAACAGGACGAGGAAAATCTTGGTCTTAAGGTAGATGTTGAAAAGCCTGGTACACCAGTTGCAACGGTGGCATTTAATTTTTGTTTTGCAAGTGAGCTTCCGAGCACATATACCGAGTATCCTTTTAAAGGTTTTAGTGCCTATATAGACGATGGCAATAAGGAGTATTTAAAGGATTCAAAAGTGGCTCTTAAGAAAGAAGGAACCAGTAAAAAACTCACTATTGTTGCGCCCAATGCCAAAGGTGAAGCGCCAAAAGACGACGCTCCTTTAGAGGAAAAAATTCTGTTCACGATTCTGACTGAAATCAACCCAAACCTTGCTTCACATGGCGGTTTTGTTGAATTGCTTGAAATCACTGAGAACAACGAAGTGGTGCTTAATTTTGGTGGTGGTTGCCAAGGTTGCAGCTCCGTTAAAATAACACTAAAAAACGGTGTTGAGGCGCAATTAAAGGGTCTTTATCCTGAAATTACGGCGATTTTAGATTCTACTGACCATACAAACAAAGAAAACGCCTATATGTAAACTGGTGCTCCTGCCATCTGCTCTATTTTCTCTGTTGTAGAAGGGTGTGGTTTTTTTGGTAATATTTGTCGTGAAAATTTTAAATGATTGTTGCAAAGGTTTCTTAGGATGAACGAGTGGAAAAAGTAATTGTCTACACGCATTCGGATTGCCTACTCAAAGATAATGGTCCAAATCACCCAGAAAGAAAAGAACGCTTAGGGGTTGTTCTTGAGGCCATTCAAGGCATTGAGGATATTGATATAGAAATCAAGAGCGCACCGCTTGCAGCGCTTGAGAATATTGCTCTAGTTCACCCACAGGCGCATCTCAGTGGTGTGTTTTCAATGATTCCAACTTCGGGTTTAGTCAGTGCCGAACAAGAGCCCTATGCCGATACCTTTTTATGCCCCAGTAGTAAAGATGCAATTTTAAGAGCATGTGGCGCTGGCATTGCTGGTGCACAGAGTGTTATGCAAGGCGATTCGAAAAGGGTGTTTTGTGCTGTTAGGCCACCGGGACATCATGCTGAAACCACTCGAGTCAATGGCTTTTGTTTTGTTAATAATGTTGCAGTGACTGCTCGATATTTACAAGATACACATCAAATCAAGAGGGTTGCAATCATAGACTTTGATGTTCATCATGGTAATGGCACGCAAGAAATCTTTTATAACGATAACAGTGTTTTGTATGGCTCCATACATGAGTATCCATTATTTCCAGGAACGGGAGCAGAGACAGAAATCGGCCTAGGTAATATCTTTAATGCACCTATTTCACCAGGAACAAATGGCGTAGACTTCTTAAAAATATTTAAGAGCAAGGTTTTAGCCAATGTTGACAAATTTCAACCCGAGGTCATCTTGCTGTCCGCAGGCTTTGATGCACACAGAAGAGACCCTTTGGCGAATATTAATTTAGAATCTAAAGATTATTTCAACATAACAAAAGAAATCGTCGATATTGCGAACAGGCATTGTCAGGGCAGAATTATCTCTTTTCTAGAGGGGGGTTATGATTTGGCTGCTCTTGCAGAAAGTGTAACAGAGCATTTGTATGGATTACAAGATAGTCAACCGGATCAATAATGGGGCTTGAAATCATGCATGAGTTTGATTTAATCCGCGAGTATTTCACTTGGCCCTCAGATGAGAATTCAATAGCTCTTGGTGTAGGTGATGACTCAGCAATATGTGATATTGAATCCGGTTATCAACTCGTCACAAGTATTGACACCTTAATTGCGGGTGTTCATTTTCCTGAATCTACTAGTGCGTCGGATATTGCTTATAAGGCGCTTGCCGTTAATTTAAGCGATATAGCAGCAATGGGTGCATTGCCGAAATACTTCACTTTGGCGCTAACTGTGCCGAAGGTTGATCAGTCTTGGTTGAAAGATTTTTCGCGATCTCTTAAGCAGTTATCAGAACAATTCGGCGTTAGTTTGATTGGTGGAGACACCACTAAAGGGCCTCTATCGATCACTATTTCAATATTTGGCTGGGTTGAGAGTGGCGAGGCTTTAAGGCGCTCAGGCGCTCAAATTGGCGACGGTATCTACGTCTCTAACACCATCGGTGATGCTGCGTTTGCTCTATGGCAGTTAAACAATAATGACGTGCCTATTAAGGGTTGTTTGGTCAAGTTAAACAGACCCACACCACAAATTGATTTAGGCCGTGCATTGGTGGGTGTTGGTTCGGCCTGTATTGATGTCTCAGACGGCATAGAACAGGATCTGTCCCACATCTTAAAAGCCTCAAGTGTGGGCGCAAAGATTGATGCGGGGAAAATACCTCTAACTAAGGTGTTGGTCGATTATGTTAAAAAATATAACGATTGGTCGTTGGTGCTTAATGGCGGCGATGATTACGAGCTTTGCTTCACTGTGTCAAAAAACAATCAGGCCATGTTAGGTGATATCTCAAAGCGTTGTGGCGTCAAAATTACCCAAATTGGCGTTATTTGCGAATCCGTAGGTTTAGAGATTGTCGGTGCAAAAAATATTGGCAAGTCATACCAACATTTTTGATTGAGACCTTTGCAATAATTATTATAGATTTGATAGTTGGATTTATTTTATTTTACAAGGCATAATTATTGAAGCCTTACTTGTTGTCTAGCGATAAAATTTAACGTAGAAAAATAGAAAAATAGAAAAAATCCCCTATCCCGAAGGGCTGAGGCTAAAAATGTTAAAAAATGCAGAAAAATTCTTATCAATAGCTAGTGCTATTAATTTTAAATTTTTACACACTTTTTATTCAATTTGATTACCCAGCAAATTTTAAAATAATTGTTGCAAGGGTCTCATATTAAATTTCTTTTTTCTCGGAAATCGTTTTGCAATCGATACATTGATTGGCAGTAGGGCGAGCTTCTAATCTTTGTAGTGTGATTTCGATGCCGCAAGTTTTGCAGTAACCATAGTCACCCGTGTCAATTGAATGTAGCGTTTTATCAATTTTGGCGATTAGTTTTCTTTCGCGATCACGCGTTCTAAGCTCAAGTGCAAACTCTTCTTCGATAGTCGCTCTGTCATTGATATCGGCAACAGGAGTGGAGTCTTCTTGAATGTGGTTGATGGTGTTTTCAGCCTCAAAAACAAGCTGGTTGCGCCACACATCCAATTTGTGAATAAAGTGCTTCAGTTGGCCCTGACTCATAAATTCTTCATTCTTTTGTGGAATGTATGATGGGATCTCTTCGAAGTTTGGCTCAGTAGTCATTTGTGATATCTTTTAAAAAAGGTAGTTTTTACCAAAAAATGCCTAAAATAGCAATGTTTTATTTCATAGAATTTATTATTACACAGCATTATGCCTCTGAAAGCACTTATTTTTGATGTAGATGGCACACTTCCAACACTGAACAGGGCGGTCATTTACGCGCTTTTAATGAAGCTTTTAAACTGTTGAACATGAATTGGCATTGGGATAATGACACCTATGTAGATTTATTACAAGTGAGCGGCGGAAAAGAGCGTATTGCTTATTATATGAATAACTATAAACCTCCAATGGAAAGGTCGTTTAATAAAGTTGATATTGCCAAAATTCATCAACTTAAGACAGATATTTTTGTTGGTTATGTTGCTCAAGGTTGTGTCTCTATTAGAACTGGTGTACAAAGATTGGTAAACGAGGCGATTGAGTGCGGCTTGAGGCTAGCTATTGCAACCACAACCAGTTTGCAAAACGTTGAGGCGATTCTCGTCGGTGGAGGCATGTCATCTAAATTTGAAGTAATTGGCGCAGGTGGCGTGGTAAAGAACAAAAAGCCTGTAAGTGATATTTACCAGTATGTGTTGGACGAGTTAAAACTGTCAGCTAGTGAGTGCATTGTTTTTGAGGATTCTGCCGTGGGTTTCGCTTCAGCCAGTGCTATCGGTCTTAAAACTGTTGTGACCCTTAGCGAGTATACTAAGGCTTTTGAATTTGATGGTGCAATGGTTGTTATTGATCATTTGGGTGAGATAGATGCGCCCTTTGAAATAATGAGTGGCAGGCCTAGCAGTCATTCTTTTGTGAACGTTGAGTATTTAAAGGAATTGCATGAACAAAATCGTTAATCTAGCTGACAATAGCTATGTCTATGAGGTTGCTAAAGTCACACCCTTGGTAAGTGCTGATCAATTGAGTGAGCGTTTCGGTAATCAGATTTACCTTAAAAGAGAAGATGAGCAAAGCATTCATGCTTTTAAGTTAAGAGGCGCATATCAAAAAATGGCTTCGCTAACTGAAAGCCAAACGGCAAAAGGGGTGGTGGCATCTTCTGCGGGAAACCACGCACAGGGCGTAGCATTGGCTGCAAAAAAATTGGGTGTTAAAGCGTATATCGTGATGCCTTTGAGTACACCAAAAATTAAAGTGGAAGCGGTACAGAGATTGGGCGGCGAAGTGTTGCTTTTCGGCGATGTTTATGATGATGCTTATGGCTATGCAAAGCAGCTCGAAGCGGAGCGTGATTTATGCTTTATTCACCCTTATGATGACATTCAAGTTATTGCTGGACAAGCCACGGTTGCAAAAGAAATTCTAGATCAACTCGACAAAATCGATGTTGTATTTATTCCTGTTGGCGGCGGCGGTCTAATTGCTGGTATGGCAAGCTATTTCAAGCATTATGCGCCGCACATTAAAGTCGTTGGTGTCGAACCAAAAGATTCACCAACTCTTACATATTCACTGCAAAATAACACACGCTCAATTCTCTCGGATGTGGGTCGTTTTGCCGATGGTGTAGCAGTTAAACAAATAGGCGAAATACCTTTTGAGATTGCCAAAGAGACCGTTGACGAGATGGTTTTGGTATCAAATGATGAGATATGTGCAGCCATTAAAGACATTTATGAAGATGTACGTTCTATTGCAGAACCCGCGGGCGCTTTAGCGACAGCTGGCGCAAAAAAATACATCCAAAAGCATAAAATTTCAAAACAAAATCTTGTTGCTGTTATTTCGGGCGCTAATGTTAATTTTGATCGCCTTCGTTACATTGCGGAAAGGGCGGATTTGGGTGAGCTCACAGAAGCTATTATTGCGGTAACAATGCCTGAGAAGCCAGGCAGTTTTTTGAAATTTTGCCGACTATTGGCAAACCAATCAATCACGGAATTTAATTACCGCTACGCCGACGGTGCTCAGGCTCATATTTTTGTTGGTGTGGGTCTCAGTAATGGTGAAGCGGAGAAACAAGCTTTAATTGACAGGTTGAGCGATGACTTTGAAATTATTGACATGAGTGACAACTCAATGGCAAAAACACACATTCGCTATATGGTAGGAGGTCGATCTAATGCAAAGAGTGAGGTGGTTTATCGATTTGAGTTTCCTGAACGCTCTGGAGCACTTCTAGAATTTTTAGAAAAAGTGGGTACAAACTGGAATATTTCATTATTTCATTATCGTAATCACGGCGCTGATTTTGGTCGAGTTTTGATCGGACTGCAAGTGGATAACCCAAGTGAGCTTGAAGCGCGTTTTGATGAGCTTGGTTATTTTTATCATAATGAGAGCGATAACAAAGCCTATCAATATTTTCTTTAGAAAACTACTTCTTGACGACGTTGAATCTTTAGTCGACATTGAAAAAGAAAATACCGAGCATCCCTGGACTGCCCCTCACTTTTCTTCTAGCGTTGTCGATAAAAACACACTGTCCATTGGGTTAGTCGTAGAACAAAAATTGATTGGTTATGCATTGGCACTTGTCGTCCCTGAATCGGCAGATTTGCTGAATATTGGTATACATCAAAATTACAAAAGGCAGGGTTATGGTGAAGTGCTTTTAACTTATTTATTGGTGCAATTAAAAGAAGCGGCTGTCAGTACGCTTATTTTGGAAGTTAGGGTAGAAAATCATATTGCGATTAATTTCTACCAAAAACAAGGATTTGAGGCTTTTGGCATAAGGGAAAAATACTATTCAAATCGAGAAGCTGCTAAAATAATGAAATTACATATACCTTACTAGAAATAAATTCAACATGTCTTATAAAAATATTACCGTTCCTGCGAGCGGCGAAAAAATCAGTGTCGAAAATGATGTCCTAACTGTGCCTAACAACCCAATCATCACCTATATTGAGGGTGATGGTATTGGCGTTGATGTTTCTCCAGTCATGCTAAAAGTTATCAACGCAGTTGTTGATAAAGCTTACAACGGGCAGAGACAGATTCAGTGGATGGAAATTTTTGCGGGTGAAAAAGCCGATAGCATCTATGGTGAGTACCTACCAGAAGAGACGCTTGATGCGATTAAAGAGTTTTCGGTATCCATTAAAGGCCCATTAACAACACCTGTTGGTGGCGGTATGCGCTCGTTAAATGTTGCTATTCGCCAGAAATTAGACCTCTTCGTCTGCCAACGACCGGTTCAATATTTTGAAGGTACACCTTCACCAGTCAGGACGCCAGAAAAAATCGATATGGTTATCTTTAGAGAAAATTCTGAAGATATTTATGCCGGTATTGAATTTGCTGCAGGTTCGGATGAAGTCAAAAAGGTCATTGACTTTCTTAAAAAGGAAATGGGCGTGATAAAAATTCGTTTTCCAGAAACTTCTGGTATTGGCGTAAAACCAGTTTCCAAAGAGGGCACTGTGCGCCTTGTCAGAGCTGCAATACAGTACGCCATTGACAATGATAAACCGTCCGTGACCCTTGTACACAAAGGCAACATCATGAAATTTACCGAAGGCCTTTTTAGAGATCAAGGTTATCAATTAGCTAAAGATGAGTTTGGCGCAGTTGAGATTGATGGCGGCCCTTGGTGCGCTTTCACCAACCCAAATACAGGCAAGAAAATTGCTATTAAAGATGTGATTGCCGATGCGTTTTTGCAGCAAATTCTATTGCGCCCAGAGGAATACTCAGTGATTGCAACGCTAAACCTCAATGGCGACTATATTTCTGACGCATTGGCAGCTCAGGTGGGCGGTATTGGTATCGCACCAGGTGCAAACTTGTCAAATACTACTGCGGTTTTTGAGGCAACACATGGTACTGCGCCTAAATATGCCGGTCAAAACAAAGTAAACCCTGGCTCGCTTATTCTTTCAGCTGAAATGATGCTAAGACACCTTGGGTGGGTGGAGGCGGCTGATTTAATTATTGAGGCGATGTCGAGTACGATTAAGAATAAAACCGTTACTTATGATCTAGCGCGTTTGGTTGACGATGCCACTCTGCTATCGTGCTCAGAGTTTGGCGACGCATTGATAGAATCATTCGAATAAGCTAATTCTTTCTTTCTAATTAGCCATGTGGTCGTCAACGCCCATCTGGCTAATTATTTCTAACCCTTATAATAAATACCTTAATAGGATCATTTTTATTAATCAATGTTTTTTGCTTAATTTAACACGAGAACATTTGAAAAATGACATTGGTAAAGTAGCTTAATAAATACTTAGATTTGATTGACTAAAAAACCAGAACTCATTATAATTTGCCGCTTCATTCCTCGATAGCTCAGTTGGTAGAGCAACGGACTGTTAATCCGTTTGTCCCTGGTTCGAGCCCAGGTCGAGGAGCCAGATAAACAAAGGCCTATCTTAATAGATAGGCTTTTTTGTTTCTATTAATAAATGTCAAGTACACACAGGCCACACAAATAGATGCATTTATTCGCAATAAAATCATTTTTTTAACGGACGGACAAGTGGCCAATGAAGATGAAATTCTCTACAATGTTCGCCGATTCATCAATCAAGATCGCCTATTTACTATTGGTATCGGATCGGCGCCAAATTCCTTCCTAATGACAAGCCTAGCCGACTATGGCAGAGGCACGTTTACCTATATTGGTAGTATCAGCGAGGTGAGAGAAAAATGCAAGAACTGTTTGCTAAATTAAACTCCCCAGCGTTGAACGACATTGAAATCACATTCGCCAATGGTATTCAGGCACAACAAGCAAGACCAGTCATCCCTGATCTCTACGTTGGGGAAACCATCGTTGAGGCATTTAAACTGAGTGAGCTGCCAAGCAGCATAATTATCTCGGGTAAAACAATCTATGGCAACTACACAAAAGCAATACAATATTTTAATCGAACAAACAAGCCAGAAAACAAGCTACAACAGAGAATAGTGAGTAGTTTAGTGAGTAGAATATTTTACTATTTAATTACTTTTTATTAAAAATCAATAGGTTGTATATTCACTTCAATTCCCGCCATCTCCACAACATATATCTCACCTTATATTATTGGGCATTACTCAAGCAAGCAAAAGTTGAAAACGACACTAAGAGAAGTGCTGTTGCCAATATTGTTAGAAGTGTTTTCATAAAATCTATGATAATAAACTACCAGACTCAATAAAATTACTTTGCATCTGTAGATGCCTCTAAACTCGGATACTTAAGCCCTAATGTAACTCCTCTCGCTATTGAAAATACTATCAGTGATGCCCAAAGTCCATGATTACCATAACGCGGCAAAAGAACTGCTAAGGCAATCAAATATACAGCAAAAGAGACAACCATCATATTTCGCATATCTGTCGTTCTCGTTGCCCCAATAAAAATACCGTCAAGCATCCAAGCAGCAACACCGACCAATGGGGCAAGAATCATCCATGGTAAGTATGTATGACTGACAGCCCTGACATCCTCAGCAGTGGTCATTAATTTTATAATGTTGTCACCAAATACAAAAAAAACGAATGCCATAAGAACAGCTGACCCAACACCCCATTGACTTGTCATAATGGCCGATTTACGGAACAGGGCTCTATTTTTAGCTCCCAATGCTTGACCAACTAGAGCCTCAGCAGTAAAAGCAAAGCCATCTAAAGCATAAGAGGTAAAATTTAAAAATTGAATTAAAACTTGGTTTGCAGCCAAGGTGGCATCATCAAAACTAGAGCCGAGAAACAAAAAGCTAACAATTCCAATCTGTAACAAAACGGATCGAATCATAATATCACTATTGACCTTGGCCATTTTTAATAGACGAGACCTGTCGAATATCTGAACCCAATTTTTCCAGTAGCCATTATTAAATCCTTCTCGCGCCAACCAAAGACCAAATATGAGGCCAAGCCATTCGGCAATAAGTGTTGCAATTGCAACTCCTTCAACACCCCAACCAAGATGCAAAACAAATAACAGATCTAAAATTATATTGACACCGTTCAGCAAAAGCTGAAGAAGCAAAACTGCTCGGGTTTTTTCTTTAGCAATAAGCCAGCCAGTAATTCCAAAAAGAGCGATAGCAGCTGGCGCACTATAGACTCTAATATGTAAATATTGTTGCGCCATTCCTTCGACTTCTATTGATGCTGGCGACAATTGGAGTGCGCCAAAGAACAGAGGAACCTGAGACACAATTAATATCAAGCCTGACACAAGGCCAATAATGAGACCTCGGACCAATAGAGCAGAAGTTTCGGACTTGTCGCCTGAGCCGATAGCCTGGGCAGTAAGGCCAGTTGTGCCCATTCGTAAAAAACCAAACAGCCAATAAATTGCGGTAATTATTATTGCACCAATTCCGACAGCGCCTATAGGAGCAGCCTGACCCAACTGTCCTACAACTGCAGTATCGACTGCACCTAAAATAGGAATCGTGGCATTTGCTAATACTATTGGAGCAGCAACGCCTAAAACTCTTTTATGTGAGAGGTTTGTTGAATCGATTTGCATAATTACAGCCTCTAAAAAACAGCATTATATTTCATTTTTGAACTTGGTTAAAGTCCAAACTTTATCTCATGTTTGAGGGAAGTGTAACAATAGTAACAGGGGTGTTTGTGAGCCTCCCCCTATCTCTTAAAAACCTGTTACATATCAACTCAATTCAAAAAGATGCAAATAATGATATTTGTAAAACAAATAAATTACACCCTATAACTTGCAATAAGCAACCTAGAGAGTTGATACTAGAACCGTTGAGCTGAATACGCCTCAAGTGGTAATGGTGGTGGTGTTTTCATGATGATTGATGCCACAGCCTCAGCAGTGATTGGGGCCAGGGTAAGCCCAATATGGCCGTGACCAAAAGCATAAACAACATCGTTGCCTTTTTTTGATGCAGATATCACAGGTCGGCTATCAGGAATAGATGGACGAAAACCTAACCAAGTTCGGTTCGGCTCGCCTAAGTCCGGAAAAAATTCCAAAGCGCCGCGCTTAAGATGTTCAACTCTATGGGCAGAAATAGACGGGCTTAAACCACCAAGCTCGACAGTCCCGGCAACTCGCAACCTGCCTTGCATCGGTGACAGATAAAAACCTTGCTCGGTCGAACAGGAGGGTCGCTTAAGTAACGGTGTGTCCATATCATATTCCAGGTGATATCCGCGCTCTGTTTCCAAAGGTATCTTATCTCCTGCTTGTCTTGCTAATTGCCTTGAGTAAGCCCCCGCTGCAATAACAACATGTTGGGATTTGACTTTAGATGTATTATCTAGATGCACTATCACACCACTGCTATCTCGTTCAATTTTAGTGGCACTTGTTTTCTGTACTTGACCGCCCGCGCCAATAACTGCATTTAATAATAGCTCTAGCATCTTACCTGGATCATTTATAGAGATAGCGTTCGGGAAAAAAGCGGCCCCTCCTTTAACTTTCGCTAAAGTCGGCTCAAGTTTAACTAGTTCTGAAGGCGTTATCATTTCTGCTGTAACACCAAATTTTTGACGATTTACAATATCCTTTAAACCTCTTTTAAAAGCTGGCTGATCAACATAAAGATACAGACATCCATTTCGATGAAGCATTGAATCACCCTTAATTTGCTTCGCCAAAACCTCCCAGCGAGGGCACGCATCTGCCACTAGATCAGCTATAGCTTGGATATTTAAGGCAGTCTGCCTAGGCATTGATTGGTATAAAAATCGCATTAACCAAGGAGCTAATGAGGCTATTGCTGATTGACGGATGGCTATAGGGCTATTTTTGTTAAACAATAATGCAGGTAGATTTTTCAGCACCGAAGGTGAGCCGACAGGCAAAACAGCATAATCTGCAATCGTACCAGCATTGCCATAAGATGCCCCACTCCCTGGTTCGGCCGGGTCGACAAGTATAACTTCTCGCCCTAAATCAAGCATACGTAAGGCGACCGAAAGACCTATAACACCACCACCAATAACCAAAACATCTGTTTTTATCATTCAGTCTAAGTCTTGTAATCTGCTAATGCAGATGAGTGTTCAGCTAGTGTTGTGGAACTTAACGCAAGCAATAAAAACAGTAGTATGGTTTTCAGTTTCACAATGCTCCTTTGGCTATGTTTCTTGCATTTTAGCCTAGTTTATAGCGCCTGCTTTATTAGCCAGTATCAACATATCTATGTCGCTTTTTCTCTTTAAGAAGTGCATCATTCGGTGACAATTTGGGCACAAGGCTACCGCATTTTCTATCGCGTCTTCACCACCGTCTGCCAGGTGGTGTATGTGGTGTACTTCCAGATATGGCTCTCCATTTGATTTGCAAAAAGGAGCTGATTGTTCACAGAGTTCACAGATACCGTTAGCTCGCCTTAATGTAAAGTCAGCCACATATGGGCTTTTTTGATAAAACCTTGATGTTGACTCTCTGCTACTCGGGTGTTTAGCAGTTTTATCGGCGCTAACCCTCAACTCCTCTAAAGTGAGCTGTCGAGACTCTTCAAACTTTTCTTCAAATACCCTTTCAAGCTCTACCCTTGAAACAGGTTTGGCTTCATCAATTAGTTGTAAAGGAAATACCCAGACTTGTCGCAGTTGTCCAGAGGCATCGTCCTGCTTCTCTTGAAAGGGTTCGTCGGCTAATTGCACTCTCCCGATATAGGTATATATCCTTTTCTTAAATACCTCAAATAGATGCACGCTAATGCCGTTGGTATTAGATTCATAGAGCGTTATATTTTGATTGCCCTCAAGGGTTTGGTTGCCTTTAGAGCCCACCCCAGTATAGTAAAGCTTATCGTCAAGCCACCTATCATCGTATGATATTGATTTAATATGATCTGCTATTAGTACAAGGGTATTCGTTCGTTTTGAGCGCCTCATCCCGCCTTGAGGAGAGCAAAGGAACACGTTGCAAATATCGCTATTTGTGTACTTGCTGCCAACAATTAAACCGTCAATATCCAACCTATAATCCCGTCATTTAAACCATAAACAACTCTTGACGCCATGAGCGGAGCACCACCTCCCTTATAGAGCCTCTAACTAACTATCTTACCATCTTCAACAGTAGTTCTTTAGGGCAGAATGATAAATTCAATACAAGGGCTGCATTTCCTCCAGCTACAATCTTGTTGTTTTAAAGGGATGACGCCTTCCATAGTAACAAAGGTGTTTGTGACCCCCCATGCCTAAAGAGCTACATAAGTAGTGGCTAGCTTGAATGTAACTATTTTATTTCAGAAAATCATCGAAGTAGAAGTAATTGACTCCAAGCTTGCTGTCAATTCTTGAAACCATAGTTTTGGCCAATAACTCTGCCTTAACGCTTCTATATTTGCTTGCAGAGCCAACGAGAAACAAATCCATTATCTTGACAAGCTTTAACACAACTACTTCGGAAAGTCTTTTTTCAGAACGCTGACCGACTAAAAAACTTGGTCTAAAAATATTTACAACGGGGAACTGAAGTTCTTGAATGACCGCTTCGAGCTCACCCTTTGTTCTTAGGTAGAAGTTTTTTGAAGTACTGTCTGCTCCTATAGATGAAATAAGACTTAGTGTTTCTGCACCAGATTCTTTGGCTTTTTTAGCAATGCTCAAGCAGTAGTCGATGTCAACCTTTCGAAAGTTTTCTTGGCTACCGGCCTTTTTGATAGTTGTACCAAGACAAATGAATACATGATTGCATGGCGGCAATGAACCATTCTTTTCAAAAGAATCAAAATCAATAACTAGCTGATTTGCATTTATAGGTAAGTCAGAAATTGGTCTACGAGTTAGCGCTATAACGCTCTCTTGTTTATTGCAAAGTATCTCAAGGACGTTTCTTCCTACAAGACCTGTTGAGCCAGCAATGATAGATATAGCCATTAAGAGGGGTTAAAGTAACTTAGATGGCCAGAATTATACAGCGGTAGCTTTTATCTTAGTTGTAGAGTCTGCAACTACACGCCAATACACGCTCAAAAGTCATCTCATGTGGGAGGGATTGCATTAGCCACACCAGCTCTTCTTGGTGCCACCTTCATAGGCATACCCTAAGCCATTTGCTATCAGCAAATCCGAAAGATTGACGCCATCAACCATGACATCAGTAATAATCCCGAAGAACGGGCCTCGTTTAATATTCAGTCGCTAGTTTTATTGCTACTAGTACGGTGTCTTTTAATTCTGTAAATGGCATACGCAAGAATCAAAGCGAATGGAAAAAACCATAGCCATTTAGTCCACACGCCTTCCAGCTTGCCGTCTTTGTAATTTCTCTCTACCCCTATCTGGCCATTCTCAAACCACCAAGTCCACTTACCATCAAACTCATTGTCTTTGTAATGTATCTCTGACTTTATCTGGCCGTTCTTATACCACCAAGTCCACACGCCTTCCAGCTTGCCGTTCCTTATTTCACCCAAATATTCAATTTGACCAGTGTCTGAATAGACGCATTTACTTGTACCTGTGAATGGATTGTCTTGACCAGTTAGATAATAAAGACCGCCCCTCTGTTCTCCGTCTGGGAAAAAAATACAAATATCACTGTTACCTGCAAACACAGAAGTGCCTAACAAAAGAAACAAAGACAGTATTACGGTTTTGAGCTTCATAACAACTTCATTAAGATTCAAGTAAATAGGTTTAGTTGACCCAACTAAGCGCAACTATATACACACTGCGACAGGATGTGTGATTATTTGATTTGATTTGATTTGAGGGATTTGAAACTTTGTCTGATGTGTGAAGGAGGGTTTAACAATAATAACAAAGGTGTTTGTCAGCCTCCCTCTGGTGGCAATCTGGAATAAATATCAGTAGAAAGAGGTTGTGCTAATTGATCCGCACACCATTCTCGTAGTATTCCACCTTTATTATCGAGCCATCTTTGTACCACCAAGTCCACTTGCCAGCTCGTTCGCCGTCTACAAATTTCCCCTCTATATATATCTGACCATTCTCATGCCACCAAGTAAACCTGCCATTTTGTTTGCCGTCTTTGTACATCGCTTCAGACTTTAACTGGCCATTCACGTACCACCAAGTCACTTTGCCAGCTCGTGCGCCGCCTATATAATATGCCTCTGCCTTTATCTGAGCATTCTCGTACCACCAAGTGTACTTGCCATCATAGTTACCGTCTTTGTAGTTTCCCTCTTCGTTTTTCTGGCCATTTTCATACCACATAGTCGACTTACCATGAAAGAGGCCGCCTTTAAGTTTGCCCCAATAATAAGGTTGACCGTTTTTATAAAAACAGATGCTCTCACCAGTGTAAGGTTTTTCCTGCTCCGGATGATAATAAAGACCATCTTTGAATTGAGCCTTTGCCTCTGGAGACTCATCACAATAATCACTCAGTGAAAAATCCAGATGATTATCAGCAAATGCTGAATGACTTATCAAAAACACTAAAGACAGCAGTATGGTTTTTAACTTCATAGCAACTCCATTAAGATGAAAAGGAATAGGTTTAGTTGGCCCAACTAAAACGCAACTATATACTTACTGCAACAGGGTGTTGGTGAGCCTTCACAATGTCTTCTGAGGGGGGTGTAGGGGGGGGCTGAATTACTTGTGACCCTCCCTAAAAAATATTTTTGCAAATCTAGCCAGAAGTTTTTCTTGAGCCCCTTGCCACCACAGTGAGGATTTTTGCCGCTCACCGTAGCCTAACTTAACATCAAGCCATAGCATAAAGTGACGCAATCTTGTGCCAGCAAGTCGGAGGCCTAGTTTATGAAGCCAGCGAGAATAGTCTTTATTGTAAGGGCATACACGTATACAGATGGAGCAATCACTATTTTGCGCCGTCCAAAATCCAAAACACTTTTCACCGTCTACAGACCACTTGCTTACACCGCTAATGTTTGACTGATTATGAGTCACCTCTGACGGCGGACCATCTGGAATGGCTTTTACAGGGCATCCCTTGGTGCAGCGTCTGCAGATTTCACAGAACTCTTTAACACCAAACGTAATAGGTCGATCGTGCGCTAAAGGCAAGTTTGTGTAAACTTTCCCCAAGCGGATTCGAGGGCCGTACTTCGGGGTGATTAACAAGCCGTGCCTACCATATTCACCCAGGCCAGCCTTAATTGCATAAGGAATTGCGAGGGATGTATCATTCATACTGCCTATTGCTTCATAGCCAAGATTACGGATGTATTGTGTTAGCGAAAGCACAGCAAGAGCATCATGAGAATACCCTAGCCCCGTTGCAGAGCCACTCAAGGCAGAAGGCACCGTTCTAACCAATTCGTAGTCCATAGGCTGCGCAATAACGATAACATTATTTAAAGTATCAGGAATTTCAGCAGGTCTGGAAGTTGCACTCATGTCGCTGAATTTCCGACTGTATTCCCAACGACTGTCGTAACTGGTTATGCCTACAAGTCCGGCTCCAAATGCCAAGGCTATTTTCTTTATCTCATCACTTGCCTGCAGTGCTGAGCCCATGTCAATTTTATTATCTGCAACCGCAGTTTGCAGGGTAAATGCATCCGAAAACCCCTCTCTTCGATCGTCATCCTTGTTAATCTCAGTTAAGAGGTCGCTTACATGCCAAGCGGCATTTCTTAATGCATAGTCTTTCTGTGTGTAGCCATCTGCCTTACGCCAGGCTTTTAACGGCTCGCGATAAGTGTCGTAGAACAGCTTGGTTTTTTTACTTTTAATAGAACTGTCCCACCATGATCGACGAAAAACATCATTTTTCTGATCAAACCTCACAAAATCATCCAAAACCTCAAAGCCAGCCTCCAAGTCATTGGAAGTATTTTTTCTGTCTGATTTTTCTATCGAGCTTTTACTCATCCTTAATTGAAGCTGCGCCTTCCTCTTTAAAAGCTTTTATAGTATTACGAGTCATAAGTTCACGCATTTGGACACGCCAGTCATTATCTATATATTCTATTGTATTACTTCAACCTCAAAAAAACAAGACTAGCAGGCTGCTTTTGCAAGCAAGGAGCCTTAAAAGTGTGCTTCGTACGAGAGAGTATAACAATAATCTCATACACGGCTGGATGGGCAAGATAAAAATACCTTGAAGTGCTTCAAATATCACTAAATAATTCATCAGGAGCACAACAAGATTGGGTCGGATTTGAACTTAGCTGTATTATAGGTATACACACTAGGGTAAAATCTAATATGAAAAAACTGAGGAGACAGAAATGAACAAAGATGATTTTTTAGCATTCGTCAAGCAAAAGAAATCAGCCACATTACCTTCAGTGGTTATAGTTCTTATTGTGTTAGGCACTTGGTATGAAGCAGAATTCTTCTTTTAGCGCCCCTGAATTCAAAGATAGTATTTTTTAATTTTCGAGCTCCATAAAAAAGAGGCTATCAAAGCAATAAAAACACCTTGAAGTGCTCCAAATATCACTAAATAATTCACCTCATGTGTGAAGGAGGGTTTATTTTTTCACTAGTAGCATGTAAACCCTAAAGAAGTCTTCTCTAGGAGAATCACCCCATATTTTTCCATCTATATGCCCATTCAAATGAT
>Ga0207991_1000365_pt1 | contig 31070 bp, 28 predicted proteins | sample ETN07SmetaG_FD_185786 | JGI IMG/M metagenome (GOLD analysis project Ga0207991, IMG submission 185786) | Marine microbial and viral communities from oxygen minimum zone, Eastern Pacific Ocean - ETNP2014F14-07SV275 (SPAdes) (version 2) | ecosystem: Environmental > Aquatic > Marine > Oceanic ...
CGTTCCATGGGATGTAGACAAAGTATATTCCAATCTGAAAAAGAACAAGAAATGCACTAAGAAAAGTAGTATAAATACCTCTATTAAATGCCTTACTTTCTTCTACGGAAACTGCTTGTGTCATTGATGTTTTCTTTAATAGTTAAAGCAGAAAAATCAATTGTAACCCCTCCCCATCCACTATTCATAAAACTTCGAATATTCAAATGTGAGCTTTGATCTTGGGGGGAGTCTAACACAGACTGGTAATGCTCTCCAAAACACTTAACAACCTCTCTTTCTGAAAGAGAATGCATTAATCCAAAACAAAACACCTTGGCAGAACCTTGATTTTCGTCATCTTTATTCGCTAAATCGGCATTCATAAAGGCAGTGGGCAGAAATGTGTACTCGTTGTCAATTAAGTCAGTAAAGTCTAAAAATTTCATTTCTTCGCCCGACTTAAGTTGCTCTAAATATTGCTGTGTATTCATGCTGCTTTCCTAAACATACATTGGATTTGGCTTGTTTGTATCGATGTCCAATTGTTTTATAGCATCAGCCAATATTTTAGTATCTAGAGAACCTTCATCAACCAAAGCCTTTAGAGTTGCAAAAGCAATATAGTTGGCATTCACTTCAAAAAAGATTCTTAATTCACTTCTTGTATCCGAACGACCAAAGCCATCAGTACCCAAAACTTCATAACGTGCTGGCACAAATTTACGAATTTGCTCAGCGTAATTACGGATGTAGTCTGTTGCTGCAATTACTGGCCCTTTTGTCCCTTCTAAGCACTTAGTTACATAAGGAACCTGTAGGTTTCCATCGATATTAAATCGATTATCTCTATCCACTTTTTGCGCTTCACGTGTTAATTCATTAAAGCTGGTTACACTCCAAATGGACGATTTAACCCCCCAATTTTTATCGAGGATTTCTGCAGCTTTTTCCACTTCTCTGAGAATCGCCCCACTGCCCAACAATTGAACCTCAATACTGCCCTTGCCAACAACTTTTAATGGATAAATACCCTTAATAATGCCCTGCTCAACACCTTTTGGCATTTCAGGGTGGGGGTAAGCTTCGTTCATTAAGGTAATGTAGTAGAAAATATTTTCCATTTTTTCGTACATCCGACTCATACCATCACAAAGAATAACCGCTAATTCGTAAGCATAGGTTGGATCGTAAGAAATACAATTTGGAATGGTGTTGGAAATAATTAAAGAATCGCCGTCTTGATGTTGAAGCCCCTCACCAGCAAGCGTTGTACGCCCTGCAGTGCCACCCAATAAAAAGCCCTTTGCTTGCATATCTCCAGCAGCCCACGCTAAGTCACCAACCCGCTGAAACCCAAACTTAGAGTAATAAATATAAAAAGGAATCATAGTGACATTGTGCGACGCATACGAAGTCGCGGCGGCAATCCAATCCGAAATCGCACCCGCCTCATTAATACCTTCTTGCAAAACTTGGCCTTTGATGTCTTCCTTATACCACATGACTGTTTCGGCGTCCTCAGGTTCGTATAATTGCCCAGAAGAAGAATAAATACCCATCTGCCTAAACAAGCCTTCCATGCCAAAAGTTCTCGCCTCATCCGGCACAATCGGTACAACTCTAGGCCCTAATTGTTTATCACGAACAAGCAGGGTTAAGAAGCGCACAAATGCCTTAGTGCTTGATAGTTCTTTTTCGCCAGAGGATTTAAGCAGAACATCAAAGACGCTAATATCTGGCGTTTTTAGTTTTTCCAATTCAAAGCTTCTAAGCGGCAAAAATCCACCCAAAGCTTTTCGCCTCTCTTTGAGATAAGTGATCTCTTCACTGTCTTCAGCGGGTTTGTAAAAATTTAATTGTTTTGCATCTTCTTCGGTGACAGGAATGTTAAACCGTTTCGCAAAGCGGGTTAATGCCTCAACACCAAGCTTCTTTTGAGAGTGAGTGGTGTTTTTTCCCTCACCAGCCTCACCCATGCCGTACCCTTTAACGGTTTTAGCTAAAATAACCGTAGGTTGACCAACATGCTCTTTCGCTCTTTTATAAGCTTGATACATTTTATTTGGATCATGGCCGCCACGCGTGAGGGCAAATATTTCATCATCACTTAGGTGTTCAACTAATTTTAATAATTCTGGATACGCACCAAAAAAGTGACTGCGCACGTAAGCGCCGTCTTTGGCTTTATAGGCCTGATATTGACCATCAACAACCTCTTCCATGCGTTTTTTTAACAAACCAGAGGTATCCTTGGCTAACAACGCATCCCAGTCCCTGCCCCAAATAACCTTAATGACGTTCCAACCCGCACCACGGAACATTGCTTCCAGCTCCTGAATGATTTTGCCGTTGCCTCGAACTGGACCATCCAAGCGTTGAAGATTACAATTAACAACAAAAATAAGATTGTCTAGTTTTTCTCTACCGGCCAGCGAAATAGCGCCTAAAGATTCGGGCTCGTCTGTTTCGCCATCACCGATATAAGTCCAGACAGTGCGTTTGTCGGTTTTAATAATCTCACGGTGATGAAGGTACTTCATAAAACGCGCCTGATAAATAGCCATAATGGGGCCAAGACCCATCGATACAGTCGGAAACTCCCAAAAGTCAGGCATTAACCAAGGGTGGGGGTAAGAAGACAATCCTGGATGATTTGCCTCTTGGCGAAAATTAAGCATTTGCTTTTCGGTAATTCGCCCTTCTAAAAAAGCGCGCGAATATATTCCTGGAGCGATATGGCCTTGAAAAAATATTAAATCAGCACCTTGATCAGCATCGTTACCACGATAAAAATGATTAAAGCCCACCTCATACAGTGTCGCACTGGATGCAAATGATGCAATATGACCACCCAATTCCGATGAAACTTGATTGGCTTTAACCACCATAATCATCGCATTCCACCTAATAATCGACTTAATTCGGTGCTCAATTTCGTGCTTAACCACGAGCTCGGTTTCTTTTTCGACAGGAATGGAATTGAGATAAGCTGTGTTTACACCTTCGGGTAAGTCCATGCCCTCGCTGTGCGCCATGTCCATTAATTGGTTCAGAATAAATTTGGCTCTATCTTCACCTTCAAAGCGTGCAACTGATCGAAAAGCATCTAGCCATTCGATGGTTTCTTGCGGGTCAATGTCCTTATCCCTATTTGTCATATAATTCAGTTCAACCTAACAACGATTAAAATTCAAGTAGCAAGGTGCATATTTTATGCCAAATAAATGACCACAGTGTTTACTTTGAGACCTTTGTGACAATTATTTTTTGAATTTACTGAATGATAAAAATGAATAAAAAATGTGTAAAAATTTGAAATTAATAGCACTAGTTATTGATGAGAGTTTTACTGCACTTTTTACACTAAAGTATAAGTTTCGCACAAACAAACGCCAAGGCGTTGTTTGGCTTAGCTTTACACTCAAAGAGCACAAGTTTCGTAGAAACAGATGCTGGGGCACTGTTTAACTCAGCTTTAACATTTTTAACCTCAGCCCTTCGGGATAGGAAATTTTTCACCCAAGGGCAGGCTTTGCACTATATTTTCCTGTGTTAAATTTTATCGCCTTACAACAAGTAGAGCCTCTAAAAATATGCCTTGTAAAACAATAAAAATCCCACTACCAAATCTAAAATAACTGTCACAAAGATCTCACTTTAGGTAAACCTTTAAAAAGACCAAACTGAGTGCAAAAGCAGCGAGACCCATCAACGTCTGAATAACATCATTAGCCGGAAATAATTGGCTAGACAGAATCGCACCTACAAAGAGCGCCAGTAAGGGCATCAGATAGAGCTGAAAGGCGCGGAAGAAGAGTTCTTTTGAAGAAATTTCCAGAGTGATAACATCTCCCTCCTTGACGCCTTTTTGTAAAGGCTTCTTAAACACAGAAAAACCAGCAAAAAAACTCGATAACACACCTGTGCCACATGTGGCTTTCGAGGCGCAAGTATTACACCCTTCTTGTCGTTGGGCTTTTAACACCATCAAATCGTTCTTTATTTCAATAATCTCAAAGTCTTCTTGCATTGCAATAAGCGTTAGTTTGATAAAATATCTGTTGTTTAATTTTATCAAATGCTAAGGCCTCAAACATGAAAATATCACCCTTAATTTTCAAAGCTTACGATATTCGAGGAATTGTCGAAGACGAACTGGCTCCAAGCGTAGTTAAAGCCATCGGTCGCGCAATTGGAAGCGAGTCTGTTGCTAAAGGTGAGCGTGGTGTGGTAGTTGGCAGGGATGGGCGTCTAAGCGGCATGATGCTAATGGATTCCTTAAAAGCTGGATTGATTGAGAGCGGTTGTCATATTATTGACGTGGGTATGGTACCAACGCCTCTGGTGTATTTTTCAACCTACACCAAAGGGGTTACTTCTGGGGTAATGATCACCGGTTCGCATAATCCACCAGAATACAACGGCTTTAAAATCATGATTGCCGGCGAAACACTCTCATCAAATCGCATACAGGATTTATACAACAGAATTATCAACCAAGATTATGCATCGGGTGCAGGCTCGTCAATGTCTGTCAATATTGACAACGATTACATCAACACCATCACATCTGGCATCAAGCTCAATAAAAAACTCAGTATTGTTGTCGATTGTGGCAATGGCGTGGCCGGCAATATTGCACCAAAGCTGTTCGAAGCGCTTGGTGCTAAAGTGACTAAACTTTTCTGCGTGGTCGATGGACGATTTCCGAATCACCACCCCGACCCCTCAAAACTCGGAAATTTACAAGATCTTATCAAAGAGGTGCTCGAAACTGGCGCCGACATGGGTCTTGCCTTTGATGGCGATGGTGATAGACTTGGGCTTATCGATAATAAAGGCAATGTCATTTGGGCAGACAGGCAAATGATTCTCTATGCCAGAGATGTTCTAAGTCGTAACGCTGGTGCCAAAATCGTCTTTGACGTTAAATGCTCTTCACTATTACCCAAAGACATTACTGAGCACGGTGGCGTACCTATTATGTCGCGCACAGGACACAGCTTTATTAAAGCAAAACTAAAGGAAACTGGCGCCGCTCTTGGTGGTGAAATGTCGGGCCATATATTCTTTAAAGAGCGTTGGTACGGCTTTGATGACGCTCTCTATACGGGCGCAAGATTGTTAGAAATACTCTCTAAAACCGACAAAACCTGTGCAGAAGTTTTTGCGGATTTACCCGACAGCATTAACACCCCAGAGATTAATATTCACTTTGACAAGCAAGGACAACAATATGAGGCGATGGATAAGCTAGCTAACACTGCTTATTTTCCAGATGCACAAATTACCACCATTGACGGCGTTCGGGTGGACTATGCAGACGAAAAGCATTGGGGCTGGGGCTTGGTTCGCTCCTCTAACACCACACCGTGCTTGGTGTTGCGTTTTGAAGCCAGCAGCCAACAAATGTTAAATGAAATTCAAGATAAATTTATAACGTGGCTTGGAAATAACAACATCTCGACAAAAAACTTCTAAAAAACCCTCGAAAAATTCAAATAAACTCTCATTTGCAAAATTTCAGAAATTTTTTCCACAACTCTCATAATAGATTGTTTTTTAACAAAAAACCATCAAAACAGGCTGTTTTTGGCTTGAGAATGGCATTTTTTGAGTCTTTTGGTGCAAGTAATGCTTGCCGAATGCAATTTAAAAGCTCATTTCAATAATTTGGGATATTTTTTGTGCCTTGATGCAAGCCTTGCCTTCATATTGCATTTCTCCAATTCTATTTTAAAGAGATGAAAGACTTTTAATAACAACTGCAAAAAAAACAGGTAAAGTTAAATCCTGTTGTCTACGAATATGCTTTGCTTAATACCCCACTGCTAGACCGATAGAATTAACTGTCTGCAACCATTGTTTGGCCTTGTATGCCCAATTTATCCACACCCAGTCGTACAATCTGGCCAGCTTGTAAAAATACAGGTTTTGGCTTAACACCCATGCCAACACCTGCCGGCGTTCCTGTAGAGATAATATCACCGGGCTGCAAACTGCAGAATTGGCTTAAATAGCTCACCAAAAAGGCTACGCCATAAGCCATATTTTTTGTTGTTCCGTCCTGGTAACGATGGCCATCAACTTCAAGCCATAAGGCCAGTTGTTGTGGATCGCCAACCTCGTCTTTGGTTACTAACCACGGCCCCATAGGGGCAAATGTATCGCAACTTTTTCCCTTGCTCCATTGACCTTTTCGCTCCAATTGGAAGGCACGCTCAGAGACATCATTAAGAACGCAATAACCCGCCACATAATCCAGCGCATCTTCTTCACTTATGTATTTGGCAGTTTTGCCAATGACAACCGCTAGCTCCACTTCCCAATCTGTTTTTGTTGAGCCTCTTGGAATAACAACATCGTCATTTGGGCCGCAAATGGCGCTGGTTGCTTTGGCAAAAATGATTGGCTCGGAAGGCACTCGAGAGCCTGTTTCTTCTGCGTGGTCGGTGTAATTAAGCCCAATACAAATAATTTTACCAACAGCGCCAACGCAAGGACCAATACGCACCGAGTTTGGAACTTCGGGCAATTGACTAGCATCTATTTGCGCAAGTTTTGAAAGTGCATCTGGGTTTAGATATTCGCCAGCAACATCTTTAATAACACCACTTAGATCACGAATGATTCCGTTGTCATCCATTAATGCTGGTTTTTCAAGGCCTACAGGTCCAACTCTTAATAATTTCATAACAATCCTTAATTTAAGTCTTGTAATAAATTATACAAATATTTGAATTTCAATGCATGTGTTGGAGTTTAATAATTATCAAATGTAATATAAATTAAGTAAATTTTTTCAATCTTTAATCGGTTTTTCGCTGGATTATGACGTCATAATCTTTAAATCACCTTGGTCATTTTGATGTGCTCAATACCTGCTTCTTGGTACTTTTCACCAATGCAAACAAAGCCTAAGTTACTATAGAAACGGTGTGCATGCCACTGAGAGGACAGCCAAACCTTATTCAGTTGCCTCTCTTTAGCTTGCTGAAAGAATTCTAGCATGATGAGCTTACCAATGCCTTTGCCACGCTGAGCCTTAAGAACCGCTATTCTGCCAATATGACCATCTTTTAGCATTCTGCCAGTGGCAACAGCAGAGCCTTGTGCAAAAACTACAGCATGAAGTGCTGTTTCATCGTGTTCATCATGTTCAATTTCAACAGGCACGGATTGCTCAAGAACAAACACTTCGTCTCTAACATCTCTGATGTCTTTGGCGTAAGCATGATAATCCGTGATTATTATTTTGTGCTTATTACTCATGCGTTTTCAGTCACAGTTGTTTAAGAGATGAATAATAGGTTAAGTGCCAAGGCAATATAAACAAAAGCTGCGAATATATTAAGCTTATTCGCAATTGCTGGTGATTGTACAAGTATCGGTTTTAGAAAACTTGATAAATAGGCGATAAGACTAAAAACACAAAGCGCACAAAGAATAAAAATAAAGCCTAGTGTAAACATTTGGATGGACACACTGCCGCTATCAATATTTACAAATTGTGGCAGAAAAACAAGAAAGAAAATAGCAACTTTTGGGTTGGTGATATTCATCACAACGCCAGTTAGATAGAAAGATTTATTTGGTTCGTCAGAATCCCTAAGGTCTATCTTTGTACTTCGTGTTGCTCGGTAAGCAAGATAAACAAGATAGCATGCACCAATAATTTTGAGACCTTGGAATGCCAATTCACTGGTTTGAAATATAACTGATACACCCAGTGCAACTATAGATGTATACACAATTAAGCCACTACAAAGACCTAGGGTTGTAAGAATACCAACCTTCCAACCTCTGATTGCAGATTGGGTTAATACAAAAATATTATCCGGCCCAGGAACAAAGCACAAAACAACAGATGCACCAATAAAAGCCAAAACAGTTTCAACACTTAACAACACCAACGCCCCTCCTAAACTAGTACATTATCGCTTGCAAAAATCTCACTGGCGTTTTTGTAAGCTTTGAACTCAAGAGCGTTAGCTGAAGGATCTTTGATGAACATTGTTGCCTGCTCACCAAGCAGGCGAGCATAACGAATATGCGGCTCAATTATAAAAGTTACGCCTGCTGATTTTAGCCTCTCAGACAACTTTTGAAACTCACCCCATTCAAGTACACAACCAAAATGAGGCATTGGCACAACAATGCCCTCAACACTAGATTGCGTTTGACAAGGGGAAACTATCTCACCTAAATGAAGTGATAATTGATTGCCAAAGAAATTAAAGTCGACCCAAGTATCCGTGCTACGCCCTTCTTCACAACCCAGAAGATCACCATAAAATGATCTAGCTAAGTCAAGGTCAGTGACGGTGTATGCTAAATGGAAAACACTCATACCATTGCTTATAGGTTAAATAATGAGTGATTATATCTAGAAACGCAGTTATCGCATCAACTTTCAAAATGATAAAAATCCCACAATCAAATCAAAATGATTGCTGCAAAAGTATCTAATAATTTATTGATGAGAATCGTGCTGACAACGCCAACAATAATCAAAAGTGGTGTCATTCATTTCGTTACAATTTTGGCACTGCCATTGGGGCTTGTTTGAGTCTTTGTTTAACTCTTCAACAAGCTGGTTTGCTCGCAAGCAGTCCCTGTCATCAACAACCCAAATTTCTGGCCAAGTTTCGATTGGTGCAAGCTGGCCTGCGCCACCCGCTGCATATTGATTCTTTATAATAACGTCAATATCATTTTGCCGAAGATGATTGGCAACGGTCGCTACTAATGTAAGATTTTCGTGGGTATAAACCAGTTTCATGTCAAAGGAAGACGAAAAATGAGTTAGTTTAAGGCCAACGTCGCCAAACCTAAAAAGGCAACAAAGCCAATAACGTCGGTAATTGTCGTTAAGATGACACCACCAGCCAACGCTGGATCAATCTTAAGCTTGGTAAGCAGCAATGGTAAAAAAGCACCAGAGAACGCTGCAATAATCAAATTTACAATAATAGCAATGCCAATAACGACACTTAAGCCGAAATCATTAAACCAATAAAAAGTTGCTAATGCAATCACAATCGACCAACAGATACCATTAAGCACACCAATAGACACCTCCTTGTTGATTAAGGATTTAATATTAGCCGTTGTCACCCTACCGGTAGCTATGCCTCGAGTAACTAAAATCAGGGTTTGTGTTCCTGCAATACCGCCCATACTGGCAACTACTGGCATGAGAATAGCAAGCGCGATTTTTTGCTCCAAAGTGGCCTCAAACAGAGCAATAAAAGAAACAGCAATAAAGGCAGTGACTAAATTTACCCCAAGCCAAATACTGCGTCTTTTTGTACTTTGGACGATGGGTGCGAAAACGTCCTCTTCCTCGTCCAAACCGGCCATTGACATCACCGAGTGTTCGGCTTGATCACGAATAACATCAACCACATCATCAATGGTAATGCGCCCAACAAGCTGGTTATTCTCATCAACAACAGGCGCTGAAATCAAGTTTCTTTGCTCGAATAGAGTGGCGACCAGAGCCTCATCCGTATCGGCTAGAATTGGCTTTGATTCATCGGTATTAATCAGCGGCATAATTGCCTGATCATCTTCTTGTGTTAGGAGTGTTGAGACGTATAAAGAGCCGAGGTAGTTGAAGCTTCGATCGACAACAAAAATCTTATCGGTGTCAACAGGCATCTCTTTCAGTAGTCTTAAATAACGAATAACAGTGCGCACAGTAACATCTGAGCGAACAGTAATAAAGTCGGTGTTCATCAAACCACCGGCAGAATCTTCGGGATAAGTTAGGACTTTTTTAAGATGCTCTCGGTGCTTGTAATCAAGTGTTAATAACAGACTGTGCACAGCTGTTTCTGGCAAGTTAGGTACAATATCTGCTAAATCGTCCGTATCCAAGCCCTCTGTTGCCTTGACCAAGGCATCAACAGACATTTCATCAATTAGCTGAGTTTGCACATCTTCGTTAACTTCTTTAAGGGCTTCTCCCTGAACACTGGGTTCAATTCGAGGCCAAATCAGTGATCGATCTTTGGGTGGTAGGGCTTCTAGTAATTTAGCGACTTCACTGGGATGCAGTTCATCAAGTTGAGCTCCAGCCTCTTCAATTAGAGAAGCCTCAAGTGCATTCATTAATTGTTGTAAGCACTCCTCAAAAGAAGCGCGTTCAGCGTCAGCCATAATTACAATCCGTTACAATCGAGCATGACGGGCAAGCACGTCATAGTCAAAAAGAACTCATTATAATTTATATGAACTAGCCTCTGTGGCTATGTAGTTTTTCTTTATGCTTGATGATTTGAGAATCGAGCTTATTAACCAGTTGATCAATAGAGGCATACATATCACTACTTTGGGCCTTTGCAAATAAATCAGCGCCACTCACATGAATCGTTGCCTCAGCTTTTTGCACATCCTTTTGCACTTCCAGAATCATATTGACTTTAATAACGTGGTCAAAGTGGTGTTTAATTTTGGAAAGTTTTTCAGTTGAATGCTCTCTAAGGGCTGGTGTGATGTCTAAATGATGGCCTGATATGTTTAATTGCATAGGTTCTCCTTGAGTAATTTGATTAAATTAAAGGCATCTCTATTGTGTCATAAATCATTGATAAATGCTGAGTTATTTATCTTTTTTTTATCAAAATTACAGAATTTGAAATAAACGGAATTAGGATATAATTTACATTTTTAAAATTAAATAAAAAGTTCATTTATGAATTCAATGGTACTATTAGATAGAGAATGCTTACGAAGATATAGATCTCAAAGAGATATATCAATGGCGGCTATTTTGCACTAATTTAAACAATAATGTAGTTTCATAAGCCCCATTTGGGGCTTTTTTACTTTTGGAAACCTTTATTCTAGGAAATTTATTATGTCACATTTAATGTCTAACTACCTTCCCCTTGATGTTACTTTTACTTCGGGTAAGGGCTGCTGGTTAACGGATAACAAGGACCAACAATACTTAGATTGTCTTTCAGGTGTTGGTGTTGTTAATTTGGGCCATTGCCATCCCACAATTACTAAGGCAATTGCCGAGCAAGCCAGTACATTGCTCCATACTTCAAACTGGTATCACATTGAAAACCAGGAGATACTTGCTGAGCGCTTATGTAGTGCTGCCAATATGGATAAAGTATTTTTCGGCAATTCAGGGGCCGAGGCTAACGAAGCAGCAATTAAAATTGCTCGTCTTCATGGCAAGAGCAAGGGTATTGAAAACCCTATTATTCTTACCGCCAAACAAAGCTTTCACGGTCGCACCATGGCCACATTGTCAGCAACCGGCAATAGCAAAGTACAGGCAGGATTTGCACCACTGGTCAGCGAATTTATCCATGTTGACTTTAATGATATCGATGCAATTAAAGCATTTGATGAAAATATTAATGTTGCTGCTGTGATGCTGGAACCTATTCAAGGTGAAAGTGGTGTCATTATTCCAGCGGATGATTACCTTAATGTTGTTCAGTCAATTTGTAATAATAATGACTGGCTATTAATACTTGACGAGGTGCAAACCGGTATTGGACGTACTGGAAAGCTTTTTGCTCATCAATACAACAACATCACCCCTGATGTAATGACTTTGGCAAAAGGGCTGGGAAATGGTGTGCCGATTGGGGCATGTCTGACAAAAGGTGTGGCTAGTGAACTGTTGGTGCCTGGCACTCATGGTTCAACCTTTGGCGGCAACCCACTGGTGACAAAAGTCGCTCTGTGCATTTTAGACGTGTTTGATAACGACAACATTCTTGAAAATGTCAACAGCCAGAGCACCTACATCCATTCACAACTAAGCGTGGCCCTTAAGGATCATTCTGCGGTTAAAGAAATTCGTATCAAAGGCTTAATGATTGCAATTGAGCTGAATGTTGACTGCTCAACATTATTACAAAAAGCACTTGATGACCAAATCTTAATCAACATCATAGGCAATACTATTAGAATGCTACCACCACTTATTATTAACAAAGAAGAGGTGGATATTATGCTGGAAAAAATAATCAAATTAATCAACAACGCGAGCACGTGATGGCAAAACATTTTATTGATTTAGACGACCATTCATTCAAAGAACTGCAAGGCATTATTGATAACGCTATTGCACTTAAAAAATCTCATCAGTCAGGTGAGATAAACGAGTCATTAAAAAACAAAACTCTGGCAATGATTTTTGACAAACCATCCACCCGTACTCGCGTGTCATTTGAGGCAGGCATGACTCAACTTGGTGGTCATTCTCTGTTTCTATCTGATAAAGACATTCAAATTGGTCGCGGTGAACCAATTACTGACAGTGCAATTGTTATTGGCTCAATGGTTGATGCTGTAATGCTTCGTGTCTCCTCCCATGAAGATATCTTAACTTTTTCAAAGCACGCAAACACACCTGTTATCAATGCCTTGTCAGACCAATCTCACCCTTGCCAAATGCTGGCGGATTTGATGACTTATCAAGAGCATCGTGGTTCTATTAAAGGTAAAAAAGTTGTTTGGATTGGTGACGGCAATAATGTTTGTCAAACCTACATGCAAGCAGCAGAAATTTTTAGTTTTGAGCTAATCATCTCCACGCCAAAAGGTTATGAAGCAGCGCAAGATTTTGTCGATAAATACCAAAATAATATCAGCTATAGCTTAAATCCAGTTGAGGCATGTAAGGGTGCCGATCTAGTAGTAACTGATGTTTGGGCAAGTATGGGCATGGAATCAGAGCAAAAAGCGCGAGAATTGGCTTTTAAGGACTTTCAGGTAAACCTTCAAATGATGTCAGTTGCTGATGAAGGCGCCTTATTTATGCATTGTCTACCTGCGCACCGTGGTGAAGAAGTAAGTGCCGAGGTCATTGATGGCAAGCAAAGCGTGATTTGGGACGAGGCTGAAAATCGCTTACATGCTCAAAAAGCACTATTGCTGTATTTAATCAACAGCTAATCGTTTTCAGCAAGTTTGAGTTTAGCCTCTTGATAAAATTTAACGCCCCGCTCAATTTTATCGCGACCTTTAGATACTCGCCAACGATTGGTGTCTCTCAGAGAGTAAACACAACCACAATACTCTTGCTGATAAAATTCTTCCTTTTTTGAGAGCTCTAGCATTCTCGAAGAGCCGCCCTTCTTGCGCCAGTTAAAGTCCCAGTAAGGAACTTCATAAAGTGCACCAGATCGATGACCACAGCCATTGATTTGATTCATATCTTTCCAGCGAGAAATACCTAAGGTGGATGATATTAGATCGTAACCATGCTCTTTGGCATATTTGGCAGTAACCTCAAAACGCATATCGAAGCACGTTGTGCAACGCTTGCCGCGCTCGGGCTCATTTTCCTGACCTTTGGTTCGCGCGAACCATTCGTCCTTATCATAATCACCGTCAATAATTGCCATACCGAGTTTCTTCGCAAAACGGACGTTTTCTTCTTTACGAAGTTCATACTCATCCACAGGATGAATATTTGGGTTGTAGAAAAAGATAGTGGTTTCAATATTTGCACCCGCTAATGCCTCCATTATTTCTCCCGCACAGGGTGCACAGCAAGAATGCAACAATAAACGCTTCTCAGCATTCGGTGGACTAAGTTTTGGGCGCTCATACGCATCAAGAGAATAATTTACTTTAGACACTTTTTTATCTCTTTCAGTACTTCCCAGACCTCTCTTTTAAGGGTGGGATTAGTGAATATTTCATGAGGATGGAAAGTTGTAAAAACATGATCTAAAGTCGATTTAAGAGTCTTATCCATTATTAGAATCGCATTTACAGGATTATTCTCAATGACAGAAGAAAGTGTATTTTTTGTCGCGCAAACACATTTAACCTCACTCATGGGTAAGCCAATAGCGCCCAACATTTTTTCAAGCAAATCGTAACAGTGACCTGATCGGCAAAAAGAATACTCTTTGCCAGTTTCGATCACCAAACACTTAACAGGTTCTGATATCGCTTTGTTACTTTCATTTGTCACATAAAGAAACCCAGGAATACCCAGAGCTTTCAGATAGTCTTGTCTGGTCTCAGGCGTCATATCTGCGGATGTGCCCTTTCAACATGATCCATGACTTTATTAAGAGCATGAATATAGGCTTTCGCAGAAGAAGTAATAATGTCAGTATCAACACCTTGGCCGTTAACAATGATCCCTTTGTGTTCTAAGCGGACATTCACTTCACCCAGCGCGTCTGTACCCTCTGTCACATTCGTGACTGAGTAAAGTTGCAATGTTGGTTCGATGTCAACCATCGACAAAATCGCATTAAATGTTGCGTCAACAGCACCGGACGTTTTAGCTGAGGCGCTTTTCTCTTCGCCATTGATTGAAAGAGAAACCTCCGCAGTGTTCTCTTCACCTGTTTCAGTACATACCTTCAAAGAAAGTAGGCGAATTACTTCCGTTGCTTCGGCTTGCGTTTCAGTAACCAGCGCTTGTAGATCTTCATCAAAAATATCGTGTTTTTTATCTGCTAAATCTTTAAACCTAGCAAAGGCATCATTAAGTGTGGCTTCAGAGTCAAACTCAACACCCAATTCACCCAATCTTGATTTAAAGGCATTACGGCCAGAGTGTTTGCCAAGTACCAATTTGTTGGCATTCCAACCCACGTCCTCTGCGCGCATAATCTCATAAGTTTCGCGGTGCTTCAATACGCCGTCTTGATGAATGCCTGCCTCATGTGCGAATGCATTAGCGCCAACAATCGCCTTATTAGGCTGAACAACAAAACCCGTAATAGATGAAACTAATCTTGAGGCTGCAAGGATATGTTCAGCGTTAATATCGGTGTCAAAATTGAAAACATCTTGCCTTGTTCGAATTGCCATGACCACCTCTTCTAGAGAAGTATTTCCGGCGCGCTCGCCCAAGCCGTTAATCGTACACTCAATTTGTCTGGCACCATTTAATGCAGCTGAGAGTGAGTTTGATACGGCCAAGCCAAGGTCATTATGACAATGCGCTGAAAAGATGGCTTTATCCGAATTTGGAACGCGTTCAATCAATTGACGCATGGTTTCACCAAATTGATGCGGAATATTATAGCCCACGGTATCAGGAATATTAATTGTTGTTGCGCCTGCGTTAATCGTCGCTTCAATAATTCGGCACAAAAAATCAAGGTCTGAGCGTCCTGCATCTTCTGGACTAAATTCAATGTTGTCGGTATATTTAGTCGCTCGCTTTACTGAATGAACCGCTTGTGCCACCACTTCATCAGGTGTCATTTTCAACTTCATTTTCATATGAATGTCAGACGTTGCAATAAAGGTGTGAATTCGTCCAGAATTGGCATTTTTTATCGACTCACCTGCACGGTCAATATCCTTATCAAGTGCTCGAGCTAAAGAGCAAACAGTGGAATCTTTAACCGCCTCAGCAACAGCTTTTACTGCATCAAAGTCACCTGGAGAGGCGATAGCAAAACCAGCCTCAATAACATCAACACGCATTTTTTCCAAAATTTTAGCAATACGAACCTTCTCATCCTTGGTCATTGAAGCGCCAGGCGACTGCTCACCATCGCGAAGTGTTGTATCAAATATTATTAGTTTTTCGGACATTGTTTTTCCTTATCGTTGATTGGTTTTTTTTTTGCTTAGTTTTTTTTGTTAATAGACTTTCGTCTACAAAAAGTATTATTGCCTTACGGCAGCAATCGTAATAAAGCTGAGTCATGCAGTGTGTCAGCGTCTGCTTCTACGAAGCTTATGCCCTTTGGGTGCAACGCTAAGAGGCTGCTCACTGAAAGAAAAGTAAATAAGATGTTATTTATTCCCATAAAGCGGAATTATAAAGCAACTTAAAGAGACTTGCTTCGCTTTTTCTGACGGCGCTTTTTCTGCAAACTCCACACTGTCAGTATTGGACCAGAAAGCATATAAAGAAAGAAAAATATAAACAGCACCAAAGGCGGTTCATAAGCTATGACAATAATAATTAATGCCGCCAATAAAAGCAGTCTAAATGAAGACCTTCCCTTGAAATTCACTTCCTTGAAGCTATGATAACGCACATTACTGACCATCAATATTCCACACACTACAGCGATTAACCAGCCAATGACATTTTCACTTGTCGCGCTCAGGCCGAGTTCATACCCCTGTCCGGGTAGCCATTCATACAAGCCTATCATACCCGCCAATACAGCTGCCGCTGCAGGTGAGGGTAAGCCTTGAAAATAACGCTTATCAGCGATACCAACTTGGGTATTAAAGCGCGCCAAACGCAGGGCGGCACATGCGGCATAGATGAAAGCTGCCACCCAGCCAATCTTGCCCATGCCTGTTAAAGTCCATTGATAAACCAAAATAGCGGGAGCAACACCGAAGGATATTAAATCAGCCATTGAGTCATACTCAGCGCCAAAAGCTGTTTGAGTATTGGTCATTCGAGCCACTCGACCATCAAGGGCATCCCAAAGCATAGCGAAGAAAATTGCCATTGTGGCAATTTCAAAATTCCCTTTAATGGAAGCTATAACGGCATAAAAGCCGCAGAACAAGCCAAAAGTAGTGAGAATGCTGGGCAACAAATAAACACCCCTTCTGACTTTAACCTGATTTTCTACCATGAACTAGATTATAAGCGGTTTTTAGTTTTTGAACTAATCAACCAATTTATTTTTGGCGATCCAAGGCATCATTGCACGAAGGCTCTCACCCACTTGCTCGATTTGATGCTCGCGCTGAACTTCACGACGCGCTGGCAAGTTACCCACATTAGCAACAAATTCTTTAGTAAATGAACCGTCTTGAATTTCTCCTAAGATCTTTTTCATTTCAGCCTTTGTTTCTTCAGTAACAATCCGAGGTCCTCGTGTCACGTCACCATATTCAGCTGTGTTTGAAATCGAGTAGCGCATAGTAGCTATACCACCTTCATGTAATAAATCAACAATAAGTTTGAGCTCATGAAAGCACTCAAAGTATGCCATTTCTGGTTCGTAACCTGCTTCAACCAACGTTTCAAAAGCAGCTTGAACTAGTGCTGTTGTGCCACCACAAAGTACCACCTGTTCACCGAACAAGTCTGTTTCAGTTTCTTCTTTGAAACTTGTTTCAAGAATACACGTGCGACCACCACCAATAGCCGAGGCGTATGAAAGTGCAATCGCCTTAGCATTACCCGATACGTCTTGCTGAATAGCGATTAGATCTGGAATACCACCACCTTTAACAAATTCTGAACGAACAGTATGGCCCGGTGCTTTAGGGGCAATCATGATAACGTCCAAATCTGCTCTTGGCTTAATCAAATCATAGTGAATATTTAAACCGTGAGCAAAAGCCAATGTTGCACCTTGCTTTAAATTTGGCTCGATGTTATTTACATAAATATCAGCTTGAAACTCGTCCGGCGCTAGCACCATAACAACGTCAGCCCATGCACTTGCATCCTCAACAGACATCACACCTAGGCCAGATTTCTCAGCTTTTACTGCTGATGCTGAGCCCGCTCTAAGGCCAACAACAACTTCAACACCTGAATCTTTAAGATTGTTAGCGTGTGCATGACCTTGAGAGCCATAACCAATAATCGCAACTTTCATTCCTTTAATGATTGAAAGATCCGCGTCTTTGTCGTAATATAAGTTCATTTTTTTACCCTTATTCCTTAATTTTTTAAATTATTGTTCTGCCTCTAGAAATTCCTGTCACACCCGTTCTAGAAACCTCCATTACTATTGCGAAATCAAGCGCATTTAAGAATGCGTTAAGTTTTCGTGTTTTACCCGCAATCTCAATGGTGTAAGTTCTATCGCTTACATCAACAATTTTGCAAGAAAAAATATCCACCAACTGTTTAACTTCAAGCTCATCTTTCTTCTTTACACATACTTTAACGAGCATCAGTTCACGCTCAACGTGATCCTGGTCGGTTAGGTCAATCACTTTAACAACATCAATCAATTTATTCAGTTGTTTGACAATTTGTTCAATAACTCGATCAGTGCCCGAGCTAACAATCGTCATTCGAGATAACCCAGGATCATTGGTTTGCGCAACCGTTAGTGATTCAATATTGAAACCACGTGCAGAAAATAGCCCTGACACCCTAGAGAGTGCGCCCGCTTCATTTTCTAAAAGTACTGAAATAATATGTCTCATATCTACACCGCGGTAAAGTCTGTTTCATTTTTTGAAACCATATCATCACGCCCTGCCAATAGCATATCAGAATGACCGCCACCAGCAGGAATCATTGGAAAAACATTTTCAGTTGGATCGGTCAAAATATCAAGAAAAACAGTTTTATCTTTTTGCGCAAAAGCCTCAATCAAGGCTGGTTTAAGATCTACTTCTTTCTCAACTTGAATGCCCACATGGCCGTAACTTTCTGCTAGTTTAACAAAATCAGGCAATGCGTCCATATAAGACATCGCATAACGCTTTTCATAGAAAAATTCTTGCCACTGCCTAACCATACCCAAATAACCGTTATTAAGACTAACGATTTTAACCGGGGTGTTGTATTGCAGCATAGTAGAGAGCTCTTGTAACATCATTTGAATACTGCCTTCGCCAGTAACACAAGCAACATCTCTGCTAGGATCTGCCAATTTTGCACCCATAGCTGCAGGCAAACCAAAGCCCATTGTGCCCAAGCCACCTGAATTAATCCAGCGACGAGGTTCATCGAATTTATAATATTGTGCGGCCCACATTTGATGTTGACCCACATCTGAAGTTACGATAGCCTCACCTTTTGTAACCTCATACAGAGTCTCAATAACCGTTTGTGGCTTTATCACACCCTCAGTTCTCTTATAAGCCAGTGAATCAACACTGCGCCAATCATTAATTTGCGTCCACCATTTTGAAATATCTGCCAACTTAAGATCTTTCAATTCAGTGGTTAATGCTGAGAGTACTTGGCCAACTTGACCAACAATAGGTATATCAGCAATAACATTTTTTGAAATAGATGACGGATCGATATCAATATGAATAACTTTTGCTGTCGGACAAAATTTAGCAAGATTTCCAGTAATACGGTCATCAAATCTTGCGCCAATTGCAACAACACAGTCCGAACCATGCATAGCCATGTTAGCCTCATAAGTACCGTGCATACCCAACATACCTACGGACAATTCATCGGTACCCGGATACGCACCCAACCCCATTAAAGTTTGGGTAATAGGAAAATTAAGGAGTCGCGTAAACTCACGCAGCTCTTTAGATGCGTTACCAATAACACTACCACCACCCGAGTACAGAATTGGACGGCGTGATTTTGCAATTAACTGAGCAGCTTTTTTAATTTGGCGGTCACTGGCTTTTACGGTTGGCTTATAAGAGCGAATATCAACAGTTTTAGGGTAAGGTTCAGCTGTCATCTGAGCAATCGTAATATCCTTAGGAATGTCAATTAATACAGGCCCAGGACGACCGGTTGTTGCAATATGAAATGCTCTTTTCACTGTTTCTGCTATGTCTTTAATATCCTTAACCAGGAAGTTATGTTTCACACAGGAGCGCGTAATACCAACAGCGTCAACCTCTTGAAAGGCGTCACCTCCAATCAATGGTGAAGGCACCTGTCCAGAAATAACAACCATGGGGATAGAATCCATATGGGCTGTTGCAATACCAGTAACAGCATTAGTAATACCAGGACCAGAAGTTACCAAAACAACGCCAGGCTTTCCACTTACTCTAGCGTAGCCATCTGCTGCGTGTGTAGCGCCTTGCTCATGTCTTACCAATATGTGGTTGATTTTATTTTGAATTTCAAGTGCATCGTAAATATGTAAGACTGCGCCGCCGGGGTAACCGAAGACGTATTCAACACCCTCGCTCTGTAGGCTATTTATCAGTATTTGCGCACCATTTAATTTCATGGTTGGTATCAATAATTAAAACTTTCTGATTATACCCAAAGACGCGGCGCTAAAAAGCCCTTCATTGCTAGCTTTTTGCTTGATAAAAACGATTTGTCTGCCGTTTTTTTTAAGCCAAAAATTACCAACATAAGACGGAGAAATACGGCTGCAAAAAAAATACCTAATTTATTAATCTAAAGGTCGTTTTGCCAATCTTCGGAGTAATAACTTATAGGTGATGACAATTGATCGAAAGTCTCAACGCTATAAGCGCCAGGCTGAGATAGAATTGCTGAAAGCAACTGATCATTTAACATATGCCCTGTTTTATAACCTTCGTAATGGCCAATTATGTTACTGCCCAAAAGGAATAAGTCGCCGACAATATCTAGGATCTTGTGCTTAACAAATTCATTGTGGTAGCGCATGCCGTCCTCATTAAGGATATCGTCATCGGTTAGCGCAATAGCATTGTCAACACTCGCGCCTAGAGCAAGATTTTGCTTTTGCATCATTTCAACGTCTTTTAAATAGCCAAAAGTACGAGCTCTAGAAATTTCTTTCAAATACGACTGTTCAGCAAAATCAATTGATAATTTCTGCCCGCTTTCCTTGACTTTCTTGTGGTCAAAATCAATTTCCAGAGTTACTTTAAAGCCATTGTGTGGCTCGACTTGCGCCCATGATTGGCCATTTTCAACCCGAACTGTATCCTTAATAACAATGAAACGCTTAGGCTCTTCCTGTTCTTCAATGCCTGCAGATTGTACTAAAAAAATAAACGGCGCAGAAGAGCCGTCCATAATAGGCACCTCAAAAGAGTCTAACTCGACCAAGACGTTATCAATACCTAAGGCAGATAATGCCGACATTAAATGCTCAACGGTTGATACCTTAACGCCTTGACTTTCAAGTCCTGTAGATAAAACCACCTCATTAACAAAGGCGCTATGGGCATGAACTTGCTTACCGCCCGCATCCAGTCTTTTAAAAACTACGCCATGATTCACATCAGCAGGGATTAGTGCTAGGTTGACCATTTTTCCACTATGGATGCCGACACCTCGCGCCCTAACCGTTTTTTTAATCGTTCTCTGCTTTACCATGACTTAGAATTCACCAATCAATATATTTCTCATTTTACGCACAATGCCTACTTTGCCTTTCGTTTTTACGAGTGTCTTTTGAGGCACATCCTCATTGTGAAGCAACAAGCCAATGGCCCCACTATAGCGATAATCCCCGATAATTGACTCCAGGCCCGAGACCATCGAGCGCTGCACCACGCCTTTTTTTACTCGTCTCGAAAAAAAACTCCTTACCAAATCCTCGCAACCAGCTATCTCGGCACCGCCGCCGCACAGCACAAATCCAGCCTTAAGGCTGCCTTCCAAATTTCGATGCTTTAAAACATTCTTGACCAAAGACAAAATATCCACATAAGCTTCTTCAACAACTTCAGACAGAGTTAAGTTAGAAAGTTGGTGGAGGTCTTTATTGGTTGCTTGCACAAACTCAACAAGATGCTCGCCTCTAACAATCGACGCTTTGGCACAACCATATTGCTCCTTCAATCTCTGAGCCTCTTCAAAAGAGGTGTCAAAAGCAAACACCACTTCTTGAGTAATATCATTGCCGCCCACCGGAATAACTGAACTATAAACAATGCCACCCTGTAGAAAAACTGAAAAATTAGTCACACCTGCACCAAGATCAAGTAAGCAAACACCGGCGTCTTTATCTTCCTGTGTCAACAAGGCCTGCGAATTGGCAATCGAATCAAGCACAATAATATCAACACTAAGATCACTCTGTTCAAGGCTTTTTTCAATATGTTTCAAGCTTGAACTTGAAACAGTAACAATGTGAACCTCTGATTCCAAAACAGAAGCCTCCATTTCAACAGGATTTTCAATCACCAGAGTCTCATCTAAAATGAACTTTTTATTGATCACATGAAGCACTTCTTTATTGGTTGGTGTTGTGATAGCTCGGGCTGCCTCTAACACCTTATCAACATCTGCTTTTCCTACGATTTGATTAATTGGAATACGGCCGTTTCGATCGATACAAGTAAGATGTGTGTCAGACAAATTTGCACGCACTAAAGCAATTTCACCATTAAAACTTTTGTTGGCTTCTTTTACTGTTTTTGAGATGGCGCGTGAGAGAGATGAAATGGAAGAAACATGGCCTTTTCTAACGCCTACAGAAGGGCCAATACTGTGACCAATAAGGCGTAAGTTATCGTCTTCTTTTTCGGCCACTAACACAGCAATTTTATCGGTACCAATATCAATACTTGCAATAAAATCGTTTCGGTCGGTCATGGTTTAATTTCGAGATAAATGAGTGAACTTTTAACGGATTTTACCTTAGTCCTTCCACCTCAAAGAAGCCTATTGTACTAATTTTTTACAATATTTAACCATTCATTGAGATGAGTCAACTCAACCGTCTTACCACTGAGCAATCGACGAAATAATTTAGCATTTTTTTCGCCGTGATACAAGCCTAAAATATGCCTTGTCATTGACCTAATTGGCACTCCTTTTTCACATTCATTTTGGATGTAGCTCATATACTTAATTAAGATATTTTCGCGATTTTTTATTAACTTTTTTTCACCATAGAATTGATGGTCAATTTCCGACAATAAATAAGGCTGCTGATAGGCCGATCTGCCCAACATCACACCATCAACTTGAGACAAATGTTGCTCAACTTCCATCTCATTTTGAACACCGCCATTAATACAAATAGTTAATGCTGGAAAATCTTGTTTTAATTGATAAACCCATGTGTAATTTAGTGGTGGAATGGTGCGATTTTCTTTCGGACTTAGGCCTTGCAGCCAAGCTTTTCTGGCATGAACGACAAACTGCTCACAGCCACTATCAGCTATATGCTTGATAAATTCACTCAACTGAACATAACTCTCCATTTCGTCAACACCAATTCGACACTTAACTGTCACCGGAATATCACAAGCTTCCATCATTTTCTTAACGCAAGCGCCAACCAAATCTGGCTCCTTCATCAAACATGCGCCAAAACTGCCTGAAAGGACGCGTTCAGAAGGACAGCCCACATTAATGTTAACGGCGTCATAACCCCACTTCTCGGCAATGTCAGCACATTCCGACATCTCACCAGAATCGCTACCACCTAGTTGCAACACTAGTGGATTCTCTGATGCGTTATAGTCAAGCAGACGATTTTTATCGCCATTGAGAATGGCTTTAGCTGTAATCATTTCAGTGTAAAGCTGCACCTTCGTGCTCAGCAGCCGATAAAAATAACGACAATGCCTATCAGTCCAATCCATCATCGGCGCGACTGAAACTGTGTATGCGGGAATCAAATCGACGAAATAAGATGATTTAAGGCAAAGCCAACACTTTGATTAACAATTTCCTCTCGACTGCCTTGAAAAGATTGCGTGCTTGTCGACAAACGGTTTTTTATGGAAAAACCAAAACAAACAGTGCCAATTGGTTTTTCTTTTGTGCCGCCTGTAGGGCCTGCAATACCAGTAATTGCCACAGCAACATCCGAACCCGATTCACTGACAACACCCTTTGCCATCTCTAGAGCAACTTCCTCGCTAACTGCACCCTTGCTATTGATAGTTTGAGGATTCACCTTAAGCATATCAACCTTGGCTTCGTTGCTATAAGCGACATAGCCACGATCAAAGTAGCTGGATGCACCTGAAACACTGGTTAAAGTACTTGCCAAGGCGCCACCAGTGCATGACTCTGCAATAGATATTTTTAAGTCGCCATCGATTAGCAATTTTGCCAAGACGTGGATCCTCTCAACCATTTTGCTACGCCAAGGCTTTATTAACAATTTCATACACATTGCTCGACAAATCCTCTAGCGAGCAAATTCGCTCAAGCTGGTTGCGCTGCAACTTAGAATAATCAAGACTAAAGCGTCGCCAGTGATTAAATGAACTCACAAGCCTCGCAGCCATCTGCGGGTTTATTTTGTCTAGCTCAATAACGCTGTCCGCCATTAGCTGGTAACCTTCATCGGTGTGAAATTGAATATGATTTTGACTAAAAGCACTTAGTACTGAGCGCACTCGGTTAGGATTTGTGAGGGCAAAAAGTGGGTGCTTCATTAACATCTTCAATCTTTCAACACTCATTATTGGTGATAAGCTTTGGACAGCGAACCATTTATCCATCACTTGTACGTCATTACAATATTGAGAATAAAACCCCTCAGTCACTTCATCTCGATATGGGTTTTCAATCGTGAGGAGCGCTTCAAATGCGCAGAGTTTGTCACTCATGCAATTTGCTTTGTTAAACTGCTCAAAAGCCAATTCAAATTCCCCGTCTTGAGCCAAGAATGACAAACACAAGTTCTTTAATGCGCGCTTACCTACTGATTCTGGTGAAAGTTCAAACGCTGTATTGTCGTTTAACTTTTTATACGTGCTAAGCAGTACTGGTTTGAGAGACACTAGTATCGCTTGAATGATGCTTTCACGCCTACAATGAAGCTCGCCAACATCAATTTTAGGTACACTTTGATGTAATATATTTTCGCTTGGCAAACTCAACATTTCTGAGAGCAAAGCGTAGTCACTTTCATTTTCAAGCAGTCCAACAAAAGCTGCAAACAACTTTTGTTGATGACTACCTTCATTCAGTAAAATACAATCAAGCCATAATTGTTGGGCGTTATCCCAGCGATTAAAGGCGTCTGAATCGTTGACGCAAAGGAATAATTTCTGCTGAAAGGAGGCATTTGAATGAACACGGATAGGGGCTGAGAACCCTCTAAACCACGAGGCAATAGGCTTGGAATTAATGCCACTAAATTCTAGCGTTTTCTGTAATTCATCTATCATAATAACATCGGATGCCAATTCATTGCCCTGCTCATCCAGCAAACCAAAAACATTAGGGATGCACAATGCGCTCTCTTGATTACTTTGACTGAAGGTTGCTCGATAAATCTTGGTCTGTTCGTCATACTCTTCGACGATTTCAACTTCTGGCGTGCCAGTGCGCGAATACCACTGTAGAAAATGATCAAAATCATATTGATTGGCATTCGCCATGCTGGCAACAAAATCATCAATGGTAACTGCCTCACCATCGTGTCGCTCGAAATAAAGACTCATGCCTTTTTGAAAACCAGTTTCACCAAGAATGGTATGAATCATGCGAATTACTTCAGCGCCTTTGTTATACACAGTTGCTGTATAGAAATTATTCATTTCAATGTAGGACTCAGGCCTCACTGGATGGGCCATAGGGCCTGAATCTTCGGCAAATTGATAAGTCTTAAGGGCAACAACATCAGCAATTCTTTGAATGGATCTTGAACGTAGATCGGAAGTAAATTCTTGATCTCTAAAAACCGTTAACCCTTCTTTCAAACTCAACTGAAACCAGTCTCGACAAGTGACCCGGTTACCCGTCCAGTTATGAAAATACTCATGGCCGATAATTGATTCTATATTAATAAAATCTTTGTCGGTTGTGGTTTCTTCATTTGCCAATACGCAAGCAGAATTAAAGATATTTAGTCCTTTGTTTTCCATAGCGCCCATGTTGAAATCATCAACAGCGACGATCATGTAAATATCCAAGTCATAAGACAGGCCAAAGCGGCTCTCCTCCCACTTAAATGCATTAACTAGGGACGCCATTGCGAATTTGGTTTTGTGCATATTATGAGACTCAACGTAGAGCCTCAAATCCACTTCACGACCTTCAGTAGTGGTGTATGAATCTTGTAAATAATCAAGCTTTCCTGCAACAAGCGCGAAAAGATAACAAGGCTTTGGTGCAGGATCATGCCACAACGCATGAGTTTCAGACTCTTCCACCAAGTTACCATTACTAAGCAGTACTGGATATTCATCACGATTCGCACTAATTCTGACCGTAAAAACACTTAGCACATCCGGCCTATCTAGATAATAAGTTATTTGCCTAAAACCCTCTGCTTCACACTGTGTACAAAAATTACCACTGGACTGGTAAAGTCCACTAAGGCTGGTATTAACCTCTGGATGAATGCGGTTTTCAATTTCTAAAACAAAACGCTCAGGTAAATTTGTTAGCAGAAGGCCGTTTTCCTTGAGCTCGTAATTTGCAGCGCCACCGTTAATACTAATACACAGTAGCTCCAGTAAAATACCATCCAGAAACAATTCGAAGGTTTTGTTTTGAACATTTGGATTTTGATAAAAAACTATGCGCGAAGATACTCTCGTGCCATCATTACCCAGATCAAAACCCAATTCAGTCGTTTCGATTAAATACGTACTCGGTGTATAGTCCTTGCGAAAAACCTCTTGTCGGTCTAAAGTAGAAATAACAAACCTCCTAAAAATAATCTATAAAGTACAAATGGTAACATTCCCACCTTGTCAACCAAACGAATAAACATCGAGATGGTTGCGTAAGCGGCAATAGCGGCAATTACAAAACCCAATAATAAACTTGGCCAATCGACAGCATTGACACTGGAAGACAAATCCATTGCCATAAACATGGTTGATAAAATGATAACGGGAATAGATAGTAAAAAGGCAAATTTCAAAGACAATTTATACGACAAACCGAGAAGCAATGCCGCGGTGATGGTAATGCCCGATCTTGAAGTGCCTGGCACTAAGGCAATAGCTTGAAAAAGGCCGATAATAACCACATCACGCCAAGTAATCATTTCCCTCAGTTTGTCTTTTTTGTGATGAATCCAGTCAGAAAGACCCAACAACAAACCAAAAATAATAGTTGTGTATGCCACCACTTCAATTGATCTAAGATTAATCTCAATAAAATCTTTAAACAATAAGCCTACCAATCCGACAGGTATTGTTCCTAATAAAACCCCCCAAGCAAGCTTCGCATCTGCAGTTAATTGCCTGGTGCTGAGCGAGTGGAAAAAATCATTCGACATTGAGAGCAAGCTGCAACGGTAATAATAAACAATAGCACTGAGTGTGCCCAAATGCAGAACAACGTCAAACGCAAGCCCTTGATCCGGCCAATTGAGAACCTTTGAAGGAAAGAGCAAGTGCGCAGAAGACGAAATTGGCAAAAATTCAGTAAGGCCCTGAATAAGGGCAAGGACGATGGTTTGGAAAATATCCATGTAAGGTTTTTATCTAAAGTTTATTAATGAGATTCTGCTCGTTGAATCCGTCTAATTTTACTGATTGTTTTTTTGTCAGCGCCAACACTTTAAAACTTTCGCCCATTGCGCTGGGTAAAACCAGCTGCTTAACTTGTTGAGCCAGAATGCTACGTCTATCCAAATCTTTTTCATCTAAGAGGTATTGATCAACTCCCAATGAAATTAAAAACATCGCTTGAGTGCAGTAGCCAGCGATTTTAAAACCACTCCCTAGAGCTTGCTCTGCAACATCAGAAAAGTTGACCGAGGTGGTCATGTCTTGTTTGCCAATATTTTCGAACGGATTATCACTGGCTTTGTGCTGCTGATAACATCTAAGCGTACCCTCGGTACGCTGTTCGTGGTGATAGTCACTACGAGCCATGCCGTAATCAATCAACAACACAACACCATCTCTCATTGCTTGGTAAAGCGAATCAACCCAAGCCAATGCTCTTTGATTAACTTCTGTTGTGTAGCCCTCAACACGAACACTTGGTAAGGGTGTTAAAGGACTGTTGAATGTCTTATTTTGCATTTGCCATTGGAATGAACCCTCTTTGACAGTCACAGCCAATTCAAAAAACTCACCTCTACGAAAACGCACTCTTTTGGCCGGCATTGCATCTAATACTTCATTGGCAATAACCACGCCGGAAAAATCACTTGGCAATTCACTGAGCCACTCAACACGCTCAATAAGCTCAGGCAAAACGCGAGAAATTGTGTCTTTTTGCTTTTGCTGTAATTGACCACTAAGCTCCAAAATATAGTATTTTTCAGGCAATGAGTCAAGTCTAGCGAGCTCAAAGAGTATTTGTGCGGCAAGAATACCAGTACCAGCACCAAATTCAAGAATATACCCACTACCCTTAATGATGGCCGAACACTGCTTAGCCAAACAATAACCAAACAAATCGGAGGTTTCTGGCGCAGTAATAAAATCACCTTTCTCACCAAAAATAGTTTCACCACGACGATAATAACCAAGCGCAGGTGTGTAAAGCGCGAAATCCATAAAAGCATCAAAACCAATGGCGCCATTATTATCACGAATGGATTGCGTTATAATATCTTTAAGAGTCATAGGCAAAATATTTTATACTCACAAGGTCTTAGTTTTGTTGGAATTGACGAATCACCCCTATAAGGATTATCTCTAAATAATGAAAACAGTATTAATCACTGGCGGTGCTCAACGCATTGGCGCCGAAATTGCAAAAACACTTCATGATAATCAGTTTAATGTCATTATTCATTACAACGAATCAAAGCAAGAGGCAAAAGCATTGTGCGCCAAACTCAACAACAGACGTCAAAATTCTGCGCAAAGAATTCATGCAAACCTAGCCTCTGTTGATGAAATAAATCAACTCGTAGGAATCATTGAAAATATTGATTTGCTCGTGAATAATGCCTCTGTATTCTATCCAACGCCGCTTGAAAATTCCACAGTAAATGATTGGGACACTATCATGAATATCAATCTTAAAGCACCATTTTTACTGTCTAAGGGACTAAGTAAAAAACTAAAACAAACTCAAGGCTGTATTGTCAATATTGTTGACATTCACGCTGAGCGACCCTTAAAGAATTATGCGATTTATAACATCTCAAAAACCGGTATTAAAACACTCACCAAAACTCTTGCCAAAGAGCTTGCGCCTGACGTACGAGTGTGTGGTGTCTCACCGGGCTCCATTCTTTGGCCGGAACACAAAGCAGAACTTGAACCACACAAAAAACAAATAATGCTTGAGCGCATCGCCCTAAAAAGACAGGGCTCAACTGCAGATATAGCCGAAGCTGTACTGTTTCTTGCCAACGCCAATTACATCACTGGTGAAGTGATTAATATTGACGGAGGTCGTACTCTACATCAGTAAAGTGGTTCACTATTCTGAATTATGGTATAATTCGGTTGTCGAACATTTGAATTCGACCAACAAGAATTTTTTTACAGACGCCTTGATGATAATAATCAAAAACAATCAAGGGGTATATTTTTTGGGCTATTTGACGCCACATACAGAACAGTTTTTAGTAGTTGATGACTTACATTAATCATACTTTTATTCCCATTCAATACACTCGTATTGAGCCTTTGTACGTGCTCAATAGTCCTGATATTATAGGACTTTATCATGAATCACATTCTCATCAATGCAACTCACAAAGAGGAGATCCGAGTTGCAATCGTAAGGAATCATAAACTTACTGATCTCAACATTGAAACCAGCCTTAATCAGAAAACAAAGGGCAATATTTATAAAGCAAAAATCTCTCGAGTAGAGCAATCTCTCGAGGCGGCATTTATAGACTACGGTAAAGAAAAACACGGCTTTTTGCCATTCAAAGAGGTTTCAGAATTCTTCGCAAGTGGTGTAACACCAAAAGGCGATAAGCTCACTATTAGTGACGTTCTTAAAGAAGGTCAGGAGATTATTGTCCAAGTTGAAAAAGAAGAGCGTGGCAGCAAGGGTGCGGCTTTAAGTACTTACATTAACCTTGCTGGCGCCTACATGATTTTGACGCCAAACAATCCTAAAAGTGCCGGTATTTCTCGCCAAGTTAGCACTGCAGATCGTCAGGCATTAAAAGAATTGCTGCCACAAATTCAATTGGCCAAACACTCTGGCTTAATTATTAGAACTGAAGGCGCGGGTAAATGCCTGGAAGAGCTTCAATGGGAAGTTGACCACCTCACCCAGTTATGGCGCTCGATCAGAACGGCTACCAAGAAACAATCTGACCCTTTCCTGATCTACCAAGAAAGTGACATCACCATTAGAACTATCCGTGACTACCTTAGGGAGGACACAGACAGTGTCATCGTTGATGATTTAGAAACCTACCAAAGCGTTAGAGAATTTGTTGGCTTTGTCATGCCGCACTATCTCGACCGTATCAAATTATTCGATTCTTCAGAGCACACATTGTTTACCCATATGAGTATCGAGACGCAGGTTAAAAGCGTCTTTACTCGAGAAGTTTCTCTGAAATCTGGCGCAACGATTGTCTTTGATCATACTGAAGCATTGACTGCCATTGATATTAACTCAGCAAGGGCAACCAAGGGCGCTAATATCGAAGAAACCGCCTATAAAACTAACCTTCATGCAGCAGACGAAATTGCTGCTCAAATCCAACTCCGTGATATTGGTGGCTTGATTGTTATTGATTTCATCGACATGTCTATCGCAGAACATAGGCAAGCAATTGAAAAGGCAATGGAAAAAGCCACAGCAAATGATCGTGCGCGTGTTCAAATCGGTAATATCTCAAGATTCGGCTTGCTAGAACTCTCACGCCAACGCTTAGAAAGCTCTGTCAGTGAGTCCATTAGCAGAACCTGCTCACAATGCCATGGTAGCGGTCACACACCAACAATACCAACACTGGCACTGTCAATCATCAGACAACTTGAAGACACTTTCAACAGCAGTAAACAAACAGGCGGATTTACTGTGCAATCAACCATCGAAGTGATTACCTACATATTGAATGAAAAAAGACAGTATATATTGGATATGGAAGCAAAGCACGGCGTTAAAATTACGCTGCTGCCAAATCAATATCTGCACTTCCCTGCCTTTAATATCACCAAGCAAAAAAGTCTAATAAGATCACAACACAAGAGCTATCAAGGTATTTCAAAGCCGCAAAATTCACTTGACTTAGGTTTAGTGGAAAAACCCGCTAAACCTGTCATTACAACGAACCATCCGACAACCAAAAAACCTGAGAAGAAAGTTTCGCTTTTCGCAAAATTATTTGGCTCAAAAGAAAAAACAGAAGGCAAGAAGCCTCAGGATAGACAACAGAATCGCAACCGCAATCAGAATCGCAACCGCAATCAGAATCGCAACCGCAATCAGAATCGCAACCGCAATCAGAATCAAGGTCAAGGTCAAAACCAAAGCCGTGATACTCAGAATAAGGATAACACCCAAGGTAAGCCTGACAATCAAAACAGAGGGCGTAATCCTCAACAAAAAACAACCGTAAAACAAAGCAACAGGCCTGCTCAAAATAAGCCTAAAAAACCGGTTGAAAAACAACAAAATAAGCCGATCGACACTCAGGCCAGCAAACCGGTTGAGGGACAAACTAGTAGGGTGG